>Ga0307468_100000033_pt1 | contig 91101 bp, 53 predicted proteins | sample atmdna_FD_203085 | JGI IMG/M metagenome (GOLD analysis project Ga0307468, IMG submission 203085) | Hardwood forest soil microbial communities from Morgan-Monroe State Forest, Indiana, United States - atmos_gases AM2C_05 | ecosystem: Environmental > Terrestrial > Soil > Temperate forest > Bulk...
TCTGCGGCTCGCGCCTCTCCCAGTACTCGACGACCACCACCCGCCCGCCTGCCAGCAGCCCTCCCCACATCTCCCATACCGAAAAATCGAAGGCATAGGAGTGGCACAGCGTCCAGACATCGGCCTCACTAAAGGTGAAGCAGCGCGCCGCCGCCGCAAACAGCCGCACGACATTGGCGTGGGTCACCACCACGCCCTTGGGCTTGCCCGTCGAGCCTGAGGTGTAGATGACATAGGCGGCATTTTGCGGACAGACCGCCACGACCGGCGGCTGGCGACTGGCGGCAGTCATCTCGCCGAGGTCGTCAAGGCAGATGACCCGCAGCGGCGGCAGTGACCGCTCGGCCAGTTGGCGGCGAGTGCTGATGAGCAGGGCCGCGCCGCTGTCGGCCAGCAGGTAGGCCAGGCGCGAGGCTGGATAATCCACCTCAAGGGGCAGGTAAGCCGCGCCGGCTTTGAGGACGCCGAGGATGGCGATCAGGGTGTCAAGCGAGGGATCGAGCAAGAGGGCGACCAGGGATTCGGCAGCCACGCCAAGCGCCAGCAGGTGATGCGCCAGATGGTTGGCGAGGGCCGCCAGATGGCCATAGGAGAGATGCAGTGGTTGACAGGTGGCGGCGATGGCGTCGGGTGCGAGGCGAGCCTGGTCGTCGAAGAGTTGGTGGAGACAGGCAGTGACCGGCAACTCAATCGGCGGGTTCCACTCGACCAGCAGTTGGTGGCGCTCGCGTTGGCTGAGCATCGGCAGATCGCCGAGTCGTTGCTGCGGATTGGCGACGATCCCCTCCAACAGATTCTTGAAATGCTCCGCCATCCGCTCCATGCTGCTCGCATCATACAAGTCCGTGCTGTACTGGAAAGACGCTCTTAGCGATCCGTCGATTTCGGCCATCGCCAAAGTCAGGTCAAACTGAGCAACCTGCTTTTCCAGGGCTAACGAATAGAATTCAAGCTTTCCTACCTCCATTCGCGCCCCTGTTTCGCCTAGCGCGAATCCCGCAAGGCCGTTCTCTTCGAGTAGAAGGTCTTTTTGTAAGACGAACACCACTTGAAACATCGGGGACCGGCTAGGCTCTCTCTTTGGTTGAATCCGGTCGACTAAAAGGGCGAAAGGATAATCTTGATTCTCGAATGACTTCAGCATTCTTCGCTGTACACGGCCAAGGATGTCTTCGAAGGTTGGCTTTCCGCTGAGGTCCGCACGCACAACTATGGGGTTGATGAAATAGCCAATCACTTCCGCAAGTCCCGGTGAACTACGCCCCGCAGTCGGCGTGCCGATCAGGAAATCCTCTTGCCCGCTGTACCTGTAAAGAAGAACTTGGAAGGCCGACATTAAAGTCATGAACAGAGTGGTCCCGGTTTCTTTTGCCAACGCCTTCAGGTCTTCGCCTACTTCGACACCTAAGGCCAGGGACTGCGAGGTGCCGATGTAAGTCTGTACCGGCGGTCGCGGACGATCCGTCGGTAAATCCAAAACCGTCGGAGTTGCTCTTAGCTCCTCCTGCCAGAAGGCCCACAGTCGCTCTCCTTCAGGACTCTCAAGCACCTCGTCCTGCCAACGCACATAGTCTGTATAATACAACCGCAGAGGTGACAGGCTTGGTCTTGTGCCCAGGTCATCTGCTTCGAGCAGAATGCTTAATTCCCGCAGTAACAATCCGAGCGACCATAAATCGGCAATGATATGGTGGATAATCACCAACAGAATGTTTTCCTGCTCTGTTCTGGTGAATAGCAACAACCGCAGCAGGGGGCCTTTTTCAATATCGAAAGGCTGATTCGCTTGATCGGCCAGGCAGCCATCCAGGTAATCGTCAGACCATTGCGCGACATCTTCTTGCTGAAAACAAACTTCCATCTGGTCGTAGATTTGCTGCACCGGTTGCCCATTGATCGAAGTGAAAATAGTGCGCAAAGAGGGATGACGGTCGACGATGGTCTGGAATGCTTGCTGTAGGGCAGCGATATTCAGGTGACCAACAATTCGCACGGCACTGGCTATGTTATAGGCGACGCTTTCAGGCGCTAGATGATATAAGAACCACAGCGCCTGCTGTCCCTTTGAGAGCCGATATTCTCGGACGGCAGCTTGCGCCGGAATCAATGCATGTTCCTGGGTTGATGTGAGCGAAACTACACGGGCTGACAATTGCGCAGCGAGTTGGCGAATAGTCAGCCCTTGCAGCAGTGTGGCTATGGGAATGCTCAAGCTGAATCGTGTTTCTATACTGTGCGTTAATTCTACGGCCAACAACGAATCCAATCCATATCTTAGGAGTGATTCGTTGACATTCAGGCTGGCAGGATCGATTCGCAATTTCCTGGCGAGATGTAACAATAACCACGCCTCGATAGCCTCGCCGGTGTTTAAAGGATCCTGAGGAATTAATCCGGCATCGTCTTGCTCCGGCGCTAGATTTTTCTGCCATTTTTTGATGACCCGCAGCTTCCCTTCCAGAAAAGCGGCTCGACATGCATGCCTCTGGATTTTGCCACTGGAGGTCTTCGGGATGCTTCCAGGCTCAATGAGCGCGACGGCGTAAACCTGTATCTCATGGTCATCGGCAACGGCCTGACAGATATCGCCGATTATCAAATCCAGATCAAGCGACTTGCCCCCATCAATTTCCTGCGTGATAACAAGACGCTCCTGGGCAGCGACATCAATCGAGAAGGCCGCGCCGCAGCCAGGTCTGAGCGACCGGTTGGTCTGCTCGACCGTCAACTCAATCTCCTGTGGATAGTGATTGCGTCCGCGTATGATAATCAGGTCTTTAAGCCTGCCTTCAATGAAGACTTCCCCATCGAGCATAAAGCCCAAATCACCGGTTCGCAGAAAAGGCCCCTCTCCTGTTTGCGGCAGAAAGGCATGGAAGACTTGCGCGGTCTCAGCGGGGCGATTCCAGTAGCCGCGCGCCACGCTGGGGCCGGACAACCATATCTCGCCAACCTGATTTGGCAAACATTCAGTGAGATCTTCTGGATTGACGATAATGAGTTTCTGACCCATCAATGGTCGGCCACAGCTTACGGCCATACGAGCATCTTGATCAGCATCAAGCGCCTCGACGACGGAGTTCTTCTCAAGCGCTCTCGCCTTGACCTTCTTGAACACAGACCGATCAGCTTTTCCGCCACCAGAAACGATCAAGGTCGCCTCGGCAAGACCGTAGCAAGGGTAAAAAGCTTGCGGCTGAAAGCCGCAAACCTCGAAGGCGGCAGCGAATCGTTCGAGAGTTTCGGCGCGAACGGTTTCGGCACCATTGAAACAAACAGTCCAACTGCTCAGATCGAGCGTCTGGCGGTCTTCGGGAGAAATTTTGCGAATACAGAGATCATAGGTAAAGTTAGGGCCGCCACTCGTAGTGGCTTTGTAGCGCGAGATCGCTGCTAACCAGCGCAAGGGTTTTTGCAAGAATGCCAGCGGCGACATCATTACAACCGGGATGCCTGCATAAAGAGGTTGCAGAACCCCCGCCATGAACCCCATGTCATGAAATGTCGGCAGCCAGGAGACGTACTTGTCTTCAGGAGTGTGCTCAACCGCCTGGTACACCATAGCGGCATTGCTGAGCAGATGGGCATGAGCGAGCATGACGCCCTTGGGCATACCTGTAGACCCGGATGTGTACTGTAGGAATGCCAGATCGTCACGACAGACATTTGGATTTCGCCAGTTGTGTTCCGTTCCGGCTTCGATGTCATCCGACGACATCCACCGCAATGACTTCAGATCCGGCGTTTGTTGAAATAGCGATTCTAATTGCGGCATCAGTGCCGCCGTGGTCAATGCAGCGGCTGGCTGTGCATCGACGGTGACGGCATATAGCCGGGACAGACTTCTGCTGAGTCGTGAGAGATCAGGCGGATAGGCCGGGACGGCAACGACACCGGCATATAAGCAGCCGAAAAAGCCGGTGATGAATTCTAACCCCGGCGGATACAGGAGCAGCACACGGTCGCCCCTCGCCAGGAATGTCTGAAGCGAGGCGGCGACCGCTCTGGCCTGGCGATCTAATTCACCATAGGTAAGATTTATCTCCTGCGTCTCGCCATCCTGCAAAAAGCTATAGCCGACGCGGTCCGGCGCATGAGCCGCTCTCCAGGAAAGCAGATCAGTGAGCGTTGAAAACTGCGACATCGTTTCCGAGATGTGGTTGGAGTTCGGGCTAGCCTTCATATTCATTCGGTGTATGGGGTTGTGTATCCGATTCTTGTGACCGATGGATCGATGTCCATCGTGCAGCAGAGATAGTTGCCGCTTAAAGTTGCACAGGTGAATCTGTCTACTACTTATAACTGCGTCGAGCAGTCAAATCGGCTGGAACAAATGAGCGGGTCAAGCATTGATTAGAACTGTACGACCTGCGGCCAGGGCACAGACCATTCCTATGCGTCTCTAAGCCCATAAGGGAAGCTGCTTTGCAGCTATAGGACTACGGTCGCTGGTAGTCAGACATCTTGATTCGGAAGGGCGCAATGACATCTGCTAGCTCATTGTCGGCCATCAAATTCAAGGTGACTGACTACTAGTGCGACGAGACTTCACGAGTTCGGCTTTTTGAGCCGAGTTTGGTGATTCTTGAGAGTTCGTTTGCGATGCGAGCGATACGCGGCACAGTTCCGCTCTTGCCAAGAGCCATCGACCTTCATTGCTTCCTCCACACTCAACCGCGCTCGCCGCAACGCCAGATCGATCAACACCTGTGTTTGCGCTTGACTGTTTTTCGGCTTCAAGCAAAGCCGTAATGCGCCAGAAAATTCATCAGCCCTTTGGCACAACAGGCTGCGCTCAAATGTATCAAGTCGAGCGATTAGTAATACGCCCCCGGTGAGTGGTAGCACTGAGGCAAGACTTTGACCGTAAGGGTGAGCCCTTGTTGAATCATCATGCTTTAATGATTCCTCTACCCGTCTTTCTTTCGCACATTGAAATTGCCATTCCGCTTTTACGGAATCAGTTTTGTCCGATTCGCCGTTTACACGAGTCCTTATTTGCTACGGTGGACTGAAATCGATGGCACCCCGCCGACATCACGAACTGTGGACAAGATGAGGATACAAGCGAGAATCACATCCGTAATCAACGTTACACATCGGCAGTAAACTGTCTCCAGGAACAACTCCCTTCTGGAGATCCATGCGGTTGCCTAGTCAACATCTACAATCACGCTTCTGCCGCTGACCACAATCGCTCGACGACTAAGTCACGAACGACGGTGGTTAGTCTTTCAATGCATGCTCGGTGACGTTTCGCGCCTCGGTAAGAGAGCATGATCTTCGTTGCCAAATCATCCAGGAACAACCTATTTAGTTATTAAAGCAGCCTACGACTCACGGCATTGCTGCGGAAAGCAGCACTCGCCAAGCACGGCTGGCAACGTCAGGTCACTCTCGCTGTCAGCCAAATAGACCTTTTGGCACATCATCTATGTTAGTAGTGTTGGAACTGTGTGTTTTGGTGTCTGAATCTTGCTAAATCCCTGACTGCTCAGCGCAAATGCGCCCTTCAGTACAGCCACGGATCATCGTCTTAATTGCTACGCTAAAAACTACAACAGGAATTCCTTGCAGAATCTACGGACTTACAGGCAAACCTCTCATGACATTCTTCTGAACGTTTGATTATTTGCACGGCGGCTCGCTGTATGACGAATTTTTTTTGCTGTAATATTATTTACAAAAATCGCTGACCTTATATATTTTTATACCGGTGAATTATTTTAAATCTCTGAAATAAGCTTTATGGGTAATCAAAAGAGAAAATACCTTAAACGTGACTATATTACACATAGGGAGGTAGCTTGTCAAGATCAAAATGTAGGGCGAGAGCATCTTAATCACATAGTATCTCAAGCAGATAACTCTCATCCCAGTCGGCTTTCAATCGCATCGATTTAATTCCTACGTTGTGGCCTTTTCTCTGGTCCAGGAGCCTTATGGATGCGCCGCTCAGCTTCCCGAAACGCAATGTCTATCAAGCAATTCAGGAAGGTTCTCGACTGACCAATGATCGCGTATCGCCTTGCCCCTCAATTGGCGAGGGATGGGCGCTTCATCCAATGAAGATGAGCCAGAAGAGATGGCCAACCCGTTCCGACGCCCCATTGCCAGACCAGTTTGTAGGCAGCGATCAGCCAAAACGCAGGTTGAGTTCTTTGGCCAATTGCGTAAGGTCTTTGACAACCGGTTCCGCTAAAGGAATGCCATTAATCGCCGCGTCGGCTGCCGCGCGTCGCTCAGGATCTCCCGGTATAAGAACGCCCTGGCTTCCCGAAGCAGGGGTGGTTGAGCGGATTGCCTGAATCCATTCGTCCATGCGTCGCTTGAATTCTTCTGGATCTGTAAATGCACTGATACGAAGCATGCCAAAAAAATGGCCGATGCCCTGCCCGACCTGCCGTTCCGGGGAGTGAAGATTATGCGGAAAAGGCGGAACAAAGGGTCCCCAACTGGCCCCACTCAGCACGCCGCATAAGATGTCGATTAACGCGGCCAAACAGTATCCTTTGTGCCCCCCATGCAGACGATCTCCTCCAAGCGGCAAGAGTGATCCGTTAGAAAACAGCTTTTCGGGATCTGTTGACGGCATTCCCGCATGATCTGCGATGCAGCCATCCGGCAATGCTTCCTGGTGACGCAAGGCATTTTCGACGACTCCCAGAGAAATGGCGCTGGTGGCCATGTCGATCACCACAGGTGGTTCCGAGTGAGCCGGGATAGCCACGGCCAGCGGGTTCGTTCCCAGGACGCGGCCAACACCCCATAGTGGAGCAACCAGGGCAGGTGTGTTGGTCATTGCCCAACCGATCATGTTTTTTGATGCGCCGGCAATGGCATAATAACCGGCAATGCCGAAATGATTTGAGTTAAACACGCTCACCCACGCAGTTCCCGCTTCTTCGCCCTTCTGCATGGCGATTTGGTTCGCTTTGGGAGCAACAATCAGGCCAAGCCCATTGTCACCATCGACGACCGCTGTCGTCGGCGATTCCCGGACGATTCGCGGGGAGGCTTTCGGGTTTATGCGTTTAAGAGAAAGCATCTCATAATACTGTCTAAGTCTAGCCACTCCGTGCGAACTGATTCCCCACTCGTCGGCAAGGCAGAGGACATCAGCCGCTTGCCTGGCGTCTTCTTCCGGCACGCCGCAACGAATGAAGACAGCGGCAGTAAATGGACGGAGAAATTCTCCTGAAAAACGTGATCCTTCGTGTTTTAACTGTGGATCATACTCGCGCATTTCAGCCTCCTAACGTAATTGCCTAATCCTGCTCTTATGTGTCATATACTACACCATGCCCGCCCGCAGCAGGCATTTATGAAATCAAGCGCACGCTTGCACACCATATGCGATTACGGTCCTTCGCATTGGTGGGAAACTTCACGGGATAATCTGGCGCACTTCACATCCAGGCTATGAGACAGATAGCCTGCGAAATGATCCATTCTACTGGGAAGGAGTTTGCCTTGAAGGAGGTGCCAGAGACCTTGGTGAAGTTTGACACAGCACCCTCAGGTCAGGTGAAACGAGCCCTCTTTCAAACTTAGAGCGGTTGGCAATTGCGTATAGGGGAAGAGCCACAAAGACACAAGGGCACCAAGCTACACTATGCCTTCGTGCTACTTGGTGTCTTGGTGTCTTTGTGGCTCATCGGCACGTCGATCTTTCCCGTACATTTATCCAGCACGCCACCTGAACCCCTCAACCCATCGGCCCGAAAGTCAGAAGGCCCGACGAATTCATCATTCCAAAATTCTAGTTGGCGGCTTCCACCTTAACCAGATGGCCTGTGCCTTCCAGAGTCGTCAGATCTATATCTGCGATACAACGGATTTTAACGTAATCCAATGTCAAGCCGCCTTCCACATGAACCGTCCCCGTGCCATTTTCGAAGTCCCCCTCGCTGAAATCACAGGCATTTCGATCAAGTTGCACCCCCAGATCCGTACCGCCCCGGGTTTGCGTGAACTTAATGTGCACATAATTGCGGTCGATGGCTTCTTTAAAGAGTTTCACCGTCCTTTCCGGACGCAGACTGGCCTCAACCGGATGACTGCCCTGGCATAGCCGATCAACGAGGCTCTCCTCTTTGGGTTGATTAGGGTCGGGCGGTGGCGGCGGCGGCGGCGGGTTCTTCGCCATTTCCTCCATCTTTTTTCTCAGGCTCAGAGGTCTCATGTCGGTCCAAACTTCCTTGATATACTCCAGGCACTCGGCTTTTGGGCCCACCTTCCCGACATCTTTCCAGCCAAGCGGATTCTCTTTGTACTCTGGCCAGATTGAGTATTGTTCCTCGTGGTTGACTACAACTTTATAGATCGTGGTATCTTCCCTTTCGGAATCGTACAAACTCATCGCTCTTCCTCCTTAGATTGGATCTGCCAAGATTTTCGCCTTTCGCAAGTTTAGCGAATTCGGCTCTTGCCTCAATTGATGCAAACGACGGCTTCTAGGGCGCTGCACCGCCAGGGCCGGTTTGCCGGTGCTAGCCAAGGCTAGCCACAAGCGGAGTCGGCTCCGCAGGGTTTCGAAATTGTTTCGTGTAAAGTTCATAGTAGCGGCCCCGCGCCGCATACAGCGATTCGTGATTACCTATCTCGATAAGATGGCCGGCTTCGACGACGAGAATCTGATCGGCATTATGGACAGTGGAGAGACGCTGCGCGATAACGAAACTGGTATGGTTTCGCATCAACTGCTGTAGACTCTCTTGGCGGCTGATCAGGATCAGCAATGTCGCCGTCAATAGCGCCTGCCGATGGGGCCGGAATGCACCCCATACATCCTGAAGAACGACCCGCAGGCTGTCGAATGTCTTAAGCTGGCGAACGGCTTTCATCAGCGAAAATCTAACTGTCGAAGTACACGGCGAGTTACAACCGCTGCCTCGCTGTCTGAGCGTCTGGTGAAACCCCAACTCCGTGGTAAGGCATTTTTTGTAATGCTTACCACAAAGTCATAAATGATTTTGTAACTTCTATAACTCGATCAAACGCAAATTTGCGCCATACCAGTGAGGATTAAGGGAAAGAGGCGATTACAACAAGCCATCGTCAACTCAACAACCATATTATCGACGCCGGCAACTACGCATACCAACTCGCATTCTTATTGTTTCTACGCCCCGACAATCCAGAGTCCTTATCGAAGCGAAGATCATTCGTTCTAAGTGCCGGCAACTTGTGTTACATGAGTCATTCGCGTTCATTCAGTCAAGGCAAATCATTCTCCCCGAATGACCACATCCATTTTTTTGCAGTGTACTATAAAAGCTACAAAAGTCAATAGCACATCTGGCTTTCGAAGCAGGTGACGATTACTGGTCGCAATGAGAATCTTGGGTATATGGGCCTTGAAAAGCTGTGCCCCGGTCATCTGTAGAGGTACTTCGATAAAACAATCCCTGGTCATCTTTGTTATGATTGCGTTGGAGGTCGTGCCTAAGATGCATGCCTTTCTGTTTCAGTAGCACGGCGCGCCGGTGGCGAGGGCGTTGCCAGTTGCGGTGAATAGAGGAACATCATATGACTGTCAAAGATTTATTAGCCCTTTACGACTATGGCTACTGGGCAAACAACAAACTCTTTCAGGTGATTTCGCAGCTTACGCCAGACCAATTCACGCGGCCTGTGAGTGGAAGCGATGGATCTATCAGGAATACGATGGTTCATGTCCTGAGCGCCGAATGGGGCTGGCTCAGTCGTTGCGGCGGCCCAGAGCGCGGCCCGCGTCTTAATCCTGACGATTATCCAACCGTGGAATCTCTCATAGAAACCTGGAACAAGGTCGAGGTGTATGTGCGCGAGTTTTTGTCCGAGTTGAAGGACGAAGACCTGGCTCGCACTGCTGAATTCATGAATGATCGCGCCGAGAAGCGCTCAATGCCATTAGGAGAACTGTTGCAGCACGCGGCCAATCACGGAGTTCATCATCGCGGGCAGGTTGCGCTGCTGCTGAGATTGCTCGGCTACGCGCCGGGCAATTTCGACCTCCTTATCTATTATGCCGACAAGCGCAGAGCCCCTGCGTGATAAGTCAGATAACATACACAGCCATCACGCAAGGAACCAATCTAAGCGATCCGTACTGCCGCCAGTTCCTCAGGTCATCATTCGTCATTCGTCATTTCCGATTGCCATGCTGCGACCGGGCTTCATCTGTCTGTACAACTCACTGAATCTCTCGTCAGGCGTTTCTCCCGCCGCATCTTTCGACAAATCGGGCTTGATTCGATTGACGAAATACATCTCGATCTCGCCTTTATTCTTCGCTGCAATCGCGCCGCGATATTCGCAATCGAAGAAGTCTTTCACCTGCTCGTAGGTCGCCCTGGAAATATTAATGCGCCCGGCGACGCCTGACGATTCAAGACGGCTGGCGGTGTTCACCGTATCCCCCCAAACGTCATAGGCAAATTTCTCCTGGCCGATGACGCCAGCCACCAGACGCCCTGAATGAATGCCAAGCCGCAGTTGCCAGTAGGGTTTGTCTGCGGCCATCTTTTCCTCGCGCATCCTGGTCATAAAATGACCGATTTCTAGCGCCGCCAGCACGCAATCGACCGCATGTGTGTGGTTTGCTTGAGGGATGCCGCCGACCGCCATATAGGCGTCGCCAATCGTCTTGATCTTTTCGAGATGGTGCGTTCTGACGATCTGATCGAATTGGCGAAAGCACGAATCCAGTTCTTCAATCAGTTCTTGCGGGCTGAGGTTTTCAGCAATCCGTGTAAACCCGACGAAATCTGTAAAGAGAACCGTGGCGTTATCGTAATCAAGCGGTTGCACGCGGTCATTGATTTGCAACTCTCTGGCAATGCTCTCAGGGAGGATGTTGAGCAACAGATTATCCGCCTTGCGGCGTTCCTGATTGAGGTTTCTTGCAAGGATCATGACCAGGACGCCTGTAAGCACCTGCGCGAAGATGAAGCTTGCGAGAATATCAAAGAGACGCTCATCCGGGCTCGCATAAGCGATGATCCATTCGGGATGGAGATATTCCAGTAGCAGCAGGGCGATGGTAGCGACGGCAAAGAGCACAATTGCCAGCAGCGTCTGAAGCCGGCTTCGCGATAAGACGATGGCGATCACCAGAGCCGGGATCAGGTAGTAATGCGCGCCGCCCATTGAGCCGGCGTTGCGCAGCGCATTAATGAATAAGAAGATCAGGATCAACAGAACAAAAGGCCAGTACAACGAGCGATAGTGATTTCGAAATCTGGAAAAATAATAGAAGATCAGGAACAAAACGCCGGTGCTCAGGGCCAATAGCAGCAGGAAAGTATAGTTCTGATGATGCGGAATGATGAATGCGCCGCCGATATTGGTCACCCCATTGAGCAGGCTGATGGTGTTGAACAGGCGATGTTCGAGAGAGTAGTGACGTGGATCTCCAGCGAATGCTGAAAAGATTCGATCAAGTAGGCGCGGTGTTCGTCCAGGCCCGTTGTTCGCTTTGACTCGCATTTGCCTCCTTATCGTCCATGTCGCAATGGCTTCACCCTGCGACTGCGCGAGAAACTCTGCGCACTCTATATCTATGCCAAATGGATGTACAGATAATCCCGAATGCAGAAAGCGGCGCAGGTTCATCGCCTTTCAATTCTCCGGTGTGTGGTGGTGTCACGCAGCCGAACCGCATAGGCGCATCGCTACGCCGCTGAATGGCCGTGGTACAGGTTTTCTTCATACGCGGCGTCATTGCTCCGCCCGCTTGCGAATTCTCTGCCTGCGCCTGCAAACTCTTTATAGACGCCTGCACCGAAGATTGCGCCGACGTGCGCAACGCTTGGCATGGCCGTCGAGATCGGATTGCCGCTCCGGAACCTTTGAACTTGGCTCAGACTTGGACGCTTATGCAACGAATCCTGTTGATGCTGGCGATCATCGCACTCTTGCAGACAACTACGCCTCTATTCATCGTCAAGGCTTCAGCGCCCCTCGCACCGCAACCCGAGGCCGCAATCGCGGTCGAAGATGAGCGCGGCATCGTGGCGCTCGACCAGGTGTTTCGCGAGTTGGCAACTCCTTTCTCGGTGATGTTCATTGCCGCCGACCCCAGTGACGTGGATGAAGGCGCGCTCGCCTTTCTGCGACGCAATCGCGGCGTGCGTGTCGTCATCGTCTTTGCCACGCGCGGCGAAGGCGGCGACAGTGCCTTTGTCGCCGAGACAGGTCTGGCGCTCGGCCTCAGGCGCACGCGCGAGGCGTTGCAGTTGACGCGGGCGCTGGGCGCGGATGCCTTCTTTCTCAACCTGGAGGATTTCGGTTTTAGTAAATCAGCCAACGAAGCATTACGCATCTGGGGTCGCGACAAAGCATTGGCCAAGCTGGTGCGGGCGATTCGCCTGACGCGGCCTGACATCATTCTAACCAACAGCAGCGGGCAATCGGCGGACGGTCAGCAACAGGCGCTGGCGCGGCTTACGAGCGACGCTTTCGATGCCGCAGCCAGCGCGAAACTGGCTCCAGAAGCGGGTTCTGAGGTGTGGCAGGTGCAAAGACTCTTCCGGCGAACCGATGAATGGAACGCCACCGTCGCGGTCAACCTGGCGGAACTTGACGGGCGGCGCGGGCGCTCTTATGCCGAACTCGGGTTGATCGCGCATCATCAACTGGTCTCTTACGGCAGGCACAAAGACCAACTCACGCCCGACCGTTTGACAAGTTACTACAAGCTGGCGCTGGCGACGCCTGACGATCAACTCAACTCGCCGAACGATCTATTGAGCGCGCTTCCCTTGCCCGATAAAGTGCGCGTCGGGATCGCGCCGCCGCACGTTGGCGAGTTGACTTTACTTGAGGCCATCGGCCAGCGTGAGCGGTTGATCGCCGCTTTAAACGAACGGCTGCTGGAGAAACGCGTCGAAGGCGACGAGGCGGCACAACGCGAACGCTATGGCGCAGATTTTTTTCGCGTCATTCGTTACACGCAAACACTCGAACGGGCGCTGGCGCTATCGCTGGGGATTTCGCTCGATGTCAGCCTCGGTGATGCGGTCATCGTGCCGGGAGAAAAACTCGTGGTGCGCGCGACGCTCGGCAACGGCAGCGGCCAATCCCTTGTCGTCGCCTTCCATGAGCCGGAGCAATTGAGCTTCGGCAACTCAGATATAAAATTCACGACGAGTGAGCCAGCCCAGATCGCTCCGGGCAGCGTCATGGTTCGCGAGTTTTCTTTTGACACGAAAGCCGCGCCTTTGAGCCTACCGCTCGACGCTCACCTCACTGACGACGAGTACTATCCGTTAGGGTCGACGCTGCCCAACGCCCAGCCGGCAGAGCCGTTCGGCCATCGCCTGCTGATTACTGCGGAAGTGACCCTCGGTCAGGTGTCGGTTCCGCTTGCGGCGCTGGCGCGTTTCAACGTCGCGCCAGCGGTTGAGATTTCAACCGTCCCCTTCGCGCTCATCAAGGACTGGCAGACGCCGCGTGAGATTGAACTGCCTGTGCGATTGCGCAATCGCCAGCCGGGCGGGCTCACCGGCGCGCTCTGGATCGTGCCGCTGGCCGTGAGTGATGATGATTACAAACCGGTGCGCATCGCCTTCAGCCGCGAAGACGAAGAAGTGACCATCACTTTGCGGCTGCGTTTGCCGATTCTCAAGCCGCCACTAGCGCCTGACATTCTGCTGGAATTTCGCCGCCTCAAACCTGCGCCGCCTGAGCCGCTCGGCTCGGCAAAGATCGTCGTGAAGCCTATAGATTTTACGGTTGCCGACAATTTGCGCGTCGGCATTCTCAGCGGCCCCGACGGTTCGCTGGCAGCGGCTCTCAATCAACTTGGGATTGCTTATGAAGAGATCGCGCCGGCTCGTGTACGCCGTATAGCGCACGGCAATTCCGTAGATCAGAACTCGGCATCGGGGTGCGACGAGTTAAAGCGATTCGATACGATCATCGTCGACCGCTTCGCCTACCGAGCGCGCCCGGAACTCAGCGGCTTGAACGCTTGTTTACTTGGCTACGCACAGGCGGGCGGCAATCTCGTAGTGCTCTCGCAAATGGCGGATGATTTTAATCTGTTGCGCGCGCCGTTCGCGCCTTTTGCTTTGACGCTCTCGCAAGACCGCCTCACGACGGAGAGCGCCTCGGTCAAGATTCTCGACAACACGCAGCCGCTGATGATGGGTCCGAACGCGATTACGGCGAGCGATTTTGAGGGATGGATTACAGAGCGGGCGGCGTTCGTGCCGCGCGCCTGGGCGGACGATTACACCGCGCTGCTTGAAACCAACGATACGGGCGAAGAAGCCACTCGCGGCGCGTTGCTGGTGGCGCGGACGGGCGAGGGCGGGTTCGTTTACACGACCTTGAGCCTGAACCGCCAGTGGCTGAACGGCGTGCCGGGCGCTTATCGTTTGCTGGCGAATCTGGTCAGTTTGCCAAAGACAACCAGCCGCAAACGCCGCCACAGTGATTCAGTCGGACGTTACCCGGTCGAAAATCAACTTCATCTTGGCAATTCAAAGCGGCTATAGCAGAAGTTGCCGCTAAAGGCGTTAATCTCGCTGTTGACCATTCAACCCAGTTCGATGTTGCGGGCGATGCGGCGCAACAACAGCGGTTGATCGTAGAGCGCGATCAAGCCGCGCGCGACTGACTGGCGCGGGCTTTCGGCGACGGCGACGTGCAGCTTGGTGGCGCGGGCGATGCGTTCGTCGATCCCCGCCAACAGCGCGATGCCGCCCGTCAGCACCAGTCCCGTATCATGAATGTCGCCAGCGACTTCGGGCGGGATGCGCTCAAGCACGTTGCGCACGACTTCGACCATCTGCTTGACGACGGGTTCAATCGCCTGATGTATCTCGACCGATGAAACCTCGATGACTTCCGGGCCGCCTTCGCTGAGGCTCTGGCCTTTGACGACGCTCTTATGATCTTCAATCGGGTCAGTGGCCGACCCCAATACCATCTTCAAGCGTTCGGCGGTGCGCTCGCCGATCAGCACTTTATGATGATGCCGTACAAAGCTGGCGATGGCGCGATCCATATCGAGCCCGCCGATGCGCAGGGTTTCCGATTCAACGATGCCCGCTTTGGCGATCACCGCTACCGAGGTCGTCGCGCCGCCGAGGTCGACGACCATCGACGCGGTCATCTCGGCAATCGGCAGCTTAGCGCCGAGAGCGGCAGCCAATCCTTCTTCGACCAGATAAACGCGGCTCGCGCCGACGCCTTCCACGACATTGTGGATGGCGAAGCGTTCGACCGAGGTGATTCCTGAAGGCACGCTCTGGATAATCCGGCGCGAAAACCGCGCCCGCCCGCCGCGCGCCTTGCGCGCAAACTTCTTGAGCATGTCCTGTGCGAGATCGGAATCGGCAACCACCCCGGATTGCATCGGGTAGGCGATCTCCACATCTTCGGGCGAGCGGCCCAGCATCTCCAGCGCTTCGGTGCCGACGGCGATCACCTGATGCGTCACGCGGTCAATGGCTACCAGCGACGGCTCGTTGACCACCATGCCACGCCCACGCGCATAAATGAACGTGTGCACGGTGCCCAGATCGACCGCCAAATCTTCCGTGAACAGATTGCCGAATGAGATATTCATTACACCTCTTCAACCGACGACGTAGAGGATGATGTGTGATAATAGCAAGGCGCGCGATAAACGCAAAGACGAAGTTAAGCCGATGGCAGAATTGTATTGAACGCCGGCAAAAGATCACAAAAAAGCCGGGCAAGCATCGTGCCGGCCCGGCTGTTGGGTGGTCTCCTGAGCGCGACGCTAACGGCTCGCCACGGTGAACTGTACCGTCGGCGTCACGACTTTCTGCGTCACCAGGTCGGTGACTTTCACGGTCAAGGTATAAGTTCCCGGCTCGGCCAGTTTATCGGCGATGGGAATCGACCGCGCCAGCACCAGTTGCTGACCCTTCAAATCGACAAGGCCCTGTTTGCTCTTGCCGTCTTCGATGATGTGGACAATTTCCTGGCCGCCCTTCGAGACGAAATATTCAACCTTGAGCGCCGGCTGTAGGGTCGCCTGATCCATCTCGGCGTCGTAGACTTGCAGGAACGAGGCGATATTCTGGCCGGGCTTGTAGATGGCGCTGACGTAAGGCTTCACCTTGTAGCGCCCGATGATGAACTGACCCGCAGGGATGGCGCGGTTGTCCAGCGATTCAACGGTCGCGGCCAGAATGATGCTGCTGGTTGCCAGTTGCTTCTCCTGATAGCGCGGCACCTCGAAGGAATGGTGCAGGATGCCTGTCTTGCCGCTGGTGATGTCGCGCGCCACCACGTCGATTTTGTAACGCCCCGGCGGCAACGCCACGTTCTTTTGATAGACAGACTTTTGCGATTGTGCCAGGGGCAATTGATCCTCGCTGAAGCGCCCGGTTTGCACGGTATCTTCAAACGAACCGGCGTTGCGCCCCGACAGGCTCGTCAGCTTGGCATACATGTTGACTTGCGCCGAATAAATGCCGCCCTGATTCTTGAACGACAGATCGTTGTGATCGAATTGCACCGTGAACGAGGTGGCGACGGTCTCGTTGCCGAGGCGGAAGAAATCTGTGCGCACGCTGAAGGGCAGAATGTCGGAAGCGATCTCCGGCAATTCGGCCTTGACGCGCAGATCGGGGAATCGTGTCGCCGGAGCGCGCTGCAAATCGGCAAGCAGTTGCAGGCGCTCGAAGGGTTGATCTTTAGCGCGCCCGCCGAATAACTGGCCAGTCTGGCCGGCATAACCGGCATAGCCGCCGATGCGGTCGGCCTTGTTCGCCATGCCGAGTTGTTCGGCAAGCGTCAGACCGGCACCCGGAACATAGAGCATCGCGTCTTTTTCATCCGGGCTGCGGGCAATGTGGTACTCGCCAGAGCCTGACGGATCAACGAACTCAATCTCGATGTCCGAGCCGATGCCTTCGATGTAGCGATACCACCAGGTTTCAAACGGATAGGTCGTCGTATTGCCGCCGCCCTCATAAGCCGGGCGGTCGTAGCTGCCGCCGGACGGGTGCGATTCGATCTCATCCGGTTTGCCGAAGGTGACGTAGATGCGCCCGCGATCCGTTCGCCAGCCGGCAATTCCCGACGTGTAATGTTCGTTGGCATATTGAATGCGCTCGTAGTACTGATCTTTGTACTCGTTTTCGGGAGTGTCGGGATCGGGGTCGCGGCGCAGCCAGAACTGTTCGATGAACTGGTCGCGCTCCTCGTCGGTCTTTAGCGACTTGAAGGCTTTGCGCTCGTCATCGGTGATGATGTAAAGCACGTCTTCGTCGAGCCACTTCTTGTAGACGCTCTTGAGTTCCGCCTTCTGTTTAGCGGTCGGCTCTTTCTGCTTTTTCTTATCCTCTTTGTCCTGCGCCAGTGCCGCAGGAGCCGAACCCATCAGCAGCATCAACGCCAGTGCGATGCCGACAATTCTGTCCAAGAGGTTCGCCTCACGCTTCATAACAACTACTCCTTTCAGCAAACGGTTGCAGCTTTCCTGAAGTCACTTCGATGATGTGGATGCCTTTTTAATCTGACCCTCTAGTGTATGGGCCGCTGATTCCACTGGTCAAGCCTCGCCAGTCTCGGTGCCGCTTCGTGCGGCTTTCGCCCTGGCGTCTCACCGCCAGGGTCTCACCTCTATGAATGCGACGCTCAAGGCTCCTTGCGTTCCAATGCCTGATATTCTTCTTCCGTCCGCCGCTTGCGATGAAAGACCCAGGCAATGCCGACGCTCAGGAAATACAACAGCAACATGGGCGCGGCAAAGACCAGCAGGTTCGGCACATCGGTCGTCGGCGAAAGAACGGCTGCGAGGATGAAGATGGCGACGACGGCATAACGCCAGACCTTCATCAATAAACGCGGCGTCACCAGTCCAAGCCGCGCGGCAAAAAACGTCACCGTCGGAATCTCGAAGACGACGCCGAGGCCGAGCATGATCGTGATGATCAGATCGAAATAATCGTCGGCGGTCACCAGCGCGCGCAGATTGCCGCCTGCCGCCACGCCCAGCAGGAAATTCGCGGCGCGCGGAAACGCGATGTAATAAGCGAACGAGCAGCCGGTCAGAAAAAAGATCGATGCCATGAAGATGATCGGCGTGGCGTATTTTTTCTCGTGCGGATACAAACCCGGCGCGACAAAGCCCCAGACCTGTACGAGGATAAACGGCACGGCAAAGAAGATCGCCGCGTAGAACGCTACCTTGATGTAGAGATTGAACGCCCCCTGCACGGTCGGCACGACGAGCCGGTTATCGGGGCTCAGATAAATGTTCGAGCTCAGATACAACTCGCGCGGAATCTGATAGCCCTCGCCGAGCACGGTGGCGGTATTGAGGACCCAGGGGCCCGTGGTTACCAGATTCGGTACGCCGTCATCGCTCGGTTCGACCCGCACCTTGATGGTCGTGCCCGGCGGAACCGACGCATTGCCGATACGCGCGGCGGCGACAAATACGAAGGTCACCTCTTTGTCCAGGTAATCCGTCAGCGGGCCAATCGTGGCTCCCTGGAGATTGACATCGCTCTGCCGGTTCGCCTCAATCATCGCGGCACGCACCGGCACTTGCAGGAAATTGTAAATCTTATCGGAAAAAATCCAGCAAAGGACGAACGCCGCCATGACGAACATGGCGATACGCACCAGCCGCGAGCGCAATTCGTCGAGGTGTTCGAGAAACGACATCGCGCCTTCTTCAAGCTCGACATCTTTCTCCTCATAGGTCTGTGTGGTGGTAGCCATGGTGGGGTCGGGGGTTAGGGGTCGGGGGCCGGGCAGACATGAAGAAGCTAATTCTCATGACCGGCCCCTGGCCCCTGACACCTGATCCCTGCTCTTTACATCCAATCGCGTTTGGTTTCTGAGACGGCCGTTTCCGAGCGCGGTACGGAGGCGGCTTCCACTGTCGGCACGGGCGCATGAATGTCGAGGCCGCTGGTCGCAAACTGGTCGCTGGTCGCTTCGCTGGCGGCGGGCGCGGTGCTTGCCGTGGCGCTGTAATCCTGCGCCGCCATCTCGGCGTGGCTGGCGGCTTCGGCGGCGGGCGCGGCGTCGAGCTTGCGCTTTTCAGTCTCGACTTCATCTTCCCATTGGCGCTTGAAATCGTCGCTCGCCTTGCGGAATTGCGCCAGGCCGTGCCCCAGGCTCTTACCAAGCTCAGGCAGTTTGCGCGGGCCGAAAATGATCAACGCGATCACCAGAATCATCAAGATTTCCGGCATTCCCAGATTTCCCATAGTTTCCTCACTTCGGGCCAACAACTGTCAGGGAGACTTGTGAGCGGATCGGCTCACTCGACGTTGCTCCGGCTGATTCAATCTCAAGTGTAGGTGAGACCCTTCGCGCTCGTCAATGAGGCGCGACCAGTACAGGCGCATTATAAGCTGGAGACCGCTCTCTTTTTCAACCTGCCGCCGCTGGCACCCGCCCGCAAAGGCAAAGAGCCTGATGCGGATTTGCACCAGGCTCTTTGCCTTTGACCTGTGGCCGATGAATCAGCCACGCGGTTGTTTAAAACAGAAACTTCAACTGGAATCGCACGACGCGTCCGCCGCCATCTGCGAATGACGGATTGAGGAAGCGCCCCGCCGGTGAGCCGAAGACGCTGGCCGAGATAGTCGTCGAGCCGCTTGCGAAGGCGCTCGAACTCAAGCTCGTCGGCTGCGCGTGGTTGAAGATATTGAAGAATTCCGTGCGGAATTCGACGCGCTTTGCTTCGCTGATCACCACCGCTTTGGTGATCGTGAAATTGGTGTTGTTGATTCCAGGCGTACGTAGCGTGTTACGGCCAAGATTGCCTGTGCGACCTGAGTTCGCGGGAATGCCGATAAACATGGCGTCTTTCGGATCGATGGGCGCAAAAATCGCCGCCCCGCTTGCCGTCACGCCGATCTGTTTATCCGGGTTGATAAAGCCGGTCGAACTCGGACTGGTTGCCGTAGCCGGTATAGCGCGAACGCCGCTCTGACCGGACGGATTGAAGTCGGGCCGGTCGAGATTGCCGCCGATGCTATCAGCATCCTGGCCGTTCGTCACGTTCAATGGAACGCCGGTCTCAAACGTGGTGATGCCGGCCAGTTGCCAGCCGCCGACGACGCGGCCAACCAGGCCGTGCTGATCGCGCATCCACGGCAGTTCATAGATGTAGGTGAACGAAGCGCGATGCGTGCGATCAAATAGCGACAGCCCGCGCTCGCGCGCCTGTCCGCCGAGGATCGATGGCACCGCCGCCTGCTGCGGCTGGTTATTGTTGGCCACGCCAAAGACTTCGCTGGCGTTGTCGAGCAGCTTGGAGTAGGTGTACGCCGCCGACATCGAGAACCCATTCGAGAAGCGGCGTAGGACGTTGAGTTGGCCTGAGTGATAGGTCGAGGAGCCGCCATTGGTGCGGATCAGCCGCGAGCCTTGCAGATTGTCTAAACGGCCAGAGAGCCGGTTGGCCGGGATCGGCGGATTGGTGGCGGGCGTGACGCGCAGCGCCAGCGGCACCGATGGGTTGAGGTCTTCATTGATGAAGAGCTTTGTCCCCTTCGAGCCGACATAGGAGATATCGACCATCAGCTTGCCCGGCAACTCTCTCTGGATGCCCAGCGAATATCGCTGGTAGTAAGGATTGACCAGATTCTCGACCACCAGCGTCTGCGAATCGAGCGCCGATAGCGGGCGCGGCGTGGTCGGCAACAAGGCCGAAATACCGGGCAGGCCGCGCGGGTTCGCGGCGCTGACGATTGACGGAATACTCGTCGCGACGACGTTGGGCGAAGAGGTCTGGGCGTTGGAAGCGATGTTGTTGAAGAACGAGTCATAGCCGATCTGGTAACCGCCACGAATCACCGAGCGTTTGTCGCCGAAGAGATGTCCGAGCCAGCCGCTCTTGAACGATGGCGAGTAGGCGATACCGACGGTCGGCGAGAAGTTGTTCTTATCAGGCTTGACCGTATTCGGCTCGCTGAACGGCCCCGTAAAGGTCACCGGATCGACGTTGAACAGCCCCGTGAAGGCTGCGGTTCTGATCGAGTTGATCGGATTACCGAAGTATTCATAGCGCAGACCGAGCGTCAGCGTCAGGTCTTCGGTCACGCGCCAGCGATCCTGACCAAAGTAGGATTGGCGGAACAACGCCGGGTAGTAAGCCGGGCTGCCAAAATCGCGGCGCGGGCCGCCTCCTGAACCGCCGAAGTCATCGACGAAATTGGCAAAGTCTGAACGCCCCGGAGAAGACCGATAGGTGAGCGAGCCGCGCTCGACGATGGGGGCGAACTGCCGTGATCGCTGCTTGAGCAACTCCGTACCCACACGGAACGTGTGATCGCCGCGCAGGTAAGAGACGGTGTCCTGAATCACATAGTTATTGGCGATGCGCCCCTGAGGAATGTTGGTGGCAACGCCGAGGATGCTGAAGGGCGCTCCGGGATCGATAGCCGGCAAGGTCTGTGCCAGCGGATCTTTGCCATCGTTGGGGAACGCCAGCGCGATGCGGTTATAGGCCAGGCGCAACTCGTTGGTCACGCGCGGCGAAAAGACGTGGGTTTCGGCGATCAGAAAATTCTGATAGCGGTTCTTGTTGCTGGTGATGAAACCGGGGAAAGTTATGGTGCCACCGGTCGGCGCATCCTGATCGTCAAACAGGTAACGAGCCGACAGTTGATCGTCGTTGCTGAACTTGTGATCGATGCGCGTTTGCCACTGGCGGTCGCGGAATTTGTTGCCAAACGACGCGACGGCTGTGCCGAATTCGATGGGGCCGCGACCGTTGCCGAGATCCTGTGAGAAGAATTGCGAGGTCGCGTCAGCGCCCGCCGTGCCCGCCAAATAGAGGTCGACATTTTTGTTAGTGCCTTCGGGAAACAGAGCACGCAGCCGCGCTCTGCCGGCGGCGGAGATCGAGGTCAAGCTGACGCTGCCCGAAGAGTTCGTGCGTTCTTCCTGATACGCCCCAAAGAAGAACGTGCGTTCACGGATGATGGGGCCGCCGACGGTCCCCGAAAAATATTGATCGGTTCCCGGCAGCGGGCGTTCGCGTGTCTGCACCACCGGATTGAGCGAATCGTTTTTGGTCCTGGAGTTGAAGCGCGTCGATTCGATCAGGTAGGAAAGCGTGCCGTGATAGTTGTTCGTGCCCGCCTTGGTGATGGTGTTGACGACCGCGCCACCGGCGCGACCGAACTCAGCATCATAATTCGATGTCTGTACGGAGACCTCGCGCACCGCATCCGGGTTGGTGATCTGAAAGCCCTGGCCTGCGACCGAGATGTCGTTGTTTTCAGTTCCATCGATCAAAAAGTTGTTTGAGCGACCGCGCGCCCCATTGACCGAGAAGGTGCCGACGCCGAAGCCAAAGCGATTGGAAGAGACGCCTGGAAGCGTCAGGGCCAGCGCAACTGGGTTGCGAGTCGATACGGGCAGTTCGGTGATCTTCTTGGCTTCGATGTTGCCGCCGCGCACGGGCGCTTCGCTTTGCAGCAAGGCACCCGATTCGGCTGTGACATCAACGGTGAGCGCCTGGGCGCTCGGCGTCAGTTGCGCGTCCACCTGGGCAGTCTGGTTAGCAGTGACGATGATATTGGTCTTCGTCAACTCGCCAAACCCTGTGACGGTGATCTTCACCGTATAGGTGCCGAGGTCAACCGCGTCGAAGCGGTAAAGCCCTTCGTCATTAGCTGTCGTCGTGCGGGTGACGCCGGTTTCAAGGTTAGTAAGCGTCACCGACGCACCGGGTATAACAGCGCCTTGAGAATCGCTGACGATGCCACTCACGGTGCCGCGACTCGTCTGTGCGAATGCCGGCAGACTTGTAGCCAACAGCATCAGGGCTGCAAGAGAAACAGCCAGGATGCGTGAAACTTTCTTTTTCATATGTCCTCCCCGACTTTCTTTCAATAGTTGATGTGAGCGTGTGGTTATTGCATAAGGAAATTAGATTGGCAAAATGCTTCAAACCAAAGCGGCTTCGCCAACCTGGGCCGAATAATCTTCGCCAAGAGTCCGCTTTAACGAAAGATCGTTCACCTTATAGCAATAAGCATTGAACGGATGTAACCGACTTTATGCAGATGGATTGCGCAAGTCAAGGGAGAATGCGTAATAGCAGCGACGACAAGTTGTTTTTATCACAACGAAAGATAGACAGAGCGCCCTTCATCCGAGACCGCTTTGAGCCGTTTCGACTTGATTCCGATGTTCAGCACAGTTGCAAAACGGCAGCGCCCTGCATGCAGCCTCGGTTCATCAATCGGCTCACCGCATCGCTGAGTTGGAACGGCTCGATTGTGGTCTTCAGTATGCGTTGTCACCCGTGAAGTGAAAGGATATAATCTCGGTTCCGCAGCTCAAATAACTAATTCAAGGAGACATCACATGAGGAGACTGGTTGCATCACTGATCGTCGTGCTCTTTGCCGCGCAGATGATCTTTGCACACGATCCGCGCACGGTGGCTAAAAATCTATCACACACGCTGGCAATCGACGGTGCCGGCAAGCTGTCGCTCAGTTACAAATCGCTGCATTATAACGAGCAGGGCTTCAGCCAGCGCAAGAGCGAGCGCGCCCTGACGAATTACAATCGCCTGTGGAAAAACATTGGCAAGTTCGATTCGGAATTCGATGTGACAATCGGCGGCGTTGCCGTGCCGAAAGGCTCGTACACCATGGGGTTCAACTATGATGCCAATGACAACTACAAACTCATGCTATCAGGCGGCGGCAAAGACCTGGCCATCCCGATGACCACCTCAATGGATGGCCCGTCGATCAATTACCTGAGCTTCGATGTGCGCCCCGATAACGACACCGACACGTTCACCGTTGAGGTGCGCTACGGCAAGCTACGCACGGCTGCCGAGATGAAGGTGCCTTACCTGGCACCGCACGAGCACAACGACAAAAAGCCGGGCAACAAATAGCCGCGAGCCGCTGCAAGCCGCCATCGACATCCCATCTGGCGCTCCGCGCGCTACGGCGGCAAACTCGTCGCCAGCCATCGGCGGCGCGACACGATCCTGACTGCGTGTGGATCGCGCCGCGCCGCCAGCATTTCCCGCTTTTCATCTGACAAAATGCTATTTTCTTGACGGGCTTTTCCACCTGTGATACAAGTCACCTTCGTCCGGAACAATGTACAACTCGCACAAGCCGTGCTGGAACCATCCAGACGCAAGGCTTTCAGCGAGCGGCCCGCCTGATTCATCAAGTGGGCTTTCCCAGTAATCAGCCAGTTATCGCTGTGTCGTCGAAACATCTTCCGGTTTTCCAGGGTAGCTAGGGATCAGGGTTCAATAGATTGGCAACTCATCGCGCCATGAACGGGCTGCGTTCTGTAGCTGTCAGGAGTCCATCATGCGACAGGCATTCATCTTCGTCGTGCTTGCTCAGTTGGCCATCGCCATGCCGCTGCAAACTGCTGCCCCCAAAGAGGTAGCTCAGGCAAAAGAATTGATCCGCCAGCAACACTACAACGACGCCATCACGCGGCTCGAACAGACGCTCGAAGAGCGGCCCGCCGATCCCCTGGCGCTCACCTTTATGGGCACAGCGGTTCTTTACAGTGAACACAATTTTAGTAAGGCACAGAAGCTATTCGAGCAATCATTTCAATCCGGCGGCGGCGCTGCCTTCTGGGTCAGCCACTCACACGAAACGCTAGGCTCGGATGAACTAGCGGATTACTGTCGCGGCTGGCTCTTTCTGCGTAAAGGCGAGGTCGAGTTTGTCCCGGAAAACAGCGAGCACGGCTTTCGCCTGTCGCTCGCCGATCTCAAGGAGTTCAAGCAGAACCGTTTCCGCCGGCTGTTTCACATCAAGGATGGTGACAAAACCTACAACTTTCGCCCGCGCACCGGCGATGAAAATGAAGTCTTGCTTGTCCTCATCCTGGCGAAAAAATTCTCCCGTTAACATCGCCGCGATTTCCGGCATTCAACTTTGAATCTATTCAGGAGGTAACCCCATGAAGCGAACCATGAAGCGAACCACCATCATTCGTCATGCCATTGCCCTGCTGCTCGTGGCCGTGCTCATCGACGGCTGCGGCTTTACCGCACTCGTGCGGGCGCAGGATTCGCAGGAATCCAAAGATGAAAAGAAGCTCCGCGAGCGCCAGGAGAAGTTGCAACAGAAAGAAGAAGACCGTAAGAAAGACGAAGCGAAAAGCCGCTCAAAGGAAGCTAAGCGCTACAACACGCTGCGCGAGTTTGCCGAAGATCAATATGCGAGCGACACGGATTTCCACGAAAACGCCGATAAAGCCTATCTGGAAATGCAATCGCAGCACGCGCAGAAAGCCTACAACATCAATATAGGCCACACGTTCGAAGTGATAGATGCAGACACCGATGAGGCCCAAGGGAAGTTTCCCCGCCTTCTCTATGACAATCCCTGGGTGCAAGACTACGTCAATCGGGTCGGCCAGCACCTGGTGCCCGATGATTCGACCAAACTCTACGCCTTCAAAGTGCTCTATAGCCCAATCCCTTATGCGCAAACATTGTCGACCGGCACAATTTTTGTCTCGACCGGCATGATCTCGCTGCTCGACAACGAGGCGCAACTCTCCTATGTGCTGGCACATGAGATGGCACACGTCTACAAGGATCACTGGCGGGTAAAGGCGATGATACCGCTCGCCGCAGATGAGTACAATAAACGCCAGGAGAAGAAGCACGCGCTGATTGGCGGGCTGGCAGCGCTTGCCGGCGCGGCGGTTGGCGGCGGCGTCGGCAAGAGCGCCAACGCGGCAATAGCCGGGGCTGGCATTGGCTTCCTTGCCGGGTACACGATTGCTTCGCTCTACAGCCGGACGGTCGGCACGGAGTGGGACGATGCAATGGAGAACGAAGCCGACGAGTTTGCTCTCAAGGTCGTCATGGAAAAACAGTACGACCCTCAGGAAGTGCCTCGATTGCTCGTCGCCCTTCAGGACGTAGCCCGTGTGGATGAGCGCATGCAACTCGGCTTTCTCGGCCTGCGCAGCCGCTTGCGAGAGCGGCGGGAGTACAGCGAGCGCCAGTTGCAAGGCCCTTTGCAGGGCAAGTACCAGGAACTGCTCAAATCCGGCAAACTGGTCGGCACGACGCCTGAATACAATTTGGTGATGGCCGAACTCAAACGCGATAACGGCATAGCCGCGCTTAACTACGATATGTTCGATATGGCGCGCCGCAATCTCAAGCAGGCCGTGTCGCTCAGAACCGATGATGCGTCGGCGGCCTTCTATTATGGGCGCGTCCTCAAGCTGGTTGGACGCACGAAAGAGGATCGCGATACGGCGCAGCAATATCTGTTGACCGCCATTCGCCTGGACACGCGCCGCGCCATCCCCGAAGTGCAACTGCAACGCGCGCTCATGCTGATGGAGAACAAAGATCAGGGGGCACAGGCCGAAGCTGCGCAGGCGCTGCGCGATTACATTGTTGCTTTTCAAAATAAGAAGGTAAACCTGCTGCGCCAGGACAACAGCCTGCCGCCGAACGTCGATACGCTTTATGATTATCTACGACTGCTGGGCGACAAAGCCTGGCGAGCGCCGACGCCGGAACTGGTGCGGCTGACTTCAACCGGGGCCGGCGTGCCGGCGACCGACGCGCCGAACCCGCAAACTGATCGCCAGCGCACCGTCAGGCATGATCAATAACCATGCCTGCGGCTCTGCCAATCCATGAGGTTTAGCAACTCGGCCTATAGATGCTTAGATGCTGTGCCTCACGGTTGGCAGATGCGCAATGAACCCGGAGAGGGTTGGTGCCCAGCCCTCTCCGGTTCGCTTTCAATCTCACCGCCGGTGGCTCAGTTCATTGCTCGACGTGGAGTTTCCTTGAGGACTGCCAAGATGCCCCGAAGCTTCAATGTAATTTTGATTCTTTTTCTCGTAGCCGGTTCAATGGCCGCCCCGGCAACGTTTGAGCAGACGACGACGCCGGCAGCCGTCTTTCTTCTTGAAGTGCCTGAATTGAACATCGCGCCGACCGAGCGTTCAGAGATGACGATTCCGTCGCCGCGTGTCAATCTGCTGCTCATTCATATCTTGCGGCCCGCCGCCGACAGCATGGACTACGGCCAGATTTTCACCTTCATCAACGGCGAAGCCGTCGCGACCATTTCAGAAGTGATTTCCGGCGAACGCGGCAAGCTAGTGCGTATTCATCTCGACTATCGCAACGACATCAAGCTCGTGCTGGGTCGCAACAGCATCGAGGTGCGCGCCCAGAACCGGCGCGGCAGAACCTACTACGCCAGTTTTGTCCTGCGCACAGCGACCGAAAATCACAATCAAGCATTTAGCTCCACGGTGGCGCTCGGCAGCGACGCCAAACAGCAGGTGCCTCCTGAACTGGTCTTGCAGGAGCCGGAAAGCACAATCCTGATTCCGCCCGGTCGCCCGTCGCGCACCGTGCACATTGCCGGCATCGCCACCGCCGCGACCTCGGTCGAGCGCGTCACCGTCAACGGCCAACCTGTGCAGATCAACCGCAGGCCGCAGGCGACGGCGCAGCGACTGCGGATTGCCAACGAAGACCGCAAAGTAGCTTTTGATACAACCGTCACGGTGACGCCGGCAACCTCGAAGATCGTCGTCGAGGCAACCGACACCACCGGCAATCGCACATCGCTGGAGGTCGCCGTGCAAGTGGCCAGCGCCGAGCCGGTGCAGGAATTTCGCGGCAAGAAGTATGCGCTGATTATCGGTATCTCGAAATTTCGTTATGCCGACCCTCCCGGATTTGATAACCTGCAATTCGCCGACGAGGATGCCCGTTCGGTGCAACAATTCCTGCTGTCGCCATCCGGCGGTCGCTTTCCTGCCGAGAATGTCTTGCTGCTGACCAACGAGCAGGCCACCCTGGAGCGCCTCCGCGAAGCCTTGACCCGCTTCGTCGTACAACCCGGCCCCGGCGATCTTCTGGTCATCTTCTTTGCCTCGCATGGCGGGCCTGACCCAGCCGCGCAGCAGAACCTTTATTTCCTCGCACACGATTCGCGGGTCGACAACCTTGCGGGGACGGCGCTACCGATGCAGGATTTGCAGCGCTTGCTGGATCAGAATGTTCGCGCTCGCCGCCTTGTCTTGCTGGTCGACACTTGCCGCAGCGCCGGCCTGGGCGATGAGGTGCAGGCGCGCGGCCTGCGCAACAATCTCATCAACCTCTACGCCGAACGGGTGCTTTACCGCGAAGAAGGCCGTGCCGTCATCACTTCAAGCGACATCAACGAAGAAGCGAGCGAAGGCAGCCGCTGGGGCGGTGGTCACGGGGTGTTTACATACTTCCTGATCGAGGGGTTGCAGGGCAAAGCCGATACGGATGGGGATCGTTTCGTCACCGTCGCCGAACTGTTCAGCTACGTAGACCAGAGCGTGAAGAAAGCTACTGCGGACAAACAGCATCCGCGCATCCTGATCCATACCAACGACGCGCTGGTCATGGCCGCCGTGCCGGCCCGCAAATAATCAATCGTGCGCCGCGCGCCGCCCATCTTCGGCCACGTTGACAGCGCCGCAGGCAATCATGCATTCGCAAATACCACCTGCCTTTCGGTGTGAAAAATCACCAAGCGCGCTTGAGCCGGCGCGATTGACTTTGGCGGTCGGCTTCGGCAAAGTGAAGTGATGCGGTGCTTGCCTGGCTTGAGTGGCGCGCCGCATCACTTCACTTTGCCGGAGATGCCATGATTCAGCCCCTTTTTCGGCTGTCCCGAACAGCCCAAGCCATCGTACTCGCCTTGCTCCCTGTCTTCTGCACGTTATCAATCCTTGGGCAAACACCGACGCCTGCGCCACAAGCGCCGCCCGTGCAATGGCCGCGCAGCCACGACTATGACGTGCAGAATTACCGCATCGAAGTCGGCTTCGACTGGGCAGCAAAATCGGTCAGCGGCACCACGACGATCACCTTGCGCCCGTTCAAAGGCGACTTGAAAGAGATCGAAGTCGACGCTGGCCAGATGAATATCAGCGCCGTCAGGCTCGCCATGGGGACGGCCCTGAAATACCGCTACGACGACGGCGAACACCTGTTCATCACATTTGATAAGCCTTATCCGGCGGGCATCGATCTGCGCATCGCCATTGACTACACGACGACGCCGCAAAAAGGATTGACCTTCATCACGCCGACACCGGATGATCCGACGCGCCCGAATCAAATCTGGTCGCAAGGCGAATCGCAGGATAATCATTACTGGTTCCCTTGCTACGACTATCCGAACGACAAGGCGACCACCGAATTGATTGCTCACGTTGACGATGGCTATCAAGTCATCTCCAACGGCGTGCTGGTTGGCTCGCCGCCCGACCCGGAGAAGAAAACCCGCGCCTGGCACTGGAAGATGGACAAGCCTTATTCGAGCTATCTGGTGTCGATCATCGTCGGCAAGTTCGCCGAGGTCAAAGACGAGGTCAAAGGCGTGCCGGTGATCTCCTACGTCTATCCGAGCGAAGCCGACAACGCGCGGCTTTCATTCGGCAAGCTGGCGCAGATGGTGGCGTTTTTTTCCGAGCGCACCGGCGTCGATTTTCCTTATCCGAAATATGCGCAAACTACAGTGCGCGACTTCGGCGGCGGCATGGAAAACATTACCGCGACGACGCTCACGGACATTTCAGTGCATGACCGGCGGGCGCACATCGACGTTTCAAGCGACGGCTTGATCTCGCACGAACTGGCGCATTCGTGGTTCGGCGATTTGCTGACGTGCAGGGATTGGGGCGAAATTTGGCTCAACGAATCGTTCGCCACCTTCATGGAAGCGACCTGGACGGAGCATGATTTAGGTAAGGCAGATTACCTTTACGAAATGTACGGCAATCAGCAAGCGGCATTGCGCACCTGGGCGCAGGGCAATCGCCGGCCCATCGTCGTCAAACGCTACGCCAATCCCGACGGACTCTTCGACGCATATCCTTATCCGCGCGGCGGCGCAACCATCAACATGATCCGCTTCGTGCTTGGCGAAGAACCGTTCTGGCGGGCCATCAATCATTACGTCAAGAAGCATGCGTATCAGAATGTCGAGACGCAGAACCTCGTCATCGCCATCGAAGAAGCGACCGGCCAGAACCTGCAATGGTTCTTCGACGAATGGCTCTACAAGATGGGCCAGCCCGAATTTGAGATCGCCTCAACCTATGATGACGCCGCAAAGACCGTAAAGCTCACTGTCAAGCAGACGCAGAAAGCCGATGAGGCGCGTCCCTGGTTCCGTTCGCCGGAATTTTTCACCTTGCCGGTTGACATCGCCATCACGACGACGAGCGGCGAGCATATTCATCGCGCCTGGATTGACGCGAAAGAAAAAGAGTTTACCTTCAAGGTGGACTCGAAACCGCTGATCATCAATTTTGACCGCGACAATATATGGATCAAGCAAGTTAAATTCGAGCGCCCCGAAGAGGAGTTGGCTTATCAGCTTCTGCACGATGCGGATGTCATGGGCCGCGTACGCGCAGCAATTGAGTTGAAATCGCGCAAGACAGCGGCGGCCATCACGGTCTTAAGCAAGGCGGCGACGGCGGATGACTTCTGGGGCGTGCGCGTTGAAGCAACGCAGGCACTTGCCGAACTGAAAAACGAAGCGGCGCGACCGGGATTACTGGAAGCGGTCAAGGATAAAGATTCGCGGGTTCGCCGCGCAGCCATCCATGGGCTCAGCCAGTACAAAGACGCGAAACTCGCCGATCTATTTATCGGCATCATTCAAAGTGATCCAAGTTACTTTGTCGTCGCAGATGCAGCGCGCGCGCTCGGCGAGAGCGGTTCGCCGAAAGCCTATGAGGTATTGACTGCGGCGTTGCAGACGCCTTCGTGGCAAGACACGATTCTTGCGGGCGGGCTCGGCGGCCTGGCGGCGCTCAACGATCCACGCGCTTTGGACATTGCCTTGAAGTACGCCACACCCGGCAATCGGCCAAGCGTGCGGGTAGCGGCAATACAGGCGCTGGCGCACGCCGCCAAAGGCAACGACCGAGCCTTTCAGGCGCTGGCGGCGGCGTTGAAAGACCGCTCGCTCGAAGTGGTCTTTAACACCATCGAAGCTTTCAGCACGCTTGGCGACCCGCGCGCCATTCCGATGCTTGAAGAGTTATTGAATAAGCCGCCAGCCGGCGTGCCGAGCAGCGCGCTCAAACAGGTGATTGACGAGGCCATCAATCACATCAAGAATCCCCCCAAGACGGACGAAGGCGAGAAGAAGAATTAAGGCGGAGACGCAAAGACGCGGCGACAGCCCGCTAGATCGAACCGCACGACACTGGGAGAGAAGATTGGCCACAGAGTCACAGAGGAAAATATTGAGAACCCAAGAGCATTTTAGAGTTGTCTCTGTGCCTTTGTGCCTCTGTGGCAATCTCTTTCTGTGCCCTTCTTATGCGCTCGGATTTAGATCGAGCCTATCGCCGCGTCGCCGCATCTCTTTACGGTAAGGCGCGAATCAGACTTGAAACTGCAACTGCGGCGTTTCCAGCGCGCGGCTCACATAGCGCGTCTCGACATATTCATCGAGAATCTTCATGAACTCCGGCACAATCGCCGCGCCTTGCAGGGTGACGAACTTCGCGCCGTCAACATAAACCGGGGCACGCGGATCTTCGCCCGTGCCCGGCAGCGAAATGCCAATGTTGGCGTGTTTCGATTCGCCCGGCCCGTTGACCACACAGCCCATCACGGCGACTTTCATCTCTTCGACGCCAATGTATTTTTGCTTCCATGTGGGCATCTGCTCGCGGATGTAGGTCTGTATATCTTCGGCCATCTCCTGAAACAGCGTGCTCGTCGTGCGCCCGCAGCCCGGACACGCCGTCACCAGCGGCATGAAGCTGCGCAATCCCATGGTTTGCAAAATCTGCTGCGCGACGATGACCTCTTCGGTGCGGTCGCCATTGGGTCGCGGCGTCAGCGACACGCGAATCGTGTCGCCTATGCCGCACTGCAACAGCACGCCCATCGCTGCCGTCGAGGCGACGATGCCTTTGCTGCCCATGCCGGCTTCCGTGAGTCCGAGATGCAGCGGATAATCGCAGCGCCCTGCGAGGTCTTGATAGATGGCGATCAAATCCTGCACCTCGGAAACCTTGGCGCTCAGGATGATGTCGTCATGCGGCAAGCCGCAGCGTTCGGCCAGTTCGGCGGATTCCAGGGCGCTGACGACGACGGCCTCGCGCATCACGTCGCGGGCATCTTTGGGGTTAGCGCGGCTGGCATTTTCGTCCATCAAGCGCGTCAATAATGATTGATCGAGCGACCCCCAGTTGACGCCGATGCGCACAGGCTTCTGGTTTTCGACGGCGACTTCAATCATCGCCTGGAAATTCTTATCGTGATGCTGGCCGGGCCCGACGTTGCCGGGATTGATGCGATATTTACCGAGCGCCCGCGCGCATTCGGGGTAGGCTTTCAAGAGAATGTGGCCATTGTAATGAAAATCGCCGATGATCGGCACTTCAACGCCGCGCGCCTGCAAACGCTCGACGATGTGCGGCACGGCAGCGGCTGCCTGTTTTGTATTTACCGTTACGCGCACCAGTTCTGAACCGGCGCGCGCAAGCTGTTCACACTGCTCGGCAGTACCTTCGACATCCACCGTATCGGTGTTGGTCATGGACTGCACAACGATGGGGTGCGCGCCGCCGACGTTGACGCCGCCGACGTTGACGGCAATCGATTTTCTGCGTTGAATCTCAAACACGTGAATGCTCCTCATAAAAGGGTCAGCTTGAATGAGGATTGTAGCGGCTGGCTCGACCGGTCGCAATGCAGAGTCAGATAGCGTTGCTGCCTTTCGTCTGGTGCCGTGCAAATCCGTGGTTGCCGTGTCGCGCTTGCGTTTGGCGCGTTGCGGAATTATCTTTGCGGCGTTTGCAATCTCGGCAACCGATGAAAGGCAAGACAAACAATGAAAGACCGACTCAATCAACTCGACCAGGCCCAGCAGAGCATCTCGGCGAATGCGCCCTATCAGGTATCGCAAGGCTACCGGCTTTCGCCGCACATGGTAACCACGGCATTCACGCTCGACGGTTTCAAGATCGTCCGCACATTCGGCGTCGTGCGCGGCATCACGGTGCGCTCGCGGTCGATCTTCGGCACGCTCGGCGGCACCTTTCAAACCCTCGTCGGCGGCAACATCTCAGCCTTCACCAAGCTGTGCGAGACCGCCCGCGCCGAAGCTTTCGAGATCATGGTTCAACACGCCAGCGAGATTGGCGCTAATGCCATCATCGGCATGCGTTATGACGCCAACGAGATTATGAACGGCGTCACCGAAGTGCTGGCCTACGGCACGGCGGTCGTCGTCGCTCCCATCGAAGAGTGAATCGAGATACTCAGGACGGGCCACGGTACGGCAAGGTGGCCAATTTTCTTTGTGCCTTGGTGTCTGCGATGGCCAATTCCCTGTTCTAATCTCGTAGGTTGCGATTTAGATTACAAGTGCGGCTGCGCCATGTCGGAGGTGTGATCGGGCAAAAGCGTCGGCATCATTGGTTCGGCGAGGGCGGCGCGCTGGCGCAGGCTGCGATAATAAATCAACAACGTCAGGCCAAGCATCACTGCCGCCAGTGCCGACCAGCCGAGCGCCCAGACCAGGGCCGGGATGAAGCCATTCGTCGCTGTGGCCATGAGTTGCGCGTCTGTGTGGATGTTGGAATCATAGGCTGAAAGAAACAGCAGCGTGCGCAGATCATAAAGCGCGTTGAGCACACATTGCACGGCGAGAAAGCTCATGACGAAATGCGCCACTTTCGGCTTCGCTTTCAATCCCATCCACAAACAACCGCCGCCGAAGACCAGCCCCGTCAGCCAGGCCAGCAAATTGCCGCCGAATAACACGGTGATCAATAAGAGGAGCGCCGCCGTGAAGATCGCCGCGCCGCGCGCATTGCGCGCCCGCCGCAACATGAGCAACAGCCCTGAGCCATACAGAATCGTCGACAGGTAGCCGGCGCTGGCGACGATTAAAGTCCAGCCGCCCGCAAACAGCGTCACGCCGCTGCCGTTCCAGTCGAGCGCAATCCGATGTACATGCCCGAAGGTGGCCAGGGCGGCAATCGCGTGACCGGCTTCATGCAACAGGGTAACGAACTGTCGAATCGGCCAGGTAATCACGCCGGCAAAGGGTATAAACCACAGCGCCAGTGTCAACAGCGAGGCTAACACCAGCAGGCGAAACGACTCTTTGACTTCGCTTGGGCTTTGCATGATCACCTCATCTTACGCTGCCGCCGCCAGCAAGGTTCGCCCGGCGCGATTTCGCTGGCTGGCAAGCCAGGCTAGGCTTTGACAAAAAAGCCGTCGGGCAATCCCGCGACGCTTTTCAAACGCGCGTGTCTGATGTAACCGGCTTCGTTCTTCATCACCACCAGCCGCCCGCCGGGTCTGAGCGCCTCGGCGAAGCGTTCGACGGTCTTGCGGATCGCCAGCGCATGAAAGTGCAACAACAAATTATTACATACAATCAAATCGAAGGGATGATGCAGATGCTTCCAGAACTTCGCATCGTAAATATTGGCGCGGCGAAAGGCGATCATCTTGCGCAGGTCGGGTTCGACTGAATAGTGCCGCTCGCGCCCATTGATATCGCCTTTAACAAAATAACGATGGCGCAGGTCTGCATCGATCAGGCGAATGGCTGATTGTGGATAGGAACCCTGGCTGGCGGCGATAATCGCCGAGCCGCGCAGGTCGGTCGCCATCAAGAGTGGCTTCCAGGGCTCGTTTGCGGGCATGCCCTCTTTGACGACGATGGCCAGCGAATAGGCTTCTTCGCCTGTCGAGCAGGCGGCGCACCAGACATCGAGCCGGCGCTCTTTGCCGCGCGCCGCAATCAATTCAGGAATGACGCGCTGCCGCAAGCTCTCGAATTGTTCAGGCTCGCGGAAAAAGCGCGTCTCGCTGTTGCAGATAATTTCCGCAAGCGCTTCCTGCTCGCCAGGCGAACTGCTCGCCAGGCGGCTATAGGCAAGTTCGTCCAGCCCGAGCTTTGCCGCTTTGCTATCAATGGCGGCAAGCAGATGGTCGCGCCACGTCGCGCCGCTCTGCCAGCCATAGCGCGCGGCCAGCACCTGCTCAAGCGGCTTGAGATGCGGATTAACCTTCATAAGAATCATGACCCGTGACCCGTGACCCGTGACCCGTGACCAGATGGACGCGATGAGCGGTGAGTAGAATGTGATTGGCAAGAATAACGGCTTTACTCATCGCTCTTGTCACTGGTCATTCGTCACTGGTCACGTTCCTCTTGTAGTCGCCCGAACGTCCGCCGGTTTTCGATTCAAGACGGATGTCTGTAATCGCCATCGCTTTATCCATCGCCTTGCACATATCGTAAAGCGTCAGCGCGGCGACCGACGCAGCGGTGAGCGCTTCCATCTCGACGCCGGTCTTGCCGTCGGTGCGCGCGGTGGCGGTGATCTGTATGCCGTTGTCGCGCAGGTCGAGTTGCACGTCTGCGTGTGTCAGTGGCAGCGGATGGCAAAGTGGAATTAATTCCGCCGTGCGCTTGGCCGCCATAATCCCGGCCAGCCGGGCGACTTCAAGCGGATCGCCTTTCGGCGTGCGGTGCTCGCGAATCGCCTGCACGGTCGCCGCCGCCATGCGCACAAAGCCGCTGGCAATCGCCGTGCGCGTCGTCACAGGCTTATCGCCCACATCCACCATGCGGGCACGGCCTTCGTCATCAATGTGTGTCAGCGTCATAAATAGATTTATGTAGCGCCAGCTACAGTTCGCCCCGGTTGCTTCTCCGAATGATTTACAAGTCAGCTTTTCCCTATAGCGCAATAGATAGCTTGCCCAATCAGGGTAGCTGACTCTCCTCGGTTACCCTGGTTCCGCGCCGAGCGCCAGCACATCGACCGTATCACCTTCGGCAATCGCGTGAGCCTCTTCCCGAACAATGATCAGGGCGTTGGCTCTCATAAAAGCGACGAGATCAGACGAGCCGCCCCACTTCAACGATTCGACCAGGGCGCGGCCCTCGCGGATGAGCAGGCGCGCCGGCAAGTAGCTGCGGCGGTTCGACGCATCTTTGATCGAATGGCTGAGAGTTGCGGTCACCATCGGCAGCAGCGGATCACTTGCGCCCTGCAAACGCCGTAGGGCCGGTCGCACAAAAACGTTGAAGGTCACCGAAGTCGACACAGGATTGCCGGGCAAGCCGAAAAAGTAAGTTTCACCACGTCGCGCAAAGACGGTCGGCTTGCCGGGGCGAATGCTGACCTGATCGAAATAGATCTCCGCGCCGATTGCTCTGAGAGCCGCTTTCACCAGATCGTAATCGCCCATCGACACGCCGCCCGATGTAATAACCACATCATTCGCCTCGGCGGCCAGCGACAAGGCCGAACAGGTGGCAGGCAGCGAGTCTGCGACGGTGCCGAGATTCTGCACGATTGCGCCGGCGTCCTGAGCGTAGGCGGCAATCGTGTAGCAGTTCGAGTTGCGAATTTGTGGCCCGACAGGCTTCCGAGCGACATCAACGAGTTCGCTGCCCGTAGAAATCACCGCGACGCGCGGGCGGCGACCGACACGCACATTGCCATAGCCGAAGCTGGCGAGCACTGCCAGTTCCGCCGCGCCAATCGCGCGCCCCGAAGCAGCGAGCTTTTCGCCGTTGTGGACTTCGCTGGCCCTGCCTGTGATGAATTGTCCCGACTTCACCATCTCGTGGATGACGACGAAGTCGCCCTGGCGCTCGGTAACTTCAACCTTCTGCACCGCGTCAGCGCCGCGCGGCATGGGCGCGCCGGTAAAGATTTTGATCGCCTCACCCGCTTCCAGCTCTCCGTCGTAGCTTGCGCCGGCGGCAATTTCGCCGATGACCTTCAGTTTAAATGGGGCGTTGACGGCGTCCGTCGAGCGCAAGGCATACCCATCCATGCGCGCTCGGTCAAACGGCGGCAGATCCATGTCTGCGTAGATTGCTTCGGCAAGGATGCGGTGATGCGCCGCTGCCAGCGCTACGACCTCGTCGCCGAGCGCTGCGATGCGATTGAGGACGATGTCGAGCGCCTCATCAACAGTGATCATGATGCCAACGTTGCGAAGAAGATTTGAGGGATGAAATCGCGCTGCAAATACAAAAGACTGAACAATGAACCGGGCTTGAAAGCTCAGTCATTGCTCAGTCTTTCTCAAGAGTGGCGGAGCCGACGGGACTCGAACCCGCGACCTCCGACGTGACAGGCCGGCGTTCTAACCAACTGAACTACGACTCCGCGCTGCGAACTTTCAATGTCAACTCATCGGCAAACCTGATGGGCGGTACTGGGTTCGAACCAGTGGCCCCCGGTTTGTAAGACCGATGCTCTACCGCTGAGCTAACCGCCCCGTATGGCGAAGCTTGAATATAGCTTGAGTTAACGGGGTTGTCAACCAAAAGCGTAAGCACTGACTCGCCTTTTAAGCCCTTCTCGGAGTCGAAATCAGCGATTTTGGTCTTTGCTAATGCGCCAGACTCAGGTCGCCAGCGCGACAAAGAGATTCTCAAATTGCCGGGCAATGGAATCCCAGGAATACTCAGCCTTTTGCGTTACGGCAAAGGCGGCTTGAGCCAGTCGCTGATGTTGCTGCGGATTGCGATATAGATTCTCCAGAGCTTGCACGACACCTTCGACGGAGACTTCGCCCATCTCCAATATGGAAAATTCCGGTATGTAACTCTTCGCCAGCGGAATCAACTCACCGCGCCCGCGCCAGATCTCGCTGCACGCCGTGTGATCGGGAACCACTTGGGCTGCGCCCGCAGCCGCATGTTCAAAACTCACCAACCCCCAGCCTTCTCCCATCGCCGTGTTAATCCCGACATCGCATGCGTTGTAGAGCAGGTTCAAGTCATCGTCGCTGACAATGTTTCCGGCCAGGGGATTGAGAAAGACACGGTCTTTGAGTCCGTACTGTCGAATAAGCAACGCCATCTGTTGTTCTTCGGCTTCGCCTCTGATGGCTTGATGCAGGCACAGCCGGACATTCGCAGGTTTGCCTGCGGCAAATTTGGCGAAGCCTGCTAACGTCAGATCAAGCCGTTTTCTTTTATCGGGGCGGCTCGCGTTGAGAACGACAAACGAGTCGTCCAGATCAGGAAAGTCACCAAACACGCTTCGCTTGGCGCTGGCGCGTCCCCGCGTTGCCAGGGCGGCTTGCACGAGTTCCGGCAAAGGGAAAAAGCGATCTCGATCAACGCCGTGCGGAATAACCTCTACGGTCGGGAAATCGCCGCCGCCGCGTTTTTCACGCAGCCTTTGAAAGGCTTGCTCAAACTCGCTCTGGGCAAACTGCGTATAGGCGACAACGCAATCAGATTGTTCGAGCGGCGCGGCATCCTCTTCGTTGATAATTTTGCCGTCAATGGGAATGTAGCCGACAATCTTCAGTCGGTCTCTGTAGGGGCCAAGCAAACGAAGATAGTATTCAAAAGTCCAGATATCGTGCAGGATGAATAACAGCGAAGGATTGATCTCTTCAATCATTCTCATCGCCTGAAAAGCGGCGAAGACATCCCCGCCCTTCGGATTGGTTGGATAGATCGTCAGACCTTGATGGCGGACGATTTCACCGGAGTAACCGATGCCCAGATAGTGAATCTCGTGGCGTTCCGCGAGCCGTCGCATGATGGCGTGCATCACGCGCGTCAACCCCGTGCCAGAGGTGTTGTAACCGATGGCGATGATTTTGACTGCCGGACGAAAATCGCTCATCCGCTAGCTCCCTCTTCCGCCCTGCTCCGCTTTGCGAAGAACAACCCCAGCCCTTCAAGCGCACCGCCTGGTCGTTGATGTCTGCGATAGGTGGCGGCGAAACCGGCTTCGTCTAGAAAACCCATCAACCTCTCGACTGTAAGGGTAGCAGAGTCGTGAGTGCGAAAAATCGGTTCTTGCCACTCGCGATCTTCGCTAATTTCGAGATACTGACCGCCAATCTCGTGAAACTCGCCGCAGATTTCGTCAATCAGGTGTAGCCTTTGTGATGTTAGTAGAATCGGCCACTCTGCGCCCTCGCAATCCAGCTTGAGCAAACGGATGCGTTTTTCTCCGTTGCCGGTTACCAGATCGACAATCTCGTCAAAGGCAATTTTTTCGACAAGCTCTCCAACCCCCCAGATCACCGAGCCATTGCCGGTGTTGAGTATGCCAGTCATCTCTACATAAGATTTTGGAAATGGATGATAGCCGTCAAAGCGCAGTTGATCGTCATTCAGATCCGAACGCCAGGCCGCGCCCCGCACCAGTCGAACGTATCCATCGACAAGGTAGGAACGCAAATTTTCCGAAGCGATCTCGATGTTTGCTACATCAGGTTCTATGGAGTAGACATGCCGACACCCTCTCAACACCGCCGCGTGTGCAAATGAGCCGATGTGTGCGCCTATATCTATGACAATATCGTCGGGTGCGAAGCCTGCGGGTAACTGGTATTCGTTAAAACAGACGACGCCGTTGAAGATTGCCTGATCCAAAGTGCTGGGACGAAACTTCCAGTCTTCGGCCATCAAATGCCTCTAAGAAGGGGGTTGCTAAAGCAGCGCCACCTTCCCGGTCAGATCCCCAGAGAAGGTGGCGGCAATGGGTCGTGAACCCGTGAAGGGTTATTTAGTGACGTAGGTCAAACCGTCACAGATCGAATAAGGCGGCTGGCCATTGGGCATCGGCATTAACGACATCGTAAAGTACATGGTCGCGGTAACCGATCCCAACTCGTAAGTCGGAGGCGGGTAATTTTTACCTCCTCGCGGGCCACCCTGCCCGGTGAGGATATAGTTCGGGCGGCTGATCGAGCCACAACCAAGGGTTGAAGCAAGCTGCTCGATACGCTTTAACTCTCGCCCTGCGCCGTACTTCACGAGGTAATCAAAAAAGTCGCCTTGGGGAATGTGCAACAAACTGAGGAACTGCGTGGCAAGCGCGAATATGTACTGAGGATTACTCATGTACGCATCGAGGCCCGCCGGGACAGTCGTGTTTTGTTGTCCGGGGATCACAAACTCCTTCGCCACTGTCTTGGGGTTGTTTCGATCCAGAAAAACAAACCAGTAACTGTCATCGACAGGGTTCGCTGGGCGGATGCCCGCCTTCGATTGGCCTTGCCCTACAACTATATAGGGGGGCGTGTTCGGGGAAAAGCTGCCGCGTATGGTGTATGCCAGCATGTTTGGCATGTTAATCATTTGTAGTCTCCTGTTGCTAAGGGTTGCAATGCTTTCCAGCACTATTGTGAGGGGTCAATTAATATCTCACTACAGAATCGAAAGTCAAGAAAGTAACGCACCTTTCCTCACCCATTTGCAGCTAATCGTCAACGTCTCGCTAGAGTTCAAAGGAAACGAGCACATCGTGTTGCCAGCGATTGAAGACGGGTTCCCGCTTTGCCGTCCTGATGCGGTGTATTTAACCTATGAGCCATTCTACTGAACAGAGTAGTTAAAAGTTCAATTTACAATAGGCTCGATAACCTCGCTCTCTCGGCATCCTGCGAAATTCGACTACAGGCATTTATGCCCGGCTCACTCGTAACGCAACGCGACCATCGGATCAACTTTCGTCGCTCTTCGCGCTGGAATCCAACAGGCCAGCAACGCAACCAGTGCCAACAGCAACGCGATAACCGCAAACGTCAGCGGATCGGACGGGCTTATACCAAAAAGGAAGGATCTGATGAATTGCGTCAAAACCAGAGCCCCCACTGCTCCGATTGCAATGCCAATGGCCGCCAGTTTTGCTCCCGCCTCAACCACCATTTTAAGAACCTGCCGCTGGCTCGCTCCCAGCGCCATTCGTATACCGATTTCACGAGTTCGCTGCGCCACAGAATAGGAGATAACGCCATAGATGCCAATCGAGGCCAGGATCAGCGCCAGCGCCGAAAAGACGCCGACCAGGATGATCGTAAATCGCCGATCAGCAATTAACTCTCCTCTTAGCTGTTCCATCGTTTTGGCGTTGGACAATGTGGCCGTACCGCCCATCGAGGTTAACGCACTGCGGATTGCTGAAAGGTAACCGGCAGGATCCGCGTTTGATCTGACAACCAGCGCCGTACCGGGAAAGATAAATTCGTCCGGGACCTGAGCCGCCGCTATATACATCTGCGCTCCCACGGTAGATCCGTCAATCGTATGGAGATTCTCCTGTTTGACGTGGCCCACGACGCCGATTATCTGAAATTCAAGATCCGTATCAGGTCTGACCGGAAGACTGATGTGCTGGCCTAAGGGATCCTCTCCCGGAAAATACTGCTTAGCCATGTTCTCATCGATGACCATCACGGGCGCTGATGTCAGCGTATCGCTCTCTATAAAGAATCGTCCTTGCAGCAGGGGAATACGCATGGTCTTCAGATAGCCCGGACTGATGATGTAGCTCATTGCCAGGGGCAATTCGCTTGGCGAAGGCTTTGACCGACCGCTGACGAAAAATTGATTCTCGCTATCACCTCCTCCTAGCGGCAGCAGGTCAGTGGTTGCGGCGGATTGGACGCCCGGCAGCGCTTCGAGCTTTTCCTGGAATTCTTTAAAGAACCTGCGAACCTTCGGCGCTTCAGCATACTCTTTCGATGATAATGAAAGGTCAAACGTCAGGATGTTCTGGTCATCAAATCCGGGGCTGACGTGATTCAGCGCGATAAAGCTGCGGATCAACAATCCTGATCCCACCAGCAAGACCAGCGAGATGGCGATTTCGGCAACCACCAGTACGCTGCGAAGACCTTGCCGACCGCTGCTTCCCGACCGGCCACCTTCTTTAAGCGTCTCGTTCAAATTAGGATTGGACGCTTGCAGCGCCGGTGCCAGACCAAAGACCACTCCCGTGATAATCGAGGCAGCAAGCGTAAACAGCAGCACGTTGGCATCGACCTTTATGTCATTAATTCTTGGCAAAGCGTCAGGAAGCGCCTTCAGGGCCAGACCGGTTCCCCAATATGCGATGAGCAGCCCTATTGCCCCGCCGATCAGCGCGAGCATTACGCTTTCAGTTATCAGCAAACGCATAATGCGGAGGCGACTTGCTCCGAGTGCTGAGCGAATGGCTATCTCCTTTTGACGCGCCGATGCGCGCGCCAGCATCAGGTTCGCCACATTCGCGCAGGCGATCAGCAGCACAAAACTGACCGCCGCCAGCAACATCAGCAGCAGGTTGCGCACGTTCCCTACCGTGGCATCGTAAAGCGACCTCAGCGTGACCCAGTGTTCCTTATTCGTATCCGGATATTCTTGACCTAAGGCGCTGGCAATCGAAGTCATATCGGCGCGCGCCTGGGCAATGTTGACGCCGGGTTTGAGCCGAGCCAGCACCTGTATGCCGGGGTGCCACGAGCGTTCTTTCAAGGCTCGCTCTTTTGTCGCCTCGATTGGCACGAGTAAATCCGCTTTAGGAAAATAATGGAAATCGGCAGGCAGCACTCCTACCACCTGATAGGGCTCGTCGTTTAAGGTCAAGGTTTGGTCGATGACAGATGGATCGCCGCCGAAGCGGCGTTTCCACAGCGAGTCAGTGATGATCGCGACCTTATTTGCGCCTTCGCGATCTTCATCGGGTCTGAAATCGCGCCCGATTGCGGGGGTGACACCCAGTACGGAAAGCATCTCACTTGAAACCTGGCGACCGGAGACACGTTCCGGCTGATCGCTGCCGGTGAGATTAAAACCCGTCCATCGGGCTGCCGCCATTTTTTCAAAGGATTGATTGCGCTCGCGCCAGTCCTTAAAGTTAAGGTAGGCAACAGACCCTTGATCGAACCCGCCCCACTTCTCCCAGATTCTGACCAGCTTATCAGGCTCTCTATAAGCCATAGGCTTGAGCAATACACCGTTGACGACGCTGAAGATGGCGGAGTTGACGCCGATGCCCAGAGCGAGGGCGAGTACCGCAATAATGGTGAACGATGGTTTTGCCAGTAACATTCGTAAGCCGTAACGGATGTCTTGCCTAAACGCTTCCATTTATTCCTCCAGTTGTGTGGAATCTCAGGGTAAGTGACTGATTGCCATCAAAGGTTTCAGCCCTCAATGATTCTCTACGAAAGGAGTAATCCGTTTCGTTCGGTGATTTTCGCGCTGCGGGCCCTGTAGGCGGCACCTTATGGTGTCGTAGTGAAATCCCACACTTCCTTCAGAAAAAGATTCGCGGTTGATCGTTCTTTAGGGTATGAAAGGGCATTCTGAATATACCTGACGCCGTCAATCACACAATCTCGGTTTATATGGCTATGGCCAAACACATGGATGATCGATTGCAGCTTTCTAATTTGGTTTTCGAGCAAGTCGCAGCCTGCGACTTTACCCAGACTTTTGAACCTTAGTTTCTCTTTTTTCGGCAAGAGTTCCAAGCGCGGTAGAAAATGGGAAAACGAGATGACATCTCCTTCATAGGGTCGAATATTTGGGACATTCAACTCAATGAAATATTTGTAGACCTGGTGGATTCCTTCCGGCCATTGGCAGAAATGAAAATCAGCCCAGCCGTCTAGCTCTTCATCGATAGGGCCGCTGTCAAATTCCGAATCGTACCAGGAAAAAAGAGGGACGATCCAAAGGTTGTTCACTTTGGCGGGCATCGTTTGAACTTCAAGGCTTTGACAGAGCCGCAGAACCCTAAAGAGCTTTTCTATAGAATTGTACGGCTCATTTCTAACCCATAGCTCATGGTTGCCTGGCGTATAGAAGACCATCTTGAATCTTGACCGCAGCACAGACAGCGTGCGCTTTATAATTTCAAGGTTATCCGCAATATCTCCGGCAACGATTAAAATATCGTTGCGGTACAGCGAGTTTGAGATTTGCTCGACGAGATGCCAATTCTCCCTGAAATCCGTATGTAAGTCTGAAATGGCCAGTATACGCATATTCATGCCTCAGTGCCGGAACCGATGAATATTTATCAGATAGACATAAAACCAGCAAAGCGATATGGGATCAGGTCGAAAATAGAGGATGAATTCTTCTACCGTCAGATCGATGTTAATCAGCCTCTGAAGCGATGGCCTCTTCAAATGCCTGCCTGGCGGCGGCAGGCTGATTCAGAGCGAAATATGCCTTCCCGGTGGTGGAACGCGCCCACCGAAATTGTTCTTGATTGCCGAGTTGAAGGGCGATGGAAGCAGCGCGCTCGGCAGGCTCCAAGGCTTGCTCGAAATCGCCGCGAGCGCGATAGGCGCTGGCAATATCATTGAGAGAAAAAGCGATTTTGGCGACAGGCGATTCTGGGTGAACCTCCCTGAGATTTGCCAGGCGAAGGTGGTAGCGCCGTATATCGCGCCGTCAAAGAGCGTCATGCGGCGCTACCTGGAAGCGACTATTCGAGACCATTTGGATCAATCGTCCTCATGGCCCCACAATGGGCGTGATCGTGCCGAACAGTCCATGCGCTTCATCATCGATGCCGGCGGTGAAGAACAGCGTGCTCGTGGGCCCGGCAGTGCCCCCATTCCCGAAGCTCAAGGCCCAGAGTCCATCAATCGTTAGCGGCTGGCCGGTCGCGTCAGGCAGCAGGCCGTGAAAGTTTCCGCGTTTCAGATCAAACGTGGCGATCTGGCCGCTACCAAACTGGCCCACCAGCAATTCGTTGCTGATGCCAATCAGAAAATTGTTGTTGGGATTGCGGAAATTAGCCGGGGGAAGCGCAATCCCCCAAGGCGCGTTCATCCAGGGCCCTGATTGGAGGCGCATCACCAGGTTGCCACTCGCATCAAAAGCATCGACAAAACCGAGTCCAGGCCCGGCGACCTCGTCCTTCATATCATCATCCTGTTTGGCAAAGGCGACGAACAGCCTGCCGCCAATGTTTTGCACGTTGAAGGGGGCGAACCCTTCTGGAAGAAGTGGATCGGAAAAAGCGCCCGCAGCCAGCGTGACCGGCATGTAGTTTTTATCATAAACCTCGATAGTGGCCGCGAAAAAATTGGCAGCGTACAAAAAGTTGGCCCCATTGTTTTGCGCAATGGTAACTCCCTTGTAGATGGCTGAACCGGCCTGGTTCACCCGCAGAATGGCGCTGGTGCCGCTGCTCCAGCCGGAGATCGTCCCATCTTCGGTGACAAAGATGAAGCGGTCTCCCATGAAGTCTGGACTGCCGTTGAAGATGGTGCCGGTGGGCGCAGCGGGTGGTGTCCCCCCAGGCGGCACCGGGATGGTGACCACCAGCGGCACAATCGCGCCGGTGCCGCTATAAAGCGTCGACACACCGGTGCCGTTATCAGCCACCCACCATGGGCTTGTATCGCTGCGGGTCAGTCCCCAGGGATTAACCAGGTTGGGATCGGTAGTGGCGGCGAGTCCAGGCACATCAGAGACCAGGTTGGTCTGGTGAAAACGCTGCGCAAAGACATTCGTGGAAAGACACAGCGTTATTCCGACGGTAAGTGTAAACGTGATGACGGTCATCATAAGCCGTTGGGTTGACGATAGCCGATTTGATTCGTAGCTTATGGTGATTTGCTCGCGCGAGCGGAACAGGTTGGTGAGCATCAAGGTTCCTCCACTTTCGATTAACGAAATCAAGCGCCCACCGATATTGAGGATAAAATATTCTCTCGAAAACCAGATACCAAGTCAACGTTGATCCGTGAGGACTCCGACTCGGCGGCTGCAAGCCGCCGAGGAGATTCTCAACCGCGTGGAGGGGCCGGCCAGAGCGCAAATCCTCTTTTTTGGGCAAAACCTCGACGCCGGCGAGAAAGCTATTGATGATGCCGACCAGTGGGTGTAAAGTGTTGCCCTATCTGTTCGTTTTTCATCCCCCTCTTAGTAATAATTATTACATTGATACAACGGAAGGATGGGCAGATGACTCCAGCGACCAAATCACTGGTTGGCAGATACAGCATACCCATCGCCTCGGTCGGCGCGGCGCTGTTGCTGACGCACTTATTCGCCCCGGTTTTTGATACAACTCCTCGCGTACTCTTTTTTGGTGCGATCTTCATCAGCGCGCTCTTTGGCGGGCGCGGGCCGAGCCTGTTGGCGATCCTTTTATCGCTTATTGCATTCATGTTATTCGCCGATCCGAGATACGCGGTGAAATTCGATCTGGCCAATCTGCCGCGCATCGGCGTGTTCCTGACGACGGCGCTGCTGGTCAGTTCAGTGAGTATCTACCGCCAGCGAGCCGAGGCGGCGCTCAAAAAAGCCAACGCCGAGTTAGAAGACCGCGTCAAGGAACGGACTGCCGAGCTTGAGCAGGCCAATACCGCCTTGAAGGATGAGATGGCCAGGCGTGAAGTGCTGGAGGGAGATCGCGCCAAGCTCTTAGCCAACGAGCAGGCGGCACGCGCCGAGGCGGAGAAAGCCAACCACGCGAAGGACGACTTTCTCGCTATGGTGACTCACGAATTTCGCAACCCGCTCAACAATATCACCGTCTGGCTAGCGATGCTCTCCAGCGGGCGAGTTGGTGTCGCCAGCACCCCGCAAGCGATGGAGGTCATCACGCGCAATGCGGAACTGCTTGCCCATCTGGTTGACGATTTGCTCGACACTTCGCGGATCATCGCGGGCAAACTCCAGATGGAGATGCGCCCGACGAACCTCGTGGAGATCGTCGCGGCGGCGGTCGAGTCTATACGCCCGGCTGCCGATGTGAAAGGCTTGCATCTCAAAATGATATTCCCATCCAGCGGCCTCAAAGTAAGCGGCGATGGCAAACGGCTACAGCAGATCGTGTCCAACCTCTTGGCGAATGCGGTGAAGTTCACGGCCAGCGGAGGCCACATTGAGATCGTCATAGAAACAATGAATATAGGGGCGCAGATAAGGATCAAAGACGACGGGCGAGGAATTACGCCAGAGGCGCTGCCGCATATCTTCGAGAGATTCTGGCAGGCGGCAGAAGGCGCAGCTAGCGAACACGGTGGCTTGGGATTGGGGCTGGCCATTGTGAAATACCTTACAGAGATGCACGGCGGGACGGTCACGGCGGAAAGCGATGGTGATAACCGGGGGGCGACCTTCATCGTCACGCTTCCCATAGCTGTCACGAACAATCTGGCTTCGCCCATTGGCGATGGCTCGCCATCGCATCCCAATTAACTTTGCTGTCAGTCGGCTCTTCGAGTTTGAGGCTTGCTTATAGCGGGTTGCAAATGAATGTAGTTTTCGCCACAAGGACACCAAGGCACGAAGAATCACCATCTCCTTGGATATGGGCTTTCTCTTAATTGTTCTTTGATTTTGGAAAGAGGACTCAGTCCACTCGGAGTCCTGGCCTCTGTTCGTACTCCGTAACCCCATGCTGATTTCCACTGACCAGCGTCTGCACGCGCACTCTGCCAGGCGCTATTGCCTCGCGAACAAACTCCACTTCAAGCGAGGGCATTTCTGCTTCGCTGCGGAGTTGGCCCACCAATCGCTTACCATCAAGGAAACAGCCCATTGAAATTGCAAAGGGATACGAATTTCTCAAGCGCAGATCCTTGAACCCCCAGACCACAGTCGCATCAGCCCCAAGGGGAGTGAAACGCTCCTCTTCCCTATAGAGGTCTATACTATGAGGATGTCGCTCAACAATTTCTAAACCACCCAGCAACGCCAGGTGATAAATCAGACTGCTCAACTGGCAAAGCCCCCCGCCAACCTGGCGGACTAATCGCCCGTTGACGATATTCCGTCCCTCTACAAACCCATTGCCGGATGAAGGCTTCCCGACCCGCTTCCAAAATGACCAGTGGCTGCCGGTTTTGATTAAACTTTGATCGATCAATTCCGCGCCGCGCCGTAGATTTGATAACTTATTCTCGTATAGTTGCCCCGGAATAACGACCTGTAAGAGTTGAGTTCTAACCGGCCAATGTTTCCCGCCTGTTTCATCTCGAAAGCGGGTGCCACTTACTGAATCACGGGCATGACGATACACCAGAGCGTAAAGCTGTCGTAATTCCAGAGGAACCGCAAGTCTCACCAACCGCCGCAATCTCTGAATACCCATTTTAGAGAGGCTCCAACTCGCAAATCTAGCGCTGTTAGCGACCCTTGGCTCGTTGGGGCGAAAGGTATATCACAACCGAGTTAGCAAATAAAGGCAGAGAGGCAGCGCCAAGCTGTACTGCTTGCTAACCATCATTCTATCCGAGGCTCGCGGCCTACTGCTATTATTGGTTATGCCAGCGGGCATATGGTTAGGCTTGGTCATTCGCTGCTAGTAGAGGACATGTTATTTACGATACTCTTTCCCCTCCGCCTTGATGATAGGATGATGGAGATCAAGACCGGCTGGCCGGCGCTCGTTAAGAATACACGCAACGTCGGCGATTTCAGCCAGTGAAAGGATCACGACTCATACAGCAAATGAGGTGTCAGTGTGGAGTGCGGTATGCCGTCTTTACGACTCCGGCAGATGGCGGCTGCAATCTGGTCAAGTCGAAAGCTGAAGCTACAGGCCGCACATTCGTTATGCCGCAGATTCGTTGAGGCAAGGCAATCGCCGTCCTTGCTCTGCTCCTGTGGGCTCGCACTTGATTTCAGCTTGTGCGAAGCCGGCGCGGAAGTGATGTGTGCAAAGCCGAACTTCTCTTTGGAGGTAAGCGTCTATGGCTGGGATTGGTATACCGGAATTACTGATTTTGATTATCGGAATTGGGGGCGGAATCCTTTGGATATGGATGTTAATTGACTGTGCCACGAATGAGCCGAGCGGATCGGACAAGATCGTCTGGGTTTTAGTTATTCTCTTGGCCGGGTGCATCGGCGGGGCGATTTACTTCTTTGTAAGAAGGCCAAAGAGAATAGAGATGACAGGCAGCTAACGAGTGCGCTCAGTGCTACTGAAGGATGAGGCGAAGGGTAGGCGTAAAGGGCAATGATGTCGATAGGTGACAAGCCATTGCATCTGCCGCCTTACTCTGATCGTCTGTCGATTGAATACTCGGCGCGCTGTCATTGTGGCGCAGATTACTTGATCTTCAATCCAATCTCACAATCGGTTGGCGACGCTGAAGGTCGAGCAAGAGAGAGCGCCGAGCAACTGCCCGGCGTGCTTCTTTGATGCGCAGGTTGAGCCGTTTGTGATGTGCGATTGTGACCAGCATCTTGACTTCACGCTGATGGATGCGGGCGAGTTGGTAATGTGAATAGGGGCAAGCTGCCGGATACGGTTATGCGGCGCGTTTCGATTCAAATGAGAAGATGTGCCAACCTTTGCCATCCTTGTCAAAAGGAATTGGATCAATGGCTTTGCCAATAAACTCAGCAACTGCACGCCTCCAGAAATCCTTTGCCTTTTGATTACGATCTGTTACGCGCACTTCCCAGGTTCCCGGAAACTTTTTCCAAATCTCATGCGCCACTTTCCTTCCAATGCCGAGGCGACGATAGCCGCGAACGATGAAAAATTCCGCCACATCCCAGATATTCTCATCGCCGGAGATTTGCGACCCCTTGCGCACGAAGACAAAGCCAGCCCAATGACCATTAACCATAATGAGAAAGGGATGGCGATTAGGTTCTTTCCAGTATAAGGGAAGTTGCTCGTAGCCGAAACGCCCATTTGCGCCAAGCTTCAAGCCAATGAACTCGCTGAAATCATGTGCATATAACTCAAGCAGATTAGCCAAAATCGGCTCTTGCTCTGGTGACGCAGGAATAACTTCCACGCTGACTGATGAAGTGGTTTGAGAGATTTCCATATCGGCTTTATAAGTAACGTGAGTTCGACATAAGAGAGAAACACCTTGAGGTATGATTGAAATGTTCAACATAAAAACCCTTCACCTTCAAGGCGTCCCTATGAACCGCTCGCTTCTACCTCTTTTTGCAGACCTTGACGATGTCTGCCAGGCGTTTGAGACGCCTCGCCTGACACATGAATCGCCTCTTACCTTAAATTGAATTCAAGATACGCCGATGTCCATACCGTCACGAATACGCCGTCCTTTACTGCCGGTAAATATAGCATCTCGCGTATAACCTTTATCGCTACTTCGTCCAAGCCATATCCGAGCCCATTAATAATCCTTACCTCACCTACTGTGCCATCTGCGAGACTCTCTACCTGCAAGTTGATTCTCCCTTTAATCTTATTCTCCCTTGCTTGTTTCGTATAACCTGGTATGCCCCCTATGTATAAAATAACAGGACGTGCAATATCCTCGACTGGCGGTTTATAGGCTTTCGCCTGCCCTTCTCGTAGCAAGCTAGTATATTTCATTCTGGCGGCTTCACTATCGGGATTTAGCTGGTCATGCTGTGGGCCGGACCAAATCTGAATAGCAGCGGCGCGAACTTCCTGCCACCATTTAGCTACGTCGGCAGTGCAAGGCTGTGTTGCTTCTGGAATCCGTGCTTGAACTGACCTTGCTGATACAGGTGCTTTTTGTGCTGCCCCAGAGGTTGCTTGTCGAATGTAAATGCCACTAAGCCTGTACGCTTCATCTTTCTCCCCTTCGTTTGTGTAATGAGAGAAATCAATTTCAATGCGCGCTTTATCACTGTTGAAATAGCGTTGATAGCGGTCAGTCTTTAGGCTTTCGCCAAGGATCTTTTTGACCTCAGCAAGGTTCATCTCTCGGCGAATGCCGTTAGATAACTGCCATCTAATGCCATCCAATGGGGTCAGAGTCAGCAGGGCCTGGGACAGCTTCCAATCAAACACCATGCTACTGATGCGTACCCCGCTCAGTTTGGAAGATGTGAAGATGAACGCATGATTCCTTCCGTAGAGCATCGCCGTTTCAGCGCCATTGAGCCTGATGTAGCCGATAGGGGAACCAAATGTTTTGATAAATTCATCTTCGCTGAGACCCCATGGTGCTCCGTAAATGCTCCTGTCTGGATCAATGATATTAGTAAGCGAGGTCTCTGAAGATGGCCCGACTTTTGAGCGAACGTCCTGAGCGCCAACATCCAAGGATACGGCAACCGTGAGAACCAAAATGGCAAGAATGGGTTTCATCTACACTGTTCCTCCTATAACTGAAATCCTTAGTTGTTTACCTTATCAATTTTTTTCTTCGCCGCGCCCGTGATGAGCCTAATACTCATGTTCAGCGGGGCCGTGAACGGCATAGCGGGAAATCATGAGAACTGCGCTTCGCGCGCTCGGCGACATTGCAAGGTTGAGCTACATTCCGGCTATAAGCCAAATCTCATTCTTATTCAAAGCTCGCCCAATGAACCGTTAGGCCACTTTGACGACAAAGCCGCCTTCCAATAATGCAGCCTGTAAGTCTCTCTTTTTTTCTACTCCGATGTTGAAATCATGCTGATCAGAGAAAGCTTCAAAGGTCAACATTCCCCCTCGATCTATATTCATTTGCCTGATCGAGTTTGCCACAAATCTGCTTGGGCCTGGCAAGGTCAAAGAGAAGTCAGAGTTGTCAGTTGTTTTTTGCTTGGATGCTACGATCAGGGCGTCAAGCCGGGATTGAAATACTTCGATAGGATCGCCCCACTTCCACGTCACGGTCTTCCATGACCTAGAGCCAATGGTTGTTTGCCTCAGTCCGAAATTGGTGAGCACCTTCGAGAAGAGATCACCTAGAGTCTCCGAGCCAAGGAAACCTGCTTCAGATTTACCGCCGCGATAGATTCTCTCTTGCTCCAAATCAGTATGAGGAAAATAGTAGATGATGCCTGGGGTAATAATGAGGTCACCAGAAAAGGAGAATCGATCATCCATCTTGTAATAAGGGATGTTGTGGAAGAAGACTGGTAACATAGTCGACTCCTTGAGAGATCAGAATTGAATCAGCACAAATTGCGGAACCATACTTAACTTGGTCTTAGGCCGACTAAAGGGCGCATTATGTTACGCCTTGTTCGCCAGAGGCGACCTGGGTTTTTCTACCTTGCTCGTTTGCCGCGATTAACCGCAAGGCTGGCCAGCTTAGACGGCCCGCTCCTGAATGGTTTAGATGGAAACCCTTTTGACGGGTAAGCTATATCACTTCAGGAAATAGAAGTCTAGCGGGCCGCGCTCGCATTCACGGCCCGGCTCTTTCATTCATCCGCGATCTCGTCGATCTCATCGTCTTCGTATGCTGCCCGTTCCGGCATGTGCGTCTCGATGGCTTCGCGTAAAATGCCGGCGGCACCCTTCATCGCAATCACTTCATAGCTGCGAGCTTATCACGCGGCAGCGGGCTTCTTTGATAATCACTCAAAGTAATCGGTTTTCTGCAATTTGGATTGACCGAGGCGCGCGGGACGGGAGCATTGCATCTCGAACGCTTCTTTCTTTTAAAAAAGATCGACCGAAAACGGAAGGAAATTCTCCGCTTTGTGTCTAACCATGATGTATCACTAATCTAATGCTAATGGATATTCGGGAGAAGCCGCCTGATTCCGACGAGCGAGAACTTGTCGATGCGGCGTGCCGTGAAGATCGTGGTGCGTTCAAAGCGCTGTACGAGCGTTATCGCAATCGCGTCTACAACCTCGCGTTCTACTGGCTGGGCGAGGCCGTGTGGGCGGAGGATGTGCTGCAAATTGTATTCATGAAGATCTACCGGGGACTGCCCGGCTTCCGCTATGAGGCTGCGTTTTCGACTTGGATCTATCGAATCGCACTGAATGAATGTCAGAACCAGCTTCAGCGCCAGGGCGCGAGATACGTTCCACTCGATGCGATATTGGGCAGCGACGAGGAATTCGATACCGGTGAATTGCCTTATGCCGAACAGCTTGAACGCGAGCGGCGGCAGATACTTCGGGACGCGGTAATGGACTTGTCGCCAAAGCTGCGAGCCGTCGTGGTGCTGAAGTACGTTGAAGGGCTCTCCTACGATGAGATCGCTCGAGTGTTGGAGTGCGCTCCCGGAACTGTTGCATCGCGGCTTAATCGCGCCCTCACGGAGTTGGAAACGCGACTGCACCCGCTTAGACGGATTCTTTGATCCTGGCAGTAGCGAATTCAAAACAAACAAATTCCCTTCTACAAAGAGGAAATGGCGATAGTAGTCAACGATGAGCAAGAACTATCTCGCGCTGGCTTTCGGTTTTTGAAAGGGCCCTGACCTGAGAGTAACGCCGTCTCTGATCGGTGCATCTGCATGACCAGAAACGGCGCTTATTTTCTCGTGACATTTCAGTTCGATCTGGCTGGCTAAGGTTAAGCCGCAAAATTACAGTGGTCGGCTGAGCCTCAATTTCAAGCGAAGTTGTTCAGGTTGTAGTAGCGGCTCGACACATATGAGTCAACGGAGTGGCAAAGCCACAATAACTAAATTAAAGGAGGAATGCGTTGCATAATACGCGATGCAACTACAGGAATATGGGAATATCAGGCACTCAAACTAAAAAGGTGGGTAGCGAAAACCGATTTAGCTCGCCGGGTGCGAGCTACTTCAAAAACGACGAGGTGATTAAAATGACAACCAAGAATCGATGGCGCTTGCCTCTGCTTCTGATGGCGCTCTTTGCCTTCATCGCCGCGCCGGTCGCCGCGCAGTCTCCCAACACGGCGACGATGATCGTTACGGTGGTCGATCAAACCGGTGCCGTGGTGAAAGACGCCAAGGTTTCGGTGGTGAACACCGCGACCGGCGCTGTGCGCGAGGCCATCTCCGGAGAAGAAGGCTCTGCGACAATCGCGGCGCTCTCCCTGACTGGCGAGTACAAGGTCACCGTCGCCATGACCGGTTTTACCGCCGAGGATGTCACCGGTCTCACGCTCCGTTCCGGTGAAACCGCGACGGTGAAGGTCAAACTCGTCCCCAGCGGCGGCAAGAGCGAAGTCACCGTCTACGGCACCACCGAAGGCGTGCGCGCGGATCCGCAGATCGGTCGCCGGCTCGACAGCCCGACTATCAACGAGACGCCGATCCTTGGCCGCAAGGTGTCGACACTGCCGCTGCTCAACTCGGCGTTCCGGCAGGCGAAGGGCACAGGGGATCTCTTCGTCAACCAGACCTACTTCGTCACCGGCGCGGGCTCACGCCGTACCACCACGGTCACGCTCGACGGCGCGAACAACGATGAAGGGTGGGGCCGCCAGACGGCTATCGCCACCGTGCCGCTTGGCGCTATCCAGGAAATAACCATCCTCTCGAACGCATTTTCTGCCGAATTCGGCTGGACCGCCGGCCCCGCGTTGAACATCGTCACCAAGTCCGGCACGAACGTCCTGCATGGCGAAGGACTGTTCATGGTTCGTCCCGGTGACTGGCAGGCGGATACGTTTTCGACCAAGGGCTTCTGCGCACCATCCGTGCTGACTTGCATCACACCCCCCACGCTCCTCGCTATCAACCCTGTGGACATTCCGGATAAGCTGAGCCAGGTCTCCGGTTCGATTGGCGGGCCGATCATCAAGGACAAGACCTTCTTCTTCGCCACGGCTGACTACACGCGGCAGGATCGAACGACATTTCTCTCGCCTACGCTGCCGGCCTTCCTGTTGCCGGCGGATGGCCACCTCGACTTCACGGGTCACTACCGCCAGACGCTCGTCGACGCACGGCTGGATCACAAGCTCGCGTCGGATCAGACCTTGATGTTTCGAATGAATCTTGATCGATTTGACGACGACAACCCCCAGGACGCCGTGGGCGGCACGAGCGCGCCAAGCGTCGCACGCCGGTACGCGCGGCGGTCATGGACGCTTCAGGCCAATCACACCTGGGTACTCAACACCAATCTTCTCAACGAAGCGCGATTTGCCTACCTGCACGGCGATCCTGTTACGCTCTGGGAAGCTCAGACCCTCTCAACCGCCTACACACGCAGTGGGACTGTACCGTTCACCATCGGGCAGTCGCGAGCCTCCGACATCTATGGTTACCAGACGCAGTTCTCGGACACGCTGTCGTGGTCGCTGGGCAAGCACTACCTCCGCTTTGGCGGAAGTGTGATCCGTCATACCTCAGGCGGCACGGGCAGCGAGCCCGGCACCGCGATTCTCGGCACATTCACGTTCAAGAGCACGACGACGAAGCCCTTCGATCAATTGACCCTGGCCGACGTGCAGAACTACACGCAGCCGATCAACTTCGGGATCAGCAGCTACGAGTTGCCGCAGTGGCTCTTTACAGGGTTCGTGCAGGACAGCATCCATTTGCGCCGCGACCTCACCGTCGACCTCGGGCTTCGCTACGACCGGCAGACCTTGACCGACGCGACCAAGAACTTCGCGCCGCGCGTCGGCTTCGGCTGGCATCCGGGAGGCGAATCGCGCCTGTCGATTCGCGGCGGCTACGCCATGTATTACACGCAGATTCGAACCAATGCGATTGCCGGCTACCTGGTGAATGGGCTGGACGGATTGACGACCTACACCGCGACTCCTGGGCAACTCGGCTTCCCGACTTGCCTGACGGGATCATGCCTGCCGCTGTCGTTTGATCCGAAGACGCTGCCGCCTTCGCAATTGCCGGCGCGCGACATCACGATCAGAGCGGGCCAGCGGGCCTTCTACGAGGCTCAGTTCGCGAAGTACGGGCTGAACTTCGACCTCCTGCCGAATTACCCCGATAAGTTCGTGAACCCACGCAGCCAGGTGGTTTCCATTGGCGCTGAGAGCGAAGTCCTGAAGGGCTTGTTCGTCGGGGGCGACTACGTACATCAGCACTGGACGAACCTCGACCGCACGGTCGATTTGAACGCCCCATCGCCCTTCGACCGCACAGCGCCCGGACAGGTTAGAACCGTGGCTGCGGCCAATCTCACTCGTCCAATCCTGCCGAAGAACGGCGGCGTGCGCCAGGTCAACGTGATCATGAATCTCGGCGAGGCCGACTACGACGGTTTGCAGACCCAGATCAGCTATCGTGGCAACTCACGTATTTATGCCGCGCTCAGCTACACCTTGTCCAAGGCGACTAACATCTTTGAACCGGACGGCAACGGCATTGGGCCCAACGAGAACAACATCGCGCGGCTCGGCGAGGTCGAACGCGGACCGAGCCTGCTCGATCAGCGTCATCGCGCGGTCATCACGTTCAGCTACCGTTTCCCATACAACATCACGGCTGGCACTCTGACACAACTCGCGTCGTCGCGTCCGTTCAACGCCACCACTGGCATAGACAACAATGGTGACGGCGCGAACAACGACCGCCCCGTCATCGACGGCAAGGTCATCAGCAAGTCGGCGTTTCGCGGCACCCCGACCTCTGACGTGGCACTCTTCATCGAGGGTCGCGTCAAAACGTCAGAACGCACGAGCATCCTGCTGAGGTTGGAGGGCTTCAATGTCTTCAATCACGGGAACTACCTCGGTCGCGGACAGACGGTGTATGGCGACACGGGCATAGCGAACCCGACGTTCGGTCAACTGGCAGCCGTCGGCACAGCCACGAACGCGATCCCGGCGTTCGCAAACATCGACCCGCCGCGAATGTTCCAACTGCAAGTGCGGTTCATCTTCTAGGTGAAAGCCGCCGAGATCCGGGCAATGAAGAGCGCTGGAGGTTCAGCGCTCTTCATTGCCCTTCATTCATCCTCTAAGGCTCAGCCGACTGGCGAAAAGAGATTGCCACAGAGGCACAAAGGCACAGAGAAAACTCTAAAGTGCTCTTGGATTTTCAATATTTTCCTCTGTGACTCTGTGACTCTGTGGCCAATCTTCTCTCCCAGTGTTGTGCGGTTCGATTTAGATTTTTGTTTTTTACCACCGGCATTCTGGGTAAAATACTGACCATGCTTGTCATGCTACATGACCTTGTCCATCACAAAGGATATGCGAATGCTGCTTTGGTGAAGGCAATTCGACAACATGAAACGGCGGCTCAAGACCTGGAACTACGCAAGCTTCTTCATCACATCATCCTCGCCAACCGGTTCTGGTTACGGTTGAGCCTTGGGCTGCCATTCGCAGTCGAAGAAGAATCACGGATTCCCGAATCACTCGAAGCGATCACGGCTCAGTATCGAGAAACGCACGCGCAGGAACTGGAGTGGCTATCTCAAGTTCGGGAACCTGATCTGGCACGTATATTGGAAACGCCCTTTATCCCAGGCCATAGTTATTCGGTCGCCCAGGCCCTGATGCAAGTCTGCATGCACAGCAATGGTCACCGGGCTCAATGCGCTACCAGACTCCGACTCCTGGGTGGTACGCCTCCGAGCATGGATTTCATTTTGTGGCTGAAAGAGCGCCCGTCCCCCGACTGGGAGTAGGTCTTTGGAACAGAGTCAAGTGAAGTGAGCGTCGGGCCGGATTGTCTACATCTGGGTTGAACTGTTCAATTCACCGCAATCCCTAAAATTGACCCCTACATCCTTCTGTCAATTCAGGCCGAAAGCGTTTATATTAACCGCTCCGGTCTCTCCGAACATTGTTGGGGACTACTGTTCAATGGGTCATCTTCTGGCGAAGTTCGAGTTCAAACCGATCTTTGCGTTCATCCTACTATGTTTGGTCTTGCCCTCGACCACACAAGGCCAGCTTCCCTTCTACACCGATGATGCAGACACTACGGATCAAAGTAAGTTTCATTTCGAATTCTTCAATGAGCATGACATCCTGCAACAGGCGCTCTACCCGGCTAAGCGACAGAACAACGCCAACTTCACTCTCAATTACGGTCTCACTAAAAAGATCGAACTAGACATCAATATGCCTCTCCTGACCGTCTTTAATAGCAAGGCATCGCCGCTCAGGAACCCCTTAGGAATCGGCGACACCCAGTTTGGAATCAAGTACCGATTCTACGAAGAACGTGAGGGTTCCCGGCTTCCGGCAATGGCGGTTGTCTTTTATCTGGAGGCTCCCACGGGAAGCACAGCTAAACAATTAGGCTCAGGGCTGAGCGACTACTGGCTCTATGGAGTGGCTCAGAAATCGTTGACTAAGAAAACTACCTGTAGGTTAAACGCCGGCATCCTCTTCGCAGGAAACACCTCAACCGGTCTGGTCGGCATTGAAACGACCAAGGGGCGAGTCTTTACAGGCAATAGCTCGATCACCCATGACTTCACCTCAAAGCTCAGCTTAGGGGTAGAACTCTTCGGCGCGGTGACCAACAATTTTCAGTTAAGCAAAGGACAATTGGAGGCTCAGGCCGGAGGGACTTACGCTCTCAGTAAACAGTTCTCGCTGGCCTTCGGGATTCTTGGAGGCCGTTTCGCGGCCAGCCCAAGAGTCGGCCTGATGCTAGGCTTTGCTTATGACTTCAAATAAGCGGCTCGGATCGGACTCAAGTGAAATGACATGGCCCGGCTCTCGTAGCTGCGCCGCTGCTATCTGACTGACAGCCGCCAGCGCCGCGCCACCAGGCGCAAGCGACGGCGGAGGCGCGAAAGGGGAACGATGACAATCCAACAGCAGACGATGGCCGATTTGCAGGAGGCTCTTCGCAAACATGATTTGACCGGACTGCGCGACTCCCTGAAAAACTGGCAGCCGCCCGATCTGGCCAGCCTGCTTCGCGGCGCATCGGATGAGGATGCGGTCGTCTTGTTTCTCATCTTGCCGCGCACGGTTGCAGCAGAAACCTTCGCCTACCTGACAACGCAGCAGCAGGAGCGACTGCTGAAGGCGATGGCTCAGGACGATGTCATTGCCCTGCTCAACAACATGCCGGATGATGATCGCACGTTGCTGCTAGACGAGATGCCTGCTGCCGTCACACGGCAAATGCTCGAACTGCTGACACCGGAAGAGCGCGCCGACGCCGTCAGGTTGTTGGGTTATCCTGAAGGCAGCGTGGGCCGGCTGATGACCGCGCATTACGTCGCCGTGCGCCAGGACTGGACGGTTCAATCGGTGCTCGATTACATACGCGAACACGGCCAGGACAGCGAGACGCTGAGCATGATCTATGTCATCGATGAGCAGGGGATGCTCATCGATGACATTCGCATACGCGCCTTTTTGTTAGCGCCCCTGACCGCCAAGGTTTCTGACTTGATGGACTATCGGTTCGCCGCGCTGAAAGCGGCGGACAGCCAGCAATCCGCCGTGCAGGTCTTTAAGGAGCAAGACCTCAAGGCGATGCCGGTAACCGATACGACGGGCGTGCTGATCGGCATTGTCACGATTGACGACGTGCTGGATGTCGTAGAGGAAACCGCTACCCGCGAGATACAGAAGATCGGTGGTTCCGAGGCGCTGGATGAGCCCTACATGGAAATCTCGTTGGCGCGCATGGTGCGCAAGCGCGGCGGCTGGCTGGTCGTTCTATTTCTCGGTGAGATGTTGACGGCGACGGCGATGGGATTCTTTGAGAAGGAAATCGAGCGCGCCGTGGTGCTCGCTCTCTTCGTGCCGTTGATTATATCGAGCGGCGGCAACTCCGGCTCGCAGGCTTCAACGCTGGTCATCCGCGCTCTGGCGCTCGGCGAGGTCAGGTTGCGCGACTGGTGGCGGGTGGCGCGGCGTGAAGTGCTTGCAGGATTGGCGCTGGGAGCGATCCTCGGAGCCATCGGCTTTTTCCGCATCGCTGCCTGGTCGATGTTCTCGAATATCTACGGCCCGCACTGGCCGCTAGTCGCCCTGACCGTTGGAATGGCGCTGATCGGCATTGTCCTCTGGGGAACATTGTCAGGCTCGATGCTGCCATTCATATTGCGGCGTCTGGGCTTCGATCCAGCAACTTCATCAGCCCCCTTTGTGGCGACACTCGTGGACGTAACCGGGCTGATCATCTACTTCACAGTCGCAATGATCATCTTACGAGGCACGCTCCTCTGAGACGAGCATGCCAAGACCGGCGCAAGCGCCGCTTTGGCGGGATTGCTCAAAACAGCAAGCCCCTATGTTTGCTCCTCTCTGCGCGGCCTGCTCCCAGACACACAATTCTCCCGTCGTCGGCGTGATTCATCTGCGCGCTTACGACAGTCGCATCTGCCTTTTGTCCACGGAGTTTTTTTCGCTTTCCTCTGTCAGGCGAAATCCATTACAATCGCCGCGCCCGATCATTAAGCGCGAGGTTGTGTAATGGCAAACCCGGAGCATGTTGAAATACTCAGGCAAGGGGCGAAGGTGTGGAATAAGTGGAGAGAGGAAAATCCCGGTGTAATGCCGGACATACGCAAAGCACACCTTAGAGGTGCAATGCTTCGAGGCGCAAACCTCTTCGGCACAAACCTAAGCAGCACAGACCTTGGCACAGCAACCCTCAGTGGCGCAAACCTCTTTGGCGCAAACCTTAGCGATGCAAACCTTAGGGGCGCAAATCTTAGCGGCGCAAACCTCAGCCGCACAGACCTTTGCGGCGCAAACCTCAGCAAGGCAAACCTATTCAGCGCACATCTTTGCAGCGCAAACCTGCAAGGTGTGAGTCTATTCGATGCTAAGATTGGCTGGACGGTTTTTACTGAAAATGATCTCTCCGGCGTCAACGGGCTTGAGACCGTCAAGCACGATGCTCCTTCATCCATAGGCGTCGATACATTATACAAATCCGGCGGCAACATTCCCGAAGCTTTCCTGCGCGACTGCGGCGTGCCAGATACATTTATTACTTATGCAAAGTCACTGGTCGGCAAAGCGATTGATTTCTACTCCTGTTTCATCAGCTATAGTACCAAAGACGATGAATTCGCCAAGCGGCTCCATTCCCGGATGCGGGATGACAATCTTCGCGTCTGGTTTTCGCCTGAAGACATCAAAGGCGGCGAGAAGCTGCACGAACAGATCGAACGCGCCATTCAAATACACGACCGATTGTTAATTGTCCTTTCGGAAAACAGTATGCAAAGCGAATGGGTGATGACCGAACTGCGCAACGCTCGAAAAGTCGAAGTCAAGGAAAAGCGACGCAAACTCTTTCCCATTCGCCTGGTTGATTTCGGTGCCATCAAAGAGTGGAAGTGCTTTGATGCCGATACAGGCAAAGACCTGGCGGGTGAAGTACGTGAATATTTCATCCCTGATTTTTCCAACTGGAAAGATCACGACGCTTTCGAGGTGGCCTTCGCACGGTTGTTGCGCGATATGAAAGCGGAGACAGGCAGCGAGCCTACTTTGCGCTGAAGGAAAGCATTATGGCAAACCGGAGGCATCTCAAAATACTCAAGCAAAAGGGGGAGGTGTGGAAACAGTGGAAGGCGGAGAATCCTGATGTAAGGCCAGACCTCACCGGCGCAAACCTCACTGGCGCAAATCTCACTGGCGTAGACTTAAACAGCACAAACCTCACCGGCGCAACCCTCCGCGGCGCAACCCTCCGTAGCGCAACCCTCCGTAGCGCAGACCTCGGTGGCGCAAACTTCAGCTATGCAGACCTCAACGGCGCAGACCTCTGTAGTGCACACCTCTTCGGCGCAGACCTCAGCGGCGCAACCCTCACCGACGCATTCCTCATCAACACAGACCTCAGTGGCGCAATCCTCAACGGCGCAAACTTCCGGGGCGCAGACCTCAGCGGCGCAATCCTCAGCCGCGTAGATCTCAGCCGCGCAGACCACCGCAGCGCAACCCTCACCGGTGCAAATCTCAGCGGCGCAGACCTCAGCGGTGCAGACTTCAGCGGCGCAACGCTCAGCGGCGCAGACCTCAGCGGCGCAATCCTCCGCTACACACTCTTCAGCCGCGCAAACCTAAGTAATGCAAACCTCAGCAGCGCACAACTCAACAGCGCAAACCTAAGCAACACAGACCTTCGCGGTGCAGACCTTAGTGATGCCAATCTCATCGGCACCAACCTCAGCAACGCAGACCTCAGCGATGCAAAACTCAATAGCGCAGACCTCAACAGCGCACACCTCAATGGCGCAATCCTCAACGGCGCAAACCTCAGCAGTAGGAACCTTCGTGGTCAAGACCTGACCAGCGTAACCCTTAGCGGCGCAGACCTCAGCAACGCAGACCTCAGCGATGCAAAACTCAATAGCACAGATCTCATTGGCGCAACCCTCATTGGCGCAATCCTTATTGGCGCAACGCTCCGCGGCGCAACCCTCAGCCGCGCAATCCTCAGCCGCGTAGACCTCAGCAACGCAGACCTTCATGACACAAACTTCAGCAACGCAGACCTCAGCGACGCGAACCTTAGCAGCGCACGCCTCAGCAGCACAAACTTCAGTGCTGCAAATCTCAGCGGTGTAAACCTCAGCGGCAGAAACCTTCATGGTCAATATCTCAGCCAGGCAAACCTCATCGGCGCAGACCTCATCGGTGCAGACCTTAGCGGCGCAGACCTTAGCGGCGCAATCCTCACCAATGCAAACTTAGAGAAGGCATCGCTTCAAACGGCTAGACTGATAGATGCCAAATTGGATGGTGCCAACTTAACCGAAGCCTGCCTTTGGGAAACTCAGCGTGCTGGATGGTCGATCAAAAGCGTGATCTGTGAATCGGTCTATTGGGACAAAGATGCAGCAGTGAAGACGACTTATAACCCCGGCGATTTTGAAAGACTGTTTGCCGACAAGACCAAGATCAAATTGTTCTTCAAGGGCGGCATCAGTCCGCTTGAGATTGCCACTTTACCTGCTCTCATCAAGCATCTGGAAGAAGCGCATCCAGGCTGCGGTCTGAGGATGGTCAGCATCCATGATGACGCCGGCGGCGCGGTGGTCGAGATGGCGATTGAGGATGACAACGAACAAACGACGCAACAGGTGAAACAACTTCAGGCGGCGCTGGAAGCGGAAGCGCAGCAAAGAATCCAACATCAACGGCAGGCGCTCATTGAAAGGGATGTACGCTTGCAGTTAGAAGGTGAAGTAAAGCAACTGAGTTCCTTTGTTGATAAACTGATCTCTTATCATTCAATCACTGTCTATACGCAAGGAGGCCCAATGGCAGGAGACACATACAACATTCCAGGGCAGGCGGGCGCAGTTGGTCCTAACGCCGAAGCACACGACAACACCTTCAACCAGATCGTCAACCACGTCGAGCAAAATATTGATCTTGCAGAACTGACAAAGCAACTTGGCGAGCTTCGCCAGGCATTGGCTCAGAAGCAGAACTCACCGCAGGCCGCCGTCGCTATCGGTGAGGTTGCCAAGGCGGAACTCGCCGCCACCGAAAAGAATACTCCCAAAGTTGTCGAGCACCTGAAAGCCGCCGGCAAGTGGACGCTAGACTTTGCCAAAGACATCGGCAAGGACTTGGTGGTGGACGTGATCAAGAAAGCGATGGGCACGCCGTAGTTGATCTGCGTTCTCAAAGCGGAGTAACCCATGCCCGAAGGCGAGGATCCTCTACATCTGCCGCCTTACTCGGTCAGTGTGCCAGTCGAGTGCAGCTTACGTTGTCTCTGTGGCCGGCGATTCGTCATCTTCAATCCCGGTGGCCAAATGCCCACTAACGGCCAGTGACTCAGTTGGATTAGCCGGGCCTCGATGATGCTCAATGGGTTGATGGCACCAAAGAGGTGAAGCGCGGGCAGCGCATTCGGCATTAAGGGGCGCACGGTCTGAATGACTGGAGCGCCTTCTTCTCTCAACTATCGATGGCAGTTTTTGGCCGCTCTATATCCAGTCCACTCCGCATCCTCAATAATCAACCGGAAGACTGAAAAGTGAGCAGTGCAAAGGAAAAACCTCATGTTTCAGCTATTGAAACCAATCACGAAATGCGCGGGTTTATAGATAGCTCAACCACCAATCCCGGCGGCGACGCTTCAATTCGGCAAACCAGCGGCAAAGCGGGTAGAGCAACAAGAGACCCAGTAACCAGAAGACATACACCACCCACAACGAAAAGCCCAGATTGCCTGGGTTGGGTCGTGGCTGATCCATCGGCCCGACAAATAGCCAGCCAATCGGCTGTCCCGCAAGGTAACCAACAATCACCGCCAGCCCGTGTGCCGTGAGCCATTGCCCCACATAATAAATCAGCGGCACGCGCCCGAACGTAATCAAGATGTGTGAGAGGGCTCCTTCTCTCTCCCGCTCAGCCCAAGAAAGGCAAAGCATCGCTGGGCCCAGTGTCATCAACAAGAATAACAACGATGGCGGATATTTCGTGACGTTGAGAAAGGAAAGCACCGTGAACCAGCCATTCTCTTGCACGCTCCAGCGGCTCGGATCGCCGTATATGTTCAAACCTCGCAGCACTACGAAACCGAGTAACAAGCCCGCGCCCAGCCGGAATAGCATGCGCCGTCGCCGTTCTGCTTCCCACTGATAAAATGCGCCGAAGCAATAGCCCGCCGCCAACACGCCAACCCAGGGAATCAACGGATAAAGCAGAAGCCCATAAACGTTGCCCGTCAAGATAACCATTCCCTGCTGATGCAATAGCATCCAAAGCGCATCCGTGACGCCCGACAGCGAGTTGCAGGAGACAACAAACGACTGAACCCTGATAGGGTCGAGCAGGTTATGCAGCGCGATCATGGCGATGCTGCCGATGGCAAGGACGCGGAGCGGCAGGTAAATCAATCCCGCCAGCAAGATCATCGAAATGCCAATGACCCAGATCACCTGCAACAAGAAGGCGAAGTGAAAGTCGAGATTGAACCAGACGATTACGCGAAGGACAGTAAGTTCCAACAGGATTAACCAAAGCCCGCGCGTGATGAGAAACCTCGATAACTCAGGTTTGCTCTTGCCGCGCGCCGCCCTCAGGAACACGCCTGTACCTGCGAGAAAGACAAAGACAGGCGCGCAAAAATGAGTCACCCAGCGCGTGAAGAAAAGTAGCGTGTGGGTTTTCGTGAGATCGGTAGGATCGAAGTTTAGCGCCTCGCGATGAAAGTATTCGCGCGTGTGATCGAGCATCATAATGACCATCACGGCCCCGCGCAGCAGATCAACGGAATTGACCCGCGCCCTTTGTTCACTCAGATCCTTTTGAAAAGCGCTTTGCATTACAATCTTCCTTCCGTCCGTAGTGTTCATTCTGCTCCGAGATTAAATAGCCTATGGCGAAAGAGCCCGGTTACTTGCTGAGTCCCACTTGCGTTCTGCAATCAACGACAGAAGCTTGTCGTCATCTTAAAGCCGTGCAGGCGAACTCCTCCATTCAGTCTTATCTGCCGAGCCATTGACTTGAAGGCTCCAGATAACCTGACCGACCATGGCATTCCGCCTCAACAGTAGAGTGATTGCTTAGGCTGGGCAACGATTTTGGCACGAACAGGCTGAAGGAGGGCGCGAGTTTCCCTGAGAGCGGAACGAATTGTTATTTTGCAGAATACAAATTAGCTATGAAAGCAGCTTTGATATTCATTCCCTGCATTTGCAGCCTATGTTAAATTCTGTAACGAGCTATAGGATTTGAACCAGAGCGGTTTGCAGATCAGCTTAGCCGGAGAAATTGCCACAAGGACACCAAGACACCAAGCAACACAAAGGATAGGGTGATTCTTCGTGCCTTGGTGCCTTTGTGGCAAAGACTACACTCATTTGCAAACCGCTATTATCATCGTCATCCTTCATCTGGATTTACTGGCCTCCACCAGTGCGCGGCTTGAACACAACACGAAACGCCTTGAGTGCCGCCGGATGATAGATCGTAGAATGTTTCTCATCAGGCATACTCTCGTAGTGCCAACGAATCGTTGATGGCGCATTCGTAGTCAGTATTCCCGCAAATCGTTGCGTGATTGCCGCGATTACCTTTTCATCACTGCTGGCAAGATAGAGAGTCTTCTCCAGCTTGGGCCGAGAGCGAAGCTGCTCGGCTGCGCCATTAACCAGCTTTTCGTTGTTCCACCAAAGACTGGGATCAATGGCAATATACGTATCAAACAAATCGGGTTCCAGGAGAAAGGTCTCCACTACAAACAGACCTGCAAGTGATTCACCCACGATTGCAGTTTCACCGGTCGTGCGATAGCGGCCTCGTATCACAGGCATTAGTTCATTGCGAATAAACTTTCGAAACGCTAACGACCCCCCAACCTGCGGGGCGATTTTCTTGTCATTCTCGTTCTCCGTCGGGCCCGTCATATCGCGACGGCGCTGCGTATTCTCGATCCCCACCAGCAAGAATGGCCGCATAGTCCCGTTGATCACGGAGATCTGGACTAAGCCTGCTACATGCAGGAAATCCTCCGCCATCCCGCCATCAGGCATGTAAAGCACAGGAACGCGCGAATCAGGCGACTCCTTATAGCCGGGCGGCAGGTAGACATTGATGCGGCGTGTTTCTCCGAGAGTCTTGGAATCAATTGTGAAGGTGTCACCGATGACCAGCGGCGCGCTATCTGCGATCTCGGCGGAAAGGCCGAGCCGGGGAACAAGCAGCAACCAAACGATAACGATTAACAGGCTAGACCGAATCACACCAACGCCTCCAAAGGAGCGACATCGACAAAGCTGTGAATGTCGTAGGGCCAGCCGTGCAGCAGAATGACCGCATGACCATCGGCGGGGCCAGCTTCAGCGTATCCAACATTCAGAAGGCCGGCATCGATCTGCTTCAGTGCGCCGATTGAACAACATGGTTAAATTCCCACTCTGCTCATGCACCGCATTCCAAAAATCTCACGCCTGCATTTACTCGTGCCGGAGCGCCACCATCGGGTCGACTTTCGCCGCCCGCCGCGCCGGGATGTAACAAGCCAGTAAGCCAACCGCTATCAATAAAACCGCTACGCCAACGAAGGTGACAAAATCAGTCGTGCCGACGCCGAACAACAAGCTTGCTAGCACGCGCGTCAATGCAAATGCGCCTACCAATCCTAGCATGATACCGATTAGCACCATGCGCATTCCTTGACTGACAATCAATCGCAACATATCGCCGACTTGCGCGCCGAGCGCCATCCGTATGCCGATTTCGCGCGTGCGTTGGCTGACGGCATACGTCATCACGCCGTACAGTCCAAGCGTCGCCAATACCAACGCCAGCACGCCAAACGTCGAAGCCATTCCCGCCGCCACACGCGGCCCCCAATGGGCCATCGACAGATTCTCTTCCGCCATCATCAGGCCAACCACTGGCAGGCGGGCATCCAGTTGCGCGATTTCGCGGCGCGCGCTTTCCGTCACCGCTGATAAAGCGCTGGCCGATTCTGCGCTGATCATCAAAGTCATTCCTGAACGCGGGTGCTGATAAACGGGCAGGAACATATACACTCGCCGGTCTTCGTACAAACTGTGATAAAGCCCGTCTTTGGCAATGCCGATGATTTCCATCAACGGCACGCCTTGCGAGATACGAAAGCGTTTCCCCATCGCACTGTCGGCGCTGCCATAGAACCGGCGCGCAAATTCCTGATTGACGATCACCACGCGGGGCGCATCGACGTCATCGCGCTCGGTGAAATCCCGCCCCATCACCAGCGGCGTCCGCAGGGTGTCGAAATACTTCGGCGTCACAAAACTGTAATCGGAATTGACGCCCTGATTCGGCAGCGGGTCAGCCTCGCCCTCCTTCAGAATCGGGCCGCTTGAGAGGTGGCCAACCGCGAGCGGCATTTCGTTGACCAGCGCAGCCGTCCGCACGCCGGGCTGCGCTTCAAGGCGGCGCAGGAGTTCGGGGAAAAACCGTTTGGTGGTTTCCTTGTCGTCGTAGGCCAGCAAACTGGGATTAATCATCATCGTGACCAGATTGTCCGCCCGGAAGCCGGGATCGGTTTTCAGGGCTTTGCTCAGGCTGCGAATAAACAGCCCCGCACAAATCAGCACGACGATGGAAATCGTCACCTGTGCGACCACCAGCACGCCGCGCAGATTCCAGCGACGACGACGGCTGCGAGATGGCCCCGCCGGCATGCCTTTGATCACCGCGACCAGATCAGTCCGCGAAGCCAGCAGAGCCGGAGCCAGTCCAAAGATCACGCCGGTTAACAACGAAACCACCAGCATCCATTTCAACACATAGCCATCCGGCGCAAAGTCTAAACTGATCGGGTATGGAACCGGCGGAAAACTCGCCATTATCACTCCCGATACTTGATACGCCAAGGCCAAACCCAGCCCGCCGCCCAGCAATGCAAGCAACACGCTTTCCGTCAGCAGTTGCCGCACGATGCGGCCACGGCCCGCGCCTATCGCCAACCGAATCCCGATCTCTTTGGCGCGCGTGACCGCCCGCGCCAGCATCAGGTTCGCCACATTGGCGCAGGCCACCAGCAACACCAGGGCGGAGATACACACGGCCAGCAACCCGCCGTACTTGATCACTTTGGTTGCACCCTCATATCGCCCATCCAGTTCCGTCGTGAGTTGGATTTTGGTGTCCACATTCTCACGGGGATAGAGTTGCGCCAGAGTGTCAGCAACTAAATTCAAATCCGTTTCCGCCTGCGCCATCGTCAGACCCGGTTTCAGCCGCCCGTACAAATTGAATAATGCATAGCTGCGATCCGTCTTCCATTCCGCTCGCCGGCCAAATTTTTCCGCCATCATCAAAGGTGCCCAGAACGCCTTACGGAGATAAAATGTCGAGCCGAGAAACGATTCCGGCATGACGCCAATGACGGTGAATGGCTGGCCGTTGAGGTAAACCGTCTTGCCCACAACGCCCGCGTCCGCGTCGAAGCGCCGCTGCCAAAATGAATAACTCAGCACCACTACCGGATGAGCATTCGGCGTGCGATCTTCTTCCGGCAAGAAGCCGCGCCCCAGCATCGGCTTGACGCCCATCACATCAAAATAATTGCCGCTGACCAAATCGCCCCAGACGACCTCCGCACGCTCGCTGTCGCCAGCCGTGCGGCTTTCGCTGGAACTGACGCCTGCCGAAGTCTCCGTCCATGCACAGAGGTCAGAAAAGCTCTGGTTTTGCTCGCGCAAATCCTCGTAGTTCGCGTAGGAAAACTTCCCCCAAACTTGCGTGTCCATTTTTCTGCCCCAGTACGGAGCGATTAATTCCGTCGGCTTTTCCACAGGCAGCGGGCGCAGGACAAAGCCGTTGACGGCACTTAAAATGGCGGTATTCACGCCGATTCCCAGCGCCAGGGCCAGCGCGGCAACCGCCGTGAAGCCAGGTTGTTTGGCTAACATTCGCACGCCAAAGCGCAGGTCTTGCCACATCGTTTCCAAAAAATGTCCCATCCTCACCTCCCGGACTCTCTCTTTGACTTGCTCCATCCCATCCATCTCGATCAAGGCGGCGCGGCGTGCCTCTGCCGGCTGCAAGCCTTGCTTGATCTTCGTCTCAACCAGCATCTCCAGATAAGCACGAACCTCATCGGTAAGCTCCTGCTCCACCCGATCCTTATTCGATAGATTACGCCAGAGGCTCAATAAGCGCGGCAGTAGTGGCATGACAGACTCCTAGGTTGCTTTGAGGGTATTGGTGATTGCCAGGGCGATCCGCTGCCAGTCTTCGGTTTCGGCTTCGAGATGGCGCTCCCCAGCTTTCGCGAGGCGTGAACGCCAAAAGGCCGGGCGTCCCTTGTAACCAGTCGGTCTTCTTTTCCTTCACGCTCATTCTCCTATAGACATTCTGTAGGATGTAGATACGCCTTTTCGTATAGAATGTCAATAGGAGTTCTGCACAGAGGGTCGCGGTTCTGTAACGGATCCTCCGATGAAGCCTTGACGTTTCGCCTAGAACCCTGCCGGCTTTTCCCCCACCACACCGAACTCCCGTTCGAGCGCCAGTCCCACCTGCCCGACCAATCCGTCGTCGAACAGGCGACCGAGAATCGTGATTCCGTGCGGCACGCGACGCGGCGGATTGAACTTCGGCAGCGGACTGGCCGGATCCGGGGCCCAGTCACTTCGCGCTTCCGAGACCTCGACGAATCCGGCGCGCAGCGTGAGCGACGGATGGCCAGTGAAGTTCGTGATGGTAAGCTGCTCGTCGCGTAGCGAGGGCACGATCAGCAGGTCGACCTCTCTAAAGATGCGCGCCATTTCCAACGCCACTTTGCGCCGGAACCGATCGGCCTGCACGAAATCGACCGCCGAAAGAAATCGCGCCTCGCGGAATAAATTGGGCCACGCATCCTTGACCTGTACCTTGAGTGACCCAAGTTCATTATTGAGCGCCAACTCCTCGAACGATGCCGCGCCTTCAGCAAATAGGATCGGCATAAGTGAGTTGTACGGCCAATCGGGAAGCGTCACTTCTTTCAGTTCCATCTTCAGTTTCTTCATCGTCTCCATCGCCGCCCGGTCGACGTCGGTTGCAGGACTCTCTTTCATCCACTGGGCGATGTAGCCTACTTTCAATCCCGTAACGAGCGCCGTGGCGTCGAAATCCAGATGGCTCGGCACGCTCGACGCATCGCCCGCGTCCGGCCCGCTGATCGCCCGAAGCACGAGCATCGCGTCTTCCACCGTCCGTGTCATTGGACCGAGCTTGTCCAGAGACCAGCAGAGCGTCATCGCGCCGGTACGCGGCACGCGGCCAAACGTCGGGCGCAGGCCAGTCACGCCACAGCGCATCGCGGGGCTGACGATACTCCCGCCAGTCTCGCTGCCGATAGAAAATGCCACCAGCGCCGCAGCCGTCGCCGCTCCGGGGCCGGCGCTCGATCCTGACGCGCCCTCTTCCAAAAGCCAAGGGTTCATCGTCTGGCCGCCGAACCAGATGTCGTTGAGGGCGAGCGCGCCGAGCGAGAGCTTCGCCAACATCACCGCGCCGGCGTCGTTCAGCCTGCGCACCACTGCGGAGTCCGCCGAGGGAACACGGTTGCGGAATGGTTCAGCGCCGTATGTGGTTGGAATGTCTTTCGTATCGAGCAGATCTTTCACGCCATAAGGGATGCCGTGCAGCGGCCCGCGATATTTGCCGGCGGCGATCTCAACATCCGCCGACTTCGCGCGTGCCAGCGCGTGATCTCTAGTCAGCGTGATGATTGATCGAATCTTTGGATCCAGCCGCTCGATGCGACTGAGATAGATATTCGTAAGTCGCTCGGAGGTGAGTTGCCGCGATTCGATCCATCTCGACAGTTGCGTCACGGGTGCAAACGCGATGGCGTCGTCCGATGACGGCAGTGGCGCACCGTCAGCCTTCGACCGGACGAATCGATCCGATGACGACGACAACACCAGACCTGGGAGCACCGGGTTCCAGAGTGTGGCCGGCGCGTCAGTAGCTTCGATTGCTACTTTGCGCGGGCCAGTGCGACGCTCAAGGTATGGTGCCAGCGACTCGCGCCACGAGTCGGCGGCCTGCTGGCGCTCGGCGGGCGTCATCGTGACTTGCATCAGCTTCTCCGCTTCAGCGAACGTTGCTGGTGTCACGACGGGGCCGGAGCCTATGCCGGTGCCGAACGTCGGCGGAGCGCCAGCCGTCGTCGGCGTCGATTGCGAATTGGTTGGCGGCGACTCGTTGCGACATGCGGCGGTCGCGACGAGCACGCCGAGGGGCGCGCGTAGCAGGAATTGTCGTCGAGTGTTCATAGGATGAGGAGCCTACTCTCACCTGCTCACTGGAGCAAGCCGGGACGCTCATAGCGGCTCAGGAAAACACTCACTCCAAGCAGATTTCCGCGTATTTTCTTACCTCAGTGTGCTAAAATAACGTCCTCATCACAGGGGAATAGGCGCATTACTCCGAATTGCGCGAATGACCAGCCTTTCTGCTCGCGCAGGTCGGTTTCTTCAAAAGGAGATTTACTGAACGCCGCATTTAAGCGGCTATAGGTGTGAGCTAAAGAAAAACCCGCAACTCAAGCCTGCCAAGCCAACGAGTCGCGGGTTTTGGCAACCATCACTGCATAGTGCGTGTGAAGGTCGTTATGGTGTAAGACGTTCACTCCGGCGAAATGGTCACAAGAAAGTTCTCGCCGCGCGAATCCGCAGACATCAGCCCACTTCACGCGCACCTTAGACCGCAGACCCGGCCTGACTTCGGTCTGCGCTGAGGCATCGCGCAAATATGATAAGGGCAACTGAGAATCGCCTTAGATGGCTTCGTCCGCTTCGACATACTTATATCCTAGTGCTCATGACGCTGCTTTCATTGCCGCAGGCTCTGGTCGCACATTCACCACCGCAACTCGCGCAGAAACAGAGTCAACCGCAAAGCGGCATGGGCGGCGTCACCGGCGAAGCGCGTACCTACACGTCACGCCGCACCGCCGGCATCTTCGACGACAAAGCGCCCGTGATCTTTGAAGATGTCACCGCGAAGACGGCGCTCGCCAGGTTCAAACATCGCTCCGGCACGCTCGATAAGAATTACATTGTTGAAGCCACATCGGGCGGCGTGGCGATCTTCGATTATGACAACGACGGCCTGCCGGATATTTACCTGCTCAACGGCTCGACCTTCGACGCGCAGCGCGGCAAAGCGCCGGCTCCTCGCGCGGCGCTCTATCACAATCTCGGCAACTGGAACTTTGAAGACGTGACCGACAAAGCCGGCGTCGCCAACGAGCGCTGGGGCATGGGGGTTGCCGTCGGCGATTACGATAATGATGGCTGGCCTGACATCTACGTCGGCAACTTCGGCGTCTCGCGCCTCTATCACAACAACGGCAACGGTACGTTCACCGATGTCGCTGAAAAGCTCGGCGTCGCGCGCAAAGGCTGGAGCACAGGGGCGAGCTTCGGCGATTACGATGGCGATGGCCGGCTCGACCTGTTCGTTCCCGGTTATCTCGAATTCGACATCAACAATCCGCCGTCGAGTCCAACTGATCTTGGCCAATCGAGCAGCGTCGCTAGAACCTTTTGTCATTTTCGCGGGGTGCTGGTGATGTGCGGGCCGCGCGGTTTGAAAGGCGAGACAGACACGCTCTATCACCAGAAGGCCGACGGCACCTTTGAAGATGTGAGCGAGAAAGCCGGCGTCAATGACCCTGAACGCTTCTATGGCTTCTCGTCGGCCTTCGTGCATGTCAACGAAGACGCGCTGCTTGATCTGGTCGTCGTCAACGATTCGACGCCGAAGCTGCTCTATATCAACAAGGGCAACGGCAAGTTTGAAGAGACAGGCTTTCAGTCAGGGTTTGCGCTGAACGACAATGGGCGCGAGCAGGCCGGCATGGGATTGGGCATCGGTGATTATGATAATGATGGGCTGATGGATTTCTACATCACAAATTTCTCCGACGAGTATAACATTGTGCTGCACAATCTCGGTGGAGGGAATTTCCGCGACGTTACCTATCAAGCGGGAATAGTTGATCTGACGCTGCCGTTTCTGGGCTGGGGCACGAGCTTCATTGATTACGACAATGATGGCTGGATAGACATTCTCGTAGCTAACGGCCACGTTTATCCCGTTGCCGACCGGTATTCGGTGGAGACGAGCTACGCCGAGCAGCCGTTGCTGCTGCGGAATCTTTCGACTGGCAAGTTCGAGCGCGTCGGCGCAGCGCCGGGCAGCGGCCTGGCTATAGCCATTCCGGCGCGCGGCCTTGCGGTTGGCGACCTGGACGGCGATGGCTTGCTTGATGCGGTATTCAATAACATGGATTCAGCGCCGACCGTCCTGCGTAACGTGGCCAAGAACGCCGGCCACTGGCTGACGCTAAAGCTCATCGGTGACCCGGCAAAGAAGAGTCCGAAAGATGCGATGGGCGCGATAGTTTATGTGACGACGGGGAAGCTGCGCCAGCGCCAGGATATGATCAGCGGTGCGGGTTACGCATCTCAGAACGACCAGCGTTTACATTTCGGGCTGGGCGTAGCGACGAAAGTGGATCAGGTAGAAATCCACTGGCCGGGAGGCGCGACTGAGACGGTGACGCTGCCAGGCTGTGATCGTCTTTACACGATTGTCGAAGGCAAAGGCGTCGTCGACAGGTAGGACAAACCGGCAGCTATTTCAAAAGCTGGGCGGAAGGTGAAGCGCGTCTCATCCATCGATGACGCGGCCTCCAGTGAGCCGTTGTGGGCGTGGGCGATCTCCGAAGCGATATAGAGACCGAGGCCGAGTCCCTTTGCTCAGGTTCCGGCGCGGCAGAATTGACCTGTGAGCGTTCGGACGTTCTATGCCTCGACTGTCGCATGAATCGCTGCCAACGGCCAAAGCCGAGGCACGGGTGTTGGCCGTTGGCTGAGCCTCGGCTTATGCGGGGACAATAACCAAGTGTCCCATGCCTTTGAGACGGTTCAGGTCAATATCCGTAATGCATCTCACATTCACATAATCAAGCGTCAGTGTGCCTTCAAGATGAACCAGCCCTGTGCCGTTTTCAAAGTCGGCTTGGCTGAAATCACAAGCAGTGGTGTCGAGCCGAACACCTAGCTCGGTTCCGCCTACTGTATCAGTAAACTTGATGTGTACATAGTTACGGTTTATTGCCTCTTTAAACAGACCCACGGAACGCTCCGGTCGCGAACTGACTTCTACCGGATGATCCCCTTCGCTCAGCTTGTCAACCAAGCTTTTCGGGGGCGGTGCAGAGGGGACCATCGGCAGCGGCGGACGATTAGCCATTTCTTCCATTTTCTTCCGCAAGCTGAGCGGCCTCATATCGGTCCAGACCTCCTTGATATATGCAAGACACTCAGCTTTGGGGCCTACTTTCGCAACGTCTCTCCAGCCCAGCGGATTCTCTCTGTACTCAGGCCAGATGGAGTACTGCTCTTCGTGGTTGACGACCACTTTGTAAACGGTCGTATCTTCTCTATCAGATTCTTGCCAACTCATTAACTCAACCTCCTTTTAGGAATTTCTCTTAGCCTATGGATTTGCTAAAGCTTCGATATATCACCCGTAAGGCACCACACGCTTGGGCACCTCCAAAAACCATTTGAGATCGACTTGGAGATCAAAGCATCGCCGGAATTTCCATCGCGCCATATTTCTCAAGAGCCCTGTGAGTTTTGACAAAGGCTGTCGAGCGCGGCGGCTTTCCGGTTATCCGGCAGAGGGGCTGCCAGTCTTGCCTTGATCCTTTGCTAAAGTTTCATATGCGGGGCTGACCTCGTTCGCCACATCTGGAAGGTCATCTTCTACGGATCGAAGGCGTGGCATCAAGAAGCCTATGCCGGTCACCAAAACCGTGATCATCCCGGTTACAACGAACAATAGCCCGATCCCACGGCCTGCGCCTACACCGATCATCTGTCCAATGCTTTCGGCAAAAGGCCCATCCGTAGCGAGCAACGGTTCAAATACCTTATCCGTCAGCGGGCCAGCTATGGCGTAGGCTAGTGGGGCTGTGGATAAGGCGAATATCATTCTCACAGCAAAAACACGGCCTTGTACGGCAAGCGGCGTCTTGCTCTGCCAAATGGCCTGGCTGCAACTATTGACAAGCGGCATCAGGAAAAGTATGCCGAAATTCGCCAGCGCGACCAGAACGACGGATGGCCGTGAGCCTGCCAGCATAAAGCACAATCCTATCAGCGACCCAAATCCCAGGATTCCATAAATTCGCCGCTTCGGCCCTCCCCACACGCCCATAAGAAGACTGCCCATCAACAAACCGACGCTGCCTAGAGAGGTTGTGATGCCCACCATTTTAATCGTCGTGAAGCTCAACAGCAGCGGTGTAAGCAAAACCAGTGAAAGCCCTAAAGCAAAATTCAAGGTTGCAAAAAGGATAAGCAAGCCAAGCAAACCCGGTCGCGCGGTGATGAATTTCCAGCCATACGTCGCGTCACGGAGAAGCGATTTGCGCTCCGGATGATCTTCATCGCCAATCTCATACCGGGGCACTCGCGCCAGCAGCAATGCCGCAACAGCACAGAGAAAAGTGGCGAAGTCGATTAAAAGCACGTACTGAATTTGGATGATGGTGAGCAGCAAACCTGCCAGCAGCGGCGACAGTATCTGCGCCGTTGCAGGCCCCGCCTGTATGATGCCGTTGGCACGCGCCAGATGCTGCTGTGGGATGAGCATTGTGGTTATGGTCGTATAAGAGAGGCTGTGAAAGACGTTGAATATCGCACTGACGGCTAAGACCAGACACACTGTCCATAGCCTGAGATTTCCTGCCCAAAACAGCCCCGCGATTACCAACGTGCAAAGCGCCGAGCCGGCATCGCTAAGGATCATTAGCTGACGCCGATCCCAACGATCAACTAACGTGCCCGCCAGGGGCGCTATCAATAAACCCGGTAATGAGGTCGAGAGAATAATGAGTGAGAACTGGGTGACTGATTCTGTTTGCTGGTAGACCCATATGCCTATCGAAAAACTGGTAAGACCTGAGCCGAGCATCGACACAAGTTGCCCCAGCCAGATAATAGAGAAGTTCAGAATCCGGCGATCTGTACGTGATTGGAGCATGGCCATAGTCATAATTGTTCTACCTTCACTGAAGCTGGCTGATCTAAACAGGACTTGAGCAGTTCTGCGAGAATCCGGACGTGCGGTTCATCCGTTATTGACGAATGATGACCTTCGATGACGTGAATCTCGACCGGCTCGGCGCATAGCTGATTCCAGCCCATGCTCGTATCAGAGAAAGACTCGCTCAACAACATGTCTTCGGTTTCTTTCGATTGAAACAATACCAGGCGGCTATCGTAGGTTCGTGGCGCGTACTGTTCGACAACCTTAATTCTTACTTTAAAGACTTGCAGTTGTGCCTGAATATAATCAAGTACATTGCCTTGAAACAAGTTTCGACTGTTTGTTTGCTCGATAACATAGTTCAACACAAAATTCAGTTGCTCTTTAGGCTCCAACTCGCGCAGGTCTTCCGCCAATGCCTGCCAGGTTTTTCCGGTGTTGCGAGCCAGGTCACAAGCAATAATCGCCAGCAGCACCATATCATCAGCCCCCTCGAACCTGCCGCTGGAGAAAGCCGGCGCTCCAGCATCGAGGATGGCCAGCAGGTCTACATCATCACCGTGCCGTCGCAATTGCTGAGCCATCTCAAAAGCGACAACGGCTCCGAAAGAATAGCCTCCCAGGAGATAAGGGCCGTATGGCTGAACCTGGCGTATAGCTTCGATGTAACGCGTCGCCATTTCCTCGACTGTAGTCCACATGACAGTTCCATTATCGAGCGTTACATCTCTCAGCCCATAAAACGGCTGGTCGACGCCGAGGCGCTGGGCCAGGTCGACATAGCATAAAACATTGCCGCTGCCAGGATGCACGCAGAACAAAGGGGGCCTTGAGCCTAGAGGCTGCATTGCAACCAGAGGAGATTGCTCCAACGACTCGGCCCCTTCGCGAAGAAGGCCGGCAAGGTACTCAATCGTCGGCTTCTGAAAAAAGACGGGCAACGGAACTTCCTTGCGGTGGCGGTTTTGAATTTGGCCGAGCAAACGCACCGCCAGCAATGAATGGCCTCCGAGATCAAAAAAGCTGTCGCTAATTCCAATAGGATGTTTGTCGAGTACTTCTTCCCACACGCGCACGAGTTCAAGTTCTACAAGATCACGTGGCTCCCGGAAGCCCGTACCAAGTTTCAGATGCGAATCGCCCGACGCTGGAAGTGCGCGCCGGTCGATCTTGTGGTTAGGAGTCAGCGGCAGATGCTCCAGCTTCACAAAACTCCCTGGGATCATGTACTCCGGCAGCCTCCCCTTCAAATACTCTCGCAACTCTCTCACCTCTACCTCTCCTTCTCCTTCACTCACAATGTAGCCCACCAGTCGTTTCTCTCCCTCTTCCTCGCGCACCACCGCCACCGCCTCTTTCACCTCTGGATGTTCTCGCAGCGCCGCCTCCACTTCTCCCAACTCGATCCGGTAGCCTCGCACCTTCACTTGTTGATCGCTCCTGCCGATATACTCCACGCTGCCGTCTCGCAGGTAACGCACCAGGTCTCCGGTGCGGTAGAGCCGCCCTCCTTCTGACTTGCCGAAAGCGTCCGGGATGAAGCGTTCTGCCGTCAACTCGGCGCGTTCCAGATAGCCGCGCGCCAGCCCGTCGCCGCCGATTAACAACTCTCCGGCTATCCCGATAGCCACTGCTTGCACTCGCTCATCAACGATGTACAGTTGCGTGTTGCTTACAGGTCGTCCGATAGACGGGCTCCCCGCGCTGTCTTTAGAATCACCAACGGTAGCGCACACCGTTGCTTCGGTCGGCCCATAGGCATTCAAGAATTCACGATCCTGCCCCCAGTATGCAGCGATGGTTGCCGGACATGCTTCTCCAGCAACGACGAGGGTATGCAGATAGGGAAATGGCTTTACCTGCATGGCCGCCAGTGCTGAAGGGGGAAGCGTCACATTGGTTATGCGCTGCTCTTGCAACAACCACGACAAGGCAGGGCCAGGAAGCAGAGAATCTTTCGGAGCCAAACACAAAGTTACCCCCGCAACCAGCGAAGTAAAGATTTCGGCTGCCGATGCGTCAAAGCTCAACGATGCGAATTGGAGAACGCGGCTATCGGGCTTGTACCGGAAGTCCTGGGCCATCGTTTCGGTCAAGTTGCAAAGCCCCCCATGCTGGATAAGAACTCCTTTGGGCTTGCCTGAGGAGCCCGATGTGTAAATCACATAAGCCAGATTCTGGTCTGTTGCAATCGTATCGAGGTTTCCATCGTCTTCCTGCGCAATAAGCTCCCAATCAGCATCTATGCAGACTGCCTGAGCCCAAAATGTCGGGAGGCTGTCGATCAATTGCTCTTGACCAAGCAGCAGCGAGGCTTGAGCGTCTTCTAACATGAACCCGATACGGTCTAGTGGGTACGTATGATCTAGCGGCACATAGGCTGCCCCCGCTTTGATGACTCCGAGTATGCCGATGATCATTTCAGGGGATCGGTCTATGCAAACCGCGATTCGCATCTCCGGCCCTGCACCGAGCTTTTGGAGATAACGCGCTAGTTGATTCGCTCTGTGATTCAGATTACGGTAACTTAGTTCCTGGTCTTGAAACCTTAGCGCAATCGCGTCAGGCGAACGCTCCACCTGAGCCTCGATCAATTGGTTAACACACTTGCCTCGCGGATAACTGGCCGCTGTCTCGTTCCAGCATAGAAGCTGGAGCCGCTCTGCTTCTGTCAAGAATGGCAGTGATGACAGACGCCTGTCCGGGTACTTCACAGCCCCGTCAAGGATCGTTCTGAAATGGCCGAGCAATCGCGCCATTGTGCTCTCATCAAAAATGTCTGTGTTATATTCGATTGTCCCGATCAACCCTTCAGGCGCTTCCATCATGTTCATTGCGACATCGAGCTTTGAGGTTCCACTCGTTGCATCAAGCGGGCTTACCTTCAAATCGAAGAATGCAGGCTCTGCGGATGGCGTATTATGCAGAGTTAGCGCAACCTGAAACAGCGGCGGTTGATTCAAATTTCGATTCGGCTGTAGAGCTTCAACCAGCTTTTCAAAAGGCAAGTCGTGATGCGTATATGAGTCTAATGCGACTTTGCGAACTCGCCCAAGCAATTCGCGAAAACCAGGATCACCTGACAGGTCTGTATTAAACATCAGATTATTGATGAAAGGGCCGATCACCCCTTCAAGTTCAACTCGATTTCGATTGCTGATGGCGGTGCCGACGATGATCTGCGGTTGTCCGGTGTAGCGATAAAGCATGGCCTTAAACCCAGAAAGTAAGGTTATGTAAAGCGTGGCTTGTTCCTCGCGGCTCAGCGCGTTGAGCGAATCAGACAACTCAACAGGCAAGGAGAAAGGCAACGTCGCGCCGCAATAGGTGGCGACAGGAGGCCGAGGCCGGTCCGTCGGCAGTTCGAGAACAAATGACGCGCCATCGAGCCGCTGTTTCCAATGGCCAAGCTCAGCTTCTAAGGCATCGCCTTGAAGCCATTGTTGCTGCCAGTAAGCAAAGTCGGCGTACTTTATCGGCAGTTCAAGAAGCTGCGCAGACTCTCCAGTGCATGAGGCATGGTAGAAGGCCGATAATTCTCTGATCAATATCGCTGCCGACCAGGCATCAAAAATAATGTGATGAAGCGTGAGCACCAGTACGTGTTCCTGCTCAGTCAAGCGAATCAGGGCTACACGAAACAGCGGGTATTCATCGAGACTGAACGGGTACCGCGCCAGATCATTGACGCAATCTGCCATCTTGCCTTCAGTCTCAAGCTGAGAAAAGCCGCTCAGATCAATGAGCGAAAACATCAATGGCTCATTCTCGGTTAGTACTTGCACAGGCTGTCCTTCAACGCATGGGAAGGCAGCTTGTAGAGATTCATGACGCTGCACGACCTTATGGAAGCTGTCCTGAAGCGCGGCGTAGTTGATCGCGCCATGAAGCCGCATCGCAATCGGGATATTATAAAGGGCACTGCCAGGGGTTAGCTGATTGAGGAACCAGAATCGCTGTTGAGCGAACGATAGCGGCAATTCACCCTGCCGTGAAATGCGCTCGACCGACGGTAGCTGCCGAGTCTGCCCGTGCTTCAATAATTTTTCAACGCTCTCAGCAAGACCGGCGATTGTCGGCGATTCAAATATCTGGCTTAAAGATACCTCTACGTCGAAAACCTCCCTCAGGTGCGAGACAATCCTTGTCGCCAGGAGCGAATGGCCTCCGAGATCAAAGAAGCTGTCATTTATGCTTATCCTTTTTGCCCCGAAAACCTTAGACCAGATGCTGACCAGCAACTCTTCAATGGGTGTACGGGGAGAAAGCAAATATTCTTGCCGCCTATAGAGCATATCATCAGGCGCAGGTAGAGCTTTACGATCAACTTTATGGTTAGGGGTCAGCGGCAGATGCGCCAGCTTCACAAAACTCCCTGGGATCATGTACTCCGGCAGCCTCCCCTTCAAATACTCTCGCAACTCTCTCACCTCTACCTCTCCTTCTCCTTCACTCACGATGTAGCCCACCAGTCGTTTCTCTCCCTCTTCCTCGCGCACCACCGCCACCGCCTCTTTCACCTCTGGATGTTCTCGCAGCGCCGCTTCCACTTCTCCCAACTCGATCCGGTAGCCTCGCACCTTCACTTGTTGATCGCTCCTGCCGATATACTCCACGCTGCCGTCTCGCAGATAACGCACCAGGTCTCCGGTGCGGTAGAGCCGCCCTCCTTCTGACTTACCGAAGGCGTCCGGGATGAAGCGTTCCGCCGTCAACTCGGCGCGTTCCAGATAGCCGCGCGCCAGCCCGTCGCCGCCGATTAACAACTCTCCGGCTATCCCGATAGCCATTGCTTGCACTCGTTCATCGACGATGTACAGTTGCGTGTTCCCTATAGGTTTTCCAATCGAGACATTTCCGTCGATGTATTCTATCTTACAAGCTGCCGACCAGATGGTGGATTCCGTCGGGCCATAAAGATTCCAGAGCGATTCGCTTTTTTCGAGTAACTCATCAGCGAGTTCAGCAGGTAGCGCCTCACCGCCACAAAACACCTTGAGTTGCCCGCCACCCTGCCATCCTGATTCCAGAAGTAATCGCCAGGTGGCCGGGGTCGCTTGCATAGCGGTAATGCCAGACTCTGTCAGTTGCTTGAGCAGCAATCTTCCATCAGAAGCAATTTCTCGGCTGGCAATCTCGACTCGTGCGCCTAGGCTTAGAGGCAAGAAGATTTCAAGCGCAGCAATATCAAAAGAGAGCGTGGTGACAGCAAGTAATACGTCGTCCTCTTTCAACTCAAGCAATTTGCTCATTGAGCTTAAGAAATTGACCACTGCCCGATGTGTGACTTGAACTCCCTTTGGCTTGCCCGTCGAGCCTGACGTGTAGATCGTGTAAGCAATGTTGTCAGGCAAGCACCAACTCAAAGCCGGTTCCTCATGCTCCGGCGCAGATAAACTCCAATCGCCATCCAGGCAAAGTATCTGCGCTTGATGGTCAGGCAGCGCCGCAATTAAATGACGCTGCGTCAAAATAACCGAGGCGTTAGCATCCGCCAGCATGAAGCTCAGCCGCTCTTTGGGATAGGTTGGGTCACAAGGCACGTAAGCGCCGCCTGCCTTGAGAATCCCCAGCAGCCCGATGACCATCTCTATTGAGCGATCCATGAAGACGGCGACTCGCGCCTCCAGCCCCACACCCAATGCCTGTAAATGACGAGCGAGATCTTTAGCTTTAGCATTCAATCCGGCGTAGGTGAATCGCTCCTTGCCAAAGACTAAGGCGATGGCGTCAGGTGTCTTTGCGACCTGATCTGCAAACAGGTGATGAAGGCATTTGTCTGCCGGGTAGAACTGCTCTGTGTTATTGAAATCAAATAACAATTGCTGCTTCTCAGTTCTTGATAAAAGCGGGAGTTGCCAGAGACGCTGTCGCGGATTCTCAGCCATACTTTCCAGCAGGACGACAAAATGCTGCAACATTCGCGCAATCGTTTCCGCATCAAACCGCAGAGAGTCGTAGCCAATCTTTATGAGCCATTCGGCACCTGTATCGATCATTACACTGAGCGGATAATGATCCCATTCTAATATCTGGGCGTCTCGGAATCTGAGGCCGCTGGTCGGCGGCGACGAGCCAGCCGGTTCGTAGTTTTCAAAGATCAGGAGGGTCTCGAACAAAGGTATGCCTCTTGGAACTTCGCTCCATCCTTGCACCTGCACCAGTGAGCTATATTCATACTGGCGAGCTTGAATTTGCCTGGCTTGAAAGTTTTGCAGCCAGGGAATGAGCAGGGACTCAGGTGACAACTGAGCACGGGCCGGCAATGTATTTATGAACAACCCAATCATGGATTCTATGTCCGGCAAATCTGCCTGCCTGCCGGACACGACAGATCCAAAGACAACATCCAACTCGCCGCTGTAATGGCTTAGGATTTGCGCCCAGGCTCCTTGCGCCAAAGTGCTGACCGTCAGCTTATGATTGCGCGCCAGTGATTGCAGCGATGATGTCACGTCCTCTGGCACAACCAGGCTTTGTTCAGCATGGTCTTCTCGCCGGCTCGGCCCTTTGCCGGGCAGGCGGTCAACGTTCACAGCCGTCGGCGCAGTAAATCCCTTTAACATCTCTCGCCAGAAGGTCTCGGCTTGCGAAGCATCTTGCTGTTGCAACCATCTGATGTAGTCTGCGTAGGGTCTGTTATACCTGAGTTCCGGCTCGCGGTCAGCGTCGAACGCTTCGTAGCAGGCAACCACTTCATTTAGCAATCGTGATACAGACCATCCATCGAGCAGCAGGTGATGATGACTCCAGATAAACCGGAAACTGCTATCAGACAATTGAATGAGCGCGCAGCGCATTAAAGGCGCTTGCGAGAGATCAAACCCGTTTTCTCGATCCGCTTTAAGAAAACTTTCGAATTGCTCCTGCTGCTGCAAAGCGCCCAGTTCTCGCCAATCCTGCTGTTCCCAGGGAAGCGTGATATGTTTGCCCACCACTTGTAACGGCTCGTCAAACCCTTCCCAAACAAAAGCTGTTCGCAGAACCGGGTGCCTATCAATGATGAATTGCCAGGCATGCTTGAAGGCTGAAGTATTGAGCCGGCTATTAATCGAGCAAACGAATTGCACGAAGTATGATCGGGATGCCGGTGCGTAGAGCGTTTGAAACAGAATACCCTGCTGCATCGGAGAGAGCGGATAAATGGCTTCAATATTTTTTTCACTCATATCTTTGTCGCGAGAAAAATTGATCGTCGAGTTGAAGGGCCCAATTACAGGCGAAAGGGGTGATCTATAACTGTAATGACCTCTGAACAGTCAACCAGGCTGCCGGTCTCCTGGTTACTTCGTTTTGAACTTTGCTTTTTCCAGCAACTTGTTCAGCGCTCGTTCATCCAGTTTAGCCATGGGAAAATCCGAAGGCGTGTAGCCGCCGGCTTTGCTGGATTCGCAATGAGCAATGATGGCTCGTAATTCATCAATAAACCTTTGCGCGAGCCTCTCGATGGTTGACCGCTGGTGGACGTTTTCGCTATACGCCCAGACCATATGAAGGCAATGATTAACAACCGCTCCGTTAATTTCGAGCAAGTGGCGTCGCTTTGCGCGCGGGCTACGGCTTGGCCCTGTAGACTCCGGCGCAGGAGCAAACAACGAATCATTTGAAAGGGACGGCCCGGAGCGACCCAGATAATTGAAGCTGATCTGAGCTTGAGGAAGCGAACTCATCTGCTCGACCGCTTCGGCTCGCTGGCTCAGATACCTCAACACCCCATACCCCTTCCCTCCTCCTGGCATTCCTCTCACTTGCTCCTTCATCCCCTTCAACCTCTCTCCCATCTCCTCCTCTCCTCCCCTCTTCATCACCACCGGATAGATCCTCGTGAACCATCCCACCGTCCGACTCACCTCTTCTTCCTCTTCCTCCGTCTCTCGCCCGTGCCCCTCCATATCCACCATGATCCCGCCTTCCCCTCCCCACCCTCGCACCGCTCCGGCCAATCCTGCCAGCAACACCTCATTGATCTGCGTCTGGTAGACTCCCGGCACCTCCTTGAGCAATTTCTGCGTCTGCTCCTCGTCCAGCTTCACCACGACTTCTCTGACCGAGGCTTCGGTGTTCTCTCCTTCCTCATAATCCACCGGCACTTGACCGAATGCCTGGCTCAACTCTGCTTGCCAGTAATCTAATTCGCTGTGCGCCGCATCGGTCTGCGCATACTCCGCCAGCCGCTCTGCCCATCGCTTGTAAGAGGTCGTCTTCGCTCCCAAATTGATCTCTTCTCCTCTCTCCGCCTGCCTGTAGCCTACCTGCAAGTCTTCTATCAAGATGCGTCGAGAAATTATATCGGTCATCAAATGATGTAAGACTAACAACAGACGACCGGTTTTTTTCTCTCCGAGGTTAAACGAGGCAACTCGCACGAGCGGGCCGCGCGATAAATCCAGGCTGCGTTGCAATCTGGTGGCTTCTGCTTCTATCTCGGCGCGCTGCTCCTGCTGGTTCAAATGCGATAAATCAATCCTGGTCAATGGCAGTTCTTCACTCGGCCCCGCGTTCATTTGATGCCACTCTGAACCTTCTTTAATGAAGCGCAACCGCAAAGCGTCGTGATGTGACAGCAACTTTCTAACAACTCTCGCCAGCAGATCAGCGTCGAGGGCATATCTGGTTTCGAGAAGAATAGAAAAATTCCAGTGGTGAGGATCGGTCACATCTTGTTCAAAGAACCAATGCTGGATGGGAGTTAACGGAACCGGGCCGACGACTATATCTTGTTCGGCTTGAATGGTTGAAGATTCACTGACGACCAGCGTCAGATCAGCTATGGTCTGATGCTGAAAAAGCTGCTTGATCGTCAGGTGAATTCCTGCATCTCTGGCCCTCGCCATGATCTGGATTCCCAGGATTGAATCTCCGCCGAGTTCAAAGAAGTTATCCAATATTCCCACCTTCTTGACGCCGAGTGCTTGAGACCAGATGTCAGACAGTAATCTTTCTGTTTTAGTCAGCGGCGGCATGAAAACACTGTCGACTTCAGGCCGCTCCGCATCAGGTAGGGGAAGCGCCTGTCGATCAACTTTCCCGTTTCGCATCAGAGGCAAACTGTCCAGGAACAAGAAAGTGGCAGGGATCATATAATCGGGTAACTTGTCTTTCAGGAAACTGCGTACGCCGCTGGTTGTGAGCGCCTGCCCTTGATCCGCGACGATGTAAGCTATCAGGCGACTCTCACCGGATGTCATCGGTCGCGCGATGACGGCGGTCTCCTTTACTGCGGGGTGTTGAGCCAGTGTAGATTCTATTTCTCCCGGCTCGATCCGGAAGCCTCGAATCTTCACCTGATCGTCTATACGCGCCAGGAATTCTATCTGGCCATCAGCGAGGTAACGCGATAAATCTCCAGTCTTATAAAGCCGCGATCCCGGTTTGCCAAACGGGTTGGGAATGAACTTCTCCGCTGTCAATTGCGAATGATGTAGATAAGCTCTCGCCAATCCATCTCCGCCAATATGCAATTCTCCGGCGACGCCAATGGGGACGACTTGCAGGCGAGAATCCAAAATGTAAACCTGAGTATTTCCTATCGGGCGGCCAATCGGTATGGATGGTAACGCTTCGTCAACCTGGCCTGGTACGGGATAGCAACAAGTAAAAGTTGTGCTCTCAGTCGGGCCATAACCATTGATGATCCGGACATCAGGCAAGGCTTCAAGGGCACGCCGTATGTGCCTGACCGAGAGCGCCTCTCCGCCAACCAGCAGTTGCTTGATGCCCAATAGCGCCTTCACATCTTCGTCAACGACGGCATTGAACAGCGAAGCGGTAAGCCAGAGAGTCGTAACCCGATAATTATTGATCACGGCCCTTAGTTCTGGCGGGGTCGGGAGGCGAGCCGGATACAAAACGCACCTGGCACCATAAAGCAGCGCCCCCCACAACTCGAAGGTAGAAGCATCAAACGCCACCGGCGAAATCTGTAAGAAAGTCTCTTCCGCACTGAGATGAACGTCATCCAATCCAAACAATAATCGAATCACACTACGATGGCATATCTCTATTCCTTTGGGCTTGCCGGTCGAGCCGGATGTGTATGTAACATAACACAAATTCTCTGTGCCGACTTCACAGGGCAGGTTGTCAACGCCTTGAGCAGAGATAACCGGCCAACCCGAATCGATAAGAACGACCGGCCCGGAAAATGATGGGAACTTGTCTTTAAGATTCTCTTGGGTCAACAGAACCGAAATCCGCGAATCTTCCAGTATGAAGGCGAGCCGCTCTATTGGATATACCGAATCCAGAGGCACATAAGCTCCTCCGGCTTTCAATATGGCTAACAGGCCCACGACCATTTCCGGAGAACGATCCATACAGATTCCCACCAGCGATTCAGGCCGCACTCCTTGTTCGCGAAGGTGATGAGCAAGTTGATTCGCACAGTTGTTTAATTCTCCGTAAGTCAGCCGCTGGTTTTCATAAACTACAGCGACGGCATCCCTATTGCGGTCAACCTGGGCTTCAAATAATGTGTGGATGCACGATTGCGGATACGCCGCTTGAGTGCCGGCCCAATCAACGATGAGTTGATGCTGCGCTGCTTGAGTGAGCAGCGGCAAAACTGAAAGGCGTTGATCGGGTTCCAAGGTTATGGCTTCCAGCAAGGTGCTCAAATGCTGCATCCATCGCTCGATAGTTTGCCGATCAAACAAGTCGCTGTTGTACTCACAATCTATGCGGATCCCTTCGCCTTCCTCTATGACGTTCAAGTAAATCTCGAACTTGGCATAAATCGAAGGGCTCTCCACAAAATCCACCTCAAGACCTGAAAACGGCAAGCCGGAACCGGCGCTGTCGAGATTGAACGCGGCTTCGACAAGCGGCATACGGCTGGGGTCGCGCGGCAGGTTCAGTTTCTTGACCAGCCGGCTGAAAGGATAATGTTGATGATCGTAGGCATCAAGAATTTCATCTTTGACGTTTGAGAGATAATTGATAAACGTCAACTGGTCATCCATTCGACTTCGCAAAGGCAGGAGATTGACACAGTAGCCCACAAGGTTTGCACCATCGACAGAAAGCTGTCCGGCTGCGGGGATGCCCACAACGATGTCGCTTTGCCCTGACAGTCTGTGCAGCAAGACATTGAAGCCGGCCAGCAGAGTCATAAAGAGAGTACATCCGTGTTGCAGGCTCAGGCTCTTTAACCTGCGGCTGACAGACGCATCGATAAGCGTTTGAACCCCGGCCCCTTTATGGGTCTTCTCCGGCGGTCGGGCGTAATCCAACGGCAATCTGAGTACAGCGGTAGGGTCAGCATACTTTGTAAGCCAATGATCTTCGGCCATGCTCATCTCGGATTTCTGTTGCTCATCTATTCTTTTGATATATTCACTGAATTGCATTGCCGGCGGTAGCTGATAAGCCACTCCTTTAGATACCGCTGAATAGATTAAGCTCATCTCCTGAAGCAATATGCCATTAGACCAGCCATCCGTAATAAGATGATGGAAAGCCAGAACCAGAAAGTGAGAATCGTCTTCGAGCTTTACAAGGCTAGTGCGAAAAAGCGGGCCGTTCACAAGATCAAAACGCCGACTCGTTTCCTTCGACATATATTCGTCGGCATAATTCTTCCGGCTGTCGCCCGTAGGCGAGAAATCAACGAGCGTGAGTTCGACTTCCAAGCTGGGAGAGACCTTCTGATAATCGCCATGAGGGCTGAAAGTTATTCGCAATGCGTCGTGGCGATTCACCACTTCTTGAAGCGCCTTACGAATGGCGGCGCGGTTGATAGGGCCGCGCAGATGCAGAATGATGGACTCGTTGTAAGCGCTGGACGCATCAGGGCTCATCTGTGAGATAACCCACAGTTCTTTTTGGGCTTCTGTCAGCGGGAGGAGGTGAGCGTCAGTATCGGCTTGATTGCCGGCCCCCGCAACGGACGGAGCTTGCTTAGCCGATGCCGGCACGTCTGCGGCGGAAGCCTCCGTATTCGCAGGCGGCTTAGGGCGAGCTTTCGTGGGTTCATTGTCAGGAGGAAGCGTCGCCGGGCGAGCCGGTAAAAACCCGGCATCGCGCAATTCCGTCACGGTCTCTTTGACGGCTCGAATGACGTGATCAATATCTTCGTCCGTGTGAGCCGTAGACAGAAAACAGTTCCGCGTCTCGCAAATGTAAACGCCTTTCTCCAGCATCTGAAAGTAGAACAGGTCTGTGAACTTCAGGTCGGGAGAAAAATCAAATCTGAACAGTGATCCTGTGTGTACCACTTGGATCGGAAAATTCTCTCGATCAAAATAGGTGTTTAGCGATTCAACCAATCGCAGCGTCAGGTCGTCCAGGTCTTCATATAGTTTGATCCCCCGTTGATTGATCTCATTAAGAACGGCCCATACGGCGGACATTGAAAGAGGATTCTTGAAGAAAGTTCCTGCAAAGTAGGTAGTCTCTGCTTGAGGGTAAGAGAGATCACCATAATTCCAAGCGCCTCCGTCTATGGCATCCACATAGGCAGCCTTACCGGCAACGACGGCTACGGGTATGCCCGCGCCTATGGCCTTACCGTAAGTGACGATATCGGCTCGAATGTTAAACAGGGCTTGTGCGCCGCCGGGGTGGAATCTAAACCCGGTTACGACTTCATCAAAGATCAAAGCTGCGCCAGCTTTCTCGGTTACTTCCCTCAATCCCTGCAAGAAAGCCACTGGCCTCACATCCGGGCGACGGCTGGGCGGCGGCTCAACCAGAACGGCGGCCAGTTCGTGAGCGTGTGCCCTCACTTCTTCGACCGATTCCGGCGCGTACTTAAACAGCAAGACATTCTCGATCATGTGATTCGGAATGCCGGGGGCGACCGGGACGGCGCTTAGTTTTCCATCACACGACCTTTCGCCTCTGACCATGATCCCATCAAAGGTGCCATGATAAGTGCCTTCAAACATGGCTATCTTGGTGCGCCCGGTTACCGTGCGAGCCAGGCGCAAAGCTGACATAACGGCTTCCGTTCCTGAGTTGCAGAATGTCGCCCGCTCCACGCCTGTCAATTCGCAGATCAATTTCGCCGCCTGGCCTGAGAGATGAGACTCCCCGCCTAGCTGAATCCCCTTCTTGAGTTGCTCTTGCACAGCGTCAATAAGAAATGCAGGAGAGTGACCGAAGAGCAACGCGCCGAATCCCATTGTTATATCTACATACTCGTTGCCATCTACGTCCCACATCCTTGAGCCAAGAGCGCGCTCGACGACGAGTGGGTACTGTATCTCTTTCCAGAGTAACCTGAATCCCGCCGTCGCCCGATTATCGGCCAGAAAAGGACGATAAGTTTGAGCGCGTTGCTTCGATCCTTGAGTCCGTTTGCACAAACGGGCGATCAAGCCATTCAGGTACTCCTGCTGCCTCTCATCCAGTCCAGCGGTTCCTTTCTTGATCTGCTTGTAAGGAACAAACGGTTCTTGCTTGTCTTGATTCTCGCTAGACTGTCGAATCACCGCTTCGGTTGTCTTTGCCAGCGAAGCCTCTGTAGCAAAGCTCCCGGCAGGTTTGTGCCCACCAGTTGAAGCAGGTGGTTGAGCCGTCAGTTGGGGCCGTGTTGGTTGCGCCGGTTGAGATGAAGAGCCAGGTTTTTTGTTGCGCAATAATTCCAACTGTAAAGCCATAACCTGAAGTTGCTGTCTCACGAGCCCTGCCATCGATGCGTCATAGGAATGCCCGTTCAGATTGCCGAGTTCGCGGCTAATATTCACTGGCACAGAATCTAATGAAGCCGGCTGCTTACCCGGCTGTGGAGACGCCTGAAGAATTTCCGGCAAGCCTGACATACCGGCTGCGAGTTGATCTTCTACGATTGGCGCTGGCTCATTTATCGGTTCAATCAAACAGCCAGGCTGCACAGGTTCGTTTTGATCTTGAAGCTCTGCCGCTGGAGCCGCTTGCAAAGCAAGCTTCTCGTTTAGGAATTCTGCTAGTGACAAAATGCTTGAGGCATCCGCGAGCAACATGCGAAAGGGAACCTTTATAGCAAACTTACCTTGGATGGCCTGGCTCGCATGCAGAAGCATAAGAGAGTCTGCTCCCAGTTCGAGGAACGGGGTGTGGATATCTATATCTTCCACGCCGATCCCAAATAACTGGCTGAAGATGCCTGTTAGCATTGCTACGATTCTGTCTCGTTGAGTGATTGATCCAGCCTTGAGCATAATGAATCTCCTTTGATGGTTTCGCTTTGGAAGGAATGAGAATGACAGGCTACTGCCGGTTAGCTTTTTGACATCACTAAGGCTTCATCATTTCAAATCAGCCGAAATGGGTTTGCCGTAATCACATGATTCAGGGTTAATGAAATCTCTCGCCTGAATGAATTTAGGCATCTTCAGTTGGGCATTCTGTAGATAACATTTCTATCTGCTGAGCCATAATTTGAAGCTGCTGAGCTATAATGGCGTCCAATTCATCATCGGCTCCCTCGCGATCACGCGCATCGAATGCGCAAACATGATCGGATGGATTCGCCATCTTCGCCGCCTTTGCCTCAGGTACGGCAGAAGATGGCAACTGATTAGCTTTCCCGTTCAAGCCAGTAGAGGAATCATTGATAAACTCATGAGATATGCTATCGGAACTTTGCTTAGTTAATTTATAAGAATCCTGTTTAGAGGTAAGAGGCTCGATCCAGTAGCGCTGCCTCTGGAAGGCATATCCTGGCATCTCCACTCGCCGCCTCTCCTCCTTCTCATAATACTTCTCCCACTCCACTCTCACGCCGCTCACCCACATCCTCCCCAAGCTCTCTCGCAAGTGCCTCTCCTCTCCTTCTCCTCGCCCGCCTCCCACACTCGTCACCACCAACTGCCATCCTTCTCTTTTCTGCCGCCTCGCCAGCCCCTTCAACTGTTCTCCCGGCCCCACCTCCAACATCACCTTCCCGCCTCCCTTCATCACCTCTTCCAACCCCTCTGCATACCTCACCGCTTCTCTCATCTGCCTCACCCAGTACCTCGCCTCCTTCACCTCCCCCTCCCTCGCCCATCCACCTCTCACATTCGTCACATAGGGAATCCCTATCCCCTTCATCTCCACCTTTCTCACCTCCCTCTCATACTCCTCCATCACCTCCTCCAACTGCCTCGAATGAAACGCCTGCCCCACTCCCAACCGCCGACTCATCACCCCTCGTCGCTTCATCCTCTCCTCCATCCGCTTCAGTCCCTCTTCGCTTCCCGTCACCACCACCTGCCGCCTCCCATTCACCGCGCCGATCTCCACTCCTTCCTCTACCCCTTCCTCCATCTCCTTCGCCATCTCCTGTTTTACCTCCTCCTCGCTCGCCCCAATCGCCATCATCCCGCCGCCTCTC
>Ga0307468_100000034_pt1 | contig 90424 bp, 42 predicted proteins | sample atmdna_FD_203085 | JGI IMG/M metagenome (GOLD analysis project Ga0307468, IMG submission 203085) | Hardwood forest soil microbial communities from Morgan-Monroe State Forest, Indiana, United States - atmos_gases AM2C_05 | ecosystem: Environmental > Terrestrial > Soil > Temperate forest > Bulk...
GCGTTCCGAGAGATCAGAGGTGAGGATGTCACGGATGAAGACCTTGAGGAGTTGATCGAAGCCTGTGATCCGGTGATGAATCTGCTCCTGCGCATCCAACGTCGTAAGCAGCAACCGACACGCAAACCTATGACTTTTTAATCTGCCGAATTTAGAAGCTACATCCATGCTGCCTTGTCATTTAATTTTACAAACGACTATACCCCTGCACTCTATAATGCAGGGGATGCAATCAATATTACAGGGGTCATAAAGACTTCCCAATAGGGTAAATTATTCGTGACGTATAGACGCTACGTATAGTATTATGTCGTTTTCATATTTAGGAAGGGTTTATGATGACCGGAGAAAAAATCAAAGAACTACGTAAGTCGCTTGGTTACACCCAAGCCAAGCTAGCAGAGGAAGTCGGGGTTACACCCAATACCGTAGCACGCTACGAGCGCGACGAGTTTAAACCATCGTCACCTGTCCAGAAGCTTCTGGAGATGATCCAAAGGCGTGTGACAAATAGGAAGGCCGCATAAAATGAAGACCATTGCCATTGCCAATCAAAAGGGCGGCGTCGGGAAAAGCACGACCGCTGCCTCCCTGGCCGCAGAGTTTGCATACCGAGGGTATGAAACTCTGCTCATCGACGGTGATCCGCAGGCAAATGTTTCTGCACATTTTTTAGCGCCCGAACAAATCGGCCTATCCATCGCCGACATCCTTATCGAGTCCGAGCAGCGTGAGAAGCTGCCGCTTGAGGCCGCTATCGTTACGACAGAAATGGAACATCTGGACCTGGTTCCCTCTAAGCTGCGATTCGCAAGGTTTGAAAAAGAATCGGCCATTGCGATTAATCGCCTTCGCTCAAAGCTCGCCCCGCTTGGCTCACACTATGATTTCGTAGTGATTGACACTCCGCCGACCCTTGGACAGATACTCACAGCACCGCTTCTTGCGGCAACCTATATGCTCGTGCCGGTTGCCGCTTCCCCGCTAGCGCAGGACGGGCTCGATGACCTTATGAGTACGTTTGAAGAGGTTAGGAGCACCAACCCCGAACTGGAGCTTCTTGGGATGATCTGTACACTTTTCGACGGTCGAACTTCAGTAGCTGCTGAATCTTTTCGCAGCCTAAAAAGCCGTTATGGGGATAAAGTGTTCGACACCATCATACACCGCAATGTCAAACTCGAAGAGTCACCGGCATTTCATCAGCCGGTCCAGCTTTACGCTCCGGGCTCCCGAGGTGCTGTGCTCTACGGAGAGCTTACAGATGAAATACTAAAGCGGCTTGGTTCCCGTAAAACGAAGGGTAAGTTAAAGCTTGCATCTGAGGAGACACGCATAAATGGCTGAGGCGAAGCTAAAGCCTGCGAAGCGGGTGGCTGGCAAGAGCAAATTCCGCCTGCCGGAGCGCACGCCGCGGGTAGCTGAAATCAATCCATTGCGCGAGCTGCTTCAAGAGGCCAAGGTGCAAGAGGCAGCAATCGTTAGCAATCCGCCAGGTCAAACCATCACCCCTGTAAAGGAGATTGCAGGGGTCAGTCAATTCCCTGCCTCGGCTAAACCCGCCGATGCTACCCCTGCAAAAATCATTACAGGGGTGATTCGACCACTTGATCTCAAGGCGGATACAGGAAATGCGTCTTTGTTTGGAGATTTCTCGAAGAGGTGGTCTCCCATCTTGCGATCCGGACAGATGAGCGTCTGTAGGGTGTTATTTGAAATGACGCATGCCATTGGCCAAACCGAATGTTTTACCTCGATGCCGAAGCTCGCTACGGCAGCAGGTTTGAAGGAACGACAATGCTATAACGTCGTTGCTCAACTTGAACTGCTCGGCTTTATCGAGCGGCCGGACATCTACAATACCCCGACTAAAAAAGGAACGGTGTTTCGCCTCTACTTGTCCCCACTGGGCCCTACTGACAACAGCCGACGCTATCATATCGGTGGGGATGCCTCCGATCAATAGGACCCCTGTAAGAAACATTGCAGCCCCTGCAAAAATCATTGCAGGGGTATGCCATCGCCACAATGCAGCAGGTCAGTCGGATATTCAAATATCCAATATCAAATACTAGATCTGCCCTAAACCAGAATGCAAAAGCTTGGCACACTCAGCATTGAGAATAGGCCCTGTTTATCAGCCTTCTCGCATCATCGAGTGTCCCACGCTCGTGATTTCTGGTTTAGACAATAGGTTGCTCACCGGATTGCGTATTTCCCAATGTCTAAGATTCAGGTGATTTGACCTGCAACAAACGCCTACCTCCCCTGCAATCCTTTATGCAGGGGTATAGGTTAAGTTTTCGATAGAGCCAGTAATACCCCTGCAATGTTTCTTACAGGGGCTGCAATGTTTCTTACAGGGGCTGCAATAAACATTGCAGCCCCTGTAATGAATTATACAGGGGGATTTACAAGGGCAAAAATATGGTGTACCCATGAAGGCGCAGGAAATTCCAAGAATAGATTGACCCTGAGCGCGTAGTTTTTCCAATTTTGCTTCGGGTTTTGTAAATAAACTGCCTGATGGCGGGATAGGGTTTGTGTGCCTGAATTGGAGCGCATCTCAACACTCTCGATCATCGCTGTCAAGAAGGGAACTAACAGGTTTATGACTATGGCCATGCAAGCTCTTCCTAGCCAGCGATTCATTCGTAAAACCGAACTCGGTCCGAATGAGTACCGCAAGCGATTTCGCCAGATTGATGACGAAATCATTGCCACCATCACATCATCTGAAGCGGACAAGGTGACCCCGCTAATGAGCAAAATTTATCTGCGCCTGACCAACGCTCCAGACAGCTACTGGGAACAGCAAGGTGTCCTGCGGTTCGCGGCAGAGATCAGGGAAGGGAAGAGTGTCAAAGCCTGGACAGTGCTTTGTGATTTGTTAGGCGTTTCGGGCGCGACTGCAAACAAGGCATTGACCTGGATGCACAAGAAGGGGATCATCGGCTACTTTTCAGGAAAGAATGGGGTCGGGATGAGGATATTCTTGAATCGTGCAATCTCCTCAATCGGCACCAGACCGGCTTCTGGTGGTAAAAAAATTTTGGACTTTTCCCGTGCTTCATCTGGTGAGGCTCGTGCTTCACAAAATAAAGCAGCCTTTAATGACACCTTCGGTGATTTAGAAAATTCAGATCTTGATAGAAATACCGGCGCGCCGAAAAACGGCGCGGATACTAACCAACCAGATAAAATATCTTCGGATCAAAGTCCGGGTTATGCCCTAAGCGCGCAGATTCCTACGGCAATCAAGACTGTCCCTACACCTTCGCAAGGATACGCTCTGGCCCCCGTCGATGAAATCATCAAGCGATTAAAAGCCGAGCTTGAGCCTGCATTACGTACTGCTGCAACTCAAGCAGCGGCGCGCGCGCACGAACAAACCCGCGAATGGCTTGAGAATCGCGGGCTTCCGAAAGCTGCACGTGTAGCCCAACGCGAAGCTTTCAATGTGCTCAGGCAGTATGGCGTGATCAAAAATTCGGGACGGCGCGAACGCACGGAACTGTTGGTAGGCCAGCACGATCATACTCCATATAAGCCCAAGCTACTTACAGTTGATGAACTCAAAGAAGTAGCCGAAATTTGCGTTTCGATGCTCGAAAGACGCGGCCAGGCAATCGATGTAACTCTGGCCGAGATCAGTGCCCAAACAGGCGGATATCTTTTGGCGGAAGATGCTCCAAAAGTTCAGGAGTTAGCTGAATCTCTCGCTTGCCAGAGGAGTCAAAAGGAATAAAATTATGTCTACAGAATTAGCAAAAAAGCCTTCGCTGTATGCTGTCGCGAGCGATGTTGCGACCGAGTCTTCTCTCAATGAACAACAAGATGGGAATGCCACACAACCATCGGTTTGCTCCGCTTGTTCAGGAACCGGATGGGAGTTCGTTGTAGACAAAGGAGTGCGCCCTTGTCGTTGTCGTAACAACGAGCGACGAGCGAAATTGCTTGCAGATGCACACATTCCGAAGCTTTATAGCGAATCCAGTTTGCAAACTTATCAGCCATCAAAGGGGAATCTCTCACAGCTTCGCGCCTTCAACTATGCGCACACTTTAGTGCGCGACTATCCGATAGTAGAGCGTGGCCTTCTCTTTATGGGATCAGTAGGTATTGGTAAGACGCATTTATCGGTTGCGATTCTTCGCGGCCTGATAGAGAAGGGAATTTCCTGTAGGTTCTATGAATACCGATCATTGTTGAAAGAGATTCAGAACAGTTACAACTCCAACACCAATACAACCGAGATGGAAGTCCTCGCACCGCTATTTGAGTACGAGGTGATTGTTTTGGATGAGCTTGGGGCAGCAAAACCTTCCGAGTGGGTGCAGGACACGATAGGTCTGATCATCAATGCGCGTTATAACGAAAAGAAAATTACTATACTGACGACCAACTATTTTGACGAACGACGGGCCCTTACAGATGAAACGCTCGAAGACCGCATAGGCGTTAGACTACGGAGCCGGCTCCATCAAATGTGCCGGACAGTCCTCTTTGAGGGAGCAGATTACAGACGAGGTTTGGATGTGCAATAAGCTTACTCCGACAGTCACAGAATAAGATATGCCGTTTCGCCTTTAATACGCATCTGCCTGAATCCTACCCAAACAAGCTGGCCTGATCTGGCCGCTCGTACATGAAAAAGTTCTTACCCTTCAAATGAATCCTTCTCCGCAACCCAATTAAAAAGCTAGGTTTAGCGCATTACAATGATTTCAAATCCGGTTTCAACGTTTCTTGAAAGAGAATTCAACAGCATGTAAAGACTTGCTGACCGAGAATTTTGTACTATCGCGCTGCACACAAAGATACTCAAACAGCAGATGCCTGAAGAACCAAATGCCTAGGGCCATGCGCCCAAGCTGACATCTTTTCATGGAGGATTGCTATGAGAGACAGCGCAAGCAGCGAGCGTTCCTGGTTCCTGATACAGACCAAGCCGAAGCAAGAGGAGAGAGCCCTCAGCAACCTTAGAGCTTGGAACGTTGAAACCCTTTCCCCACAAATTCGCGATGTATCTTACAATCCGTTCACCGGCGCGCCCCGCTTGATGGTCAAGCCACTATTTTCACGCTATATCTTCGCACGATTCAATCTCGAATGTTTATTCCACAAAGTCCGCTATACCCGAGGCGTGCAGGCCTTGGTGAGCTTCGGCGATGGGCCCACAGAAGTCGATGAAGAGATTATCGCTCTGGTTCGAGCCCGGATCGGCAGTGATGGCTTCGTGAAAATCGGTGACGAGATTAAGCCAGGCGATACGGTCTTGATCAAGGACGGTGCATTCCAAAACCTGACCGGAATTTTTGAAAAAGAGATGAAAGACTCTGATCGCGTTGAGGTGTTGCTAAACACGGTTCTCTACCAAGCTCGCATTCGAATCGAGCGCGGCATGTTACGCAAGGTCAGCGATACCGCATGCTACGCCTGAAGGCTGTTCAAGCCTGAACCGAACTCATCAAGGTTCAGCCAGAATCCGAGATAGCCGGCACCGCTCGCCGTATGGTTCATGCGGTATTGATGCCGGGACTTACTTCGTTTCATTCACCTCCAACATCGACGGACGCCACGGACGGTTGGCTGCAAGGGTGGTAACTTGCCCGCGATAGCCGAGGTTTGTTCTGGTGAATCAATATGACTTCTATTACGAATCCATCGAATTTATCAGGAGCGCCTCCCAGTCGTGAGCCTGGCAATGAACCGCTGGCCATCATAGGCATCGGCTGCCGTTTCCCAGGAGCCAGAGGAGCGCAAGAGTTCTGGACGCTGCTGCGGGACGGCATTGATGCTATCGGCGAAATTCCTACAGGTCGATTCGCGGTCGATTCGGTATACGATCCTGAGCCGGGGAGGCCGGGGAAGATCATCAACCGTGCCGGGGGATTCCTGAAAGACATAGATCAGTTTGACGCCGGTTTTTTCGGCATCTCTCCACGCGAAGCGCTACGCATGGATCCGCAACAAAGGTTGCTGCTTGAAGTTACCTGGGAGGCGTTTGAGGATGCCGGCATCCGAGCGTCCCAGTTGGCGGGCAGCGACACTGGCGTCTTTATTGGAGCTACGACGACTGATTATGAGGATATTCAATACCACCTGCGGCCCCGCACGGAGATTGATCTTTATGTGGCGACCGGCACCGCTCGCAGTGTTTTATCAGGCAGGATTTCCTACACCTTTGACCTGCTGGGCCCGAGCCTGACCGTCGATACGGCCTGCTCATCATCGTTGGTCGCGGCGCACCTCGCCTGCGAGAGTCTGTGGAATGGCGAGACTGATCTGGCCATCGCTGGCGGCGTGAATCTAGTTTTATTGCCAGAGCTTTCCATGCCTTTTTCGCAGGCCAAAATGTTGGCCGCCGACAGTCGTTGTCGGTTCGCAGATGCCAGCGCCAGCGGCTTCACACGCAGCGATGGCATCGGCGTGATCTTGCTGAAGCGGTTATCAAAAGCCCAGGCCGATGAGGATCATATTTACGCAGTCATTCTCGGCACCGCCACTAATAATGACGGGCGTGGCAGCGGATTTTTAGCAACGCCGAGCCGCGAAGGACAAATAGCCGTGCTTAAAAAAGCCTACCGCAATGCCGGTATCACCCCAGGCAAGGTCGGCTACGTCGAAGCGCATGGCACCGGGACGAATATCGGCGACCCTGTCGAAGTGCAAAGCCTTGGCGCAGTGCTCGCCGAGGGCCGGCCTGTTAATGCTCCATGTCTCCTCGGCTCGGTCAAAACCAATATCGGGCACACGGAAGGGGCCGCTGGCATCGCCGGCTTGATTAAAGCGGCGCTCTGTCTCAAACACAGGGCGATTCCGCCGAGCCTCCACTTTGACACGCCAAATCCGGCGATTCCCTGGCATGACCTGCCAGTGGCGGTGTGCAGAGAATTGACGCCCTGGCCTGAAGGGCCTGCCATTGCCGGGGTCAGTGCCTTCGGCATTTCGGCCACCAATGCACACCTTGTCCTACAGGAAGCGCCGGCTATGCCTGCCCGCGAGGACGTGGATGCCGACAGCAATCGCGGTGCCCGCCTGCTGACGATTTCGGCGCACACCCCTGCGGCGTTGACGGCGATGGCGAAAACTTATTGCGCAGACCTGGCGAGCGCGTCTGCGAGTATTGGTGATCTTTGTTACAGTGCCAACGTAAGGAAAACTCACCACGACTATCGCCTCGCAATTGTCACGCATTCGCGCGCCGAATTGAGCGAGCACCTACAGACTTTTCTCGACCAGCAGATCCATCCAGCCATCATCGCCGGCAATTCGCCGGCAGGCGGCCTCGGCAAGCCTGTCTTCGTTTTTCCAGGGCAAGGCTCACAATGGCTCGGCATGGGCCGCCAACTCATGCGACAGGAGCCGGTGTTCAGAATTTCTCTGTTGCAATGCGAAGCCGCCATTCGCCAACAGGTCGGTTGGTCAATCATTGAAGAGATGTCGGCAGAGCCTGAGGACTCGCGCCTGGATGAAATCGATGTTGTCCAGCCATGCCTGTTTGCCATCCAGGTGGCGCTGGCGCAGTTGTGGCGGCACTGGGGAATTCAACCGTGCGCGGTTGTCGGCCAGAGTATGGGGGAAATAGCCGCCGCACACGTGGCCGGAGCCTTGTCTCTCGAAGATGCTGCACAGATCATTTGCCGCCGCAGCCGTTTACTGAAACGGATGAGTGGACAAGGAGGCATGGCGGTCATCGGTCTCTCTTTTGATGAAACTCAGCAGGCGCTCGCCGGTTACGAAGATCGTTTATCCATCGCCGTCAGCAGCAGTCCAACTTCGACAGTGATCGCCGGCGACCCGTTGGCGCTACAAGGAGTGATGGACACCCTTAAGCGCGCCGGCGTCTTCTGCCAGCAGGTGAAAGTGGATGTGGCATCGCACAGCCCACAGATGGATGCTTTGCGCGAAGACCTGCTCGACGCGCTGGCCGGGATCAATCCGCAACCCGCTGCCATTCCACTCTACTCAACGGTGACTGGAGGCTTGGCTGAAGATCTGCGATTGGATGCCGAATACTGGGCGGCAAACTTGCGCCAGCCTGTGTTGTTTTCCAGCACGACGCAAAGCCTGCTTGCTGGCGGCTATAACGCCTTCATCGAACTCAGCCCGCACCCGCTTTTGTTAAGCCCGATTCAACAGGCGGCGCAGCATAGTGGATGCGAAGCCCTAGCCTTACCTTCATTGCGACACGATCAGGAGGAGCGCGCCGTTATGCTCGCCTCGCTTGGCGCGCTTTACGCCGCAGGCTATCCGGTCAATTGGGAAGCTCTTCACGAAGATGGCGGACACTTTGTTCAACCGCCGCTCTACGCCTGGCAACCCGAAAGTTACTGGCTGGGCCCTGACGAAATGCCGGCGCGCCGGTCGAGCGACCTCAACGCCGCAGATTGCTTGCTGCCTACTCCCGGCTTGCGCTCGGCTGCGGATCGCGGGACGCAGTTCTGGGAATTCGATCTGTGCCTCGATGATTTCCCTTATCTTAATGACCACTGTGTTCAAGGCACGGTCGTATTACCGGCAGCGGCCTATCTGGAGATGGCGATGACTGCCGCCAAGACGCTGTTCGCAGGGCAACAGGTGGTTCTTGAAGGAATCGAATTCAAGCGAGCCCTGATGTTCTCCGATCTCCCCAAGCGCGTACAATTCATCGTCTCCATGCAGACTTCGGTGAGGGCGACCTTTGAATTCTATAGCCTTGAAAATTCCGAAACGCCTGATTCATGGACGTTGCACGCGGCAGGCGCGATTAGCGTTGCTCAATCTACTGCTTCACCATCGCCCTTATCAACCGAGCAGATCAAGCATCACTGTGATTTTGCTCTTTCACAGGCTATTCATTACCGATCACTGGCGCAACGCGGCCTGCAATATGGGCCGTGCTTTCAAGGCGTCAAGCGACTCTGGCAAGGCGAGCGAATCGCTCTTGCCGACATCGCCCTGCCGGAGCAAGTGGCAGCGAAAGCCGGCAACTATCAGATTCATCCCGCGTTCCTCGATTCCTGCTTTCAGGCGTTAGCCGCCACGCTACCCATTGATGAAACCGACACCTACCTGCCGGTCGGTCTTGATCGATTGCAGGTTTATCAGCAGCCCTGCGAAAACGCTTGGGCCTACGCGACATTAGCGGATGGCGCAGCGAATGGGGTTGAGGCGCTGAAAGGTGATCTGGTGGTTTTTGATCATAACGGGCAGCCATTGTTGCAGGCGACAGGTCTGAGAATGAAGCGCCTGGATGGGAATCTTCAAGAGACGGCTGAGCAACAGAGCATCGATAATCTGCTCTACGGTCTTCAATGGCAGACCGCAAGCCGCCCGCGACCGGCGGACGGCATCGCGCCGCTGCCAGGCGTCTGGGTGTTGTTTGTGGATAAGGGCATCGTATCGCCGAGGCTCGTGCAAGTCCTGGAAGCCCACGGTGATTCATGCGTGAAAGTGACCGCCGGCCCGTCATACGCTGAGATTGGGCCAGGCCATTACCAGATCAATGCCGCCAGCCTTCAGGACTACACCCGTGTGTTGAACGAGGTGTATGGTGTGCCAGAGCGATCCGTCAAAGGAGTGGTTCATCTCTGGAGTCTTAACCTACCGGCGGCTGGCGAACTTTCAAGCGAACTGCTCGGCGCTGCGCGCCAGTTCGGTTGGGGCAGCGCTCTGCTGCTGACCAAGGCGCTGGCAGAAGCGGGCACGGCTGAGACTGCACGCCTCTGGCTGGTGACACAGGCGGCGCAGTCAGTGACCGGAGATGAGAACCTGTCGCTCGCCCAATCGCCACTCTGGGGGCTCGGCAAAGTCATCGCCCAGGAACATCCGGAATTGCGTTGTTCGCTGCTTGATCTGGAGACGGCTTCAGAGCAGGAAGTCGACTCGCTTGCCTTGGAACTGCGCGCCAATGACGATAATGATCAACTCGCCCTGCGCGGCGACTCCTGTTATGTAGCGCGGCTGGCCGGACGGGCTTTGGCCGAATTGAAAGGGCCGGCGCATGTAGAGGCGGTAGACGGCCTGGCCTTTGCGCTTGAAATTACTCAGCCCGGAAATCTCGACTCGCTGACCTGGCGCGAGACCGCTCGCAGGAATCCCGGCCCCGGAGAGCTAGAGATAGAGGTTTATGCCGTCGGTCTAAACTTCAGAGACGTGATGCTGGCGCTGGGGGTTCTGCCTTCTGATCGAGCAGAGGATTTTGGCTGGGAGTGCGCTGGCCGCGTGGTCAAGGTAGGCGAGGGCGTAGAAGAATTCAAAGCGGGCGACGAGGTTCTGGCCATTGCTCATCCCTGCTTCGGAGCTTATACGACGATTCAGGCATGTCTGGCGCTGCCCAAGCCATCAACCCTGAGTTTTGAAGCGGCGGCGACCATCCCGCTGGCTCTGTTGACCGCGCATTATTCGCTCAATCATTTGGGGAGGTTGAAGGCGGGCGAGCGTGTGTTGATTCATTCGGCATCCGGTGGCGTGGGCCTGGCTGCCGTCCGCATTGCACAGCAGCAGGGGGCCGAGATATTTGCGACCGCCGGCAGTGAGTCGCGCCGCGCTTTTCTCAAGTCGCTTGGCATCTCTCATGTCTTCGATTCGCGGTCGCTGAATTTTGCTGATGAAATCCTGCGTGTCACCCGTGGCGAGGGGGTTGACCTGGTTCTCAATTCGCTGGCAGGGGACGCCATCCCTGCAAGCCTGGCAATCCTCAGAGCAGGCGGGCGATTCCTCGAACTTGGCCGGCAGGATATTTATAAGAACGCAAAACTGGGTCTCGCACCTTTCCGAAATAACCTGGCATTCTTTGCAATCGATCTTGCCTGCTTAATCCGCGAATCCCCCACCTATGTAGGCTCCTTGCTACGCGAGGCTATGGTCAGCCTGGCGATAAATAGCGGGAGCCTCCTCCCTCTCAAAACTTTTTCGATAGCGGCAGCGGCAGACGGGTTTCGCTTGATGGCAAATGCCCGGCACACCGGCAAGATCGCGCTCCGTTTGCGAGGCGAAAAAGTACCTGTCGCGCCGGCGGTTAAAGAAGCGCTTCAATTGCGAGCGGACGCCACCTATCTGATTACCGGCGGGCTTGGCGGTCTCGGTTTATCGATTGCCCGTTGGATGGTTGAACGAGGGGCGAAACATCTGGTACTGGTGGGCCGCACGGAAGGCTCGCCCACGGCTCAAGAAGCGGTTGCCAGGCTGCGCAAATCCGCAGAGATCGTCGTGGCACCGGCAGACATCAGCAATCGCAAGCAGGTTAGCAATCTTCTGGCCGACATCAAGCGCCGTATGCCGGCTTTGCAAGGCATCGTGCACGCGGCAGGCTTACTCGATGATGGCATCCTGCTGCAACTCGACGATGCGCGGTTCGATAATGTTATGGCTCCGAAAATCCAGGGAGCCTGGAACCTGCATTCGCTGACCCAGAATGCGCCGCTAGATTTCTTCGTGCTGTTTTCTTCCGTGGCCAGTCTGCTGGGGTCAGCCGGTCAAGGGAATTACGCCGCTGCGAATGCGTTTTTAGATTCTCTGGCGCACTTCCGCAGATCACACAGGCTTCCCGCCTTAAGCATCAACTGGGGCCCTTGGGCCGAAGTCGGACTGGCGGCTGAAGGCGACCGCTGCGAACGACTGGCCGAGCGCGGTATCGGCAGTCTTACGCCCCCCGAAGGCGTCAAGGTCTTCGAGCAACTGCTGATCGCTTGCTCGGCACCGCAAGTAGCTGTGATGGCCTTTGATTGCGAACGCTGGCAGCGGCACTATCCTGCGTCATCCGATTCGTCTGTCTTCGCCGATCTCTTTAAGGGGATGCGCGACAGTCAGCCAGCGACTGAGCGCAGCGATCTGGGGCTTACCCGCGATGAATTGCTTTCAGCCGCAGCGCCGGATCGCCAGAGGGTATTTGAATCTTACCTTAATGCCTTGCTGGCGCGAGTACTGGGGTTTGACAAGGCGCGGCTGACGAAGTTGGATGTCAACCTGCCAATTAATCGCTTCGGCCTGGATTCCCTGATGGCCCTGGAGATGAAGACGCGAATCGAAGCGAACCTGGGAATCCGTCTGCCGATTGTGGAACTCATTAAAGGGGCGAGCATCGCCCAACTGGCTACACGAGGGCTCGAACAACTGCCTGCATCCGTTGCGGTCGTCAAGGTCAATGCGGCCAGCGCCGCAGCGGGCGTCGCGCAGCAGTGGGAGGAACTAAGCATATGATGGCATCTGAAATCCTGGCTGATCTTGTCAAACAGAATGTGCAGGTGTGGAGTGACGGCGAACATCTGCGTCTACGCGCTCCCAAGGGAGTTCTCACGCCTGAACTACAGGCCAGAGTGGCGGAGCACAAGGCCGGTGTTATGGAGATGCTGGAAAAAGACCGGCCAGCCGAAGCCGGGCAAGGGCTTCTCGACATCGTTGCCGATCATGAACAAAGGTTTGCTCCTTTCCCGCTGACCGATATTCAGCAAGCCTATTGGATCGGTCGCGGCAACGCCATCGAGCTAGGCAACGTCAGTTGCCATGCGTACTACGAGGTTCAGGCCGAGCAGATCGACCTGGCGAAATTCGAACTGGCGTTGCAGCGTTTGATAGAACGCCATGACATGCTGCGCGCCATCGTGCTTGCCGACGGCAGGCAGCAGGTTCTTGAACACGTACCGCATTATGAAATCGACGTTCTGGATTTACGGCAGCATACCGCAGAGCAGGCCGCCCCCGTGCTTGAAGCGGTTCGTCATCGCATGTCGCATCAAGTGTTGCCGTCCGACCAGTGGCCTTTGTTCGAGATTCGCGCCTCGCGCCTGGATGAGCATAGCCTGCGCTTGCATTTCAGCTTCGACATACTGATTGCAGATGTCTGGAGTTTGCAGATACTGTTTCAGGAATGGGCGAGACTTTACGCTGACATCAACGCGCCGCTGCCGCCGCTTGAGATGCAATTCAGGGATTACGTCATGGCCGAAGTTGCCATGCAGGATTCGGAGTCCTATCGCCAGTCGCAGCAGTATTGGGCGGAGCGTCTTTCCAGCCTGCCTTCTGCGCCTGACCTGCCGCTTGCCATCAGCCCTGGTTCAATTGCCCGACCTCGATTCGTTCGGCGTACAGGGCGATTAGAGGCGAAAGCCTGGGCGCGAATCAAGGCGCATGCTGCTGAACTCGGACTGACTCCTTCGGGCGCACTGCTGGCGGCGTTTGCCGATGTGTTGGCAAACTGGAGCAAGAATCCAGAGTTCACGATTAACGTGACGCTGCTCAATCGTCTGCCGCTTCACCCGCAGGTGAATGAGATCATCGGTGATTTCACGTCGCTCGTGCCGCTGGCCGTCAACACCGCGTCAGGAACTTCGTTTGCAACGCGCGCGTGCCGCGTTCAGGCGCAGCTTCTTGATGATCTCGACCACCGTTTTGTCAGCGGCGTCGAGATACTTCGCGACCTGGCGCGAATCCAGGGGCGACCACCGGGCGCGGCATTGCCTATCGTCTTTACCAGCCTGCTGTCGCCGCACCTGAGCGGCAAGCGCGGCGACAAAACTCTGTGGATGGGTGAAGTCGTGCATGGCATCACGCAGACGCCGCAGGTCTGGCTGGATCATCAAGTGCTTGAGGAGAATGGCGAACTCATATTCAACTGGGACGCCGTCGATAGGTTGTTTCCCGAACGACTGCTCGACGATATGTTCGATGTTTACTGCTCGTTGTTGCGTCGGCTGAGCGATGATCCGCGCACCTGGCGGCAACCGGCCAGCAGCCTTCTGCCGCCGGCTCAGCGCCGCCAGCGCGACGCCATCAACCAGACCGCATCGGCCACCGCGCCAACCCTGTTGCAGAGCCTGTTTCTGGAGCAGGCCAAGGCCCAACCGCAGCAAACCGCCGTCATCGCGGCGAATGGTTCGCTCACCTACGAAGAACTGCATGCGCGGGCCAACGAACTCGGTCGCAAGCTCAGGCAGATGGGCGCATGCCCCAATACACTGGTTGCGGTCGTCATGGAGAAGGGATGGGAACAGGTCGCCGCCGTGTTGGGAATCCTGCAAGCCGGGGCGGCTTACCTGCCGCTTGATCCGAGCCTTCCAAGGGAAAGACTCTGGCACTTGCTTAATCACGGCGAAGTCGCCATTGTCTTGACGCAATCGTGGATCAATGAGCGGCTTCAATGGCCTGACGGCATCCAGCGCCTGGCAGTTGATCAAGCAGAAGCAGGCGACGCCGCCGAATGGATCGAGGCGGCGCAACAGCCTCAAGACCTGGCCTACGTCATTTATACGTCCGGCTCTACGGGGTTGCCCAAGGGCGTGATGATCGATCATCAGGGAGCTATAAACACCCTGCTTGATATCAACAGGCGTTTCCAGATTGGCCCGAATGACCGCGTGCTGGCGATCTCGAACCTCGGCTTTGATCTGTCAGTCTACGATATTTTTGGAACGCTGGCGGCGGGCGGCACCATCGTCATGCCAGCCGCATCTGCAACCCGTGACGCCGCCCATTGGCTCGACCTGATCCGCCGCGAGAAAGTGACGATCTGGAATTCTGCGCCGGCGCTGATGGAGATGCTGGTGGCTTGCGCCGATGGTCGCGGCAGCGAATTTGCCGAATCACTGCGCCTCGTCCTCTTGAGCGGTGACTGGATTGCCGTCACCCTGCCCGACCAGATCAAAGAACTCGCCGCAAACGCTCAAGTGATCAGCCTCGGCGGCGCAACCGAAGCCTCCATCTGGTCGATTCTTCACCCGATAGAAGGCCAGCAGACCGACCTGCCGAGCATCCCTTATGGCAGGCCGATGACCAACCAGCAGTTCCACGTCTTAAATCAGGCGATGGAACCGCGCCCGAACTGGGTCGCCGGAGATTTGTATATTGGCGGTCTCGGCCTGGCGCTCGGCTACTGGCGCGATGAGGCCCTGACCAGGGCGAGTTTTATACTGCATCCGCGCACCGGCGAGCGTTTGTACCGCACAGGTGATCTGGGCCGCTATCTACCTGATGGCAACATCGAGTTTCTTGGGCGCGAAGACGCGCAGGTGAAGATTCAGGGCTACCGCATAGAGCTTGGTGAGATCGAAGCGGCTCTGGGGAAATATCATGGCGTGCGCTCGAAGGCGGTGACTGCCGAGGGGAGCCGCGAAAGTAAGCGGCTGGTTGCTTACCTGGCTGCCGATCCGCGCTGCCCGCCGACGGATGACGACCTGCGGCGGTTTCTGAAGCAAAAACTGCCCGCGTATATGATCCCGTCCACCTTCGTTATCCTCGACAGTTTACCGCTCACAAGCAATGGCAAGGTCGACCGCAAGGCGCTGGCTAGTCGTGCGAAGACCGTGAGTCTGCCGACCCGGCAGCCTGTACGGGGAAACTCATCTGTCGAAGAGCGCATTGCTCGATGTATTGCTGGGGTTCTCAAATTCGATGACATCGGCGCGGATACCAGCTTGCTTGATTTGGGCGCTAATTCAATTGATCTAACCAGGATTGCGACCCGGCTCGAACAAGAGTTTCAATGCCGCCCGAACATTGAAGAGTTGTATAACCTGCCGTCGCCCAGAAGCCTGGCCATGGCTTACCAGGAAGGGCTGTGGCGCGAGTTGGGTTCGTCGGATCTCGATATTCGCACCTGTTGCAAAAGAACTGCGAATGAGTTTCAGGATGGCGGGGAGGGGGAAAAATGACGGCGCTCGCATTCGTACCAACGCATCAGAATCAGCCTGCCGAAGACTCGGCAGCAAGAAAACGGCTGGGCGATCTGTCGTCAGAACAATTCGCCACGCCTGGCCACAGCGAGCCGATGGCCATAGGACAGAAAGGGTGGCTTGCCGTTCTCAATCAGTTAGAGGCGTTATCTGCCACACAAAATCAACCACCGGTTGACCGGCATATGCTTGCGCCTGCGCAAGAGCGCCTCTGGTTCATGGATCAACTGATCCCGGATACCGGCCTGTATAACGAAGCCATCGCGCTGCGATTGGCAGGGGCTTTGAATGTTACCGTATTGCGGCAGTCACTTGACGAATTAATCCGCCGTCACGAAGTGCTCAGAACTTCATTTGAAGTGGTGGACGGCCAGCCTTACCAACGCATAGCGGCCAGGGTCAATCTGTCGCTTCCCGTCGTGGATCTGAGCCAGGTTCCCAAGGCCATGCGGAATGATCTGGCGCGCAATCTGGCGCGCAGAGAGGCCGGCAAAGGCTTCGACCTCAAGCAGCCACGACTAATCAGGGCAACCCTGCTCAAGCTTGATGCGCAAGAGCATCTGCTGGTCATCAGTCTGCACCATATTATCTGTGACGGATGGTCGAAAGGGTTATTGATTCATGAGTTGCGCCGCCTATACAAAGCCTTTGGCAGCGGCGAAGCATCGCCTCTGAGCGAGCCGGATCTGCAATACGCAGATTTTGCGGCCTGGCAAAAAGAACGGATCAGACGCGGCGATCTCGACCCTGAAATGGACTATTGGCGAAAACAACTGGGCGGCTCGCTGCCGACGATGGAGTTACCAGGCGACCGCGCCAGGCCGGTTGTGCCGAGCTATCAAGGGGCGAGTTGTGGATTTGCCTTGAGCCCTGAGATCAGTCTGGGTGTCAAAGAACTGAGCCGAGCGAGCGGTGTCACCGCCTACATGACTTTGCTAGCCGCATGGCAAGTATTGCTCGGTCGTTACTGCGCTCAAAATGAAGTGATCGTCGGCAGCGTTGCTGCCAACCGTGGCCACGCTAAGTTGGAAAACATCATCGGCCTGATGGTCAATACCCTGGTCATCAAGGGGAATCTCGCAGGCAATCCAACTTTCAAGCAGATGCTGGCAAGGGTAAAAGAAGCGGCTATCGGCGCGTATAAACATCAGGAGTTGCCCTACGAGAAACTGGTGGCCGAACTGGCGGTGGGAAGAGACATCAGCCGCAGGCCGCTCGTCGAAGTGATGTTCGTTATGGAGCAGGGGTTGACCGGACAGATCGGATTGCAAGGCTTGACGGTCAGCGAAGAAAAGATTGATCTGGGGACGGCCAAGTATGACCTGATGATGGTTCTACAGGAGAAGGGCGGGAGATTCACAGGCCGTATCGAATACAGCACAGATCTTTTCAACGAACCTAAAATCAAGCGCATGGCTGAGGCTTATCAGCGATTGCTGGGGGCATCGGTCGCTAATCCCGATTGCCGCCTCAGTGAGTTGCCTGTGCTGACTGAGCGCGAGCAGCGCATGTTGTTGATGGAGTGGAACGACACCGCTGTCACCTACGCCGCTGACAAGCCCCTGTCTCAGTTGTTCGAGGAGCATGAAGCGGGGATGCCCGACACCGTAGCCGCAGTGTATGAGAACGAACATCTCAGCTACCGTGAATTGAACCGTCAGGCCAACCTTCTGGCCGGCAACCTCCGAAAGCTGGGAGTCAAGCCGGGAGCGTTTGTCGGGCTGTGCGTTGAACGCTCGCTGAAGATGTGCGTCGGCGTGTTAGCTATTCTCAAAGTCGGCGGCGCTTACCTGCCGCTGGATCCAGGCTATCCGACAGAGCGGCTGCGTTTCATGCTGGCAGACGCCCGCGCTACAGTCCTGCTAACCGAGCAGCATCTGCTCGAACGCTTACCTGAGACTGATGCAAAAGTCATCTGCATGGAAGCAGGGCAGGAGATCATTGCGGGCGAGTTCTGCGCCAATGCAGTCAATCCGGCAACGGCTGATGATCTCGCTTATGTGATTTACACCTCAGGTTCGACGGGAAGGCCGAAGGGGGTGAGCTTATCTCAGGCGGCGCTGGCAAATCTCATCCAATGGCATATGGAGAAGCTATCGCCCAGGGCAAGAACCTTACAGTTTGCGTCGCCAAGTTTCGATGTCAGCTTTTATGAGATGTTTGTTACATGGATGTCGGGCGGAACCCTGTTCATCGTTCCTGAAGCGTTTCGCCAGGATATTCCGAAGCTGGCCGGTTTCCTCGCCAGCAACGACATCGAGAAAGCCGTTCTGCCGGTGGTCGTGCTACAGCAACTCGCCGAAGAACATCGCTTCCGAAAGCAGTTGTTCACCTGTCTCAGAGAAGTCATCACGACGGGCGAGCAACTGCAAATTACTCAGCCCCTCGTCAGCTTTTTTGAAGAATTCAATCATTGCTCTCTGCATAACCACTACGGCCCGTCTGAAAGTCATGTGGTCACGGCGCTATCACTGAGCGGTAGACCTGACTCGTGGGCGTCACACCCTTGCATTGGCAGACCCATAGCCAACGCCCGTATGTATTTATTGGATCAACTGCTGAGCCCTGCTCCTCTGGGCAGCGTCAGCGAACTGCACATCGGCGGCATCGCCCTGGCGCGCGGCTACTTGAACCGCCCGGACTTGACGGCGGAGCGCTTTGTTCCCGACCCCTTCAGCCAGCAGCCCGGCGGACGTTTGTATAAGACGGGCGATCTGGTGCGTTACCAGGAAGATGGTAATATCGAATTTCTTGGCCGCGCCGACCATCAGGTAAAGATTCGCGGGTTTCGTGTTGAACTGGGCGAGATCGAAGCGCTGCTTGACCGCCACCCGGCGGTGCGCGAAGCGGCTGTGGTAACCAGAGAGGATGCTCCCGGCCATAAACGCCTGCTCGCTTATGTCGCAGCCGATCCCAGGCAGATGCTTGCCGCAGAGTCCTTGCGGGCTTATTTGGCAGAAAGATTGCCGGACTATATGCTGCCTTCGTCGTATATGGTCATGGACAAGTTGCCGTTGACGCCGAACGGCAAGATAGATCGGGCGGCGCTCACCTTGAGCTACCAACCGGCTGTCGAGCCGAGCGAAGCGTTTGTTCCGGCGCGGACGCCAGCCGAGGAACTTGTAGCGAGGATTTGGGGAGAAGTTCTCTGTATTGATAAAGTGGGTATTGACAGCAACTTCTTTAATCTCGGCGGCCATTCGTTATTGGCCACCCAGATCATCTTGCAGCTACGCGAAATTTTCCGCGTCGACATTGCGGTTCGCAGTATGTTTGACGCCCCGACGGTCAGCGGCATCGTCAAAGTGTTGTCAGAACTCTGGGGCGGCAGTGAGATTGTCGAAGAGATCGCCTGGACATTCTTACAGGTCGAGGAGTTATCTGATCAAGACGCCAACGATATATTGGCGCAGCGCCATTCCCGTCATTCGGGAGAAGCGTTCGACTAGTCGATTTCGCCTGGCGGCTGAATCGCCGGCTGACGTGACCACTGTGCTGTCCTCCCCCAGCCAGTTGTCGTAATTTTTACATCAGGTGCCCCACTGATTTTACGAATGAAATATTCACCTAACGACAAAGCGCAACCTTTTTCGAATGAGAAACAGCGGCTTTTTGAGCAGTTGCTCAAAGACGGAGGGATTGCCTTACCCCCTCGGCAGCCGATTCCGAAAAGGAACCCGGCTGAGCCTTGTCAGCTAACGCCCGCGCAAGAACACTTCTGGAAGGTATGGCAAGCCCAGCCCAGTCGTATGGGCCAGAACGAAGTTGTACGGCTGCGCCTCCGAGGCTCGCTCAATGTGATGGCTTTGGGCCAGGCCCTAAATAATCTGGTGCAGCGGCATGAGCTTCTGCGCACCAGGTTCGTAGAAACCAATGGCCATCTCAGCCAACAGGCGTTGATGCCGATGAATATGGAAGTGCCGCTCGCCGATTTAAGCTGCCTATCGGCATCGGCTCAAGCCGCCAACTGCGAGCGGCTGTTCAGCGAACAGGCCGACATGGCCTTCGACCTTGAGGAGTTCCCGTTGCTCAGCAGCAGCCTCATCGCTTTGAATTCGCACGAGCGCTTGTTGCTGCTGACCTTGCATCAGATTATCTGCGACGACTGGTCGAAGAAGATTCTGGTCGATGATCTGACACGGTCTTATGAATCGCTCATCGCCGGTATGCCATGCAGCTTGAACGAATTGGCAATCAACTACGGCGATTTTGCGATGTGGCAGAGAGGCCGGCTGAAGGCCGGAGAATTTGCCCCGCACCTTGACTATTGGCGGCAAAAGCTGCGCGGCGGAGCCCCGTTGCACGAGGTAGGAACCCGCCTTGGCCTGACGGCGGAAGCCACCGGTGAAAGGAAGAATTGCAAGTTACAATTGAGCGATGCGGCGAGCCGTCTGCTGCAACAGACTAGCCGCAGCGAAGGACTGACGGCGTACATGATTCTGCTCGCTGGCTGGCAGGTGCTCCTCAGTCGCTACACCGGGCAGGAAGAGATTACCATCGGCACAATGGTCGCGAACCGCAATCGCACAGAGTTGCAATCACTGGTCGGGCCCGTGTCAAATCTCCTGTTGATCAAATTAGACCTCAGCGGCAATCCAAGCTTTAGAATCGTATTCAGCAGATTGAGGGAAACCCTGGTCGAAGCCTTTGAACACCAGGACGTTCCCTACGAATGGGTCGTTGCCGAGGATGCAGGGCGTCAGGCCACGGCAGCAAGCGGCTTTCCCGATGTGACCTTCGCGATGGAAGAAGCCGCATCCTCAGCCCATCAGGTCGGAGACCTGAAGATCATTGAAGAAGGGCCGGAAGCTGGCGTCTGCCGAGGAAATTTGGCATTGATCGTGCGACAGGCAGGCCAGGCCATTGCAGGTAGGATCGAATACCACAGCGGCTTATTCGATGAGGAGAAGATCATCCAGATGGCCGCCGGCTATCAGAAGCTCATAGAAGTGATGCTTATGGATCTCGACTGCAAGATCAATAATACGCCGCCACTGGCCCATTGATGCACGCCGGTCGGCTGCGGGCCGGCACGCCAATACCGTCACAAAATCCGCAGCACTCCATCCAAAAGGCGAAAGTTATATGGCAAGCTTCAGCAAATATACAATGTCGACCGCTCCGACATGGATCAGTTTCCCGAAGCCGAATCCGAACGCGGCGCTGCGATTGTTTTGCTTTCCCTATGCCGGCATCGGAAGTAATATTTACTACAACTGGGCGAACAGCTTACCCGATCATGTAGAGCTATGTTTAGTCCATTTGCCTGGGCGTGAGCGCCGCCTGAAGGAACCGCCATTCAATTGCATGTCGAAACTGGTAGAGGCGCTTGATCGTCCCTTGCTGCCTTACCTGGATCGCCCGGTCGCCTTCTGGGGGCACAGCATGGGCGGGCTGATCAGTTTCGAACTCGCACGGCATTACCGCAGAGCCTATGGCCTGCGAGCGGCACAGTTATTTATCTCGGCATTCGGTGCGCCGCCGCGCCTGTGTTTGCCCGCCTCGGTACAAAACCAGCAGCCGGTTGATTTCCTGCATGAGGTGCAAAGCCTCAATCAAGTGACCCGTTTGACGGCGGATAGTATGCCGCTTTTGAAATTGATGCTGCCGGCTTTGAAAGCCGATCTAGCGCTGTGCGCGACCTACAGTTATCAGGCCGAAGCGCCGCTGGATTGCGCGATCACCGCTTTGGGCGGACTTGATGATCATCAGGTGAAATGCGAAGACCTGGAAGCCTGGCGGGAAGAGACGACGGGACGATTCGCGTTGCGTATGTTTCGCGGCGATCATTTCTTTATTCACACCGCCGAATCACTGGTACTGCAAGCGCTGTCAGAAGAACTCATCCAACTGGCAAAAACCGCCTGAATCATGGCTCAGGCTTCGAGCCCTATGCGCCGCAGCAAACTGAGAAATCGTTCATCGGCGCGCAGATGATTAAAGACCGGTTGAACATCGAGAAACACCAGCTTGTTGGAACGCTCTTCGTAAGCCTTTTCGAGCCAGGCAAAGGTCTGGTCGGCCTCGCCGAGACCGGCGCAAACCACCGCCATGAGAAACGGCGAGATATAATCCTCTGTCGATAATTGTTCCAGCTTGCTGAGGATGGCGAGGGCTTCATCGCGACGGTTTGCCATGGCATAGGCATAGCCGAGGTAGGGGAGAACCGATTTCTCTTCCCATAACGCCAGACCTTGTTCATAGTTCTCGATAGCCTGATCGTACTTACCCAGTTGCGTATAGACATCGGCCAGTGCCACGTAGGTCAGGCCAAAGTTAGTGTCTTCTTCGAGCGCTTCGCCATACTGTTCGAGTGCCTTCTCGTACTGGCCTGAATAGTAGTAGGGGAAGCCGATTGTGGTCTTGATGAGTGGTGAAACCGGATCGATCTCCTGGGCCCTGCGCAAACTCTGTAGCGCTTCGTCGAATCGCTTCATGGCGATCAGGAAAAGGCCATACGATTGATGTGCAACCGCATAATTGGGATTGGCTTTGATGCTGCGCTTGAATTCCTCTTCGGCACCCGCCCAGTCCCAATCATAAAAGAAGAGCGCCGCCGCCAGCGGCAGTCGCGCTTCGGCCAACTGATCATCGAGCGCCAGAGCTTTCCTGGCCTTGGCTTTGACCTTCGACATCGCTTCATAAGAGCGCATGTGTCCGTAGAAGCACATCGAAATATAAGTATCGGCGAGGCCGGCATAAGGCAGGGCGTAGTCAGGTTCTAACCGGATGGCATGCTCAAACAAGGCAATGCCTTTGTTGAATCCCTCTTTAGTCCACTTGCTCCAAAGGTAGCGCCCCTTGAGGTAATAGCGATAAGCCTCGGCATTCTTCGTGTGGTGTTTGGTCAGCCGCAAACGCTGGGCGCTGGTCAGCTTCAAGGTCAGCGCCTCAACCACCAGTTCGGAAATGATGTCTTGTAGAGTAAAGATGTCTGTGAACTGCTCGTCGAACTTTTCGGCCCATAGGGGCGCGTCATTTTCTGTATTGATGAGTTGAACCGTGACCCGTATACGGTCACCGAGCCGCTGGATGATACCGTCGACCAGCAACTGAACCTTCAACTCGTTTCCTGCGGCGGAGAGGTCGACGTCAGCCCGGTTGTACTTGAGAATGGCGCTGCTCGGGCGAACGGTGATCTCTTCGATATTACTCAATCTGGTAATCAAGGCGTCGGCCATGCCAATGCCGAAGTGTTCGTTGCCAATGTCTGTGGTCAGCATTTTAAACGGCAGCACGGCCACTGATTTGACCGCCTGGTTGGCGCTCTCATCGCCAGGCTCCTGGCCGCTGGGCTTAGGATGGATCTCTTTGACCTCGGCGACAAAGCGATAGCCGTACTTCGGCACGGTCTCGATGTAGCGGGCATCGAGCGGCGTTTCGCCGAGGACTTTTCTCAGGATAAAAACATTCTGCGCCAGCGTCGCTTCTTCGACGAAGCTATCAGGCCAGATGCTTTTCATCATCTCTTCTTTTTGCAGAATACGGCCATTGTTTAGGACGAGAAGCGCAAGCGTGTCAAAGGCTTTATGGGTGAGTTGCAGGATTTCGCCATCGCGCATCAACAGGCGCTGGCCGATGTCGAGGGTGAACGGGCCGAATTGATAGATTGGCTTAACGTAACTTTGTTCAGTGGCCGACTTTGCCATCCTCTCCCCCGGCATGACTAAACATAGAATGGAGACAACTGAACCGGAATCTAAGAGATGGGTACACCTGAGGCTATTGGGAGTCGAATTCAGGGAGCTGATGATTCGTGATGGGTGTACCGATCCGCTGATTCCCGGTTACGAGCGCAAGCTGAAGGTCATCGGGCGCGGTTGTCATCGAGCCGGACGACGCTAGATTCAATCGCATGTCCCACTTGCTCTGGTCATTATGGAAGCGACGGTGATCGAAAACAATTCTGATTTTCGACTGTAATTTTCGTCCTTAAGCCCGGTTCTTAATCCACTCAAGCGATTGCCAATAGGCATTCTACAACAGAGTTGTTTGAGTTACAACGACATTTCAGGTTTGAGATGTTCTGAATCGCCCAGGGCGGTTGTTCTTAAGAAAATCGCAATAACCTCGCAGCAAAATAAGTCTCAGGATGTCAGACACCATGCGCGTCATGAAACAAGAAAACGGCTATGATCTCGAAAACCTCAGGCAACTCTGCTCACAGGCGACTGACCATAGAACTCGCCAGCGCTTGAACGCCATTTATTTGCGCGGCCAGGGAAAAACGCTCCCGGAAATCGCCCACCTGCTGGGCTGCACGCCGAAGACCGTGAGAATTTGGATCAAGCAATTCAACGCCGGCGGCCCAGAAGCGCTCAAGTACAAACATACAGGCGGTCGCCCCGCAAAGTTGAACAAAGAACAGGAAGCGGCGCTGTTGGCAGCCATCAAGGAGGATAACCCCGGTGGTCGCCGCTTGACCCTGAAGGCGCTTGCTGAAAAGGTGCTGGTCGAATACGGCGTCAGCCTCTCGCAACAGCAGATCTCTGAGCGCATCAAGCGGCACGGGCTGAAGCGATTTCTTTTGAAATCAACCCGCGCGCGACAAACCCCAGACCCTGCCTCTCCGCAGGGCGCGGCCAGTAACCCTGATGAAAACGAATGAAAAGGGCTTAAAAAACTTTGAATTTAATTTGATACGCGCTTAAAGACTTCCTGATAGGTAATCGGGTATCTTCATTTTGGCGGCGAGGTGATCGCAAATCCTTGATCATCGCCGCTGGACAAATCCCTTTAATCGCGGTTGCGGACGGAAGTCCAGACCGTGCCAGTCAGGTCATTAGAGAAGAGCCTTCTCAGCAAGGCAGGCACACAAGCCGGTGCAACATGCGGTAGCCTGTCAATCACATCGTCGCTGAGATCTGAAAACGCAAAACGGCACGCAAGCTGGTGCAACATGCGGTAGCCTGTCGCCTGCGGGCTCAACACCTCCTTTCCACGATCAATGATGTCGAAGCTCACAACCTTTTCGTTTATTCCACCGTTGTCGAGCGACCTCTAATCAATCAACACCGCGATCTGGAGTATAATGCAAGTCATACAGCGCATCACCCGATTAAAACAGGTCCCCGGCCTGAGTCAACAGGAACTCACTGAACTCAAACCGGTTGAAGACAAGTTCGTCTTTCGCAGCAACTCGTACTATGACAGCCTGATCAACTGGGATGATCCACAGGATCCCATACGCAGGCTCATCATCCCTGAAAAAGCTGAATTGCAGGAATGGGGCGACCTCGACGCTTCCGAGGAAAGCGCGTATACGCGAGTCCCTGGTTTACAGCACAAATATAGGGAGACCGCGCTATTGCTGGTCAACGACATTTGTAGCGCCTATTGCCGGTTTTGTTTTCGGAAGCGCCTGTTTCTTGACCACAACGAGGAGGTCGTCAGGGATATTTCGTTGGGCGTAGAATACATCGCCAGCCACCCGGAGATCACCAATGTTCTGTTGACCGGCGGCGACCCGTTGGTGATGGCGACCACAAAACTCACGCCCATCATTGAACGAATCAGGAGTATCGCGCACGTCAAAATCATTCGCATTGGCACCAAGCTGCCGGCGTTCGAGCCGCAAAAGCTCTACCGCGATGCCTCCCTGTTGGATCTGCTGCGAACGCATAGCGTCGGCGAAAAGAAGATTTACATCATGGCGCACTTCACCCACCCGCGCGAGTTGACGCACGAGGCGATGACCTGCATCGATGCGCTGCAACAGGCCGGTGCCGTCACCGTTAACCAGACGCCTGTGATTGCCGGAATCAACAACCATCCGGGCATTCTGGCGGAGTTGTTGAACCGCCTCTCATTCATGGGAGTGACCCCCTACTACGTTTTCCAATGCCGGCCTACGCTAGGCAATATTTCCTATTCCGTGCCCTTGGAAACCGCCTGGCGAATCTACTACGAAGCGCAGGCGCGCTGCTCTGGACTGGCGAAGCGGGCGCGCTTTGTCATGTCGCATGCGACCGGCAAAGTAGAAGTACTGGCCGTCAATGCCGGCACGGTTTATATGAAATATCTACAGGCAGCGGCTCCCGAAAACGCCGGGCGGTTTATGGCCTTGCCGTCTAATAAGAATGCCTACTGGCTCGACGACTATGTGCAGGTGCCAAAGGTTAGTATGGAGGCGGCCCATCGATGAACGAGGATCGTTCAGCCTTATATCCCTGGAGCTTTTCGCGGGATTATCCGGTGGCCGTCCGTAGCGAAGGCGTCTATATCTATGACGAGAATGGCAAACGCTATTTGGATGGCAGCGGCGGTGCCGTCGCCGTCAATATTGGACACGCGGTTCGCCCCGTAACCGAAGCGATTTACCGTACGCTGTCCGAGTTGCCATATGCCCACACTTCGCATTTCTGCACACGCGAAGGCGAGCAGCTTGCCGCCTTGTTGTCCACGAAATTTCCGGGCCTGCCATCGCATTCAAAAGTGCTGTTCGCTTCCGGCGGTTCAGAGGCGACGGAAAGCGCGATCAAATTAGTTCGCCAGTATTGGCTTTCGCACCAGCAGCCCAGGCGGCACAAGATCATCTCTCGCTGGCATGGTTATCACGGCGCGACCCTCGGCGCACTCGGCCTGTCGGGCAACCGCCGTCGCCGCGCGCCTTATATCGATCTACTGCCGGCGGGCCATCACATTGCGACTTGCTTCTGCTACCACTGCCCATTCGATCTGGAATTTCCCTCATGCGAACTGGCCTGCGCGCGCGATTTGGAGCAAGCGATTGTTGAGGCGGGCGCAGACACGGTGGCCGGCTTCATCCTTGAGCCCATCGTCGGCGCTACCTCTGGCGCAGTCCCTGCGGACGGGTACTTGCGCCGCATAAGGGAAATCTGTGATCGCTACGAAATCCCGTTGATCGTCGATGAGATCATGACGGGAAGCGGCAGAACCGGGCGTTATTTTGCGGTCGAACACTGGGGCGTACAGCCGGACATCATTCTGATGGGAAAAGGGCTCAGCAGCGGCTATGCGCCGCTCGGAGCGGTTCTGGCAGCCGAACACATCTGGCAGCCAATCCAGCAGGCCGCTGCCTCGCTGGAGCATAGCTTTACTTACCAATGTCACCCGCCGTCGCTGGCCGCAGGTCTGGCGGTGCAGCGCTATCTGGCTGAGAACAATCTTGTCGAACAAGCCGCCGAGCGAGGCGACTATCTCCGCAAGCGGCTGATGGATCTCAAGACGCTTGCTTATGTAGGCGACGTTCGCGGCCTCGGATTACTTTGGACAATAGAATTCCTGGCCGACTCGCGGCAGCGCCTCCCCTTCGACCCGCAATGGCAGTTCAGCGAACGTCTCTTTGAAGCGCTGCGCGAGCGCGGCGTGATGCTTTATCCGGGGCGAGGGACAGTCGATGGCCAAACCGGTGATCACATACTGATTGCCCCGCCTTTTATCATCGAGGAATCGCAAATCGATTTTATGGTCGATGCATTAATGGCAGCCATTCAGCAGGTTGCGCGAGTGGTCGCGGCGGCCTAGCCCCGCGCGCACAAAGTCTCTCATCGGTAAAATACATGGCAAGAATGGTGTTCATCCCCTTTCCTGAAACCGGCCACCTGTACGCCAGCTTTAAACTGGCGAGGCAATTGAAATCGCTCGGCCATGAAATCACGTATCTGGGGATTCAAGATTTTGAAGAGCCCGTCCGACGACAACAATTTGAGTTCGAGCCCCTATTTGCGAACGCCATCCCCAAGGGCTTTCTCAGCGAGCAGGTCGCCAACAGCGAAGCCGAACCCTTCGAAGTCATCCTGTCAGCAGCGCGAAAGGGACGCCATCCCGACGAACTATTAGCAGAACTGGCGCGCACGCTTGTAGGTCTGCGGCCCGATATACTGATCATCGACCTGCTTCTATCGAGCGTCGCATTGCTGGCTAAGCGGTTGCGGATGGCCAGCGTATTATTAAATACACAGTTTTATGACCCGTGGGAAGATGCGCGCAAAGCCGCCGACTACCAGCCGCTTCTAGATGTGCCGGAACTGGTTTTGTGTCCGAGGGAACTGGATTTTCCACGCGCCAGCACGCGAGCGAATTGCTATTATGTCGAAGCCTCTATCGATCAACAAAGAAGCGATGGCGTTTTTCCCTGGCATCGGCTTGACCCGAAGCGACCGCTGATCTACTGCTCGCTGGGCAGCCAGAGTCATTTGATCAACGGCGGCCAGAGAGCCTTGCAGATCGTCATCGATGCCATTGCGGAGCGAAATGACTGGCAATTAATCCTCACAACCGGCACACACCTTCATCCCGATGACTTTGACGCAGTGGCCCCCAACATTGTCCTCGTCAATCGTGCTCCGCAACTGGATGTCTTAAAGCGGACTTCGATCATGATCACACACGGTGGATTCAACACCGTCAAGGAATGCATCTTCTATGGCATTCCCATGATGGTGTTGCCTTTGATCAGGGATCACCCGGCAGTCGCCGCCCGCGTTGTTCATCACGGGCTGGGATTGCGGGGAAACATCAATCAGATCTCGGTTGAGATGATCCATACGATGATCGACGAAATCGCCGGGAATCCATCCTTTCGCAAGCGGTGCAACCAGATGCGAGACTGCTTCAGACAACGGGAAGAAGCCGGTGAAGCAATCAAGAAAATCTTATCTCAATTACATCACAAAGTAGTTGAGCCGATAAATCAAAAAACTGCGGCCTCTCTGCCAAAGCAATTTTCTGCATGATAATGACTAAATCGAACCGCAAGACACTGGGACAGAAGATTGGCCACCGCAGACACAGAGTCACAGAGAGAAAACAACAAAATGCTGAGAAAAACCAAAGATTTTTATGATCTTCTCTGTGCCTTTGTGCCTCTGTGGCAATCTCTTTCTGTGCCATTCTCATGCGCTCGGATTTAGTGAAAAGCGGATGCCGTTCAGCGTATGTCTGTTTGAGGAACTTCTATGACGACCGCAAGAGAGGAGATCCAGCGTCGGCGCAGCCGCCTGGCAACTCGACGAGCCAGCCTGCCAGTTGAAAAGCAGGCCGCACTAATCGAACGGTTGCAAACCGATCCGACGAAAAGCAGTCCAGGCGACAGGATCCCCCGCCGCCCACAAGATGAGCCGATTCCACTCTCCTTTGCGCAGGAGCGGCTGTGGATTTGGGATCAGTTGAATCCTGGTAGTGTGACTTACAATATGTCGCTTGCCGGCCAGATCGCCGGGCGGCTCAACCTGGTGGCGATGAGCCAGGCGCTCGATGAGATCATCAGACGCCACGAATCCTTGCGCACCAATTTTGTTCACTCTGACGGCCAGGCCGTGCAGGTTATTGCGGCTGCACGGTGCCAGGAATTGCCGATCATTGATCTTGAGGGACTGAGCGAATCCGAGCAGCAGATGGTGACTCGGCGACTGGCAGCCGAAGAAGCCCGGCGTCCATACAATCTGGCTGAAGATTCGCTCTTGCGAGTCACCCTGCTCAAGAATAAATCCTCCTACGCGGTGTTGCGGACGATGCATCACATCGTTTCTGACCTGTGGTCAGGTGAGATATTCATTAGAGAGCTAGGATTGTTGTATCAGGCTTATGGCGCGGGTACGCCTTCACCGCTGGCGGACTTGCCGATCCAGTTTGCAGATTACAGCTACTGGCAGCGGCAGTGGTTGCAGGGAGAAGTGCTTGAAGCCGAACTCGGCTACTGGAAACAACAACTGGCAGGCACTCAAGTGTTGGATTTGCCGACCGACCGTCCGCGTTCCGCCATTCGAAACTACAGGGCAGCCAGTGAAGGGCTGACGCTGTCGCCGGAACTGACCGCAGGGCTACGCACACTCAGCCAGCAAGAGGGCGTGACGTTGTTCGTCATCCTCCTGGCCGCTGTCAAGATTCTGCTGTGTCGTCATAGCGGTCAGCAGGATGTCGCCGTGGGCACAGTTTTAGCGGGCCGTGGCCGCATCGAAACCGAGCCTTTGATCGGCTTCTTTCTGAATACACTGGTGCTGCGATCTTTGTTATCGAGCGACCTGACGATTCGCGAAGCCATTCGTCACGTGCGCGAAGTCTTCCTGGGTGCGCAGGCGCATCAGGATTTACCCTTCGAGCGACTGCTTGAGGAGTTGAAGCCGGAACGTAGTCTGAGTTACTCACCGTTGTTCCAGGTGATGTTTTCCATGTCGAGCGCCCCTCCTGTTGTTGAGGCAGGGCGGACGACCAGTTCTCCTTTTGCGGAGTTGCGTTTCAGCGGTCTCGTCGGCAAGCAGCAGCAGGTGAAGTTTGACGAAGCGAAGTTCGATCTGTCCGTCACCATGGCGGAAATGGCAGATCGCATCGGGGTGGCGTTCGAGTACAACACCGATCTATTCGACGGCACCACTGTGCAGCGTATGGTCAGACATTACGCGACCTTGTTGGAGCAGGTCATCGCGCACCCTGAGCGGCGACTGTCAGCGCTTGAAGTCATGTCGGATGCGGAAAAGCACCGGCTGTTGATTGAGTGCAATCAGCCAGAAAGCGTTATTGCGAGAGAACTCTGTCTCAGTGAGCTATTCGAGATGCAGGCCGCGCAAACGCCTGAGGCCGTGGCGCTCGAAGATGACGAGCAACAGTTGACCTACCTCGAACTGAATCGCCGGGCCAATCAACTGGCGAACTATCTGCGTAAATTTCAGGTGGGCGCAGAGAATTTTGTCGGCATCTATCTGGAGCGCTCGTTCGATCTGGTGGCCGGCATCCTCGGCGTCTTGAAGGCCGGTGCCGCTTATGTCCCAATCGATCCTTCGCAGCCTGCGCATCGGCTGCGTTATATGATCGAAGATTCCGGACTGGCCTTCTTGCTAAGCTCGCAACGGCTGGCTGGCCGGATACCCGCCAGTAGCGCGCGGGTCATCCGCATGGATGAGGATTGGCAGGCCATCGCCCCGGAGTCATTCTGCAATCTTGATAAGCAAGCCGGTGGCGACAGCGCCGCTTATGTGATCTACACGTCGGGCTCGACGGGAAATCCCAAGGGAGTCATTGCCTCACACAAGGCAACCGTGAACCGGTTGGAATGGATGTGGAACGAACACCCTTTTGGCCGTGGCGACATTTGCTGCCAGAAGACGAACATTAGTTTTGTCGACTCCATATTTGAGACCCTGGGGCCGCTTCTACAGGGAGTGCGGCTGAGCATCATTCCTGAAGAAGTGGTCAAGGATCCGCCGCGTCTGATTCGCAGCTTGAGCGATAAGCAGGTGACACACATTGTCCTGGTGCCGTCTTTATTGCGGATGCTTTTTGAAAGCGGCGAGGAGCTTGCCGAACATCTCCCTGCGCTCAAGTTCTGGGTGACCAGCGGCGAGTATTTCAGTGCGGAGCTGGCCGAGAACTTTCTGCGCCAGTTGCCACAACGCCAGCTATTAAATTCCTATGGAGCATCGGAAGTCGCGGCTGATGTCACCTACTTCGATCTCGACTCGTGGCGCGGCAACCAGTCGCCCGTGCCTATCGGGTTTCCGATCTCGAATACCAGCGTCTATCTGCTGGATGGCGACCGCAATCTCAGCCCGCTCGGCGGGCATGGCGAATTGCACGTTGGCGGGGTGGCGCTGGCCAGAGGCTACCTAGGCAGGCCCGACCTGACGGCAGAGCGCTTTGTCCCAGACCATCTGGGCAAAACCGCCGGCGGGCGGCTTTATAAAACCGGCGATATCGCGCGCTGTTTGCTGGCGGGCGGCATAGATTATCTGGGTCGCCGCGATTTTCAAATAAAGGTTCGCGGTATTCGCATAGAGCTTGGCGAAATCGAAGCCACCCTGAGCAAGTATCCTGATGTTGAGCAAGCCGTGGTGATTGCCGGCGACAGCCAGTCCGGAGAGCGAAGGCTGATGGCTTATGTAATCGCCAGGCCGGGAGTCGCGCTGGCCGACAAGCCGCTGGTCAGTTACCTGAAGCAGCGACTGCCCGACTACATGGTTCCTGCGCATCTGTTTATCGTCGACCGCTTGCCGTTGACGCCCAGCGGCAAGGTGGATCGTATCGCACTGGCGAAGTTAGCCCCGTCGTCGTCGTCGGAGACCAGCGATCAGGCCGCGCCGCGTGACCTGTTGGAGATGCAGTTGGTGCAGATCTGGGAGAAAGTGTTGGGAGTCGCGCCGATAGGGATCAGGGATAATTTTTTTCATCTCGGCGGCACCTCGCTTACAGCCGTTCGGCTGGCATCGCAAATCGATAAACATTTTGGCCAGCGGTTGACTCTCAACGTCCTTATGCAGGAGGGCAATATCGCCAACCTGGCGAAGCTGTTGAGCGACCGTGCGGGGCCGCGCCCATATACGCCGCTGGTAGCTTTTCGCCGAGAAGGATCGCGCCCGCCGATCTTCTTTGTACATGCCATGGGCGGGGAAGTGCTGGAGTATTACCAACTCGCCAGGTTACTCGGAGATGATCAGCCCTTCTACGCACTGCAAGCGCCTCTCGGAAGCGCGGCGGTCGACGAGAGCCAGTCGCTTGAAGAAGTGGCGAGCCAATACCTTGAAGCGGTGCGCGGGGTTCAAGCCGAAGGGCCGTATTGGCTGGCGGGATTTTCATGGGGAGGCGTCGTCGCTTTTGAGATGGCTCAACAGTTGACACGGCAAAACCAGACGGTCGGCTTGCTGGCTATCATTGACTCGGCAGCGCCATCCACCTTTCGCGTGAATCCGCGCCACGAAGATGAAGCGGTCTTCCTGTCGAAAGCGTTACAGGCTCTGGCCCCTGCACATGAAAGGGAGCGTCTGGCGCAGGGCGAGATCTTGCCGCTGCTTAAATCCGATGAACTCTATAAGCATGCCGTAGAGCGATTGCAGCGCTGGGGGATCATTGCAGAGGAGCTTGGGCAGGAAGCCGGGGAAGCCTACCTGCGCAGTTATATAAAGGGCTATATGGCCCGCATCAAGGCGCTTGGCAACTACGAAGCGAAAATTTTCCCCGGCAGGATCACGCTCTTGCGGGCTGAGCCGGAGCTTCGCCATGAAGATGCCTGGGGCCGTCTTACCAACGAACCGCTGTGCATACGCGAAATCAACGGGCCACACTGGGCGATCATGCAGGAGCCACAGGTGCAGGTGCTCGCCCAACAATTCAAAGTTTGTCTTGAAGAGGCCGCGACGCTCGTGCCGGTCGCCGTATACGCTTAAACGCCTATCACCGCCACGCCCTCGATCAGCATCTCGCTTATCGCTCACAGGGCAGAAACGAGGATTCAGACATGAGAATGCAACTAGCCGATGCCGCAATCGAGGTCTTTACGATCAGCCCAAGAACCACGAATCAGGTGCTCTACTGGAAAGACATACAGACGGTCACGCGCTTGAGCCAGAAATACGATTGCACGGGTGTGCTGATCTTCACCGGCAATGATGTTTATGTCGATCCCTGGATCGTCGCCCATCAGGTGATGAATGAAACCGAAACGCTTAGTCCGCTGGTTGCGGTCAATCCGATCTATATGCATCCGTTTACCGCCGCCAAGATGATCTCGTCATTGGCCTATCTCTATAAAAGAAAAGTCTATTTGAACCTGGTGACCGGTACGGCCCTGTCTTACCTCGAAGCCTTGGGCGACGGGCTGTCGCACGACGAGAGATATGACAGATTGCAGGAATACGCGCAGATCATCAGCCTGCTGCTGCGCGGCCCTGGGCTGGTCGACTTTACAGGCAAGCACTATCAGGTTTCCAATCTGCTGTTGCTTCCGGCGGTTCCTGAATCCCTGTTTCCAGGATTCTTGGTCGCTGGCCAATCCGAAGCCGCGCAAAGAATTTGCGCGACCGTCGACGGCATCGGTATGCAGATGCTCAAGCCGCAACTCGAACAGGCCATCGACGGCCAGCGCGGCATTCATTTCGGAATTGTAACTCGTGATACAGACCAGAAGGCATGGGAAGCTGCCAAGCGCCTCTACCCCGAAGATGAAGAAGGGCAGGAGATTCTCGAATTCTCCATGGGCAATACCGATTCGGTTTGGAAGCGACATCTGAAGGGCATCTCGGATGACACGAAGCCGCTGCCGCCGAATTATTGGCTGACGCCGTTTCGCAATCTCAAGGCGGATTGTCCCTATATCATCGGCGATTATGAATATGTCGCAAGTCTGCTGGTTAAACTGATCGAGCGCGGCATACGGACATTCATTTTAGAAATACCGCCGCACGAGCAAGAGTTCTACCACATCGATGTGGCTTTCAAGATGGCGGCCAAACAGATGTTAAACCGGCTCAACCCGCCCGCATCTCCTGCCTGGGAGGCGGTCGAGCCGGGCGTCTTTGCCAGCTAATCAGCCAGCTACAGGCCAGCCGATTGGCCGTCGTCGTTTGTAATTTCCGCAACTTATCCGCGCCTTGTGCAACGGCGGCGCGCTTCTGCGCCAGACCGTAAAGGATCCAATTGTGAAAGTCATCCGTGATTTATTTCGGGTATTTCCTGTGTTGTTTCAATGGTCTCGCCAGGTCGACGGCTCGCGGCTGACTATCGCCCTGGTCATCGCCACAGGCATACTGGCAGGGCTCGGCAACACGGCGCTGATCGGCGTCATCAACGCCATATTATTCGGCGAGCCGACCTTGCGCCTGCGGCTGCTGTTGATGTTCATAGGGCTGTGCATTTTCATACCGGCAAGCGCATTCATTTCGCAGATTCTGCTGGTCCGGCTGACGGCGAGAGCGGCTTATGATATTCGCCGGCGCTTGTGTCAACAGATCCTTTCAGCGCCCTTGCGAGTACTCGAAGAACTAGGCACGCATCGCCTGTTTGCAACGCTCACCGATGACATCCCGACGGTCACCACAACGATCTCCAGCTTGCCTGTTTTATTAGCACAGCTTGCCATTGTCGCGGGCTGCCTGACTTACCTCGGCTGGCTCTCACGTCCGCTGCTGCTGTCGGTGATCATTTACATGGCTATCGGCATTCTCAGTTATCAACGACCCTTTGCGAAGGCGCTGAATTATTTCCGCATCTTGCGCGAAGAGTGGGACGCGCTCTTTAAATCGCTGCGCGCACTGACGGACGGCAGCAAAGAACTCAAGCTCCACAGGCCGCGCCGCCGCGCCTTCTTCGCGCAACAACTCGACCCTGATATGGAAGCGATTCGCCGGCATAGCGTCAGCGGCAGTTCATACAGTTTCGCAGCCGTCAATCTGGGGCAGGCGCTTTTCTTCATCTTCATCGGGCTGGTCTTGTTCGTCTCGCCGATCTTCTTCAACGTCGACCGCCATGTGCTGACCGGCTATTCGCTGACGATTCTTTATATGAACGGGCCGCTGGCGGCGATCTTAAACACCCTGCCTAACCTGGGGCGCGCACAGATTGCATTCAGGAAAATCGAAACCCTCGGCCTTTCATTGAATCATCAGTTGTCTGAATCCGATGCCGAGCCGCAGTCCACGCCGGCGACTTCTTGGAGGCGGCTCGAACTGCTTGGCATCACGCACCAGTACAAATCTGAGGGCGAATCCAATCGCTTCGGCCTCGGCCCGCTCGACCTCACTTTTCATCCCGGCGAGTTGGTATTCCTGATCGGCGGCAACGGCAGCGGCAAGACGACGTTGGCCAAACTGCTTGCCGGCCTCTACGCACCCGAAGCGGGAGAGATACGCCTCGATGGAGCGCCGATAACCAATCACAACCGTGACGATTATCGCCAGAATTTCTCTGCCATTTTTTCCGATTATTTTCTCTTTGATCGACTGTTAGGGCTGGACATCAAGAATCTCGGCGACCGCGCGCAATACTATTTGACGCTGCTGGAACTGAATCACAAAATCCAGATCACCGATGGCACACTGTCTTCCGTCAACCTGTCATCGGGACAGCGCAAGCGTTTGGCGCTGCTGACGGCTTACCTCGAAGATCGTTCCATCTATATCTTTGATGAGTGGGCCGCTGATCAAGACCCTGTCTTCAAACGCTTCTTCTACTGCGAAATTCTGCCCGAACTGAAGGCGGCGGGGAAGACGCTCATCGTCATCAGTCATGACGACCGCTTTTATCATCTGGCGGATCGCATCATCAAGCTGGAGAGCGGCCAGTTGGAGTATGACAAACGCCCGCGCCCGGCTTATCGAGCGGACACGGAATTCGTCTCGCCGCCGGCATAAACATTCAGCCTGTCGGCGGCGCATTCAATGCTCCGCAGCCAGCCGCGAGGCTCGCCGAATGATTAATCACGGCTCCATCATACGGAGCCATCACAACTATACCTAGACTATGGAGGTTGAGAAGATGAGTTGGAACGATCCCGATAGAGAAGACACGACCATCTACAAAGTCGTCGTGAATCACGAAGAACAATATTCGATATGGCCAGAGTACAGGCAAAATCCTCTGGGTTGGAACGATGTCGGCAAGGTCGGCCCCAAGGACGAGTGTCTGGCTTATATCAAAGAAGTCTGGACAGACATGCGGCCTCTCAGCCTGCGCAAAAAGATGGAAGAGATGGCCAAGAACCCGCCGTCTGCGCCACCTGAGGCCAACGGACTGGACGAAAAAAGCCTGGTTGACCGGCTTTGCGAAGACCACCACCCGGTTGAAGCTGGCCTGCGGCCTGAAAGAACGGTGAAGATTTTCAAGGAAGCCGTAGACCGCAATTACGTTCACATCAAGTTCACCGATACCAAGGGGGGCACGGAACTGGGCGTCAGGTTGGATCGCGATGCCTGCGATTTCAGCCAGGCCGATTTTGAAGAAGGCAGCGGCGCTGCGCATATCGAAGGCGGCCTGACGCTCGACTATGTGAAAGTCAGATGCATTGCCGACATCGATTTGAGCACACTGCAAGGAACCGGTCACCTGGCAAAGGTGGAAGCCGGCGCTGGAGATTAAATCGCCATCGGCGGCCTCGGCTTGAAACTTGAATGCGCCAGGAACAGACCTGGCGCGAATGCCTATCCAGTCAGAGCCCATCGCCGGCAGGATGGCAGAGACCATTCTTCAGTAGATTCTTTTGCACGAAGGAGAGACTATGCAAAATTTGGGATTGATCGAAGCAGTAAAGGCCAGTGATTACGCCGAAGCAGAGAGGCTGATCAAAGTCGGGGCCGATCTGAATCAGCAGGACGAACAGGGATGGACGCCGCTCAACTTCGCTGCGGGGAAGGGCGAGCTTCCTCTGGTCAAGCTGCTGGTTGAAAACGGCGCAGATGTCTACAAAACCGGGCGGGATCACCGGACGCCTTACATGATTGCCCTGGCCGCTGGGCGGCTGTCGGTAGTGAAATACTTGAGAGAAATCGAAGATAACTATCACGGAGAAAAACCTGCCCGCCCACAGCGGCAATACTGTAAGGCTTATCACCTGGGAGAACTCAGGCAATACCCCGGCTGGACTGAAGGCCAGATCAACTGGAAGAAGAAGGCCAATGGCCAGGGCGGCGAAATCGATTTTGCCGAAGAAAGCGTCGTTTTCATCCACCAGGACTTCACCGTCACCGAGTCTATGTGGCACAACGAGAATGTCATCTTCAATCAGGTTACTTCAGACTGGGAAGCCTTTTGCGCCAGCGCCCTGGACTTCAGAGCGCCTGAAGATATTGACCTGATCGTCAACACCGAGGCTAACGGTTGATCAGATTGCGCCGCGTTTTGCCGAAGTAACGTCGGTGCGTTCGGATGCGCCTCAACGAATTCAACCGTTCCCGCCCAGGCGGCATCGCTTCGCATACGGTTGTCGCCGCAACCATCTTCAACCTCATTGTCAGGGGAGAAACCCATGAAGAAACATCAACTACTTTTCTGTCTGGCGCTTGGATTATCCAGCATCGTGTTATCTATGCAGTGGGCTTGCGGGCGCTCAAGTGCCGTGAGCGCACAGGCGAGAACCGGCACACTGCAAGTGGCCGGATTGCGCGGCAACGTCACCATACGGCGCGATGAACGCGGCATTCCGCATATCGAAGCGGCCAATCAATCCGACCTCTATTTTGCTCAAGGATATGTCGTGGCCTCTGATCGATTGTGGCAGATGGATTTGCTGCGCCGCACGGCAGCCGGTGAGTTGGCGGAGATACTTGGGTCGAACGCCCTGGAAGAGGACAAGCGGCGGCGTGCCTACGGTTTTGCGGCGTTGGCCGAACAGATGGCAGGCCGTTTGCCTGCGCCTGTGCGCGCATCGCTGGAAGCCTATGCCAGCGGGGTCAATGCGTACATCGAGTCGCTTGATAAAAACAACCTGCCGCTGGAGTTTCGCACGCTGCAATACAAGCCGCGCGCCTGGCGTCCGGCTGATTCCTTAATGATCGGCAAGTTGTTTGCGGAAACCCTGAGCAGCACCTGGCAAACCGATATGATGCGCGAGGCGTTGGCCGGTCTGCCAGCGGAGCGGTTGAACGAATTGCTGCCCAGCACCTCGCCGCTCGACGTGATCATGGTAGGGAGCGACAAGGTAGTCAACAAGCGGGTTGCCGTCAATCACCGAACGCCGTTGCCCGGCGGCAACGCCTCGGCGGAAATGCTCGGTGAGATTTCAGAGATCACCGAGACCATGAACCGCTCATTGCAGCGCGTCGGGGTTTATGCCGAAGACCTGGCGGCGAGCAATAACTGGGTAGTCAGCGGACGCCATAGCGTCACCGGCAAACCGCTGCTCGCCAACGATCCGCACCTGCAACCTTCTGCTCCTTCCATCTGGTATATGGTCGAGTTGAGCGCCCCCGATCTGCACGTCGCAGGGGTCACCGTCGCAGGCAATCCGGGAGTCTTCATCGGCCACAATGACGCCATCGCCTGGGGCATCACCAACGTCGAAGCCGACGTACAGGATGTCTACCTCGAAAAATTCGCTCCCGACAACGGGCACCGATACATGACGCCAGCCGGCTGGCGCGAGGTCGACACGCGCACTGAAGAAATCAAAGTCAGAAAAAATCCGACCGACCCGGCCAGCGATACGGTTGCTGTCGAAATCAACGTGACGCGCCACGGGCCGATCTTACTTGAGAAGGACGGCGCACGCTATGCGGTCGCCTGGCCGACGCTCGACCCGACGGCGAATGAGTTTGAAGCCTACTACCAGATCAACCGTGCGCGAAACTGGAACGACTTTCGCACGGCGCTGAGCGGTTACACGGGATTCCCGCTTAATTTCATCTACGCGGATGTCAACGACCATATAGGCTACTGGGCGGCGGGCCGCTATCCCATCAGAAAGACAGGTCACGGCACTACTCCTTATGAGGGCGCGACGGATGCTGGCGATTGGACTGGATACATTCCCTTCGATGCAACGCCGCATGTTTATGATCCGCCATCTGGAATTATCGTTACCGCCAACAATCGGCTGGTTGGCAACGACTATCCATACTACATCACGGACAACTGGGCGGCTCCCTACCGCGCCCATCGCATCTACGACCTGCTGACGGCCAAAGAGAAGCTCAACGTCGAGGATTTCCGCGCCATTCAAGCTGATACTTATTCGTATCCGGACGCCGCCCTGGTCGCCGAACTCGTCAAGCTCGGCCAGCCGCTACAAGACGGCTCACCTGAGTGGCAAGAAATGCTTACGGCATTGAATGGCAGCGATGCGATGCTGTCTGCGGAGTCGAGCGCCGGCGCACTCTCGGCGGCCATGCGAGATACCTTGCTGCGGCGCATTGTCGCCGGCGCACTCGGCGACGACCTGGCGAAGCGATATTCATGGTCAGGCTCTGGCACCTTCTTGAATCGCATCATCACGACGCAGCCGCGCGAGTGGTTGCCGAAGGAGTTTGATTCATACCAGGCGCTGTTCCTCGCCGCCTATAAAGATGCGCTTGAACTGATCACCAAACGGCTCGGCGCTAACCGTGCACAGTGGACATGGGGACGTTTATCGCAGGTGCGCTTCCAGCACCCGCTGGCCGGGATGCCATCCGTCGGCAGCAAGTTTGCCGTCGAGCCGGTGCCGCAGAGCGGCGGCAACTATACAGTAAATCGCGGGGCTCTGGTCTCTATGCGCTACATTGCGGATCTCAGTAATTGGGATAACACCAGGCAAGGCATCCCGCTCGGCGAGTCAGGCGATCCGGCCAGCCCGCACTGGAAAGACCAGCTTGAAAGCTGGCGCGCGGTTAAGCCGCCGGAGTTTGCTTTCAGCAAGACGGCGGTGGCCGAAGCGGCGAAAGAAACCCTCGAACTGGTTCCCGCGAGCGAAAAGCCGTAGCCGTAAAAAGAATACAACCGGCGGCAGGCGCTTCGCGCCAACGCCATGACCTCTGATGAGAGGAAGCGGAATGACTAGCGAAAACAACTTATGGGTTCTCGGCCTCAGCGCATCGCCGCATAACGGCGCGGCCTGTTTATTGAAGGGCGACGAGATCGTCGTGGCGATTCAAGAGGAGCGGCTGAACCGCATCAAGCGAGCCGCCATCTACGGAGCGTATCCGTCGCTCGCCATTGAATACTGCCTCGATTATGCCGGCATCGGCCCTGGCGATTTAACCCTGATCGTCAGTTGCGTGACCAATCGCGCAAAGACTCCCGAACAAGACCTGTCGCTGAATCCTGCCTTGCGGACGCGTGTGCATCAGACGCCGGTTCTCTATCTACCGCATCATTACGGCCATGCCTTCAGCACGTTTGCCACTTCGGGGTTTGCCGAGGCGGCCATAATGGTGATTGACGGAGTCGGCTCGCCCTTTGAAGATTTCACCATCGATGAACAAGCGGCGTGCAAATGGCCGGTGGCTGATGGCTGGGAAACCATTTCGCTTTATGCCGCCTCCGAGACGGCGATTAAGCCGCTTGAAAAGCATCTGGTCGAAAAGTTTGAATGGGTCGGTAAAGAGAAAAACGGCATGCGGAGGTTCGGCAGCCTCGGCGGCATGTATGCGGCGGTCGCCCAACAACTCTTCGGAGATCTACACGAAGCCGGCAAAGTCATGGGGTTAGCTCCCTATGGCAATCCTGAGATCGCCACCGAGGAATTCTTTCATATAGAAGGTGGCCGCTTCATCTTCCACGACAAAGTGACCAGGCGTTTCCGGCATAACGACCGCTGGCCTTTGCGGCAGGAAGCCTATACGAATCTCTCTGCCTCGGTACAGGCGGCGCTGGAAGAAGCGGTGTTAAAACTTGCCGAGCATCTTTATGAACTCTGCCCAAGCGAGAATCTTTGTTATGCGGGAGGGGTGGCGCTCAACAGCGTTGCCAATGAGAGAATCGTCCGCGAATCGCCATTCAGAAATGTCTACATCATCCCTGCCGCCGAAGACAGCGGCACCGCCATCGGCGCAGCCTATTACGGTCTATGGCGGCTGACGGAAAATAACACTCGCAAGCGACTGGTTCATGATGCGGTGGGCCGATCTTATACTGAAGCGCAGATTCTCGCGGCCATTGAGAATACTCCGGCGGTCGAGCGGATAATTTCTGATGACCCCATCGCCGACACGGTTGACCGTCTGTGCGACGGAAAGATAGTCGGCTGGTTTGAAGGGCGATCCGAACTCGGCCCACGGTCGCTAGGGCAACGCAGTATTCTTTGCGATGCCCGCCGCCCGGAAGCCAAAGATGTCTTGAATCATCAGGTCAAGCATCGCGAATCCTTTCGCCCGTTTGCTCCCGTGGTGTTGCTGGAGAACGTCAAAGAATGGTTTGACCTGAACGGCGCATGTCCTGAGAGCCCCTACATGCTGCGTATATGCAAGTTTCAGGATGACAAGAAGGCGCAGGTTCCAGGGGTTGTCCACATTGATGATACGGGGCGTTTACAGACGGTGACACGCGAGGCCAACGGCTCGCTTTACCAACTCACGAAGCGGTTCTATGAGCGAACAGGGGTGCCGATCATTTTGAACACCTCGTTCAATGTAGCCGGCGAACCCATCGTCGAAACTCCGCAGGACGCGCTCAACACACTGATCTCAACCGGGATTGATTTCTGCGTGCTGGAAAACCTGACGGTGACCAAGCGACGGGAAATTCTCTTTGAACGCCATGAAGAGGCGTGGCCCGAACGGCTGACACGCCAGATCAGCAATGTAGTGCAAGCTACGGCGAGGGAAAAAAGCCCTGAGGAAACCATCGTAGCCAGCCAGGGGCCGACGCTACAGGATTATGTCGGCGACTTCGAGCACGAACGCCACGGCAAAGTTGTCGTCGAGATGGAAGGTCAGGGCCTGCGTGCGACACTGGCGGGCGGATTGGCCATCAGGTCGAAAATCTCTACGCCGATCAAGTCTCGCGGCGATGGCCTGTTTGAAGTGACCGGCGGCCCTATGGCCGGTTACCAGATGGTTTTCCTGCCTGATCGCAGGGGCCGCGTGAATGTACTGGCGCTGTTCCAGGCGAATCGCTTGAGCAATCGCCAATTCTTCTTTCGCGCCCCCGCCACCAGTGACCTTGATGCGGTTGACTACGAAGCTTTTCTTGGCGAATACCGTGCGTCAGACAATGTGATGACGATTACCTTGAAAGCCGATCAACTGTACATCTCGACGCCAGGGCAACCGCCCTTTGCTTTGATCCAGACAGGCGCGACGGAGTTTTACCTCAAACAACTGCCCGGCTATGCCGTCGAGTTCAAGGCGAGCGCTTCGCTGAGAATTAGCGCCGCCGTCGTCACGCTGCCGAATGAAGTCGTCGTGCTCGAAAAACGGTTTGACGGCTCGCCAGCCAGCTAACCCGACCGTTGAGGATTTGATCCGCATCATCGAGAGCTGAATACGTCGGCGGCTCCTTTGATGACCTGTATAGCCGGCGTCATTGATGATTAGGAGGGAGAGATATGAAGTTTGGCGATGTATTGAGAAAAGAACGTGAGCGCAAAAAACTGACAGTCGATGATGCGGCATCAGAACTCGGTCTGACCGCAGGAGCCTATACAGAGTTTGAAGGCGGAACGTCGCCGATTGAAGACTGGGCTCCGAAACTAGCCGAGATCGCAATCAAGCTATCGACGCCGACATCGCGGTTGATTAGCGAGACAGGCAAATCGGCGCAGGCCGGACGCGACAATGGGCAATGCGGACGCTTGATCCGAACGCACAGAGAACGCAGCGGTCTGAGCCGCGAAGATCTGGCAGAGCGGCTGGGCTGGCCGGTCGAGCAACTCGCCTCCATAGAGAATGGCGTCAGCCCGCTCGAACAGTATGCGCCGCTGACGTTGCGCTTTGCCGAGGTTATCGATCAGCCGATCTTTAATCTCTTTTACCCTTGTGGCCTGCCATTCGTCGAACTGAACGACTATCCATAACGCGGCGGGCCGCTTGCCCCACGCGAGACTGAGGCGCGCTAGAGAGCCGCCCCCTGGCGGGCTGCAATGTGTCCGACTCTGGCCGGCTCACTGGGCTTGATCTGTCGGCATGGGGATTAGGTGATCCGCGCACAGGCTGTTGCAGCAGTCAGCCGGTGGCGACACCCGATACCCCCGGTCGTCAATACCTCGCCCTGTGAGCAAGCGCCTCAGTCTCGCCTGGCAAATTTGTAATGTGTAATACCATCGGGTTGGAGAGCAAGCGAGAGGAATCTTTATGTTGATCTTAGGAATATCCGGCGGCATGAATCTCGTCCACGAAGATCAATATCCCGTCAGCCAGGGCACATTTCACGATGCTGCCGCCGCTTTGATTGATAACGGGAAGATCATTGCTGCCATCGAAGAGGAAAGGCTCAATCGAATCAAGCACACCAATAAAGCTCCGGCGGCGGCCATCCGGTTCTGTCTAGACAGTGCCAGGGTGACGCTCAATGATGTCGATAAGGTCGCCTTTTTCGGCACCGAAACCTTCCTGAATAGCTTCCTCAAGCGGCACCATCTGCATCACCCGCAAGCCGATTTTACGGATGCCAGGGGCCTGATTAGACGAATCTTCAAACAGGAACTGGGCTGCGAGATTGCCGACGACAAGATGGCCTTCGTTCACCATCACATGGCGCATGCCGTCAGCGCCTTTGCGCTGTCGGGGTTTGACGAGAGCCTGATCCTCACCATTGACGGTCACGGCGATGGGATTGCCGGCATGCTCTTGCAGGCACAGTCCTCGAAGCTTTCTGTCATCAATACCATCCCGACATCGAAATCGCTCGGCTGGTTCTATGATGATGTCATTCGCTATCTGGGGTTCGGAGAATTCGAGGAATACAAGGTCATGGGGCTGGCACCCTACGGCGACCGCAGCCGGTTTCACGATCTATTCAGAACCTTTTATAGCCTGATGCCCAACGGCGGCTACGCCCTGCATAAGGATCGCCTGGAGACCTTATATGAAATAGTTCAGCCGCGTAAGAAAGATGATCCGATCACGCAGCTACACATGGATGTGGCGGCGGCGTTGCAAGAGGCGCTCGAAGAGATCGTCCTGCACATGCTGAAATATTTCGGCAAAAAGACCGGCCAGCGAAATCTCTGTATGGCTGGCGGGGTGGCGCACAATTGCTCGCTGAACGGGAAGATCCTCTATTCAGGCTTGTTCGCGGATGTCTTCGTGCAACCGGCGGCGCACGATGCGGGCACGGCTGTCGGCGCTGCCTTACAAGTTTATTCCGAGAGCCATACGACTCCCAGGCCGCGCCCGCTGGAGCACGTATATCTGGGAACCGATATAGGCGACGACCGGCTGATCGCCCAGAAGTTGTCCGCCTGGCAGCGGCTGATCGAATACGAAAGGATCGATCATATTTCAGAGCACACCGCCGGATTGCTGGCCGACGGTGCCATCATCGGCTGGGTTCAAGGACGTTCGGAATTTGGCCCGCGCGCTCTGGGGAATCGCAGTATCCTGGCCGATCCGAGGCCGGCTCAAAACAAAGACATTATCAATGAGATGGTCAAGAAACGCGAAGGCTTCAGGCCGTTTGCGCCCTCGGTTTTGGAAGAGTCCGCTGGCGATTATTTCGACCTTCCGGCCAGCAAGACGCACCTGCCCTTCATGATCTTTGTGGTCAATGTGCGCCAAGAAAAACGGGCCCTGCTCGGAGCCGTCACCCACGTTGATGGCAGCGCCAGAGTTCATACGGTCTCTAAGAAAACGAATGAACCGTTCTGGAATCTGATCAACGAATTCGGCAAGCTCACAGGCGTTCCAGTGCTTCTGAATACATCTTTTAATAACAACGTCGAACCGATTGTCGATTCCGCCGAAGATGCAGTGGTCTGTTTCCTGACGACCAAATTGCATTATCTGGTTGTAGGAAATTACCTGGTGCGCAGAAGACATCATGACCATCTGGCCTATCTGGATATGATTCCTTCGATGCCTTTGTATACCCGTATGCAGCAGATCAAAAGCTATGTCTGCGGCGATCAAAGCCGCACGGCTTTCCAGATCAGCAATACCTACGATCAACGCTATCAGGTCGAAATCAGCCCTGAGTTGTTCGGTCTTTTGTCGAACGCCGATGGGAAGACCTGCCTGGGCCAATTGTTAAGACGCTATGGCAACGGCTGCGATAAGAAAGCACCGATTGACGAGATCATCCGCTTGTGGACAAAGCGCGTCGTCAAACTGAGCCCGCCTAAGAATCAATAGATGGATCTCGACTCGCCTGCCATGCAGATGAACGACACAATCGCCATAACATCGAACCGCCAGGCCAGGCCGAGCCTTGAGCCGCTCAACCTCATCGAGTTGCTGCGCCAAAGGGCGGCGACTGAAGCCGGCAGGCAAGGCTATACCTTCTTGCTCGATGCGAAAACGCAGGCCGCCTCTCTGACCTACGGTGAGTTAGACAGGCGGGCGCGCGCCATCGGTGCGTGGTTACAATCCATTGGAGCCGCCGACGAGCGCGTCTTGCTGCTGTTTCCTTCGGGAATCGACTATATCGCTGCGTTCTTCGGCTGCCTTTATGCCAGGGCGGTGGCCGTCCCAGCCTATCCGCCGCGCCTGAATCGACGGCTCGACCGCATCCAGGCCATCATCAATAACGCCAGCCCGGCAGTAATTCTTACCACACGCCAGCAGTTGTCGCAGATCGAATTGCTGCGCGACCAAACCACGGGACTGAAGGCGGCGACGATCTACGCGGTTGAGGAGATTGACGATCAACTGGCAGATTTATGGCGAGAGCCCTTTGTAGCGGGACATACACTAGCCTTTCTTCAATACACATCCGGGTCGACCGCAACGCCGAAGGGCGTAATGATCACCCATGAGAACTTGCTCGACAACGAGCGCATGATCAAACGAGCATTTCGCCAGAACGCGGAATCGATCATCGTCGGGTGGCTGCCGCTATTCCATGACATGGGCTTGATCGGCAATGTGCTGCAAACCATCTATGCCGGCGCACGCTGTATACTGCTGTCGCCGGCGACCTTTCTGCAAAACCCCTCGACCTGGCTTGAGACGATCTCGCGTTATCGGGCAACCACCAGCGGCGGCCCTAATTTCGCCTATGCGTTGTGCGCTCGCAAAGTCAGCGACGAACAGCGCGAGGCCCTTGATTTGAGCAGTTGGCAGACGGCCTTTTGCGGGGCGGAACCGATTCGCAAAGAGACGCTCGATCTTTTTGCCTCAACCTTTTCGGCCTGTGGATTCCGCAGAGAAGCCTTCCATCCCTGTTATGGATTAGCCGAAGCCACCTTATTTGCCGCCGGCGGTCAGAATATTGATGGGCCAAAAATCAGGTCGGTTCGCAGCGAAGCGCTCAAACAGAATCGACTGGAATTGGTGACGGCTAAAGTTGCAGATGCCCGGCATCTGGTGAGTTGTGGAAAGAGCCCGTCAGGCGAGCGCATCAGGATCGTTGATCCACAATCATTGACTGAATGTCCCGCAGGGCGCGTCGGAGAGATCTGGGTTTCGGGCTTGAGCATAGCGAAGGGATATTGGAACCTGCCTGATGAATCGCAGCGCACCTTTCAGGCGCATCTAGCGGACAGCGGCGAAGGGCCATTTTTGCGCACAGGCGATCTCGGCGCGATGGATGACGATGAGTTGTTTGTTACCGGTCGCTTGAAAGATCTGATCATCATTCGTGGCCGCAATCATTACCCGCAGGATATTGAGAGCACAGTGGAAGGCTGTCACCCGGCGGCGCGGCCCGGAAGCGGCGCTGCATTCTCTGTCGAGGTCGCTGGCGAAGAACGCTTGATCATCGTTCAGGAAATCGAGAGAAATTATCAAAAGACAGACTTGCGAGGGATCGTCGAAACCATTCGCGGCGCGGTGTCTGAAGAACATGAGATTCAAGCCTATGGCGTAATTCTTGGCCGACCGGGAAGCGTGCCCAAGACTTCGAGCGGTAAGGTTCAGCGCTCGGCCTGTCGTGAAGCGTTTCTAAGCGGCGCGCTTAGCGTTATCGAAACCAGCCTGATAAACACGTCAGGCGATTCGCAGAGCGTTGTTCATCAGGCGGCTGTGTCCCGCGAGGAGATACTCGCCCTTGATTCGGAGCACGAAAGACGGCTGCGATTGGAGCAATCCCTGCAAGCGGCGGCGGCGCGTATGCTCGACCTCGCACCGGCTGATCTATCTTTGCAGCATCCCCTGACGCGCCTGGGGATGGATTCGCTGAAAGCGATGGAACTGCAAAACCACATTGAAACGAGCCTGAAAGTATTCCTGCCCATGGCGATTTTATTGCAGGATGTCAGTCTCTCGCAGCTTGCGCAACTGGTGACAGAAGAACTGGCGAAGTCAACTGATGAGCCGCCGACAGAGCTTACCGCACCGGCGCAAACGTGTAATCACTTTCAACTCTCCTACGGCCAGCAGCGGTTGTGGTTTTTGGATCAACTTGCGCCGGGTAATCCAGCTTACAATATCGCCATTGCTTTTCGGCTGGCAGGCCGGCTCAACCACTTCGCCCTGGAACAGGCGGTCAGCGAGATAACGGCTCGTCATAACGCCTTGCGAACCGTTTTCAGAGACCGGCAAGGGCGACCATCGCAGGTCATACAGCCTCTGGCACAGTTCACGTTGCCACTCGTCGATGCAAAATGGACACCTGGCCGCGAGCCCGACGGCAAGGCAATCGAGCTTGCCTGTGATGAAGCACAACGCCCATTCGACCTCGGTCAGGGGCCGCTATTACGTCTGCGCCTGTTGCGTACATCGTCAGATGAAGGTCTGTTGCTGCTGACGCTGCATCACATTATCAGCGATGCGTGGTCGCTCGGAATATTGCTTGATGAACTGGCTGCGCTTTACCGTGCCTACACGGTTGGCAACGCATCGCCGCTGGCACCCTTGCCGGTTCAGTACACGGATTACGCCCTCTGGCAGCGTCAGCAATTGCAAGGCGAATTCCTCGACACCCTGCTCTCATACTGGCAGCAGCAATTTGCCACTCCCGCCAAACGGCTTGAACTGCCCGTGGATCGTTACCGACCTAGGAGCCTGGCGAACCGCAGCGCATGTCGCTGGCTGAAGCTGCCCGAAGGACTTTCCAAAGAGATCAGGAGTCTGAGCCAGCAGGCGGGAAGCACGCTGTTTATGACCCTGCTGGCAGGATTTTACACGGTGCTGCATCACTATACGGGGCAGAGCGACATCACTGTCGGGTCGCCTATCGCGGGTCGTAATCGCGGCGAGTTCGAAAAGCTCATAGGCTTCTTTGTGAATACGCTGGTGCTGCGGTGTGACCTTTCAGGCAATCCAACCTTTCGCCAATTGCTTGGTCGCGTCCGCGAGATGGCGCTACAGGCGTATGCTCATCAAGACCTGCCCTTTGAAAAACTGGTGTCTGCGGTGGTCTCTGAACGCGAGGCGGATGATTCACCCTTATACCGTGTCTGGTTTGGGCTGCACATGGGCGCACTGCCGACCGTAAAGCTCCCTGAGGTAACGATGATTCCGGTTGAAACGATTTCGCAGGCCACCAAAGTCGATCTGGCCGTTCACTTTGCGGATCACGGCGACGGCATTGCCGGCAAGTTCGAATACAACAGCGACCTGTTTGATGCGAGCACGATAGCCGGTCTCTGCGAAGCGTTTCAAAGCGTGCTCGAAATCGTCAGCCAGCAGCCTGATCTCAGGTTGCGGGCGCTGGAAGAGAATCTCCGCCAACGTAGTCGACATCACGAAAGCTGCGCGGCGGCGAATTACGAAAACGCGCTTCACCGAAGGCTGAAGCAAGTCCGGCGTCGAGTCGTCTCAAGTTAAATTGAGAGGACACAAGATTGGCTGAAGTGGCACAGGCTTCATGCGTTGCGAGCCAGAAGAACGGTTGTAGCTTGTGTTACTTCTCCCCAATCTTGTTCGTCTGAGACTGGATGGCCGCGAAGGTGTGTAAGACGTGCGGGGCGCAAGCGTCCATGCAGGCTCGACCGCGCAAATCCTCGGCGGTTAAGAAACCCCAACAATTGAAGGAGCAGGCTGTGGCAATGGTGCAGCAATCGACTGCAAGAGATGACCAGGAATCGCCCATAAAGCTGATCAAGCTGCTGGTCTGGGATCTTGATAATACCGTCTGGCAAGGAACCCTCCTTGAAGGGGACGGCGTTCAGATACGCGAAGGCGTCCGCCAAACGCTCAAAGCTCTCGATGAGCGCGGCATCCTGCACTCGATTGCCAGCAAGAACGACCATGACCTGGCGATGGCAAAGCTGAAAGAAGCAGGGCTCGACGAATACTTTCTCTATCCGCAAGTGAACTGGAATGCCAAGTCTTCCAGCCTTCGTTCGATTGTCGGCTCTCTCAACATTGGCCTGGATGCCGTGGCCTTTATTGATGACGAACCCTACGAACGCGAAGAGGTCAAACACGCGCTCCCCGAAGTGATGATCCTGGCGGCAAGCGAGCTTGCGAACCTGGCGCAAAGACCGGAGTTTACACCGCGCACCGTGACGGAAGACGCCGCGTGCCGCCGCCAGATGTATCGCGCAGAGGCGCGCAGGAAGCTCGCCGAAGAGCAGTTTATCGGGCCGAGCGAAGAGTTTCTCGCCACCCTTGGCCTGGAGTTCACAATTGGCCGCTTACAAGCAGCGGATTTGCAAAGGGCTGAAGAGTTGACCCTGCGCACGCATCAACTGAACACCACAGGTTACGTTTATTCGCCTGACGAATTGAATGCCTTGCGCCAATCCGCCGACCACCTGTTTCTGGTTGCGAGTCTCAAGGATCGCTTCGGAGCCTACGGAAAAATCGGCCTGACCTTGATCGAAAAAGGTGACGAAGTCTGGACAATCAAGCTCTTCCTGATGTCCTGCCGAGTCATGTCGCTTGGCGTCGGCACGATCATGATGAATCATCTGCTTCAGCTTGCCCGTGAGGCGGATGTGCGATTACAGGCCGAATTTCTCGCCAATCAGCGGAATCGCATGATGCTATTAACCTTCAAGCTCGCCGGGTTCCGCGAGGTGAAACGTACAGGGGATTTCATCATCTTCAAACATAATTTGGATCACTCGCCGGCCACGAACTGGTTGAAATATACGACCTCGGAATGGCTTAGAGTTCAGCGCCATCCCGAATGGGTTAAGGTGCATCTGGCTGACTGAGAGACCGTTTGAAGGGATCGTAAACCCTCTCGTCCCCGCGCTGGCGAATTGATCCGATCAACCCATGCAAATGAGAACAACATTACATTCCCCAACCGAACGACCACCGGCAGGTCGTCGAACCCAGGACTTTGACAGATCGGCAGGAGATTTAATGGAAGGTCGAGCGGCGACAGAAAACCCCAGGCAATGTCTAGACACAGACCGCTATGATGCTTCGCCGCAACAGGAACGTCTGTGGTCTCTGCTACAGAGCGATCAGGGCATGGCATATCGCTCGCAGCAGTCGGTTATGATTGAGGGGAGTCTCGACACCAGGCGCTTGGAAGACGCGCTTCTCGCTGTCGCGAATCGCCACGAGATCCTGCGCACCACATTTCAATACCTCTCGGCAGACGACAGGCTCGTTCAGGTCGTTCACCAGGTATGTCGACCGGCGATAGAGCAATTATCGTTGACCGAGTGCCCATCTCAGGATCAGCAGGCGGAGGTTAGCCGGTTATTTGAAGAGATGAAGCGCCTGCCGTTCGATTTTGAGAAGGGGCCGCTTCTGCAAATGTGGCTTCTTAAATTATCGAGCAGCAAACACCTTTTGCTGGCATCAATCGCGGCGCTCTGCGGCGATTCGGCGACGTTGTCGCAGTTGTTTATCGAACTCGCAGAGGCATACACTGAGCGCGTCCCAGCCGACGGCGATTCTCAGGAACCGTTTCAGTATGCGGACTTCGCTCAATGGCAGCGAGAGGCGCTTGAGTCGGGCGAGACAGAGGCAGGCAGAAGATACTGGCGAAGGAACGATCTTTCCCTGCCGCTCATCATCGATCTGCCTTACCAGCTTAGCCGCAACGCCTCGGCGGGCTTCGAGCCGGCCATGATAACCTGCGAGTTTGACAGGGCATGGGCCGCACGGCTTGCCGCCCTCAGCCAGTTGTATGAGGTGCCGCAATCTGTAATCCTGCTGACCGCCTGGATCGTCCTGCTCTGGCGCATGAGCGGACGCCGCCAGTCAATCATCGGCGTCCACTCTGACGGGCGAAAGTATGAAGAACTCCATAAGGCGCTTGGGCTCTATGCGCGATACCTGCCGCTGGCGTGCGATCTGGAAAGCCATTCACGGTTTGTAGATGTCTTGAGAAGCGTCTGCCTGTCCGTCGAGGAAAACAACCGTTGGCAAGAATCCTTCACCTGGGAGCAGTTGAGCCGGTCGCAGTCAGACGAGCGAGAAGCGCCCTACTACTCAGCGCTTTTTGAGGTTGCCGGTCAGCCTGCAAAAGATCGCCACATCAAGACCGCTTTTCCTGCTGTCAATCGCTATGAGTGTATCGAGCGGTACGAGGTGAAACTCGCTTGCATCGAAAATGCGGATGGGCCGGAACTGGAACTCCACTTTGATTCAAGCCGTTTTCACGCCGAAGGAATTCAACGACTGGCTGAAGGGTTGCGGATATTGCTTGAGGCCGCCATCGCCGATCCAGAAGCGCGCATCGGCGAGTTGCCGCTGCTCAGCGATTCAGAGCGCCAATACCTTCTGTCTGGCTTGAATGATTCGCACACCGACGACGATCCGGCGAAGCTAGTCCACGAATTGTTTGAGAGACAGGCGCAGCGGATGCCTGAAGCGATAGCCGTGGTTTATCAAGATCAAAAAATGACTTACGCCACTTTAAATCGCCGGGCGAATTACCTGGCGCATGTGCTTCGACAAAGAGGCGTAGGGCCGGATGGGTTGGTGGCTTTATGCGCGGAACGCGGCATAGACATGATCGTCGGCCTGTTGGCGGTGCTCAAAGCCGGCGGCGCTTATCTGCCGCTCGATGCCGGATATCCAAAAGACCGGCTGGCCTATATGCTGGAAGATAGCCAGGCGGCCATTGTGCTGACTCAAAGCTGGCTGGCGAAAGACCTGCCGCCTGTCAACGTTGAGATGATCTATCTCGACGCAGACTGCCAGCCGGTTGACCCAATCCTTGCTGTCGATGTCGCATCAGAGGTCAGGCCGGAGAATCTCGTTTATGTAATTTATACCTCTGGATCGACAGGGAAACCCAAGGGGGTGGGGATTGAACATCGCCAACTGGTCAACTACACGAACGGCATCGCGAAAAAGCTGAAGGCCGTCGAAGGCGCGGGCCATGCGGCGCTATCGACCCTGGCCGCCGATCTCGGAAACACGGCAATATTTCCCTCGCTGCTTACCGGCGGTTGTTTGCATATCATCTCACCGGATGCCGTTCAGGATGCCGTTGTGCTCGGCGAATATTTCGAGAATCACCCCATCGATTATCTGAAGATCACGCCATCGCATCTTGCGGCGCTACAAACATCGCGGGGCGGGGAACGGATCATGCCGCGCAATACGCTGGTTCTCGGAGGCGAAGCCACGGCTACTGCCTGGGTGCGACAATTGCGAGAGAAGCGACCGGATTGCAAAGTGATCAATCACTACGGCCCGACTGAAACGACGGTGGGCGCGCTGGTCTACGAAGTGAAATGTAATCAAGGTAACAATGAGCCGACCGCCAGCCTTCCGCTCGGCCCGCCGCTCGCAAACGCGACGGCCTACGTTTTGGACGATGCCCTGTGCGCTATGCCCGTCGGCGTGACGGGAGAAATTTATCTGGGCGGTACGGGGGTGAGCCGAGGCTACCTCAACCGGCCAGAGATTACCGCATCGAGATTTCTTCCTGATCCATATGCGCGGCAGGCGGGAAGCCGGCTATATCGTACAGGCGACATGGCTCGCCGGCGTGCCGACGGAGCCGTGGATTTTCTTGGTCGCCTCGATCATCAAGTGAAGATACGCGGCTTCCGCATCGAGTTGGGAGAGATCGAAGCGGTGCTGGCCGAGCACCCGGCAATTCGCAAGGCGATTGTCGCGGCGCGCGAAGACCGTCCGGGAAGCAAGCGGCTGGTCGCCTATCTAGAGGCTAAGGGCGGGAAGATCATCCAATCCGAGGAAGTTTGGAGTTACCTGAGAAGCCGCCTGCCGGAATACATGGTGCCAGCGGAATATGTCGTGCTGCCGGCGTTGCCTTTGACGGCCAACGGCAAGGTGGATCGGCGGGCGCTGCCTGCGCCAGCAGATTCGGAGCCCGACAAGGCCGCCGAATTCGTCGCCGCGCGAACCGAGGTCGAAGTGTCACTGGCACGAATCTGGGCTGATGTGCTCGGCTTGGAACGTGTCAGCATCGGCGCGAATTTCTTCCGCCTGGGAGGGGATTCCATTCTTAGCATTCAGATCGTCTCAAGGGCCAGGGAGGCCGGCTATTACTTGACGGCAAGAGATATTTTCGAGCGCCAGACGATTGCCGAGCTTGCCGAGGTAGTTGATAGAAACCGGCCTCCGCAAGCTGAACAAGGGCTGGTTAGCGGCGAAGCATCGCTTACGCCGATTCAACAGCGGTTCTTTGAGCAGGACTTTGTCGATCCACATCACTGGAACCAATCTATATTGCTCGAAGCGCGCCAGCCTCTGCGGGCGATTTTATTGGCAGAGACGCTCAAGCGCCTGTTGGTGCATCACGATTCGCTCAGGCTGCGGTTTGTCCGTGATGAAACCGCCTTGCGGCAGATTTATTCGCAACCCGGCGACATCGTCCCTTACGCGCAGGTGGATCTTACGGCCCTGGCAGAACTGCACCAGGGACTGGCTGTAGAGCGACTGGCTGCCGAAGCCCAGGCCAGTCTCAATCTTTCGCAAGGGCCTCTGTTACGGATGATCAGTTTTCATTTCGGCGGCGGTCGACCGGATTGGCTTTTGATCATCGTTCACCACCTGGCAATCGATGTGGTTTCCTGGCATGTGCTGCTCGAAGACCTGCAAACCAGTTACAGGCAACTCAGTCTTGGGCAGCCCGCAGCCCTGCCGGCGAAGACAACCTCTTACCAGCAATGGGCGGAGCACCTGATTGAATATGCACAATCCTCCGAGGTGGCGCGACAGAGCGGCTACTGGCTGAACGAGGCGCTTAATCAAGTCGCGGCGCTGCCGTTAGATCATCGCGGCGGGAACAATTCCGAAGGCTCTGTCTTTACAGTGACCGTGGCGCTCAATGCGCAAGAGACCGATACCTTGCTGCATGAGATTCCAGAGGTCTATCGAGTTCAGATTGACGATGTTTTGTTGACCGCGCTGGCGCATACCCTGGCAGGCTGGGCCGGTTCATCGAAGCTGCTCTTGGAGATGGAAAGCCACGGACGACACGAGCTATTGCCCGGCCTAGACTTATCGCGGACCGTCGGTTGGTTCACAACGCGCTTTCCTGTGTTGCTGGAGGTTGAAGAATCGGCGGCACCCGCACAAGTCTTAAAATCGATAAAGGAGCAACTGCGGCAACTGCCGCAGCGCGGATTGAGTTACGGTTTGCTGCGTTATTTGAGCGGCGATGCCGAGCTTGCCCGGCGCTTGCGTACAGGCCCGCAAGCCGAGGTCAGCTTCAATTATGTGGGACAGTTTGATCAAGTCTTTTCTAACACCTCGCTGTTTGCCGGAATGCGGGAGTTGTGTGCGCCTAATTACAATCTGCAAGCCACGCGCGCCCATCTTCTGGAGGTGATCGGGCGAGTCGCGCAAGCGCGATTGCAATTCACTTTCCGTTATAGCCGGAATCTCCACCGGCGCGCGACCATAGAGCGGCTCGGCGAGGAGTACCTGACGGCCTTGCGAGCCATCATCAACCACTGTTTGACTGACACGACCGGCGGCATTACGCCTTCGGACTTCCCCGATGTGGCACTGAGTCAGAACGAGTTGGATTCCCTGATGGCGAAATTCGGTTAGCCCATCGCGTGACCAGAAATTATATGACTAAGCCGAACATCGAAGCGATCTATCCCTTATCGCCGTTGCAGCGGGGCATACTGTTTCACAGCATCTATGACCCCGATTGGCGTGCCGCATATGTGGTGCAGTTAAGCTGCCCGCTGTATGGCAATCTCGACGTGGCGGCGTTCAAAAGCGCATGGCAAAGAGTAGTCGATAGACATCCCATTCTGCGTACACTCTTCACCTGGGAGGAGCGCGACGAGCCGCTACAAATTGTCCGTTCCCATGTCGAGTTGCCCTGGAAGGTCGCCGATTGGCGGCATCTATCTGCGAGCGAGCAATCATTGCGGCTGGAGAGCTATCTGCAAGCGGATCGGGAACGCGGCTTCGAGTTGAACGTCCCGCCGCTGATGAGAATGGCATTGATTCACCTGTCGCCGGGCGTCCACCAGTTCATCTGGACCAAGCATCACCTGTTGCTTGATGGGTGGTCATCCATGACGATCATGGAAGAAACCCTGGCTTTCTATGAAGCCTTCAGACGAAACCGTGATCTGGTGTTGGCCCGCCCGCGCCCTTATCGAGATTATATCGCCTGGCTGAAGCAACAGGATATGACCGGCGCGGAGCGTTTCTGGCGGCAACTCCTCAAAGGGTTTTATTCTCCGACGCCGCTGCCCATGCAATTCGTTAGTGCGACTGCGCCCGCTCAAGAGGCGAGCGATTGCGAGGTGCGCAGCAACCTGCCGCCGGCCTTGACCAGGGATTTGCAATTGATGGCCAGGGAGCATGGCGTCACATTGAACACGCTCATTCTTGGCGCATGGACGCTTTTGTTGAGCCGCTATAGCGGCGAACCCGATGTGGTTGTCGGAGCCACCATCTCCGGACGCCCTGCGGAACTGTCCGGAGTCGAATCCATGGTCGGCCTGTTTATCAACACCCTGCCTGTCCGTTTACAGGTGTCCGGAGAGATGCCGCTGCTTTCCTGGCTTAAAGACTTGCAAGCCCAGCAGGCCGAAGCGCGGCAGTATGAATACAGCCCGCTGGTCGATGTTCAAGGCTGGAGCGATGTGCCGCGCGGCGTGCCGCTATTCAGCACCTATCTGGTATTTGAGAACTACCCGACGCGCGGCTCGATGAGCAGTCCCGATGGCGACAACGGCGCAATCGAAATCGGTGAAGTTCAGATCAATGAGCGGCCCAATTATCCGCTGCTTGTGGTTGCTATTCCCGGCGAACAATTGCAACTGCGCGTGCTCTACAACAGCCGGCGTTATGATACGGGCACCGCGACGCGCATCCTCAGACATTTGCAAAGGGCGCTTGAGAGCATCGTTGCCAGCGCCGACAAGCGACTATCGGAGGTCGCCTTCCTGAGCCAGGCGGAAACCCATCAGGCGCTGGTTGAACGGAATGATACGCAAACTACTTTTCCGCGTGAGATCAGCATTCCCTCACAATTTGCGGCCCAGGCGACCAAGTACTCGGATGCCGTGGCGGTGCGGTTTGAAGATGAACTGTTGAGCTACAGAGAACTGGATCTGCGGGCCAACCGGCTGGCCAATTTTCTACAGCAGCTTGGCGTAGGGCCGGACGTGCGAGTCGCTCTGTGCATCGAGCGGTCGATTGAAATGGTCGTCGGGCTGTTGGCAATCCTGAAGGCAGGCGGCGCTTACGTGCCGCTGGATCCGGGCTATCCGGCAGAGCGGCTGGCTTACATCATAGAAGATTCGGGGGCCGCGATTGTGCTGACGCAGGCGCGGTTGCGCGAGCGGCTGCCGCAAAGTTTCGCCATCGAGGTATGCCTCGATGCAGAGTGGGAAACCATTGCACAGGAAAGCGGCAGCGCTCCCGAATTACGATCATCTACTGAACAGCTTGCCTACATGCTTTATACATCAGGATCGACCGGCAAGCCCAAGGGAGTCGCCATCTCCAGCGGTTCATTGATGCACCATATGCAATGGTTCATGCAAGAGTTTGCGCTGAATGAACGCGACCGCGTGTTACAGAAGACGCCCTTCAGCTTCGATGCTTCCGTGTGGGAATTCTGGGCCGCGTTGCTGGGCGGCGGCGAACTGGTCATGGCTCGTCCGGGAGGACATGCAGACGGCGAGTACCTGGTTCATATCGTCCGGCAAACCCAGGTGACGATTTTGCAACTGGTGCCGGCGCAGTTGCGGTTGATGATAGAGGCCGGCGGCCTCGATGAATGCCAAAGCCTCAGGCAAGTCTTCTGCGGCGGCGAGGCACTGGGCAGCGAGTTGCAGGAAACCGCAACCCGGCACCTGGCATGCGGATTATGCAATCTTTATGGGCCGACTGAAGCCACCATCGATACGATCTTCTGGCGCTGCGAACCGATTGACGGACTGAGCGCGCCAATCGGCAAGCCGATAGCCAACACACAGGCTTACGTACTTGACGCCGCGCTTGAGCCGGTTGCCGCGAGCGTCGCCGCGCACCTCTATATCGCCGGGCCAGCCCTGGGACGCGGCTACTGGAACAAACCCGACCTGACCGCCGAGCGGTTCATCCCCGATCCTTTTGCCGGTTATGGCGCGCGAATGTACCGTACAGGCGACCTGGCTCGTTATCTCAACGATGGTAATCTCAGCTACATTGGGCGCATCGACTATCAAGTAAAGGTTCGCGGGTTCCGTATCGAGATCGGCGAAATTGAAGAGTTGCTTGCTCAGCATCAGTCGGTGCGACAGGCCGTCGTGCTGGTGCGAGAAGATGAGCCGGGGGTGAAGCGCCTGGTAGCCTATATCGCTGCCGATCCTCAGGCGACGCCCGATGCAGACCAGTTGATGAGCTATTTGCGCGAGCGGCTTCCAGAGTACATGTATCCTGCGGCGTTCGTGATGTTGGAGGCGATGCCGTTGACCGCGAACGGCAAGATAGACCGGCGCGCTTTGCCCAGGCCGGAGATTCGGGCGAAGCATCGTGGGTATGATGCGCCGCGCGATGTGATCGAAGAGGCGCTGTGCGGCATCTGGTCACAGGTTCTGGGGGTCGAGCGCGTCGGCATCGAAGACAACTTCTTTGAGCTTGGCGGCGATTCCATCCTTTGCATACAGATCGTCTCCAGAGCCAGGCAGTCCGGCTACAACCTGGCTCCCGTCGACCTGTTCGAGCATCAGACGATTGCCCAACTGGCGGCGGTCATCAATCCGCTTTCCGCGAGCCAACCCGAACCCGAACCCGAACCCGAACTGGCGACAGGCGATGTCCCGCTTATGCCCATCCAGCAGCGCTTCTTCGACATGGAATTTGCCAATCCGCATCACTGGAACCAGGCAGTGCTGCTCACCGCCAGAGAGACCCTCGATGCGGCGTTGTTGGAAAAAGCGTTTGAGCACTTGTTACAGCACCATGAGGCGCTTCGATTTCGCTTCCGGCGCGACGCCGCGCAATGGCGACAGTTCAGTTCACAGACCTGCGAACCCGAAGCGATTCGGCAATTCGATCTAGCGGATTTACCGGCGGCGCAGCGGATGGCGGCTCTGGCAATGGCCGCCGCCGACCTGCAAGGCAGTCTCGATATATCGGCAGGGCCGCTCCTGCGTGTGGCGCTGTTTCGCCTCGGTGATCAGCAATCCGACAGGCTCTTAATCATCATTCACCACCTGGTAGTTGACGGCGTGTCCTGGAGAATTCTGCTTGAAGACTTGCAGAGCGCTTATGATCAACTGGCGCAGGGGAAGCCAGTGCAACTGCTGCCCACGACCACTTCTTTCCACAGATGGGCGGAGCGACTGCAAGATTATAGTCAAACAGTGGCGCTCAAACAGGAGGCGCAATACTGGCTGGCGGCAAAGTGGGAGAGCGCCGCGAGCGGCCTGCCCGTGGATGATCCGGCGGGCGAAAATACGGTGGCCTCAGCGCGGACTCTATCGATCTGGCTGAGCGTTGAAGAGACTCAAGCATTGCTCAGAGAGGTTCCTGCGGCTTTCCATACGCAGATCAATGATGCGCTATTAAGCGCACTGGTTCGCGCCTGCACTCTATGGACAGGGCAAGATTCCTTGCTGGTCGCGCTTGAAGGACATGGCAGGGAAGCGCCCTCTGAGGATCTGGATCTGTCTCGCACCGTGGGATGGTTCACGACGATTTTTCCGGTCCACCTGCAATTGCAAAATCGGCACGTCGTCGAAGCGCTGAAGGAGATCAAAGAGCAGCTTCGTGCAATTCCGAGACGCGGATTCGCCTATGGCGCGATGCGCTACCTGAGCCGCGACGTTGACAGCATACGGCGACTGGAAGGGCTGCCGCGACCGCAGATCAGCTTCAACTATCTGGGCCAGTTTGATCAGTTGCTTAACGAGTCTTCGCTGTTTGTGGCGGCCCAAGAAAACCCCGGCCCTGTGCAGGACGGCAATAATCGGCGAACTTATTTTATCGACCTCAATGGGTTGATCGTCAATGGGCAATTGCGCATCGACTGGACATACAGCGAAAACGTCCATCGCCGCGAAACGGTAGTGAACCTGGCTGACTTGTTTGCCGCGTGCTTGCGCGCCTTGATCGGTTATTGTCAAACCTCAGGAATTGGCGGCTATACACCTTCCGATTTTCCGCTCGCCAACATCGATCAGCAGACGCTCGACCGGGTGATTGGCAGCCAGCCGGCGGTGCAGGACGTTTATCCGCTCTCGCCTATGCAACAGGGCGTGTTGTTTCATTCGCTATATGCTCCCGGCCCTGCACTGTATTTCGTGCAAACCAGTTGCCGGATTCGCGGGCCATTGAATGTGCAGGCGTTCAAGCGCGCCTGGCAGATGGTCGTCGACCGGCACTCGATTTTGCGCACCTCATTTTTGTGGAAAGGGTTGCCGGAACCATTGCAACTCGTCCATGAAAAAATCGAAGTTCCCTGGCTGGAGGAAGACTGGCGGCAGCTTGATTCCGGCGAGCAGTCCATGCGGCGGCAGCAATTTCTCGAAAGGGATAACCAATCGGGGTTTGATTTTTCGAGCGCGCCGCTGCTGCGCCTGGCGCTGCTGCGTACGGACGAAGAGAGCTACTTCTTTGTCTGGAGCAGTCATCATCTGTTGTATGACGCATGGTGTCGCGAACTGATCATACAAGAAGTCTTCGCCGGCTATGACTGCGAGATCACTCAACGCGAAACGCAACTGCGACGCGCGCGGCCATACAGAGATTATATCGCCTGGTTGAAACGACAAGACCGCCAGTCCGCCGAGGCATTCTGGAAAGCCGAGCTTGCAGGCTTTGCCGCGCCGACCCACTTGGCCTGTGACGCGGGCCGACCGTCGCAGCAGGGAAAATACAGAGAGGAACAGACCGTTCTGCTCGATGTAGATGTGACCCACCGGCTGATCGAGATGGCTAAAGGTTTGCAGATCAGTATGAACATCCTTATGCAAGGAGCCTGGTCGCTGATCTTGAGCGCCTACAGCGGAGAGTCGGATATGGTGTTTGGGACGACCGTTTCAGGCCGATCCGCGCCGCTTGAAGGGATCGAGTCGATGGTCGGCCTGTTCATCAACACCTTGCCGGTGCGTGTGCAACTGCGAGCCGAAGAGACGATTGAAGTTTTCCTGAGGCGTTTGCAGGCCGGACAGCGGCGGGCGCTCGACTATGAACTCACGCCGCTGATGCAGGTTCAAGCATGCAGCGAAGTGCGGCGCGGCATGCCGCTATTTGAATACCTGTTCCTGTTTCAAAATTATCCCGTACACGGAGCCATACGCGAACGCGCCGGAGCGATGTTTCAGGTCACCGAAGTCGAGAGCAACGAGGCAGTCAACTATCCTTTGATGCTGGTGATTGAACCCGGCAGCCAGCTTCGCTTGCGGGCGGCCTACGATGCCGAACGATTTGCCGCGCACCAGATCACCGGGCTTTTGGCTCAAGTTCGGCAACTGCTACAGACGATGGCGGCTGATGCTGGACGGCGTATAACCGAGATCGGCTTATTGCCGGAATCCATGCGCCACCGTGTGCTGGTCGAATCCAACGACACCGTGCGCGATTATGGCGAGCCCCTTTGCATACACGAAAGGTTCGACCAACAGGTCGAGCGCACGCCGGATAGAGTAGCCCTGCTCGATCCGGAGGGACAGTTGACCTATAAGACTTTGAAGGCTCGCGCCGACCGTTTGGCGAATTATCTGGGCGCGTTGGGAGTCGGGCCGGAAACGCGCGTGGCGGTTTGCGTTGAACGATGCGCCGATCTGGTTGTCGGACTGCTGGGCGTTTTGAAGGCAGGCGGCGCTTACGTGCCGCTGGACTTGAATTATCCGAGAGAGCGCCTGGCTTACATGCTAGAGAATGCCGAGGCGGCTGTGCTGCTGACACAAGAGCACCTGCTGCCGAAGTTGTCCGGCTTTGCAGGAAAACTGGTATGTCTGGATGGAGACTGGGACGAGAGCGCCGCAGGTTGCCGCCTTGAGCCGCTGGCAAAGGCCACGGCGCTCAATCTTGCGTACATCATCTACACCTCAGGCTCGACAGGGAAACCGAAAGGGGTTGCGGTTACACACGCTGCCTTGAGCAACTACATTGTGTGGGCACAGGAAGTCTATTTACGAGATGCGGAGTTGGGATTCTGCTTGTACTCATCGCTGGCCTTTGACTTGACGGTAACGTCGATTTATACGCCGCTGATTACTGGCAATCGCGTCGAGGTCTATCGTCAGCAGACGAGAGAGCCATTACTGAACGAGATCATGCGAGACAGCCAGGCGGGCATCCTGAAATTGACGCCGAGCCACCTGATGATGATCAAGCACGGCGATAATCGACAAAGCACCATCAAGCGATTGATCGTCGGTGGAGAAGCCTTTGAGGCGAGCCTGGCCAGAGACATCTTTGATAGTTTCGGCGGCGCTGTGGAGATCTACAACGAGTATGGCCCGACGGAAGCGACGGTCGGTTGCATGATCGAAAAGTGGGAGGCGGGAGCCGATGACGAGCCGATGGTGGGGATCGGCAGGCCAGCGGCGAATGCACGAATTTATGTATTGGACAGGGGGTTGAATCCGGTCGCAGAGCAGGTCGCGGGAGAACTCTACATCGGTGGCGCAGGACTGGCGCGGGGCTATCTTGGACAGCCGGAGTTGACCGCCGAAAGGTTTGTCCCCGACCCGTTCGGCCATCAGCCTGGGGCGCGACTTTACAGGAGCGGCGACCTGGCACGCCATGCGACGGATGGCGCGATTCATTTCATCGGTCGCCTGGATCAACAGGTCAAGATACGCGGCTTCAGAGTCGAGCCGAGTGAAATAGAGGCGGCGCTGTTACTCCATCAGTCTGTGCGAGAAGTTAAAGTGGCAACCCACAAAGATGGTTCGGGCAGTGTACGCCTGGTCGCCTATCTGGTGCTTGATGAGAAGCCCGGCCCCAGTGTCGACAGCCTGCGCCGGTTCGTGGGAGAAAAACTCCCTGCTTACATGGTGCCCGCTGCCTTCGTCAAACTGGCAAGCCTGCCCTTGAATACCAATGGCAAGATCGATCTACACGCCCTGGCGACGCTGCCCGAAGAGCGGCCCGAACTGGATGCGCCTTTCGTTGCGCCGAAAGCGCGGCTGGAGCGCGACATCGCGACAATCTGGCAGGACGTGCTGCATCTGGAAAAGGTAGGCATTCACGATAATTTCTTCGATCTCGGCGGGCATTCAATTCTTCTGATGCAAGTCCATCACCAGTTGGAGGAACTGCTCAAGCAACACCTGCCGATGATTGAGATGTTCGAGCATCCGACGATCAATACGCTGGCTATGTATTTAACACAACAAAACGCGAAATCCTTCACCTTGCCGCAAGATGATCGAATCGAGCGGCGCAGCAAGACACAGCATCGCTTGAGACAAAGATTGCGGCAAAGGAATCAGGAACGATCAAGCCAGGCGGAGGTCAGTTATGAATGATCCGACAACCTCTGCGCGCACGGAATTAGATGTCGCCATTATCGGCATGGCGGGCCGCTTTCCAGAGGCCGCCTCTCTCGCCGAGTTCTGGCAAAATCTGCGAGACGGCAAGGAGTGCATCAGCTTTTTTACCGAGCAGGAGATCGAGTCTGCCGGCATCAGCCCTGCCGTTTACCGTAATGCTAATTATGTTCGGGCTGGCGGCGTGCTCAAGGAGATCGACCGCTTTGATGCGCGTTTCTTCGGCTATTCGCCCAGAGAAGCCGAGATCATCGATCCGCAGCAGAGGCTCTTTTTAGAGTGCGCATGGGAAGCGCTTGAGCACGCCGCATGTAATCCTGAAAGTTTTGATGGGGTCATTGGCATCTACGGCGGCGCGGCCATGAGCCGCTACCTGCGTAACCTCTATTCAAATCCTGAAACGGTCGCATCGGTCGGCGTTTTCCAGATAGGTCTCGCCAATGATAAGGATTTTCTGACGACGCGGGTATCTTACAAATTGAACCTTGAAGGCCCTTCGGTCACGGTTCAGACGGCATGCTCGACTTCTCTGGTAGCCATACACATGGCCTGTCAGAGCCTGCTCAGCGGCGAATGTGATATTGCCCTGGCGGGTGGCGTCAGGGCCGGAGAAGAGGCGGGCTATACCTATCACGAAGGCGGCATCGCTTCACCCGACGGTCACTGCCGCGCTTTCGATGCGCGGGCACAGGGAACGCTCGGCGGCAATGGCGTCGGCATTGTGGTGCTTAAACGCCTGGAAGATGCGCTGGCCGACGGCGACTGCATTCACGCAGTCATCAAGGGCACGGCGATCAATAACGATGGCGCTGCAAAAATCGGCTATACCGCGCCGCGTGTTGAAGGCCAGGCAGCGGTCATCAGGGCGGCGCAGCTTGCGGCAGGAGTCGAGCCGGAGACCCTTGACTATATCGAGGCGCACGGAACCGGAACTGACCTCGGCGATCCCATAGAAGTCGCGGCCCTGACCAGGGCCTTTCGCGCCAGGACATCAAAGAAGGGGTTTTGCGCGCTCGGTTCTGTAAAGACCAATATAGGTCATCTAGACGTGGCTGCCGGGATAGCCGGCTTGCTCAAGACGGTGATGGCGCTTGAGCACAAGATGATTCCCCCCAGCCTGCACTTCACAGAGCCGAACCCGAAGATCGATTTCCTCGACAGCCCGTTCTACGTCAATACCGTTTTATCCGAGTGGAAAAGCGATGGCAGACCGCGCCGCGCCGGCGTCAGTTCGTTCGGCATGGGCGGCACAAACGCCCACATCGTTCTGGAAGAAGCCCCCGCGCCGCCGCCTGCGGGTCTTTCCAGACCCTGGCAATTGTTATTACTTTCGGCAAGAACAGACGAGGCGCTGCAAGCCATGACGGCCAATCTTGCAGACCATTTGCAGCAACACGCTGAATTGAACCTCGCCGACGTTGCCCACACGCTGCGCAAAGGCCGCAAGCGATTCAGCCACCGGCGTATGCTCGTCTGTGACGGCTTCACGGAGGCTTTGAATGCGTTGCAAGCCGGAGATGATCGGAGAATGCCGACCGCCGTCTCCGAGGCGAGCGACCGGCCCATCGTGTTCATGTTTTCCGGTCTCGGCGAGCAGTATGTCAATATGGCTCGTGGTATCTATCAAAGCGAGCCGGTGTTCCGAACGCAGGTCGATTACTGCTCTGAACTGCTCAGGCCGCTGCTCGGTCTCGATCTTCGTGAAGTGCTCTTCGCTGATTTAGAGCAGGCTGCGAAGCCGCCGCACACGGCTGCCGCGACGGCAACTATCGATCTGAGAAGATTGCTGCGCGGCGGTTCGGACTGTGCCAATCAGGCGGCGTCGGAATTACACCAGACTTATCTGGCGCAGCCGGCGCTGTTTGTAATCGAATACGCATTGGCGCGACTGTGGATGACCTGGGGCGTGCGCCCTACGGGCATGATCGGCTACAGCATCGGCGAATATGTCGCCGCGTGTTTGTCAGGGGTCTTCTCTTTAGAAGATGCCCTGGTGCTTGTCGCGCATCGTGCGCAGATGATTCATCAACTGGCGCACGGTGCGATGTTGGCGACACCGCTGTCCGAGTCAGAACTGCGCCCCTTGCTGGGCGAGCGGCTCTCGTTGGCGGCCATCAATGGCCCCTCGCTTTGCGTCGTCGCCGGGCCGCTTGAGGCGGTTGACGAGTTTCAAAGTGAACTGGCCGTGAAGGGGATCGCCAGCCGCCGTCTACAGGCCACCCATGCCTTTCACTCCAGTATGATGAACCCCATTGCCGAGTCATTCACGGAGTTGTTCAATAACATCGGATTGCATCCGCCGGGAATACCTTACGTATCAAACGTCACCGGCGACTGGATCACCGCAGAAGAAGCGACCGACCCGCGCTACTGGGCAAGACATATGTGCCAGGCGGTGCGCTTTGCCGATGGCATTCAACGGTTGTGGGCCGAGCCGGAGGCCGTGTTACTGGAGGTTGGGCCGGGACAATCGCTCAGCAGCCTGGCCATCTTGCATCCGGCGAATGACCGCTCGGCTGAACGAATCGTGCTCTCTTCGCTCCCTAATTCCATGGACTCCCAGACCGATGCAGCATTCCTTTTGACGACAATGGGCAAGCTGTGGCTGGCCGGGGCGAGCCTGGATTGGGATGCGTTCCGCGCTGACGAGCAGCGCCGCCGCGTGCCCTTGCCTACCTATCCGTTTGACCGTCAGCGTTATTGGATTGAGCGGCAAACTTCGGCAGCGGCACCCGCCGCGACCGGCGAACAGATACGCAAACTGCCAGAGGTTGCCGATTGGCTTTACCTGCCATCCTGGAAACGCTTACCGCCCATGCTGAAGCAGACCGGCACGCAGAGCGGCGGCGGACGAGCTTTATTATTCGGCGGCAAAGACACACAGGCCGTGCAACTGGCCGCAAGGCTGAGGCAAGCGGGCTGGCTGGTGACCACCGTAGAAGCCGGCAATTCATTTACCGCGCGTGGCGATTCCGCCTATGTTTTGCATCCTGAAATACGCAGTCATTATGATGATCTTCTCGACAGACTGGTCGAGACGGATCAGGTGCCGGAGTTGATCGTTCATTTATGGAATGCGTCGCCGGGCGGGGAACCGGCGACCGGGTTTGCGGGCTTTACCGCTTCGCAGTATCTTGGCTTTTACAGTCTGGTCTTTCTGGCGCAGGCCCTGGGAAAACACGCCATCACAAAGCCTGTACGTCTCTGTGTGATAACCAGCGATATGCAGGACATCACAGGGGAAGAGGAACTCCGCCCTGAGCGCATGACCCTGCTCGGCCCTCTCAAGACGATTCCTCAGGAATATCCAAACATCGAGTGCCGAAGCATCGACATACATCTTCCAAGACACGGCAGTGTCGATGATGAGGAGAGATTGATCGATCAGCTTCACGAAGAAGTGATCCGCGAATCAACCGATACGGTGGTCGCCTATCGCCGGAATCACCGATGGGGGCAGGACTTCGAATCTATACCGCGCGCTGCGACGGCGGCGATTGAGCCAGTGTGGCGCGAAGGCGGCGTCTATTTAATCCTCGGCGGCTTAGGTCAGATCGGCCTGGTGCTGGCTGAAGAGATAGCAAGGTCGGTAAAGGCGCGATTGGTATTGGTGGGGCGTTCGCCGTTTCCTCACAAGGCTCAGTGGGCCGAGTGGCTGGCCCGGCATGGCGAAGCCGATGAGACGAGCCGGAAAATCAGACGATTGATGGCGCTGAAAGATCTGGGGGCTGAAATCTTGACGCTCAACGCCGACCTCGCCGAAGAGTCGCAGATGCGCCAGGTGATTTCCCAGACCGTCGAAGAATTTGGCGCGTTGCATGGAGTGATTCACACCGCAGGAGTTGTCGGAGAGCAGTCATTTAGATCATTGCAGGCCACGGGTGAAGTCGAGTATGGATGGCATGTACGTCCGAAAGTAGAAGGGCTGCTGGTTTTGGAGAACGTCTTGCGCGGCTACGAACTGGATTTTTGTCTTCTGTTTTCGTCTCTGACTTCGGTGCTCGGCGGACTTGGGTTTACGGCTTACACGGCAGCCAACCTTTTCATAGATGCCTTCGCCTGCCGACATAACCGAGAGGATTCGACACCCTGGATCAGTCTTGACTCAGATGCCTGGCGCTTCCATTCAGAAGCCGCTGCCATGGGCGGCGGGCTGGGGCTGGGCGACTTGGCGCTGACACCCGAAGAAGGCGTCGAGATGGTGCGGCGAGTCCTGTCCATCAAACAAGTCAGTCAGGTGGTGGTATCGACTGCGCCCTTGCAAGCCCGCATCAATCGCTGGGTCAAACTTGAATCATTAAGGCAAGCCGGGCAGACACCGCCGCGTGCCGGGCTGGCGCTTTATGCGCGCCCGAATCTGCAATCGCAATATGTAGCGCCAACTACTGAGATAGAAAAGACGCTGGCCGCCGTCTGGCAGGAATTGCTCGGCTTCGAACCCATCAGCATAGACGACAACTTCTTTGAGATGGGCGGGCATTCACTGCTGATTGTGCAGATGATCTCAAGGCTGCGCGATCTGTTCAAGATGGAGATCCCTATGGAGGCGGTCTTCGAAACGCCTACCATTGCCGGGCTGGCGCGTCGCGTCGAAACTGTGGCGCAGAGCGGCACGGCTCTCGACACGCCGCCTTTAACGCATATTGAAGGCGACGGCCCCCTGGCGCTTTCGTTTGCTCAGCAGCGGCTCTGGTTCATGAATCAGATCAGCCCAGGTAATTCGGCTTACAATCTGGAGAATCCCGTGAGCTTGAGCGGGCGATTGAGCGTCGCCGGATTGGAGCAGACGCTCGGCGAGATCGAAAGGCGACACGAGGTATTACGCACCGCGTTCCCGATGATCGAGGGCAAGCCTGCACAGGTCAGCACCCCGCCAAGACATGTAAAACTGCCGCTGGTCGATCTGAGCGCTTTGCCGGAACCGATAAAGCAGCAGACCGCTCACAGGCTGGCGCTTGAAGAAGCCGACCGGCCATTCAACCTGGCGCAAAGCCCTTTGTCGCGCGCGGCCTTGCTCAGACTCGGCGCGGAACAACACCTGTTGCTGTTTACCATGCATCACATCGTCAGCGATGCCTGGTCAATGGATGTGCTCATACGCGAAGTGTCGCAGCTATACCAGGCGTTTGATGCCGGTGACCGCTCGCCGCTTATCGAGTTGATGATCCAGTATGCCGATTATGCGATGTGGCAGAGGCAATGGCTGCAAGGCGAGGTGTTGGAGTCGCAGCTTACTTATTGGAAGAAGCAACTGGCGGGCAGCCCTGCGCTGATGGCCTTGCCAACGGATAGGCCGAGGCCAAAAGTCCAGAGCTTTGCCGGTGCGAGCCAATCCTTCAGCTTACCGCCTTCCCTGATTGCGGCTCTCAGGCGGCTGAGTTCGCAAGAGAGCGTGACGCTGTTTATGACTCTGCTGGCGGGGTTCCAAGCGCTTTTGCACCGCTACACCGGAGAAGACGACATCGTTGTCGGGTCGCCCGTGGCTAACCGTCATCGCCGGGAAACCGAGTCGCTGATCGGCTTCTTTGTGAATCCCCTGGTTTTACGCACGAATTTGTCGGCCAATCCGACGTTCAAAGAGTTGCTGGGCCGGGTTCGCGAAGTCACCCTCGGCGCGCAGGCGCATCAAGACCTGCCGTTTGAACTGCTGGTCGAAGCGCTACAACCACAGCGTATGACAAATTACACGCCGTTGTTTCAGGTCGTCTTTGTGCTCGATCATATTCCTGGCCAGCGCGAAGCGATCCTTCCGGGGCTGATCTTGACGCCCTTTGAAATCGAGACGAATACTTCGCCAATCGATCTGCATCTGGCCATCACCGATTATGGGGATGCCGTCCATGGCCTTTTCACCTATGACCGAAATCTCTTCGATCAGCAAACCATCGCCGAAATCATCGATTCTTTCATCGCCTTTCTGATGAACGTTTCGATGGACACGGAGCGGCGGATTCTCGATGTCCCAGTTCGGCAGCCCGACGCCGCCGCGTGCGTAACCGCCTCCGCAGGCAGCGAACTGTTGACCATGGAAAGCCAGTTCTTATTCTAGGGCGCTGGTTGGCGCGACACCCATGCCGGCCCCACGCAAGCCGTCAATTCATCTGCGGACAACCTCCCGCGATTGAGCCTTTGTCTGCACAGCCATTCACAAACCAACTGATGATGAGAACCGGATCAGGCTGACCGGTTCCTCAGTTAGAGCGGTTATCAGATCAGCTTAGCCGGAGAATTGCCACAAGGACACCAAGACACCAAGGCACACAAAGAACATGGTGATTCTTCGTGCCTTGGTGCCTTTGTAGCAAAGGCTACACTCATTTGCGAACCGCTATAGGAGATAAAGGAGAGACACTATGAGCGTTGCAAAACCGGAACATCTCATCTTCGATGCGAAACTGAAAGCCGAAAGGGATTATTGGGTTGAGAAGTTGTCAGGCGAGCGGGGCGAATCTAATCTCAGGTTAGATTTCAAAAGACCGGCAGGCGACGCCGGCCCGCAAGAGGTTGTCCCTATCCTGGTTCCCGGAACCGTTTATGAAAAACTCGTCAAAGTTACAGGGGATGTTGATTTGTTGGTCTATACGTTTCTGCTGGCAGCACTCAAAGTATGTTTGCAGAAATACAGCGACAGTGAGGCGGTCGCCGTCGGCAGCCCCTCGCTACGTAAAACCGACGGCGCTTCGGAAACCGCCAATGCGCTGTCCATCGTTGATCAGATGGATAGCCAGATGACCTTTCGGGCCTTCCTTCTGCAAGTTCAGGAAACCTTGAAAGCCGCCTATGCGCGGCAGAGCTACCCGTTTGACCGCCTGTTAAAAGATCTGGGCAGCGAATCGGCGGAAAACCGCCGACGGCTATTTGCCGTTACCCTGGCGCTGGCAAATATCCACGACGAGTTGCCTGATGTTGGCGCGGATGTAACGATCCATTTTGATAAATCGTCGGACGGCATCAGCGGCGAAGTAACTTACCGTAGCGGCATCTTCCACAGGAGCACCATCGAGCGATTCGCCAAACATTTCATCGCCGTTTTAAGCGCCGCCTTAAACAACATCGCCACCACCCTTGGCGATTTGCAAATACTGACTGAGTCTGAACACCACGCACGAGTGGTCGAATGGAATGACACAGCGGTCGAATATGCCGGAGAGCGTTGCCTGCACCGGCTGTTCGAGACCCAGGCGGCGAAAACCCCTGAAGCCATCGCCCTCCAAACCGACAATGAGCAGGTCACCTATGGCGAACTCAATCATCGCGCTAATCAACTGGGGCGCTATCTGCAAACCCTTGGGGTCGGGCCTGAGGTCATCGTCGGAATCTGCATGGAACGCGCGGTCGCCAGGATCGTCGGCATACTTGGGATATTGAAGGCCGGCGGCGCTTATATGCCTTTGGATTCTGCCTATCCGCAGGAACGCTTGCGGCTGATGATTGACGACACGCAGACCAGCGTAGTGTTGACCCAGGAGCACCTGGCCGGATTGATGCCGGAAGTTGCCGCTCGGCAAATCTTCCTTGATACGCAATGGCCGCTCATCGCACAGCACGATGGGGAAGACATCGCCAGCCGCGCCGGTGCAGCCAATCTGGCTTACGTCATTTACACCTCTGGCTCAACCGGACAGCCAAAAGGCGTGCTGGTCGATCACTGGTCGGCAAGTTGTCTGGTTGAGGCACAGATCAAGGCATTTGAACTCAGCGCCGATGACCGCGTATTTCAGTTCGCCTCGTTGAGTTTTGATGCGTCGGTCTCAGAAATCTTCACGACCCTGGCAGCCGGAGGGACACTGGAACTGGGGAGCCCTGAAGCTCTTTATGTCGGGTCATTCCTGAATCAGGAATTGAAGATGAAAGCCATAACCACCATCACACTGCCGCCTTCGATCATGGCAGATACGCTGGCTGAGGGGATGCCTGCGCTGCGGGCCATCGTGGCCGCCGGCGAAAGCTGCCCCGCAGCAACCGCCGCGCGCTGGGCTGAGGGCCGTCTCTTCATCAATGCCTATGGCCCAACCGAAGCGGCAGTATGCGCCTCGTTGCTGAAACAGACGGCAGCGGCGACCGTGCCGCCACCCGTAGGCCGCCCCATAGAGAACAAGCGCATTTATCTGCTCGACACATTTATGGGGCCGGTGGCCCTTGGCGTCAAAGGAGAACTGTGTGTCGGCGGGCCGGGCCTCGCACGCGGTTATCTCAACCGCCCTGAAGTGACCGCAGAGCGTTTCATTCCCGATCCGTTTAATGTTCTGCCGGGAGCGCGCCTATATCGAACCGGCGACCTTGCCTGTTACCTGCCTGACAGCAATATCACCTTCGTCGGGCGAGCCGACCATCAGGTGAAGATTCGCGGCCATCGCATAGAGCCCGGCGAGATTGAGCATGTCTTAAGCCAGTTGCCGACCATTCAGGAGGCCGTGGTCGTCGCCCGTGGAAACCAAAACGGCGATGAGCGGCTGATCGCTTACCTTGTGCCAGCCGAAGGCGCGGAGTTGGTGGCGAATGAAGTACGGGGCTACCTGAAAGAACGTCTCCCCGAATATATGATCCCGGCGTTTTTTGTATCATTGCCGGCAATGCCCCAGACGCGTAACGGGAAAGTGGATCGCCGGAACCTGCCGGAGATCGATCCGGGGAGGCCAGAGTTGGCGGATGGTTACATCGCTCCGCGCAACGAATTGGAGAGCGAATTGGCCGCGATATTCAGCAATATCCTCGGCCTCGATAGCGTAGGCATCTATGACAATTTCTTTGAACTGGGCGGACATTCCCTGCTTGCCGTTCAACTCATCACGCAGATTCGAGATGTCTTCCATGTGGAGTTGGATGTCATCGCCGCCTTTGAAGCGCCGACCGTGGCTGAACTGGCCGTGACTATCGTGCAAGCTCAAATGGAACAACTGGACAGCGAAGGGGGCGCGGAAATGCTCAATGAAATCGAACAGCTTTCTGAGAATAAAGCTGAAATGCAGCACCTGGAAGAACGCCATATCTAAATCGTTGCGGCGATGGTTTCATCCCTTCGATACTCCATCGCCACGACGATTGCTCAGGCAATGCACCTTCCAGGGCGTCTGAAAAACAAGGAGACGAGTATGCTTGAGATCATCAAACGGCCCGAAGTCTTTTGGCCGACAACGACACTGTCGGTCGAGGTCCAGAATTATCGCCAACTCAATCCTAAACTCGCAGAGATCGTTTTAGAGAATGAGCGCCAGATCAGGGCGACACTGAAAACCACACCGATTGCAGAATTGCGCCCGGACGCCTTTGTCAGCAATGTTCTCAAGTGGGATTACCCTGAGATTCGCGAATTCCGGCAGATGGTGTTGCACAGCATACGCGAGTATATGGCGATCATCGGCGATCCGAATGATCCGGAAATGAAGATCTCCGGCATCAACTGCTGGGCCAATGTCATGCGTTTCGGCGAAGGACTGCCGGTACATCATCATGACCCGGCATTCGTCAGCGGTCATTACCAGGTGCGTAGCGGCAACAACGGCGAGGACATCAGGGCGAAGGGAATGGGAGACTCTGGCAATACCGTCTACTTTCGACCCGGATTCATGGATCGTTGCCACGGCATAGACGCGGCGGTGACGGCATCCAATCTCTGGGATGAAGACTGGCGCGTCAGCGTTCCGCCGGAAGAAGGCCGACTGTTTTTATTTCCGAGCTATGTCCGCCACGAAGTCCGCCCATACATGGGGCCGAGCGAACGCATCTCCATCGGCGTCGATGTGTTCGTCAAGAAGCAACGCTCGCTAATCAATTTTCGCAGCAGGCGGTGGTACATTCCTGAGTAAGTGCGGCGGCATCACTGCGCCTGCCGCTGTCGTCTGTGAATCGATTTGACTGCGGTTCTGCGGCAAGCTCAATTAGCTTTGGACGAACTGATTGAGGGTAAACTCATGGCGACGATCATGATCTTTCCATTCCCCGAATACGGGCACCTCAACCCGACGCTGAAACTGGCGAAAGCTTTGAAGCAAGCCGGCCACCGCGTCTGCTTCCTGGGGTTTGCAGAGTTTGAAGCCTATCTGGTCGCCCAAGGACTGGAGTTCATGCCCATCCTTGAGAACTGTAATGAAGATTGCATTTCAGGCGAGCCGCCCCGCTGTATGCAGGCCACGCAAGTGACGCAATCTTTAGCCGCTATGAAAGTCACTGATCGGGCTTCCTCGGAGACCTACAGGCAGATCGAGAAGGAACTCGAAAGGATAACCGGAGAGATACCCCCCGACCTGTTGATCGCTGACATTCTAATCGGCGGCCTCGCCTATAAAGCGGCTCGCGAGTTCGGCATCTCCAGCATTTTGGTCAGCCCCTCTTACTTTGAGATGCCGATGCTGGGTAAGCCTGTCCTCGACGAAAAAGACCGCCAACTGCCTGTGCTGGTGTTTTGTCCCGAAGCCTTTGATTTCCCAGGGGCGAGCAAGAAACCGAACCGCTATTACATCGAGCCATCAGTCGACCTGGAGCGCCAGGAACTGCATGCGTTTCCCTGGGAAGCGCTCGATCAGTCGAAGCCGCTGATCTATAGCTCTGCGGGCTGCCAACCCCATCTATACGATCAGAGTTCAACGCTTTATCGCGCGCTGATCGAGGCGATGAGCGAGAAGCCGGAATGGCAATTGGTGCTGGCCATTGGCCGCCACATGGACTGCGCCGCGTTTGAGCCGGTTCCTGAAAATGTTTTGCTGGTCAACTGGGCACCGCAACTGGAATTGATAAAGCGAGCGGCGATGATGATTACTCACGGCGGCCTGGGCGCGGTCAAAGAATGCATCATGTTGAGCGTGCCGATGATCGTCTTTCCGTGCCGCTGGGATCAGCCTTTCAATGCGGCGCGAGTGGTGGCGCATGGGCTGGGGATGCGTGGCAATATCAATCAGGTGACGGCGCAGCAGGTGGCCAACTTGATAGACAGCGTCGCCACAAACCCGACCTTGAAGCGGCGCATGGCAGCGATGAGCCAAACCTTTCACCAGATCGAAGATTCCGGCATCGGCGTCAAGGTCGTCGAAAGCATCTTGAGCCAGGCGCACGATCAACACGCACGATCAACCGATTATCGAAGCTCCGCGATTCTCTAGCTGCTCTCCTGTATAGGGTAATTTTATGGCGACGATTGCGCTCTTTCCATTTCCTGCATACGGGCATCTCAACCCGACGTTGAAGCTGGCGAGAGCTTTGAAGCAAGCTGGCCACCGGGTCTGTTATCTGGGGCTGGCCGACTTTGAAGACTACATTCGCTCTCAAGGGCTGGAGTTCATTCCCATCCTTGAAAACTCTCATACAACTGATGCCTCAGGCTCAACCAAGGCGCGTTCGCAGGTAAACCCTCTCGAAGTCATAGGCATTGGAGCAAACGGTCAGGCAGGTAAGATCAATCACACACAACTCAATGAGATTGCCAGACAGGTTAAACCGATCATTCAAGATATGAATCCCGACCTGTTGATCGTCGATTTTCTGATTGGCGGCTTTGCCTATATGGTGGCTCAAGAATTCGGCATCGCCGGCGCGCTAATCGATACGACACTCGTTGAGGGAATCATGCTGGGAGGGCCAGCCCCTGAGTCCATGCGCTGCGAATTGCCTGTGCTGGTGCTGTGCCCGGAAGCGTTTGAATTGCCCGGCACTGCCAGAAACCCGAACCGCTATTACATCGAGCCATCAGTCGACCTGCAACGCCAGGAACTACATGCCTTTCCCTGGGAAGCGCTCGATCAGTCAAAGCCGCTGATTTATGCTTCGCTCGGCAGCCAGGCTTATGTTTATGAACACAGCGCCAGGGTATTCGGCGCGATAGTCGAGGCGATGAGCGAGAAGCCGGAATGGCAATTGGTGATGGCCATCGGCCCTCACCTGAAGACGACGGACTTCGAGCCGCTGCCGGCCAATGTGCTGATGGTCAACTGGGCACCGCAACTCAAGATGTTGGAGCGCGCGGCGATGATGATCACTCACGGCGGCCTGGGTGCGGTCAAAGAATGCATCATGTTGAGCGTGCCGATGATCGTCTTTCCATGCCGCTGGGATCAGCCTTTCAATGCGGCGCGAGTGGTGGCGCACGGGCTGGGGATGCGTGGCAATATCAATCAGGTGACGGCGCAGCAGGTGGCCAACTTGATAGACAGCGTCGCCACAAACCCGACCTTGAAGCGGCGCATGGCAGCGATGAGCCAAACCTTTCGCCAAATCGAAGACTCACGCATTGGCGTCAAGGTCGTCGAAAGCATCTTGAGCCAGGCGCACGATCAACCCGCACGATCAACCGATTATCGAAGCTCCGCGATTCTCTAGCTGCTTTCCTGTATAGGGTAATTTTATGGCGACGATTATGTTCTGTCCCTTTCCTGAATTCGGGCATCTCAACCCGACGTTGAAGCTGGCGAGAGCTTTGAAGCAAGCTGGCCACCGGGTCTGTTATCTGGGGCTGGCCGACTTTGAAGACTACATCCGCTCTCAAGGGCTGGAGTTCATTCCCATCCTTGAGAGACGCTACCCCAAAGGCAAGTCGGGTGAGCGTTCCGCGCAGATGAAGCTTGGTCGCCTGGAGTTGATCATGCTTGAAGAACTGCAAGCGGATGCGCAAGTTCGTACGATGCCCTTCAAGGGGATTAAGGAAGAGATCGGAGCAATTATCCGGGATAACCATCCCGACCTGTTGATCGTCGATTTTCTGATCGGCGGCCTCGCCTATCTGGTGGCGCAGGAATACGGCGTCGCCAGCGCCGTACTCAGCGTTACCCTGCTTGAGGGCTGGATGCTGGGAGAGCCAGCGCCAGAGGCCGGGTATCAAGAATTGCCTGTGCTGGTGCTGTGCCCGGAGGCGTTCGATTTCAAAAACGCCCGCAGGAAAGCAAACCGCTTTTACATCGAGCCATCAGTCGACCTGCAACGCCAGGAGCCGCATGCGTTTCCCTGGGAAGCGCTCGATCAATCGAAGCCGCTGATTTATGCCTCGCTCGGAAGTGAATCGCATCTGTACGAGCAGAGTCCCGATATTTTCCGCGCGATAATCGAGGCGATGAACGAGAAGCCGGAATGGCAGTTAGTGCTGGCCATCGGCCCTCACCTGAAGACGACCGACTTCGAGCCGCTGCCGGCCAATGTGCTGATGGTCAACTGGGCACCGCAACTCAAGATGCTGGAGCGCGCAGCGATAATGATCACTCACGGCGGCCTGGGTGCGGTCAAAGAATGCATCATGCTGAGCGTGCCGATGATCGTCTTCCCGTGCCGCTGGGATCAGCCCTTCAATGCCGCCAGAGTGGTGGCGCACGGGCTGGGGATGCGCGGCAATATCAATCAGGTGACGGCGCAGCAGGTGGCTAACTTGATAGACAGCGTTGCCACAAACCCGACCTTGAAGCGGCGCATGGCAGCGATGAGCCAAACCTTTCGCCAGATCGAAGACTCACGCATTGGCGTTAAGATTCTTGAGGGGATCATGCGTGATTTTCGCCTAACGCCAAATCCCACGACCGCATCGCCACCCTGGCGCGAGTCGCTCTCAATCTAATTCTCGGCGACCGCGCCGTTCGCCAGATCCGTCTACAACGATTCTTTCATCTATAGAGGCTGTTATGGCTAATATCCTGTTTATGCCGGTTCCAGAGTTCGGGCATCTGAATCCTCCACTTAAACTGGCAAAATCGTTACAACAACGCGGCCATTGCGTCTACTACATAGGGTTCTCAGACTTCGAAGATTATGTGCGCTCGCAAGGGCTTGAATACATTTCCATGTTTGCAGAGCGTTATCCAAAGGGCTATATGAAAGCGCGGATCGAGAAACAGGCAAAGATGAAGACCGACCTGTTAAGCATGATGTTTTTTGAGGCGAGCGCAGCGAATGATCAGATCGCCGTCGACCCGCTGACAGCCTTTGAGTTGGAAATTGCGCGAATCTTTCAGATCATCAAGCCTGACCTGTTCATTGTCGATAACATGATGCGGGATCTGGCGGCGACCGTAGCTCACAAACTCGGCGTGCCGACCGTCCGACTCTCTTTGCATTTCGAGGAGGCGCGCATCAGTTTGGCTGGGCCTGCTCACGTCCCGCCGCCTGTGAACCTGCCGGCGATTATTCTATGTCCGAAAGAATTCGACTTTACCTATTCGCCGTTCAAAGAGAATTACCATTACCTTGAGGCTTCCATCGAAGTGGAAAGAAAAGAGACCAGCGCCTTTCCGTGGGACAGACTTGATGAAAATCAACCGCTCATCTACTGCTCGTTTGGCAGCCAGTGCCATCAGTACGAGCAAAGCGAAGGGCTGTTCCGGGCGATTATCGCGGCGATTGGTGATAGGCCGGAATGGCAGTTAGTGCTGGCCATCGGCCCTCACCTGAAGACGGCGGACTTCGAGCCGCTGCCGGGCAATGTGCTGATGGTCAACTGGGCACCGCAACTCAAGATGTTGGAGCGCGCGGCGATGATGATCACCCACGGCGGCCTGGGCGCGGTCAAAGAATGCATCTTTTTCGCTGTCCCCATGATTGTCCTCCCAGGCAAGTGGGATCAACCCTACCATGCCGCGAGAGTTGCGCATCACGGCATAGGCGTGCGCGGCAACAATCATGACAAATCGGTTCGGCAAATAAACTTCTTGATCGATAGCATCGCCGGTAATCCGTCGTTCAAACAACGCATAACGGCGATGAGCCAAACCTTCCGCGAGATTGAAAACTCAGGCATCGGCGTCAGGATAGTCGAGAAGCTGATGGCTGATTTACAGGACAAGCGCGCCAACGAAACATCTGCATTCGTCGACGAGGCGCGTGGTTGTTGTGCAGACCCGCAGGACAGCAGCGCCCTGCGCTCGTCTGCCCTTTGATCTTCGGATGCATTCAAGCCTTATAGCGGATTGCAAATGAGATTAGCCTTTGCCACCAAGACACCAAGGCACGAAGAATCACCATCTCCTTGGTGTTGCTTTGTGGCTTGGTGCCTTTGTGGCAATTCTCCGGCTTAGCTGATCTGATAACCGCTCTAGTCATCAGGCAAGTCCCCTCTTGCAGTATAAGCTCGGTCAGCGCCTGCATGGGGTTGAGACGAGGATAGTATGGCAACGATCATTTTCTTTCCGCACCCTGAGTTCGGGCATCTGAATCCTCCGCTGAAGCTTGCACGAACCCTGAAACAGAAGGGCCATCGCGTCTGCTACGTAGGCTTACCGGACTTTGAAGAATACGTCAGTTCTCAGGGGCTGGAATACCTTTCTATCTTTGAGAGCAGGTGCCCGAAAGGCTACCTGAAACGGCGCGCGAAGGAGAAAGCCGAACTGGATCTCGACAATTTAAGCCTGCTTCTCTGGGAATCAGCCGGCAGCCAGGGAGCAGCGCCGTTTGATCTCTTCAAGGAGATCGAAAAGGAGTTTGCCGGGCTATTGGCCAAGGTGGTGCCCGATCTATTGATTGTCGATTTCAAGTTGCGCGACCTGGCGGCGCTGACGGCTGCGAAGTTTGGTCTGCCGACGGCAATTCTTTCAGTGACGCTGATCGATCTCGCGCCGCTCACCGGTCTTGAAGAGGATGACGCGGCTTTTAGCGGGTTGCCGGAATTGTTTCTATGTCCCAAAGCCTTCGATTTTCCGTCTCCGACAAAACGTAATCGTCATTACATTGAAGCCTCCATCGAATTGGAGCGCAAGGAAGCGCACGACTTTCCGTGGGACAAACTTGATGAAAGCCGCCCGCTCATTTACTGCTCGCTGGGCAGCCAGCCTTATCAGTACGAACACAGCGAGAAGCTATTCCGGGCGATCATCGAGGCGATGCGCGCTAAGCCTGGATGGCAACTCGTCCTGGCAGCGGGCACGCATCTGAAAGCGACGGACTTCGAGCCGCTGCCGGCCAATGTGCTGGTGGTCAACTGGGCACCGCAACTCAAGATGCTGGAGCGCGCGGCGATAATGATCACCCACGGCGGCCTGGGCGCGGTCAAAGAATGCATCTTTTTCGCCGTCCCCATGATCGTCTTTCCATGCCGTTGGGATCAGCCGCATAACGCAGCGCGCGTAGCCTATCACGGCATAGGCGTGCGCGGTGACATCAATGAGATTTCCGCCGAGCATATCCACAAATTGATCGATAGCATCGCCGGGAACGCCTTGTTCAAACAGCGCATGGCGGCGATGAGCCAAACCTTCCGCGAAATCGAAAACTCAGGCATCGGCGTCAGGACAATCGAAAAAATCTTGACCGACGCTTTGCAGCGCCGGCCTGCGCTGCTCGCCAGATAACCTGCCGCGTGTGAGTGTAATTCTCACACGCCAATGTCGACCAGAAAAGAGGAGTCAAATCGTGGATTCGAGAAACCCAGAGATGAATAACATGGCTGATTCGGCCAGGCGGATTGCCGGACTGTCACCGGCAAAGCTGGCGATGCTTGCCCGCCGCCTCAAAGAAAAAAAAGCGCCCGGTGAACGACCGCCCATTATTCAGCGAAGGGATGAGTCCGAAACCCTGATTCCGCTCTTGCCGAGCCAACAGGGTGTGTGGCTGATCAGCCAGTTGCATCCGGACCTGCCCTTTTACAACTTGCCCGGCTCCTGGCCTTTCAAGGGAAAACTCAATCTGAACGCCTTGGAGCAGGCGCTGAATGAAACCGTGCGACGGCATGAGATTCTGCGCACCAGCTTCCCGGCCATCAAGGGCGAGCCTGTGCAGACCATCGAATCGGCAAACCTGCTCAGCGTACCCCTGGTCGATCTGCGCGGGCTATCGCCGATAGAAAGATGGAAGCAGGCTGAACGGCTTGGCTTGCAAGATAAGCTGCGTAAATTTGATCTACAGCAAGAGTGTCCGCTGCGCATGAATTTCCTGATGCTCGATCAGGACGAGTTAGTGCTGCTGCATTCGGTGCATCATATTGCCTTTGATGCCTGGTCGGCTGCGGTATTTATGACGGAGCGCGAAACGCTGTATAAGGCATTCATCAATGGCGTCCCTTCATCCCTGACTGAATTGCCTGTGCAATGCGGCGATATCGCCCTCTGGCATCAACGGTGGATGCAGGGAGAGGAAGCCGAGTCGCAACTGGCGTACTGGAGAGAGAAGCTCGCCGGCAGTTCATCGGAACTGGAACTGCCGACGGACCGCCCGCGCATGGGGCAACCTTTCCTGGGCGCATGGCAAAAGGCGCAACTCTCGGCAACGCTGACCGAGGCGATCAGAAAATTGAGCTTCGAGGAAGGCGCGACGCTGTTCATGACATTGTTGGCGGCGTTGAATGGATTGCTTTTCCGTTATACAGGTCAGGAAGAGATTAATATTGGCACGTTGTTCTCAACCCGTAACCGCTCCGAATACGAAGGGTTGATCGGCCCATTTTTTAATACCCTGATCATGCGAACGCAATTGCGCGACGGCTCGACATTCCGCGAGGCGCTCAGGGCCGTGCGCCAAACGACCCTGGCCGCCTACAGCCATTCGGATTATCCGTTTGCCGAACTGGTTGAAGGCTTACGCGCAAGCGAGGATTTAGACTCCGGGCCGCCGTTCCGCATCAAGTTTGGCATGGGGCCATCACATTCATCGGCGCGGCCAGGCGAGTTGTTCGGCATGGCGATGGAAGGATTCAATCACCTTACGGCAATGAATCTGGAGAGGCAGGAATCAATTGGCCCGAAAGCCGCTAGAAACCTGACGGGCAAGGAATGGCTTCCTGATAATCTGGGAGTTCACCTCGACTATGACATGGCTTTGTACGTACACGAGGTCGACGATCAGTTCCACGTTCGTATCTGGTATAACTCAAACCTCTTTGAGCCTACAACTATTGCCAGGCTGCTCAGAGATTTTCGAACCTTCGTCGAATCTGCCGTCAGCCATCCTGATCAGCCAATTGCCAGAGGCAATCTGCTGACCCCGGCCTGCCGCCATCAATTGCTCACAGAATGGAATGACACGTCGGCGGACGATGAAGAGGCAGAGACTTTTTCGCCTTTGTTTGCCGCTCAGGTCGAGCGGACTCCCGATGCCATCGCCGTCGTCTGCGAAGACCAGCAGGTGAGCTACGGCGAATTGAACCGGCGGGTCACCGGCCTGGCGCATCGCTTGCGAACGCACGGCGTCGACGCCGAAGGCTTGGTGGCGGTAGCCGCAGGGCGCGGCATCGATTTTCTGACGGCGATGCTTGCGGCTTTCAAGATCGGCGCGGCCTATCTGCCGCTCGATCCAGACGATCCGGCGATGCGCCTGCAAGAGATATTGAGCCAGAGTCAGGCCAGGGTAGTTTTGACTACAGATGGTTATATGCTCGTGGTCACGCAGACGCTTGCCAACATGGCAGCAGATCAGCGTCCGGTAATGCTGTCGATGACGGCGTCGGCGAAAGCAGAAGTTTCGCCATGCGACTTCTCGGCGAGTTGCGACCCGCAAAACAGGGCTTACGTCATGTTCACGTCCGGCTCGACCGGCACGCCGAAAGGGGTCATGGTCGAGCAGGCCGGGATGGTCAATCATTTGCGAGCAAAGGTCGTCGATTTGCAGTTGACCGCCGCCGACACGGTCGTGCAAAACGCCTCTGAGAGATTCGACATTTCGGTGTGGCAATTTCTCGCGGCTCTGATGGTTGGCGGGCGCGTGCGTATCGTCGAAGATGAAATCGCTCAGTCACCCATGCGGCTCTTGGATGTCGTCGAGCGTGAAGCGATAACTATTCTCGAAGCCGTACCCTCGTTAGTCGGAGCCGCCCTTGACGAGATGTTGGAGGGAGCCTCACGTCCCAGCTTAGCCGCGCTGCGCTGGCTGCTGGTCACCGGCGAAGCGATTGCGCCGCAGACTTGTACCAACTGGCTGAGCTTTTATCCTGATCTGCCATTGTTGAATGCCTACGGCCCGACGGAGTGCTCTGATGACGTGACGCACTATGCCATCCGCCGCGCGCCGGCCACCGATGTAATTCACATGCCAATCGGCAGACCTCTGCGCAACACGCAATTGTACGTGCTCGGTGGCGAATATTCGCTCTTACCCGAACGGGTTCTCGGCGAACTTTATGTCGGCGGTAAAGGGGTCGGCAGAGGCTATCTCAACGACGCCTGGAGAACCGCAGAACGCTTTACCCCTGACCCGTTTTCTATGAAGCCCGGCGCACGGCTCTATAAAACCGGCGACCTGGTTGGCTATCGGCCTGATGGTAATATTGAATACAGAGGCCGCCTGGATCATCAGGTGAAAGTTCGCGGCTATCGCATTGAACTGGCAGAAATCGAGATTGTCTTGGGACGGCACACGGGCGTACAGCAGGCGGTCGTCGTAGCACGCGAAGACCAGCCCGGCGACAAACGCCTCGTCGCTTATGTGGTTGCCGCCGAGCAGCCCGCGCCGACGAGCACAGAGTTGAGCCAGTTCCTATTGGAGCGTCTGCCGGATTACATGACGCCCTCGGTTTTCGTGCCGCTGGATGCCTTGCCGCTGACTGCGAACGGCAAACTTGATCGTCGCGGCTTGCCTGCGCCGATGCCATCACTGCCGTCCGACGAAGAAGAATGGATCGCTCCGGATAGTCCCATCGAAAAGAAACTCGCAGAGATCTGGGCCGAGATGTTTAAGGTGAAGCAGATCGGTATCTTTGATAATTTTTTCCACCTGGGAGGCCATTCCATCAAGGCGGTCAGAGTGATTAACCGCATCAACCAGGCCTTCAACGTGAACCTCTCCGTGCGTAACGTGTTTGAAGAGCCGACCATTGCCGGTCTGGCGCTGCTCATCGAAGAGACGTTGATCGATAAGCTGGAGGTTGAGTAACCAGTCGCCGCCATGCCGCAAGCGCGGGGATGGCGACTAGCTCTAGCAAAACGCATTGAGGGATATTGCTCACTGAGTCCCGCTTAGGAGTCGACATGAATCATGCAATCAAAAAAATCAGCACGAGTGTTTATCCATATCACTCGACGCTCAATACAGAGCGACCGTCGCAGAGTCGCCCGCTGAACATTATCGGTATCTCGGCGGGATACCATGATTCGGCATGTTGTTTAATGCAAGATGGGGCGCTGGTCGCCGCCGCCCAGGAAGAACGCTTTTCACGGCTCAAGCATGACAAATCATTTCCCCGGCGGGCCTTCAGGTATTGCCTGGAGCAAGCCGGAATCACCATTGCGGAAATCGATTGTCTGGCTTATTACGAAGATCCATGCCAGAAGCTGGGCAGGCAGATCTGGATGGGATTAGCGCCGACCCCGTCCGCTTCGCGCCGCGAGGCGATACTTGATCGCCTGGCCAAGCTCAAACCGCAGCAGGCCATCCGCCAGTTGTTAGGTTATGAAGGGCCGCTGGAAATCTTCGATCATCACCTTTCTCATGCAGCCAGCAGTTTCTATTTCTCAGGATTTGAAGAAGCCGCCATCATGACGGTTGATGGCGTCGGCGACTGGCCGACGACCACTTATGGTTCCGGCAAGGGCAGCCAGATCGAACGCTTCGAGCAGGTTGATTTCCCTGATTCCCTGGGATTCTTTTACAGCGCCATTACCAGTTATCTGGGGTTTGAAGTCAATGACGGCGAGTACAAAGTGATGGGGCTGGCACCGTATGGCAAACCCATCTATGCCGAGCAAATTCGCGAGCTTGTAGAGTTGCTGCCGACAGGCCAATATCGTCTCAACATGAAGTACTTCGCTTTTCTCAGCGAAGATTTCATGTATTCCGAGCCGTTGAGCGCCCTGCTTGGACAACCGCCGCGCGAGCCGGAATCAGAGATACGGCAATTCCATCAAGATGTCGCCCGCAGCGCGCAGTTCGTCCTTGAAGAGATCCTGCTGGAGAAGGCCCGTTATCTGCACCGCCAGGCACCGAGTGAAAATCTTTGCATGGCAGGCGGCGTCGCTTTGAACTGTGTGGCTAACCGCAGGCTGCTCAAAGACGGGCCGTTCAAACGGCTGTTCGTGCAACCCGCCGCCGGCGATGCAGGCGGCGCGCTTGGCGCGGCGGCCCTGGCGCATGTACGGCTGACGGATGAAAGGCCGGCCAACAAGAAGCTCGAACAGGTCTACCTGGGCCCCGGCTTTTCGTCTTCAGAAGTCCATGACTTTTTGCAAAGCACATCGGCCCGCTATGAAGATTATCGCGGCAGGGAAAAAGAGTTGATACGGGTGACCGCAGAACATCTCGCCAAAGGCAAAGTGATCGGCTGGTTTCAGGGACGCATGGAGTTTGGGCCGCGAGCCCTTGGAGGCCGGTCAATTCTGGCCGACCCGCGACGGCCTGAAATGCGCGACCGCATCAACGCGCTGGTGAAAATGCGTGAGGCTTTCAGACCTTTTGCCCCTGCCGTGCTTGAATCGCGGACGACCGAACATTTCGAGCTCGACCATTCATCGCCTTTCATGTTGGAAACCTGCCAGGTGAAATCATCTCTTGAACTGCCGGCGATTGAGCATGTCGACGGGTCTGCGCGCGTGCAGACAGTTGATCCCAGGGTCAACCCGCGATTCGCCGCTTTGCTGGAGGAATTTCATCGCCGCACAGGCTGCCCGATCCTGCTCAACACCTCATTCAACATGCGAGGCGAGCCCATTGTCTGCACCCCTGTCGACGCGATTATGTGCTTTGTCAGATCGAAGATCGATATTCTGGTTGTCGAAGACTTCATCATTGAGCGGGCAAGTATTCCGCCTTTGTGGAAACTTCAGGCTCAAGGGGGAATGGCAAAAAGAGGAAGTTCGGACGAGGCCATCAGTCATCTTGTTTATACCTTGCTTTGAGGAGGCACGCAGCATGAACCGTCCACCTGATTTACTAAAGCCCTTTGCCAACCATGTGGCGCATCTGGCGACATCGGCTGACAGTTCGCACCTGATTCGCTTATTACAGTTGACGGGCCTGTTTGCCGCGCCCGCAACCCCCGCCGCCCAGCCGGACATTGACAGCCGGCTGCCGGCCCTGGAGTCGGATCGTGTGGGAATCTGGGAGCGCAAATCGAAAGAGGGCAAGTCCTATTTCGCACGCCGCCTGGATCGTGCGAATGAGTGGAATATGTGGGCCAATGAGGGACGGATTGAGGCGAAAGGCACGAAGCGGCGGATTGTCTTAATTGGCGAATCGGTTGCACGCGGCTACCTCTACGACCCGCTATTCACCCCTGCCAAGGTGCTTGAAAAAATCCTCAAGCCGCATTTCTCTGAAGCGGGCATTGAGGTCATCGACCTGGCGCGGCTCAGCCTACTGCAAAATGAATTATTGGAACTGGCGCATTCGGCGCTCGCGCTCGAACCGGACGCGGTGGTGATCTTTGCAGGGAATAACTGGGGGCTGGGGTTTTCGTCGTCGGTCAACGACACCGATTACCGGCGATCCGTAGCGACGGTGGCACGCGAGCGCGGAGTTGCCGGATTGAAGCGTTTTGCAGAGGAGCGGCTGAAGCATGAGATTCAACAACTGGTGAAGACGGTCGCTTCGCTCTATCAAGCTCAAGAAATTCCGCTTCTCTGGATCATCCCGGAATTCAACCTCAGGGACTGGCGCGACCCGGAAACCAACGCGCCGTATCTCACGCAAAGCGCCAACCGCGAGTGGATGGCGTTGTGGCAGGAAGCACGCCAGGCTTTGCAAAACGATGACCTGACGGCAGCGGCGACATGCGCTGAAAAGATGGTTGAGCTTGACCAGGGCATCTGTGTTGCCGGGCTGTATCTGCTTGCCGATTGCTGCCGGCGAACCGGAGATCATCAGACGGAAAGGCATTACCTTGAGCGTGCGCGCGACGCATTGATCTGGGATAACACAGGATATGTGCCCTCCAGATCTTACACGGTCGTGCAAGCGACCTTGCGGGACGAGGTGGCAAAGTATGGCAATGAGATCGTCGATTTGCCTCTGCTGTTCAACGAGTATCTGAATGGCGAACTGCCGGATCGCCGTCTGTTCGTCGATCATTGTCATCTGACGAGCGAGGGGATTCGCCTATCCATGGCTGCCGCAGGCCAACGCTTGCTGCAAACGCTCTGCGGCACTGCTCCGCGTTGGAGCGCCCTGGCGGACAAGCAGATTGCGCCATCCCGCGAAGTCGAAGCCGAAGCGGCTTTTCTGGCGGCGGTGCATAATGCGCACTGGTGGCAAGCAAGCGATCTGGTTGATTATTTCTGTCAGCGAGCCGTCGAGCACTCGCCGAAAGTTGTGCAAATGATCACTACCTTCAGTGAACTGCAAACTCGGAGACCGCCCATGTTGATGAGCCGATCTGCCGAACAATTTTCCAAGCTGGGGGCCGGGCTGATTCAGTTCTACACGATTCAATACAGTAAACAGTTGCTTGACGAGGTATTTCTGAATGCCGTCGAGCGCGCAACGGAAAAACTCGGAGTCGACAGAAAACACCTCGAACGGATGCAACAGCAGGAGCACAGCGTCGTTCGCAAAGCGAATAACCTGCTGGATTATTATTACTGCTCGGCTGCCCGACAGCCGCGAGAACTGATGTGGGCCTTCGCAGTTCAGGGAATGAGCCCGCTGCTGAAGATGCGTAGTGATTATTACAAAGCCTATGGGCTGACCTCACGGTTTGTCTTTGTCGGCGAGCCTGACTGCCCTGTCGATCTGCGCCTGACTTGCAGGCTGCCGCAGGGAAGCCGGGCGGCAGACGACATTGCCATTGAAGTGAATGGGACACGCTTTGGCGAATTGTCGATCAATCGTCATTGGGAGACCTGGCAGATTTCGGTTGGCGAAGAACTGGTGCGCGACGGCCTGAACGAAGTCGTGATCCATTGGCCGCTGCCTGAGTTCCCCGATCAACAAACGCTCGACGCCATGTTCGATCATCTGGTAGATGAGGGAATCTACCCAGATTTTTACCCGGTGTTTGGTGAAATCCATACCTTTGTGGCGTCAGACGCGCGGAAATGGCGAGCCCGCGCATCGGTCTAAGCGAATCGCTCTCTTGCAATGATCATCAGGAACCCCCTGGAAAACTGTGGCCGGTCAGGCGAAGACGTTTAATTGACAAGTCAGACCCTTTTGACCGTCAGCCAGGCGCGGAGGAGACATGGGATACGTCGAGTACATCAACCAGATCGCTTTCAAAATTCTTCAGCCCGATGTGCCGGTGACTGAATTCCTGAAATCAAATACCTGGGTGAAGCAGTACATCACCTCGGCCCAATCGACAGGCGAGTTGGAAGTTCTGAATACGGAAATTCCCGGCGAAGACCGCGAGAGAATAAAAAAGTTGGGCAGCCTGCTCAACATCCCGCGAATGTCGACGTTCGCCATTGCCGCGATTATCAACAAAGCGGTCTCATTGATGCGGGATGACTTGTCATTCGTCAATGTCGGCGTGTGGAACGGGTTCACCCTGCTGTCGGGCATGATCGACAATCCGCAAAAGACCTGCGTCGGGATCGACAACTTCTCGCAGTTCGGCGGGCCGCGCCGGGCCTTTCTCGAAAGGTTTAATAAGTACAGGAGCCCGGCTCACTCTTTTTATGATATGGATTACAGAGACTATTTTCGCGAATCGCATCGAGGGATGATCGGCGCTTACCTCTATGATGGCGAGCACAGCTATGAAAACCAGTTCGAGGGATTGCAGGTGGCGGAGCCCTACTTTGCAGATGACTGCCTGGTCTTTGTCGACGATACCAACTGGAGCGAGCCGAAGAGCGCGACTCTGGATTTTATCTCACAAAGCGCGAATCATTACGAAATCCTTCTTGACGAAGTGACATGCCAGAATCGCCATCCGACATTTTGGAATGGCTTCATGGTCTTGCAGTGCCACAAGCGAGGCGATCCCTGAAGGCGACGCCGGGCGAAGACCGTAACCGCACGAAGAGATCGAGTCGCAGAGGGTTAATCGCCTGGCGGCTCGTGTGATATAGTCAACCAGCCGGCTTCACAGTGCCGGGCCCAACAGCCGGAATTTGTGCGATGCGTGCCGGCAGTCGAAGCGAAGCGACTGCCGAGCGCCAGCAAACGGCAGGAGGACATGGGTATGGACACCCTTCTTCAAGATCTGCGCTATGGCGTGCGCGTGCTCGCCAAAAATCGTCTTTTCACCATTCTCACAGTGATCACGCTGGGCTTTGGCATCGGTGCCAATTCGGCGATCTTCAGCGCCGTTCACGCCGTGCTGATACGGCCATTGCCCTTTGATAATCCTGATGGCCTGGTGAGAATATTTCCCTTTAATCACGCAGGCAAAATCGGCGTCAGTTCCTGGAAGGATGTCGAAGACTGGCAGAAAAACGCTCAGACATTCGCAGACATTGCGGTTTACAGCGCCGGGCAAAATTCGCTGATCGGGCCGGACGGGCCGGATAAAATCAACACGGCTGATGCATCTGCGGGCTTCTTCGAATTGCTAGGGGTCAAGCCGATCATTGGCCGGACGTTTCTGCCCGACGACCATGGGCATAGCGGCGAGAACCGCGTCGTGATTCTCGGAGAAGGGTACTGGCGGCGGCAGTTCGGCGGCGATCCGAACGTCATCGGGCAGTTGCTGATCATCGATGATTACAACACGAGAATCATCGGAGTCGTGCCGGACAAGTTCCAGACGCTGGTCGGCCCTGCCCAGATGTGGTTCGCATGGCCTCAAGTAGATGAGCCGCGCGATTCTCGTCATCTGCCGGTCATCAGTCGTTTGAAACCGGGCGTTTCCGTCAAGCAGGCCGACAGCGAAATCAACGCGCTTACCACCAGCCTTGCGCAAATGTACCCGGATACCAACCGCGAGATCGGCGCGCGTGTCGAATCTTTAAAAGAGACCATCATCGGCGACATCAACCTGATGTTATTAATTTTATTCGCTGCCGTCGGGCTGGTCTTGCTGATTGCCTGCGCCAATGTCGCCAACCTGTTGCTGGCCAAGGCAGCGACGCGCTCGCAAGAGATCGCCATTCGCGCCGCCCTCGGAGCGAGCCGGCAGAGGCTGCTGCGCCAGGTTCTGACCGAAAGTTTTCTGCTCGCAATTCTCGGAGGCGGGCTGGCATTAGCACTCGCCTGGGTAGCGATCAAAGTCCTGATCAAGATGAATCCGGGCGATATTCCACGCCTCGATGAGATTGGTCTGGATGGCAGCGTCATCGCCTTCACCCTCTTGCTATCGCTCGGCAGTACGCTGTTGTTTGGCCTGACGCCGGCGCTGCGATTATCGAAGGCCGATTCCAATGGCATACTCAAAGAGTTTGGCCGTGGCATCAAGGGCAGCCGGAGCAGCGCCAGAGTTCGCAGCCTGCTGGTGATGACCGAACTGGCGCTCTCCCTGGTGGTGTTAATTGGCGCTGGATTATTGGTACGTAGCTTCTATCACCTGGTGTCGATCAGCCCAGGTTTCAACCATGAGAATGTCATCACCGCAACCGTGTCATTGCCGAACTCTCGATATTCCAGTCCCGACTCACGGAAACTGTTTTACGATCAGCTTGCTGGGCGGCTTGATTCCTTGCCCGGAACGCAATCGTCCGCCGTCTGCACGACGCTTCCCCTGGGCGGAAGCGGGATCAGCGACTGGTGGGGGTTCGTTAAGGAAGGCCAGCTTTATAAAGGAGAGCAAAAGACTTTTACTCAGTGCCGCCGGGTCAGCCCCGGTTACTTCCAGACGATGCAGATTCCGCTGGTCGCCGGGCGTGATTTTAATAACTCTGATGGCGAAAAGGCACAGCCGGTCATCGTCGTCAGCCAAACCATGGCTCGCAAGGTGTGGCCCAATGAGAACCCTGTCGGTAAAAGGCTGTTATTCTCTGCCGATGACCCGCCGTATGAGGTGGTCGGCCTGGTCGGTGATGTAAAGCGAGCCGCACTCGATGATCTGGACGATATGGCGATCTATACGCCGCTGGCCCAAAACTCGGCGCGGTTTTTGGTGATCGTTGCGCGCACGTCGACTTCACCTGCAACGATGGCGGGCCCTATCAAAGCAATGGTTGGGACGATAGACGAAAAACTGCCGGTTGCCAATATCACTTCCATGGAAAATTTTCTTGATGCGACGCTGGCCAAGCGGCGGTTCATCCTGCTCATCTTCACAGTTCTTGGCGGGCTGGCGCTGATGTTAGCCGCCATTGGCACCTATGGAGTAATGTCATACTCGGTCGTCGAGCGTACACAAGAAATCGGCATACGCCTGGCTCTGGGCGCGTCGCGAAAGAATATTCTTCTACTGGTGACGGGCCAGGCGGTCAGACTCGCGGTCATCGGGATAGTGATCGGGCTGATTGCCGCCTATGTCTGTACACGCCTGTTGGCGTCTTATCTGTTCAAGGTTAATCCCGCAGATCCGATTGTATTCGCCTTCACTTCGATCTTCCTCGTCCTCGTATCTCTGATCGCATCATCTTTGCCCGCCCTGAGGGCGACAAGAGTGGATCCCATGCGGGCTCTACGATCTGAATGAAGATGCAGCGATCCTAAATCAGGCCAGATCAGAAGGGCACAGAAAGAAATTGCCACCGCATCCACCGCAAGCACAGAGAAGACGATAAAAATCTTTCGATTCCAGCAGCACTTTTTTATTTCCTCTCTGTGGCTTTGCGGCTGCGGCGGCCAATCTTCTGTCCCGTTGTTGTGCGGCTCGATTTAGCTAATCTGAACCCTATCCAGAGCATATCTTTCTCAGATGGTCGAAGGCTGAGAGGAACACGAATCAGCAATGAAAAAAATGGGGGTAGAGCAAGTGAAGGAGCAGGAGAAAAAGAGCGAGGCGAGATACGAGTTTCCGGCCTCCTACGGCCAGCAACGCATGTGGCTGCTGGATCGCTTGGAGCCGGGCAACGAGATCTACAACATC
>Ga0307468_100000035_pt1 | contig 87666 bp, 59 predicted proteins | sample atmdna_FD_203085 | JGI IMG/M metagenome (GOLD analysis project Ga0307468, IMG submission 203085) | Hardwood forest soil microbial communities from Morgan-Monroe State Forest, Indiana, United States - atmos_gases AM2C_05 | ecosystem: Environmental > Terrestrial > Soil > Temperate forest > Bulk...
GATTGTAGTCATAGACGGTCTGCTGGCCGAAGGCGTCAGTCATGCTCTTCAACTGGCCGGCGAGGTTGTAGTCGTAAGTCAGCACCCAGTTGGCGGGGTTGCCGCTGCCATCGAGCACATCATTGAATTTGCGGGTCTCGGTTTTGAGGCGGCTGAAGGTGTCGTAGGCGTAATCGGTGCGTCCCTGGCCGTGATCATGGCCGACATTTTCCATCGACTTGCGATTGCCTGCCTCGTCATAGTCGAAGTTGACCGGATCGACTTCTGGGACGGTTTCCGGCTGCGAACCTGGGGGCGTCTGGCCAGGCTTGAAATAACTCTTATTGGTCACCAGGTGGCGACCGTTATAGGTGTAGGTCGTCTTCGCCTGGCGCGGGTCAGTTCTCTTTTTCAGCAGATCGTCGTCGTAATACTCATACTGGCAAGCGCTGCTTTCTATGGGCAGCTTGCGTGTCTGTAGCCTGCCGTGCCCGTCATACGTCATCACCGTGTCTTGAAAAGTGGTGCTGCCCTCCGGCCCCTGGTATTGCCGCATGAGCATCACCTGATCGCGGCCATTGTAGCTATAGCCTGTCGTCGCATAGACGGTGGAGCCATTCGAATTGAACACTTCAGTTTTGGCGACGCGGCCCAACACGTCATAGGTGGTGCGCTGCTTGCGGCTGCTCTCATCGATGTAGGTCACTTGTTCGCCGCCCGCACAGCCACACCCCACATAGCTGAACTGTCGCGTCGTTTGCGGAGAGCCCGGATTGGTGGTTATCAGTGGCCGCCCTTTCCAGTCGTAGCTCTGCAAGGTATAGATCCAACTCGCGTCATCGCCGATGGCTTCCCACAGCTTGGTTATCTCCGTGGGATTGGATTGACTGGTCACACGGCCCATCGTGTCATAGAACATTGCCTGTCCGCGATAACCGCCTGTGCTGTTGGGGAAGGTGCTGGCCGTCGCCGTCACTCGCCCTATGCCATCAAGCTGCTGGAAAGTGAAATGCTCAGCCAGTCCTGTCTGTACCAGGTTGAAGCGATTCACCCGCGTCAAAGTGTTGTCGTAAACATAGCGGGTATACGCTCCACCGGTATAACTATCGCTGGGCCCGTTGTTGATCTCGTTGCGCGCGACCCGGCCCGCCGCATCATAGGTTGTCCGGCGCTTGGCTAGTTTCGGGTCTGTCGTCTCATGCGCCATTCCCAGATCATAATCGTATTGGATCATCGAAAAGTTGCCGTCAGGATCGGTAATCTTCGTCACGTAGGCTACCGTGCTCGGCGTCCCCGTCTGTACGAACATATCGGCGTAACTGAGGGTTGTTTTATGATCCGCCGGGTCACGCGAAAACATGATATTGCCTGCCGTGTCATAGCCGGTGCTGAACTTCGCCGCCAGAGCCGGGTTGTTGGCGGTTGCCATCGTGCTGACATCATAGCGCCGCATGAGGCAGAGATTGCCGCGCCCCTGCCGAAAATTAGTGTCGTTGTAGGCGGCATCGTGGTTGACGGGCACGCTTGATGTCGCCACCAGGTAGCTGGTCGTCGCGTCGTCGGCCAGATCGTACTGGTAATCCACCTTCGACAGCAGCGTCACTCCCGACCCTTCATAGAGCGTCTTGGTGTCCGGCAAGCCGATGATGCGCCGGCTACTGGTGATGTAAGGCGAGCCCGTGATGTAAGTCGTGTGGGTCTGGCGCAGCACCGTCGTGCCGTCAACGGCGTATTCATTGATGTCGCTGGGCAAGGCGCAACTCACCCCGCTCGGCAATGCGAAGATCAGATAGCTTATCGCCGAGTGGCGGGAATTGCCCTGGTCATCACTGATGTCGGTTCTGGTCGGGCGCGGATTCAAGATATAACTCAGCGTCGTATCATCCTGCGTCCAGGTGGTGACCGTCGTCTTCTTGCTCACTGCACCTAACAAGGTGTCTGTCTGTAGCGTCAAGCCCTTCTGGTAGTCGAAGCTACCAAAGGTCTCTTTGTATTTCGTGCCATCGGGCAGGTTCACTAGTCCATAGTTTTGGCTCGGACTATAGAGGGAGAAGGTGGTTTCCACTTCGCTGCCACCGTTCCAGCGTTCGACCTGGTCGGCGCGCTTGGTGAAGCGCGGACAATCCGCTACTTGGCTAACTCCGGCGGGCGGCAGGTCATAGGAAATATGGCTCAACTCATGATCGTCCGGCGCTTTATGAGTGATCAGGTTGACCTGCAAATAGCTGTTGTAGGAAAAGACATAGCGCGAACCGTCGGCCAGTCCCACTTGCGTCAGCACGGGCTGAGCACTGCCATTGTTCGGCCCGACGGCGGTCAGCCCCGAAAAACTGGTCTGCAAGGTCTGATTGGCATAGCCAAACGTCGCCCAGTTGTGGGTCACGCCGTTCCACGGTTGGGTGATTTTCTGTAAATTACCAAACCCGTCGTAGATGAACGTCAGGATGCGGCCAAGCGTATCGGTGATCGTCAGGAGACGGCCCGACACCGTCTCATAGCTGGCCGTGATCAGGTTGCCGTTGCAGTCTTTGATCTGGGTGCAGCGATATTCCTGATTGTAGAGCGCAAAGGATAGCTGGGTGCCATCGCTCATGCGCGCCAGCAGGCTCGCCGCATCGAACTGCATATAGGATGAATCTGCCGACTCATACAGGTTAGTGCTGCCGACCTTGCGAAGCTCGACGCGATAGCCCGAAGGCATAATCATCAGGTAAGCCGGCATGCCGGTTTGGGCGCTGGTGAACGATCCCTGAATCTGCGGCAGGCCAAGCCGGAAGCCTGGCGAAGGATAGCCATTGTCGGCGTTGAATTTGATCGCGCCGTCGTCTCTAGTCCAGACCAGCGAGTTGTAGGTCAGCGACAAGCCCAAATCAAGACCGCTGCGACCGGCGAGGCCGACCAGCGGCAAACTCCAGTTGAAATTGCCTGAGAAGAGATCTTCGCCCGGCTGCCCTGTGCGATTGGCGGTATCCAGTCTTGCATTGGCGAAGTTGTCCGCCGGCAGCGAGGCGCGACAGATGGCCAGATCGGCTTTGCTATCGGGGTCAAACTTTGCCGGCACCAGCGCGTCACCATTGATGCCCCAACTCTGTGTTCGGACAGCGCCGTTGGAGCTTTGGATGATCTGCCAAATGCCTTCCGAAGGCCGCCAGATGGCGACATCGGTTTTGCCGTCGCCGTCATAATCAGCCGGCACCGGCTTATCGCTGCCGATGCCCCAACCTGTCGTCAGGATGCTGCCATTAGAGCTTTTGATGATGTACCAGGTGCCGGATGAGGGCCGCCAGATGGCGACATCGGTTTTGCCGTCGCCGTCGTAATCCGCCGGCACCACTTTATCTCCGGCGGTCCCCCAGCCAACCGTCGTCGTTGAACCGTCAGAGCTATTGATGATCCACCAGATGCCGGTGCTGGGCCGCCAGATGGCCAGATCGGCCTTGCTATCGGCATCATACTTTGCCGGCACCGGGATGTCGCCGTTGACTCCCCAGCCCGTCGCCAGGATGCTGCCATTAGAGCTTTTGATGATGTACCAGGTGCCGGATGAAGGCCGCCAAACGGCCAGGTCGGCTTTGCCGTCGCCGTCGTAATCAGCCGGCACAGGGATGTCGCCATTGACGCCCCAACTCTGCGTGAAGACCGCGCCGTTGGAGCTTTGAATAATCTGCCAACTGCCGCTGCTGGGCCGCCAGATGGCGATATCGGCTTTGCCGTCGCCGTCATAATCCGCCGGCACCGGCTTATCCCCGCTGACGCCCCAGGTTTGCGATGCGCCGACGCCGGTCGAGCTATTGAAGATCAGCCAGGAATAGTTACCGGGTAGATAAGGGTTGGTGTCATAGGGCGACCAGGGCGTCGCGGTTGATGGAATAGGATTGGGAGCTTGCGGAGCGGGCGGAGAGATCATCTGTTGCGCGTCGAGGTCAGGAAGATTGTCGTCGGGCGGCGGCGATTGCGGCGTGAAAAAGGCTGCCGCCACGGTCTTTGGAAACCAGAAGGGCAAGCCGGATAAAAACAGCGCCAAGACAAGTGAAAGACAGGTGAGGCGAATAAACAGAACAGACCTTGAACGGGGCATAGAAATCCTTCCTGGTCTACACGGCGACCGCAAAGCGTCAGATATATATGAGATCAATTCGCATTCAGAGAGGATGAGGAGCCGATCAGAATGCAATCAGTAGAACGTGAACGGTTGAACTGCTTGCCGATTAAATTTGTATTGCGAATCGAATGTCTCAGGTTCGTTGATGTAAAAATACGTGCGCCATCCTATCACGGGGAGTTTGATTGTCAAGCAAATTATTTTGTTTTCCCTAACAACCTTGACTTGCAATATCATTCGGTATGGATTGCGGCCAGCAACGAATCGAATCCACCTAACGACCAGTCTGCGAATGCGGCGTCGCCTTCGGGTCAACACCATCGCTTGTATAGAGAGCGGCAAGTATATACTCTGGGAGATAAAGCAGAGCTTGATCAGGCGTGGCTTTCAAGCACTGCCGAAATGCCGGAGTGGCTGGAGCAGAAACCTGTCGGACTTTCGAGAACTGGTGCCTGCGTGGATTTGTACTCGGCCATGAAAAAGGAGACTCTGATGTCGATTCGACCCGTTAAGCAACTCGTAAAATCTAAGCCGACACTCGAAGGCGCGGGTGTGCATTTGCGTCGCGCCTTCGGTTTCGGGAAGACCGCCGAGTACGACCCTTTCTTGCTACTCGACGATTTTCGCAATGACATACCGGAGGATTATCTAGCTGGCTTCCCCTGGCACCCGCACCGTGGCATCGAGACGATCACCTATGTCCTTGCAGGAACGGTTGAGCACGGTGACAGCATGGGGAACCACGGCTCAATTGCCGCCGGCGATGTCCAGTGGATGACCGCCGGCAGTGGAATCATTCACCAGGAGATGCCGAAGGGTGACTCGGCGGGAAGAATGCACGGGTTTCAGTTGTGGGCGAACCTCCCGGCGGCGCTAAAGATGACGGCTCCGCGTTATCAGGAGGTGAAGGCAGCCGACATTCCTGTGGTCAATGATGACGACGGCACTCATGTGCGGATTATCTGCGGCAGCTTTTGGGGCACGAAAGGCCCTGTGGATGGGATTGCCGCAGACCCTATCTATCTTGACGTGTCGGTGCCTCCGGGAAAAAAGAAGACCTTGCCGGTCGAGGCAACTCGCCATGCCTTCGCTTACGTGTTCGCGGGGGCAGGGAAGTTCTGTAACGCCTCTGGGCCACTTAGTGTGCCGACTGAAAGCGTCAAATGGTTAGATACCACGCCGCCATCAGAGGCGGACAATCGTTCGCTGGTGCTTTTCGAGAGAGGCGACGAAGTTGTGGTTCAGGCTGGCGACGACGGCATACGCTTCCTGCTGGTTTCCGGTAAGCCGCTTGAGGAGCCTGTGGCGTGGTATGGGCCCATCGTAATGAACACACAGGAGCAGCTTCAACAAGCGTTTAAGGAACTCAGTGAGGGCACCTTTCTGAAGCCAAGAAGCTAACGCCGGCTGACCAGCCACTGTCCTTTCGAGGCTGCGTCTGCCGGATAACTCTAAGTTGATTGACGATTGGCAATCAGGTTGAAATGGGGGCTGACGCGAACAACCACTAGCCGAATCGCCTGTGGCGACGTTTGATTTGCAGGGCGAAACACGGCACCGGCTTACCGCATGGGACATATATTCAAACAACCTTGCGATGAGGTAATCATTCGCTCAGGGAAAGCGGCGGCTTCCTGCAAGCAGTCTGCCGGGCCATGGATACTTGCGGCGACCATTCTCGGCTCAAGCATGGCCTTCATCGACGGCACGGTGGTGAATGTGGCGCTGCCGGCGCTGGAAGCCAACCTCAATGCCACGGTCGTTGATGCGCAGTGGGTGGTTGAATCGTATGCGCTTTTTCTTGCCGCCTTGCTGCTGGTAGGCGGGGCGCTCGGCGATCATTTCGGACGCCGACGAATCTTTTGCCTCGGCGTTGCGCTTTTCGCCCTGGCCTCCGCCTGGTGCGGGTTTGCGCCCGATGTCAAACAGTTGATCATCGCGCGTGCGGTTCAAGGAATCGGCGGAGCGCTGCTGGTGCCGGGCAGCCTGGCAATTATCAGCGCCTCCTTCGATGAAGAAAAGCGCGGGCAAGCGATTGGTACGTGGTCAGGTTTTACGGCCATTACGGCGGCGGTCGGGCCGGTCATTGGCGGCTGGCTCATCGATCATGTCTCGTGGCGGGCAGCCTTTTTCATTAACCTGCCGCTGGCTGCTGTCGTGCTGGTGCTGGCGTTGTGGCATGTGCCGGAAAGCCGAGATGAAGAAAGCGAACGCGGCCTGGACTGGCAGGGCGCGGCACTGGTCACCGTCAGCCTAGGGGCCATCGTCTACGGGTTGATCGAGTCCTCCCGCCTGGGGTTCGGCGACCGGCGCGTCATCATCGCCGGGGTTTTGGGTGTCGTCACCTCGCTGATGTTTATCCTCGTCGAAAAACGCCGGCGCAATCCTATGCTGCCGCTGACGCTGTTTCGATCCAGAGATTTCAGCGGCGCAAACTTGCTGACCTTGTTCCTCTACACCGGGCTATCCGGAGCGCTGTTTTTCTTGCCTTTGAATCTGATTCAGGTACAAAGCTACAGCGCCACTGCGGCGGGTGCCGCCTCGCTGCCATTCATTCTCATCATGTTCTTTTTGTCGCGCTGGTCAGGCGGGCTGGTGCGTCGCTATGGGGCGAAGCTACCGCTGGTCGTGGGCCCAATCGTTGCCGGCATCGGCTTCGCCCTGTTCCTGCTGCCCGGTATAGGCGGCAGCTACTGGCTGACTTTCTTTCCCGCCGTCCTCGTGCTCGGCCTCGGCATGGCGATCAGCATCGCGCCGCTGACGACAACCGTGATGAATGCGGTGAAGGAGAACCGCGCCGGCATCGCTTCGGGAGTGAATAATGCGGTGTCGCGCACGGCAGGGCTGCTGGCAGTCGCGGTCTTCGGGGTGGTCATGCTGCACGCCTTCAACCATCATCTTGATCGCCTTTTATTGAACCTAGAGATTCCGGCAGAGTCGCGCAGTCTAGTCGATAATCAGCGAATCCGTCTGGCCGGCGCAGAGTTGCCTGATCAACTCGATCCACAGGTGCAAGCGAGATTGCGGCAAGCCATCAACGAATCGTTTGTCTGGGGGTTCCGGCAGATCATGCTGATGGCGGCGGCGCTGGCGCTGTTGAGCGCGCTGACCGCCTGGCTGTTGATTCAAGGAAGCGGTTCTTATCGAAACCCTACATCGCGGAAAGGCTTCTGAAGGCGCTGGCCGAGACGTTCCGTCGACCGTAGTCTAGATTACTGATTACCCGATCAGCGGCGCAGGGAAGCGACTCTGCGCCGCTGGCGTTTATGAGCCCTTCAGCAAATGTAAGCGTTCGGGTGGGGATATAACTTTAGTAATCAAGATCGCTTTGCATCAAATCATGCAGCTCTCGCGGGCATTCAGCCTCCTGGCCATACCCAATAATCCTTGACCGCGCTGGCTGTGCCTCTAACCTGTTCCATAGGTATGGAAATATTCTGGTGACTGCATAGCGGTGAAGGAAAAAGAATTCGAGAGATGCCTGGGCTTAAACATTTTGGTTCGTCAGGTGGTACAATTCACCTCAGCCGAACTAAGGATAGTTCATTCAGTTGACGCAGCATTGCAGCCGCGAAAAAACACAACGTGAGGTTACGTATGACAATCCCGACCGAGCCGATTGGAAGTATCCCGCGACCTCTGGCGCTGATCGAAGCGGTCGCCGCACGAGACGGTACAGACCCGGCATTGGAGCCGCTCTACGAGGCGGCGATCCGCGACACCATCGAGCGGTTCGAGGCCACTGGCTCGCCGGTGATCACCGACGGCGAGCAGAGAAAGTATCACAATTTCTGGACATACTGTGTGCACGGACTGCCAAACGCCGCCCCGGACGGCTTCAAGATACCGTTCGAAGCGGGTCACACCCGCCGTATGTTGCGGCTGACGGGCGGCCCTTTCCGTTACCAGAGGCACGCGGACAGCTACCTGGAGGCGGCCCTGCGCTATGCCCACGTGCCTGTGAAGCAGGCTGTCATCTCGCCCTCGGCCTTGAGCCTCATGTATCCACCCGATGAGATCCCTGGCTACTCGCGCGAGCAGTTCATCGACGACCTGCTACGCGAGCACGAGACAGAGGTGCGCGGCTGCCTGCGGAAAGGCGCGCACAAGGTACAGATAGACTTCACGGAAGGCCGGTTTGCGGTCAAGATCGACCCTTCCGGCAATCTCCTACACAGCTTCATAGATCTGAACAACCTGGCGCTTTCACGGTTCTCCGCCGAGGATCGCAAGCGCCTCGGCGTGCATACCTGTCCGGGCAGCGACCTCGATTCGACCCACAGCGCGGAGGTTGATTATGCCGAGTTGCTGCCGAGCCTGTTTGAGTTGATGGTGGGGAATTTTTACATCGCGCTGGCGGGCGAACGAGACCGCGTCCGCGTCCTGAAGATCATCCGCGATTACATGAAGGCGGATCAGCGGGTCTTCGTCGGCGTCGTCTCACCGATCAATCCGCACGTCGAGACCGCGCAAGAGGTTCGGGACAGAGTCCTCGATGCAGCCGAGTACATTCCGGTCGAGCAACTGGGCACGACGGACGATTGCGGCTTCTCGCCGTTCAGCGACGACACCACGACAACCCGCGATACCGCCTTTGAAAAGATCCGGGCGCGGGTGCAGGGTACAAGGCTGGCGGCAGAAATTCTCGGAGTAGGTAATGGCGAAGAAAGATAATGAGGAGGAACAACTTCGTTCCGTCGTTCTGCAAAACGCGCAAAGCATTCTGCTGGCGCGCCGCCACGCAGAAGAAGCTTTGCGCAAACAGTCAGAGTGGCTGCGGGTCACTCTCGCAAGCATCGGCGACGCCGTGATCAGCACCGACGCCGAGGGCCGCGTGACGCTCATGAACGGCACCGCTGAGTCCCTGACAGGATGGACACAAGCTGATGCCGCCGGGCGCTCCCTGCCGGAGATCTTCTACATCGTCAACGAAGAAACCCGCCAGCCGGTCGAGAATCCGGCGCTTCGCGCCTTGCGCGAGGGGATCATCGTGGGGCTGGCGAACCATACGCTGCTGATCGCCAAAGACGGCACGGAACGGCCCATAGACGACAGTGCCGCGCCCATACGCGACGAGCAGGGCGAAGTCGGCGGTGTCGTGCTGGTGTTTCGGGAGATCACCGAGCGCAGGCAGGCGGAAGAAGCCTTGCGCATCAGCGAAGAATTCAACCGCAGCATCCTCGAAAGCAGCCCCGATTGCATTAAGGTGCTCGACCCCGAAGGCCATTTGTTGATGATGAACGCGACAGGCATGCATCTGATGGAGATTGACGATTTTGCGCCCTTCTGTGGGAGAGAGTGGCGGGAGTTGTGGCCGCAGCAGGCGCATCTGCTGGTTCGGCAGGCAATGGCAGAAGCTTGCGCGGGCGGCACGGCTCGCTTCCAGGCATTCCGCCCGACGGTCAAAGGCGTGCCGAAATGGTGGGATGTGATTGTCGCGCCGGTTCGCGACGCCGAGGGACGGATTGCCCGCCTGGTTGCGACCTCGCGCGACATCACCGAGCGCGAGCAGTTGCTGGTGCAGGAACAACGCTCGCGCGAAACTGCGGAAATTGCTTCGCGAGCCAAAGATGAGTTTCTGGCAACCGTCTCGCACGAACTAAGAACGCCGTTGAATGCCATGCTGGGGTGGGCGAGGCTGCTTTCTGGAGGCAGGCTCGACGCCGAGTCGGCGGCGCGCGCGGTAAAAGCCATTGAGCAAAACGCCAAGGCTCAAGCGCAGCTTATCGAAGACCTGCTTGATGTGTCGCGCATCATCTCAGGGAAGTTCCGTCTCAAGGCGCAGCCCCTCGAAGTTGCCCCAGTTATTGAGACGGCAATTGATTCGGTGCGCCCGACAGCCGACGCCAAAGGGGTAAGCTTGCAAGCCGTACTCGATCCCGATGCGGGGACAGTTTCAGGCGATGCCGGCAGGCTTCAACAAGTCGTCTGGAACTTACTTTCCAACGCCGTAAAATTCACCCCGAAAGGCGGGCGCGTGCAGGTGCGGCTGACGCGCATTAATTCTCACATCGAGCTTCAGGTGAGTGACACGGGGCAAGGGATAGCTCGCGAGTTTTTGCCTTACGTCTTTGACCGCTTTAAGCAAGCCGATGGCTCCAGCACACGATTGCACGGCGGCTTAGGCTTAGGGCTCGCCATCGTGCGTCACATCGTTGAGCTTCACGGCGGGAGCGTCGCGGTTGACAGTCCTGGGAAAGATCAGGGAGCGACTTTTATCATCAGGCTACCCTTGATGGCGATTCACATGAAAGCGAGCGGCGAGGAACGCATCAACCCCATGGTCAGCGACGAAGTGGCGCTACACTTTCAACCTTCCGCGACGCTTGAAGGGGTGAAAGTGCTGATCGTTGACGACGAACCGGAATCGCTTCTCCTCTTAAGCACTGTGCTTACCCAATGCGGTGCCTACGTGAAAACCGCTTTATCAGCAGAAGAAGGATTTCGAGAAGTTCAAGCGTGGCGACCTGACGTGATCGTGTCGGACATCGGGATGCCGGGAGAAGACGGCTACTCGTTTATGAAGCGCGTGAAAACGTGGATGCGGGAAGCCGGTGCGTGGATTCCGGCAGTGGCGCTCACCGCCTACGCGCGAGCCGAGGACAGGGTGAAGGCGCTTGCTTCTGGCTATCAAATTCACGTACCCAAGCCGGTGGAACCTGCGGAACTCATCACGGTCATCGCGAGCCTCTTTGAAAGGCCCAATAAACCTTGGGATGCCGCTACGGAAAGATAATGAATCCCACGGCCCGGCCTGGTAAATCGGCTGGGTGCCGTTAGCCGCCACCTGCGGCCCGCACCAGCTTGGCAGCGTCGCCCTTGCGTGTCAATCGAGTCTTCTCGGCGATCTCCTGCCGCATGTCTTGAAGCTTCTCAGTTCGCCATTCGATCCATTCATTCAGCCCGCAAATGAAAGGGCTGGCGGCGCGGGAAATCTTGTCGTTCGCTTGCTCGGCAGTGGGCTTCACCGCAGATTTATCCTTGTTGATCATCTCGTTAATTACTCCCTTCGTTTGCCTGAATCTCTTGTAGGTTTCCACTGAGCGTAGCTCCGCGCACATTTTATTAAAGCAACACCTGTGCCTGCTCATCGCCTGGCGCTGCTGCGTGGTTTCAACTGTTTTTGTAGCGATTCACCTATTGCGATATAAACAGGCGGGAAGTTTTACTCAGTCGCCGTGTAATAATCCGCGAGACTTTTGGTATACGGCTCTATACGGTTGCGCCGCCCAGGCCCGCACGGGCTTTGCGCAACAGTTGTTCAACAACTATTCCTGCCCATAAAGTCGATAACTTGTCCACTTGCCGTATTAGGTAGGCAGAAAAAAATACCGGGCTGCTGCGCGCCTTGTCCCGAAAAGCGCCAATGTGCAGCCGGCCCGGCTCTCCCCGCGTCAGTATGACAGCCAGGGCCACAGGGAACTATCAGACGTAGTCGGATTGTTGTGTAATGAATTGTCCTACCCGGCCCATACGCGAGCAGGCGATTCCCTGACATTTTGGGCAAGTTCGCCGGCACGTTATTCTTGCGACATGGCCGAGACAATTTGCGACAAACTCGCCGCCGGTTGAATAGTTCGACGCCAACCATCTGCAAGCCAGGCGGGGCGTGCGCGCATGGCGGTTTTAGCGATTGTGTTGCATAGTCCGACTCGTTAGGCTTCCGATAGTCATACAGACTGGCGGTCGGCCTCGCCTGGTGGAGCATCGGCATCTGTCTGGCGCTCGGCTATTTCGTTTATCTCTATCGCTCATTCAGAGGCAAAGTCGCGCTCGACGAAAGCGAAGGCTACGGCCATTAGAGTGGATGTCGTGCAAGGCAGTTCGCCTGCGCTCGGCCATAGGCAAGCGAATAGATTTGCGTAAGAGACGAGGCGCAAAAGCGCGCTTTCCTGTTGCGCTATGCCGTGTTTGCGCCGTTGAGCCACAGCACACTAACCGGGCCGCCATCACGCCCGTCAAGGATCCATAGAACCGGGAGCCGACCGGCAGCCAGATCGTCCCGTCGCCGGATGCCACATCCGCAGATCAGTAATAAAAGCTTGCAAAGAACCACGATCAAAGATACTATCGCCAGGCTCTTGGCGTTTTCATATAGGCTGTTCAAATTGAGCGCGAGCTGGGCAAGAATTCCTTTTCGACTTAATCGTGAATCAAAGTACAACAAGCGGCATCTCTACTGCTTGCGAGGTGGTTGCGGCCAGACCGCCGATCAACGTTGCAGTTCACAAAATAGCGAACGAAACCCTCTCTTTGCTGAACCGGCAAGGAGCCGCTGCGGGTGACGCTCGGTCGCCTTCTCAGAAGCCGAGCGATCCGTCTATCGATTCATGTGCATCGGCTAAACGAATGGAGGTTGTAAATGTCGGCTAATCCCATCAAAAAAACAACCATTGTCTTCCCGAACCAGAACAGCGCCAGCGCGGTTTCATCCCCGGCTCAAAGCAAGGCTGAAGAGATTGTCAAGGGGCTTGAACTCAGGCCCTACACCGCTGTCATCCTGATTTTGGGCGGCGCTGACGATATCGATGAGGCGGCGATCCCAAGGCTTAAGCAGATGTTCGGACGCGGCATTGCCCGCGCGGCGGTTGAAGCCAACGCCGTCATCGTCGACGGCGGAACGCAAGCCGGGGTCATGGCGATGATGGGCGAAGGGGTTGCCGGTCGTGGATACAAATCTCAACTGATCGGTGTAGCGCCCGCCGGTCTGGTCAGCTATCCGGGCGGCCCCACCGAAGGGACACCGCTCGAACCGAATCATTCCCACTTCGTTCTGGTCGACGGCAACACCTGGGGCAGCGAAACCAGTACGATGTTCAATCTGGTGAGCCTGCTGATCACTGACAAAACGCCTGGGGTGGCAATCCTTGCCGGCGGCGGGAAAAACGCCGCCAAGGAAGTCTTGAAAGCGGTTCGGCAAAATCTTTCCTTGATCGTGGTTGAGAAGAGCGGGGGACTGGCAGATCAAATTGCCGAGACCTGGAAAAAGCGTGCGACCTCGCCGGATCATCCCGATCCGGAGATGGCTGAGATCATTGCCGATGGCGATATTCATCTGCACCTGTTGGACAATCCGGTCAAGGGCATCGAGCGGATGATCATCCGTGAACTGGGCGGCGACAATGTGTTGATACAGGCATGGGAAACCTTCGCCGACTATGACCTCAATGCCAACATCCAGCAGAAGCGATTTGACCGGCTACAACTGGCGATTCTCGGCTTCGGCCTTTTGGCGACAGCACTGGCCATCATTAAAGAGGTCTACCCTTGGACGGCTCCTACGCCGCCGGATCCGTGGCCACTCGGCTATCGCATACTCCAGCGAACGTTGATCGTTATTCCCATCGTCGTGACCATCCTGGTGACGGCGGCCAGCCGTTTTAAACAGGGCAACAAATGGCTGCTGTTGCGCGCCGGTGCCGAATCCATCAAGCGCGAGATTTACCGTTATCGCAGCCGCGCGATGGATTATAAGGAAAACCCGGAACAACAATTGTCGCAAAAAGTTGAGGATATTACCCGGCGCACCATGCGAACGGACGTGAACTCGATGGCGCTGCGACGTTATGATAAGGACAAAGGCTTTCCGCCTTATATGTACGCCACTCAGGGTGGCGATGATGGCTTCAGTTATTTAACTCCTGATCGCTATATTCAAGTCAGATTGGGCGACCAGGTCAACTACTTTCGGAAGCGAACCTTGCGTTATGAAAGGCAATTGAAGGCGCTGTATTGGCTGACCTTCATTATTGGCGGGGTTGGCACTTACATGGCCGCCATTGACAAAGCGGTATGGGTAGCGCTGACCACGGCAGTCGTCGCGGCTATAGGCACCTTCCTCGCATACAAGCAAACCGAGAGCACCCTGACAAAGTACAATCAGGCGGCGACCGACCTCGCGAATGTGAAGGCCTGGTGGATCTCGCTACCTGCTGAAGATCAATCCAAGCAGGAAAACATAGACTCTCTGGTCGAACACACCGAGCAGGTGTTGCAGTCCGAGTTGGACGGTTGGGTGCAGCAGATGCAAAATGCTCTGGCCGAGTTACGCAAAGACCAGGAGACAAAATCTGAGAAAGAGGAGAACAAGGAGCCGCGCGAGCAATCCTCATCTTCAACTGAACAACCTGACAATCAGGGCGAAGCGAGTGACGCGCAAGCCAACGATCAATCCGGCTCGGACGCCAAAGCCTCTGCACAGGCCGACGCCAATAAGCAACCGGCTGGCGAGGGCGAAAAAGAAGCCGGCCAAGCAGACGCGCCGGATACTTCAAACAAGAGGGCTGGCGAGACCGGCGACGAAACCGGCCAATCCGACTCGCCTGAAAATTCCGGCTCGGAGACGAGCGCGGCGGGCGACGAGGTAACCCCAGATCAGCCGGATGCGCCGGGCGACGAGGCAACTTCGGATCAACCCGATGCGCAGGCGGACGATGATGCCGGTGGCAATAAACCGCCGCCCGGCAAGTGAAAAGCGGAGCACTGAAGAAATAAGCAAAGCCGCAGTCGCCCGGCTGAACGATTGTTCAGTGCCGATGGATTGACGACCTGGCTTGAATCCTGCAACGGCTTGCTGGTTTATTGCGCCGCGTCTTGAGCGCCGGTGAATGGCTTTGCACCGGGCAGCCACAAGGGCTGCCCCTACATTAACCTTACTCGGAAGACCCACCCGATCATTCACCACGCGGCCCTGGAGGCAGCTTTTCATTGAGGTAACGGGTCAGCAATCCGAACAGGTGACGTGTCGTCCCCGGCCCTTCAAAGATGCCGTGCGAACGATTCGGATAAGCCATCATCGTGAACGGCTTGCCCGCCGCAACCAGCGCATTGATCAGCGCTTCGGTTCCCTGATAATGAACGTTATCGTCGCCCGTGCCGTGAACCACCAGCAACTGTCCCTGCAACTGACCGGCAAAGGTGATCGGCGAACTTTGCTTGTATTCATCCGGGTGATCCTGCGGCAGGCCGCAATAACGCTCCTGATAGATCGTGTCGTAATAATGAATGTCCGCCACAGGGGCGACGGCTATGCCGACCCGGTAAAGATCCGGATAGCGGAACATGGCGTTGAGAGTTGATGAACCGCCGCCGCTCCAGCCCCAGATGGCGACGCGCTGCGGATCAACAAATGGCCATTTGATGATGGCGCGGACGGCGCTGGCTTGATCCTGCGAATTGCGCACGCCAATCTGGCGATAGATCGATTTGCGCCAGCCGCGACCGCGCGGCGCAGGAGTGCCGCGATTATCGACGCTCATGACGACGTAGCCCTGCTGCGCCAGCATCGTATGCCATATGCGGTAGCCGCCCCACTGGTCGAGCGCCGTCTGTCCCCAGGGCTCGCCGTAGACGTAAAAGAGCACCGGGTAGCGTTTCTGCGGATCGAAGTCGGGCGGCTTGATCATCCAGCCATCAAGCTGAACGCCTTCACCAATGTCGACGCGGAAAAACTCCGTCGGGCACGATTTGAGCTTGCCGAAACGTTCTTGCAGGTCGTGATTATCGGCCAGCGTCCGCACGCTGGCGTGTTGCGGCAAGCGGATGATCTCGGTGACGGGAACCTGCGTGAAGGTCGAATAGGTGTGAATAGCCAGGTCACTGCGCGGCGAGATAGTGTAATGATGACTACCCGGCTGGTTTGCCGGCGATAAACGTTCCGCCTTGCCGTCGCCGTCCAGCCGCGTGCGGAAGAGATAACGCTGCGTCGCGTTTTCAGGCGAGGCCATGAAATAAAGCCAGCCGCCCGCCGCATCGACTTGCTCGACGCCGATCACGTCAAAGCTGCCCGGCGTGATGCAGCGCACCGCTTTGCCGTCGCGCGACACCGAGTAGATATGCCGCCAGCCGTCGCGCTCGCTCGCCCACAAAAAACGCTTGCCGCCGTCGAGCCACTCGGCATCGCCGCGCGCCAGCCCATGTTTGTCCCAGTCAATCGAGCCCCAGGCAATGTCTACCCAGGTATCGTCCTTCTCGGTCAATATCGTATGTGTCTGGCCGCTGCGAATATCGCCGAGCATGACGATATTGGTATTCTGCAACCGGTTGAGTTGCTGGATGATGACTTCATCGGAACTCGCCGCCCACTCCATTCGCGGCAAGTAATGATTTCGCGGATCGCCCGCTATATCGAACCAGCGCGTCTGGCCGCCTGCGGCGCTAACTGCGCCGACGCGCGCCGCTGAATTCATCTCGCCGGCCTTCGGATAGGGAAATGTCGTGATCACCGGGTAGAGCGCCGCCGTGTCGTTGATCATCGAGAATTCCTTCACGCCTTCGGTGTTGAGTTGCCAGTAAGCGATCTGCTTGCCGTCAGGACTCCAGCGCCAGCCGTCGCGACAGAACAACTCCTCTTCGTAGACCCAATCAAACGTGCCGTTGACGATGGTGCGCGAGCCGTCAGCCGTCAGCCGTGTGATGCGGCCATCGGCCAAGTTTTCAACGTAGAGGTTGTTTTCACGCACGTACCCGACGCGCGTGCCGTCGGGCGAGAACTTCGCAAACATCAGCGTCGCGGGTTTCGCTTCGCCGCCGAGCTTGTGCAGCTTTGAGCTTTTTAGATCGAGCACCCAGTAATCGCCGCGCGTATTGCTGCGCCAGACGCGCGCCGAGTTGGTGAAGATCAGCACGCTCTGCGAGTCGGGACTGAAATCATACTGCTCGATTGTAAGCGGCGCTGGCGTGCCCTCAGGCACGAGTTTTTGGGCGGCAACCAGAATGGTTTTATTGCCGCTCGCCGCATCATAGCGCGCGAGGTCGAGCCCGTCTTTTACGGTCGGCGACGGCTCCAACATGAAATAGCCGCTGCCGTCGGCCTGCCACTGAATCTCACCGGGAAACTTCGGCGTGTAGGTGAAAATCGTATCCAGGGTGAGCAGCCCGGACTCGGCCTGGGTTGCCGGCTGCTGTGCCGCGATTGGCATAACGGCCAGCAGGGCGATTAGAACAGCGGTTGCCAAACGAATTCGCTTCATAATTTTCTCCAATGGCACAATTGCCTTTCCCGCTTCAGTAATGGTATCTGCATTACTTTTCATGACCTCGCTCGATTCAATGCGGCCAGAAGCCGTTGGGCATTCTTTGGCGACCTCAGCAAATGAGCCGTTTCAATCAGGCTGGAAAGTTCATCAACAGCAACCAGCGCGACATCTTCATGACCTCTGCGATTAATGATCACGATCTCTCGGTCTTCCACCACCTGATTGCATAGCTTGGCGAAATTAGCTCTGGCTTTTGTGTAGGTCGTATGAATGGCCACAATTTTCTCACGAGTTTGATATATACAGATAAGCGTCTTTGGCGTTCTACTGCTTGTGAGCTTCCATATAGGCCCGAAGCAACGCATTGATCTTCGTCTGGTAGCCTTGCCCTTGCTTTCTGAACCATTCCAGCACGTCGCTATCGATGCGTAGTGTAAGCTGCTCTTTGCGCGGCACGGATTTTAACCCTTTCCTGACAACGGCGCGTGCAAACATCTCCGGCGGTATTTCTGGGCTGTCGGAAAAATCAATCTCCTCATCTTTCATTGCCTTGACGCGCGCCAGATCAGTCCGCGATTTCCTTAAAGTAGCCGATCTCTTCATTCCTGCTTGCCTTTCTCGCCGAGATGATGCGGATTACCTCATCAGTTTCAGTATGGACAATGACCACCACACAGCCATCGAACAGGCCGAGAGTGATGAAACGTTCTTCCTCATAGCGCATACGGTCATCCCGTATAGTGACCGTCTCGGTCTGAAATACCTTTTCGACATCGCTGAAATCAATTCCATGTTTGAGAATGTTGGATTCGCACTTGGCTTCATCCCACTCGAATCTCATTAACTGATTGTAGCTACAATGCGTAGTTACGTCAAAGGCATAGCGAGGGCAGAAGATAGGGGCTAACTCAATATTCTACTTCGCCGCTGTCGCTTCAATCTCGACCAGCAACTCAGGAAATGCCAGGCGCGTGACGCCAAGCAATGTGCTCGACGGGCGGCAATCGCCACGCAAGAATCTATTTGGCGATGCTCTGCATTATCGCCTGTGCTTAGGTTTGATTGCCTTCTTTATGCCGTGATGCTTTGGAGTGCCGGGAATCTTGTCGGGAAGCTCTAGCTCGTCATCAATCAAAATATCAACGCATATCCCTGCCATTCGCGCATATCCCAGTAAAATCCCTAATGGCGGTTGTCGTATGCCGCGCTCAAAGGCGGATAATTCCTCGCGGATAAGCTCTTCAGCAAATCCCAGTCGATTGATCATCTCATTTTGTGAAAGGCCCAGAGCCATTCGCACTTCGCGTAGCTTGTCGGCTACGCGCCTGGGCTTGAGGCGGGAGGACTTTGCCATCAGGATTGTCCTCCCGATGACAAAAGCAACTGCATTTTCCATCTGCACAGGTACAGAATCATCTTTTGAATTGTCTAACCCGGTATTCTACTTCGCCGCCGTTGCTTCAATCTCGATGAGCAACTCAGGATATGCCAGGCGCGTGACGCCAAGCAATGTGCTCGACGGGCGGCAACCGGCTTGCGCCAGACGCTGTTTCGTCACGTCGGATTCGGCGATGAAGCGATCTACGTCCGTCGTGTAGTAATTCAACCGCACGACATCCGCGAAACTATAGCCCGCTTCCGTGAGCACGGTTTCGAGATTGTCGAGCGCTTCAGTGATCTGCGCCCGCATATCGCCTGTATGTAGGGGCCGGCCTTCGCTGTCCAGCGATGTTTGACCGGCGCAATAAAAGACTCGCTCGGCACCCTTGGTCTCGACGCCCTGAACGAATCCAGCCCGATCCTGCCACGTCCACGGATTGATGATCTTTCGTTCCATATTCGTTTCTCGATTGTTGCGCTGATGTTTGCAGTTGCTTTGTTCACGGCTGCGGCAATGCTTATAATGCCGCAGGCATGAAGTTGTCAATTCGTGCCGCCAATCGACTATACGATAATTTACATAGCATCACACGGTCACGCTGAATCATGCTCGGAAAGGAAACCGAACGTTGAAAACGCCTTCATCATTGCGCGTCTCGCTCGCAGCCTTGCTGCTTATCTCGACTCTCAATCACACGGTCGCGAGCCAGGCGATCAATCCTGACCTGCTCAGCAAAAAATGGAAGGCGCAATGGATTGCCGCGCCCGAAAGCTCAAGGCGCGAAGCCGGCGTTTTTCACTTTCGCAAATCCTTCACGCTCGCTGCCGCGCCCCAACAGTTCATCATTCACGCCAGCGGCGATCAACGTTATCAACTTTACGTCAACGGCCAGCGGGTCGTCGAAGGCCCGGCGCGCGGCGACCTCAATCACTGGCGCTTTGATACCGTGGACATCGCCGCCAATCTGCGCGCCGGTCGCAACCTGATCGCCGCTGTCGTCTGGAACTTCGCGGCGCTCGCGCCGATGGCGCAGATGAGCAACGAAACCGCCTTCATCGTGCAAGGCGACACCGCCGCCGAAGCTCTGGTCAACAGCGATGCAAGCTGGAAAGCTTACCGCAGCGACGCCGTCGAACCTGTGCGAGTGGACTTTTCTACGGCAGGCGGCTATTACGTCGCCGGGCCGGGCGAAACGCTCAACGGCGCGCGCCACCCGTGGGGCTGGGAGACGATTGATTTTGACGATGCCAACTGGAAAGCCGCCATCATCGTGGCCGACGGTGCGCCGCGCGGGCTTCAAGATAGCCCGTCGCGCTGGTTCCTGGTGCCGCGCCAGATTCCCTTGATGCAGGAAAAGACCGAGCGGCTGGCGCGCATCGCTCGCACCTCAGGCATTAAGGCAAGCGATGATTTTCTGCAAGGCCGCGCGCCGCTCACTATCGCGGCTAACAGCCGCGCCACGCTCCTGCTCGATCAAAGCTACCTGACGACGGCTTATCCTGAACTCATCACCAGCGGCGGGCGTGATTCAGTAATTGCCATCACTTATGCAGAGGCGCTCTGGAAAGGCAAGGAGAAAGGCAATCGCAACGACATCGAAGGCAAAACGATGCACGGCGTCGCCGATCATTTCATCACCGACGGCGGCGCTCGTCGCCTGTTTCGTCCGCTGTGGTGGCGCACCTTCCGCTACCTGCAACTCGACATCGAAACGCACGCCGAGCCAGTGACCATCGAAGACTTGCGCACAGTCTTCACCGGCTATCCGTTCGTCGTGCGCGCCAGTTTCGACAGCGACGATGCAGCGCTCAAAGAGATCTGGGATGTCGGCTGGCGCACTGCCGCGTTGTGCGCCCACGAAACCTATATGGATTGTCCCTACTACGAGCAGCTTCAATATGTCGGCGACACGCGCATTCAAGCGCTCGTCTCGCTCTACGTTACGGGCGACGCGCGGCTGGTGAAAAACGCCATCGAATTGATAAACGAATCGCGCACTCCAGAAGGACTGACGCAGAGCCGTTACCCTTCGCAACTGCCGCAATACATCCCGACGTTTTCGCTGCTGTGGATTGGCATGATGCACGACCTGTGGATGCATCGCGGCGAGCCGGAATTTCTCAAGCCCTATCTGATTGGCGCGCGCGGCGTGCTCGACTGGTTCGAGACGCGCCTGACGCCGTCGGGATTGCTTGGCAAGCCGGAGTTCTGGAACTTCGTTGATTGGACGAACGGCTTTGACTCCGGCGTGCCGCCACAGGAAAGCGATGGACAATCGGCCATTCTCAGCCTGCAACTGGCGGCGGCGCTCAGAGAAGCGGCTGATCTCGAACTCGCATTCGGCATCCCTGAACGCACCGGTCATTATCGCGAACTGGCGAATCATCTCACCAGCGCCGTGCGCGCCAGGTGTTGGGACGAATCGCGCCGCCTGATTGCCGACACGCCGGCAAAGAAGACCTTCAGCCAGCACGCCAATATTCTGGCCGTCTTACTTGATGTGATCCCGGCTACAGAACAACCCGCGTTGATGAAGACGGTGTTGAGCGATTCGACTTTGACGCAGTGCTCGTATTACTTCCGTTATTACCTGTTTCGCGCCATGACGAAGGCGGGACTCGGCGACGACTATTTGAATCAACTCGGCCCGTGGCGCGAGATGTTGAAACTGGGATTGACGACGTGGGCGGAAACGCCTGAGCCGCCGCGCTCGGACTGTCACGCCTGGAGCGCTCATCCGAACATCGATCTGCTGGCTACGGTGGCAGGCATTGAGCCAGCCGAGCCCGGTTTCAGCGAAATTGTGATTCGCCCGCATCTCGGCGCGTTGAAACAAGTCTCGGTGAAGATGCCGCATCCGCAGGGCGAGATCACGGTGAGATTGAACCGCAACGGCGACTGGTTGAATGCCGCACTCATCCTGCCGCGCGGTTTGCACGGCAGGCTCGAATGGCGCGGTAAGCAAGTCGCCTTGCACGGCGGCTCGCAGCGGATCGCAATTTCAGGAGTAACAACGGGCAAGTGATGAGTGACGAGAAGCAAAGGTAAGCGCAATGATTCACCGCAGAGGCGCAGAGAGCCCAGAGAAAGCGCAGAGCGCGGCGCATCTAGAGCAGTTTTCAATTTAATGTAGCCTATGTCACCAAAACACGAAGACACCAAGGGTCACAATAAAATGGTGATTCTTAGTGTCTTGGTGGCTGATTCTCTGGCTAAGCTGATCTGCAAACCGCTCTAGACGATCTCTGCGCCGCCTCTGTGTCCTCTGCGTCTCTGCGGTGAATCATTGCGATTCCGTACCTTCAATTGAAAACCGATCTAATTTCTTATCACTCATCACAGATTGCCTTTCTTCATTTCATCGGCCAGGTAATCGGTGGCCCGCCATGAGAGCGCCAGGATGGTCAGCGTCGGGTTCTTTTCCGTCGCCGTCGGGAATGCGCTGCCGTCAACCACGAAGAGATTCTTGACCGCGTGCATCTGGTTATACTTGTTGAGCGCCGAACGCTTCGGGTCATCGCCCATGCGACATGTGCCGTGCTCATGAATGGCCGAGCCGTTCGCGCCGGTGCGGTTGCGGTCAAGATCAAACACTTCGGCCTTGGCTTCATGCATAATCTCGGCAAGCGTGTCGTACATCTCGGCGACCATGCGCCGCTCGTTTTCGCCGGTTGAATAAACGATCTTCGGCAGCGGCACGCCGTATTGATCGGTCGGCGTGCCTTCGGTCGTGACATAGTTATCGGCGCGCGGCAACACTTCGCCGAACGGATGCAAGGCAATCCACGCCGGATAGCGTCGCTTCACTTCTTTCTTGAATGCGGAGCCGAAACCGGCAACGCTCCATGCATAATCGCTCACGCCCACCTGACAGCCGATGCCCCAGAACTGTATGCCGAAACCGCGAAGGTAATCTCGCTTACGCCCGCGATGATTGAAACGCGGCAGGTAGATATGCTCGCCGCCGATACCGTCTTCATTCATCGTCTCTCTGCCGAACAACTCCGGCAGGAAGCCGCGCGCTTCTGTGCGCACCTGCTCGCACAAGTATTTGCCGATCACCCCCGAAGTGTTGCCGATGCCGTTTGGATAGGCGTCGGATTTCGAATTGAGCAGAATGCGCGTCGAATCAATGGCTGATGCGCCGACCACGATGACGCGACCGCGCACCTGATACTCCTGCTTGCTGCGGCGGTCAAAGTATTGCACGCCGCTGGCGCGTCCTGCTTTATCGACGAGGATGCGGGCGGCGACGGCGTTGCTGCGAACTTCGAGCTTGCCGGTCTTCAATGCCGGCGTGATCAAATAATCGCCGGCGTTGAAGAAGCTCGACGTGTCGCAGCCGCGCCCGCAGTTGCCGCAGTAGTGACACTTCGGAAAGCCATTATGATTCTCGGTCAGCACGGCTCGCCGCCCGCTGACTACAGGAATGCCCAGCCGCGTTGCCGCTTTCTTCAACCGCACCTCGCCGCAACGCGGGCGCGGCGGCGGCATGTGATATTTACTACCCGGCAGCACATCCGAGTCATCATCGCCGCCGCAGACGCCGATCAATTGATCAACTTTGTCGTAATATGGCGCGATGTCTTTGTAGGAGATGGGCCAGGGGATTTCCCAGCCGTCACGCTCGGCGGCTTTGAAATCCAGGTCGGAATAGCGCAGGCTGACGCGGCCCCAGACGTTGGTCTTGCCGCCGAGCCCCCAGACGCGCGTCAACTCGAACGGCTGATCGGGCGGCGTGACGACCGGCTGCTCTTTCAAGCTCAAATAAAATTCCGGCGGCGTCTCGCCGTTATGAACGCGCTCGCGCCATTCGTAAGGAAAGACATGCGACCAGAAGCTGTTGCGATCAAACCGCTGGCCGGCGTCGAGCACCAGTACGCCCGCGCCCTGCCGCGTCAGGTTCCAGGCAGCCATGCCGCCCGATGCGCCCGACCCGATGACGATCACATCATAGACTTTCGCTGAATTGATAACCTGTAACAAACTTTACACTCCTTCGGCTCGCAGCTTCACTTGTCGGCCCTTGCCGAATCACTGCCCGACACAAGGCGTTTTGTAATTCAAGCAACTTACAGGGCTGCCATCATTTTTCGAAGAAGATGTTATCAACTACCACCTGGCCTTTCGACGGCACCTCCATCGAAACGAAGTGAACGGCGGTCAGAAGCTTGAGGACATCTTTCAGGCTCTTGCGATTCTCGACCCAGTTCGGCTGATAGAAATCCTTGAGCTTTAAGCGATAGGTGTTGAAGCCGGGGCTGAGTTTGAAGACGAAGCCGAACTGCTCGCCATCAGCAATGTTCATGCCGTTATCTTTGCTGATCAACTCCGCCTTCAGTGAGGTCGTTCCCTGAGCAATGGCTTGCAGGCTGAGATAACCGTAGGCGCTCATATCTTCAGCCACCTGCTTGCCGTCCTTGTCGGGCATGCCGCGAATTTCCAGGGTCACGCCGGCCCACTGGTTCGGGGCTGGAATGACGAAGTTGAAGGCGATGAACTGCGAGTGGTTCTGTGCCGCCGGCGCGACCATCGGCGTATGCTCCGGCTTATCCGAATTGGTGAAGGAGACGGCGTTCGCGGGATTCTGTTGATAGCCGAACAGCGTCACCACCCCGCCTCGCGTGCTCACCGGGCGGCCATCCTTGAGTTGCTCGAAATCGGCGTATACAAAGCGCGAGCCTTGATCCTTGGGCTTATCCTTGTCTTGCGCCAGCGATTGACCAGTAATCAAAATCACAGCAATAACGACAACCCAGCGTTTCATGATTCTTCCCCCTTCCTGTTTGCCTGAACTTCAGCGTGGTTTGCCGTTAAGATACGCCATGCTTACTTCGCAGTCAAAGTGAACTTGTCTTTCAGCCCGGCGACCATCACTTCAAAATCGCCCGCCTCAACAACCGGCTTGTTGTCCGCGCCAATAAACGACAGGTCGCTTGTGCCAAGCCTGAAGGTCAAGGTGCGGCTCTGGCCCGGTTCAAGATAAACCTTGGCGAATCGCTTGAGCCGCTTGCCCGGCGGCGTCACCGAAGCGACGACATCGCGCAGGTAAATCGGCACAACCTCTTTGCCGGCACGCGCGCCGGTGTTTTTCACCGTCACCGATAGGCTCACCTCGCCGCCACGGGCGATGGTGTGCTTGTCGAGTTTCAGGTCGCTGTACGCAAAGGTCGTGTAGCTCAGGCCGTAGCCGAAGGTGAATTGCGGTTTATAGGCCGTATAACCAAACCCTGTGTCGCCTGCCTCCCATGCTTTATGGTCATAAGCCAGCAGGGCGTTCGGGTGGCGGGGATAAGTGTAAGGCAACTTACCGCACGGGTTGAAATCGCCGAACAGAACATCGGCGACCGCCTGGCCGCCTTCGTTGCCCGGATTGAGCGCCAGCAGAATCGCGCCGACGCGGTCGGCAATGCGGTTGATGATGCGCGGGCGGCCTTCGGCAAGCACCAGCACTACGGGCTTGCCCGTCGCCATGAGCGCTTCAGCCAGTTTCAACTGCGCTTCCGGCAGCGTCAGGTCATCGATGTTGCCCGGCGTTTCGGCATAAGCGCCTTCGCCCAGGCAGACGACGACCAGGTCTGCCTCACGCGCTGCGTTGACGGCTTCAGTAATGTTGATCTCTTTTTCGAGCGCCGCGCCGGGAACGTAAGCGACATTACTTTCACCGGCTTTGGCGCGAATCGCTCCGAGGATGGTCGGGCGGTCTTTGGGGTAGAGATCGGCGCGCGTGCCCTGCCATACATACGACCAGCCGTTGTTGAGCGCCATCAGGCTGTCAGCCGTCGGGCCGGTGACCAGCACCTTGCGGCCCTTCGCGAGCGGCAGCATGCCATTGTCGTTCTTGAGCAGGACGAGCGATTCGCGCGCCGCCTGCAAAGCGACGGCCTGTGCTGCCGCCGTGCCGAGATTCGCTTTCAACGCGGCGTCAGGCATGTAGGCATCAAACAAACCGACATCGAACTTCAGGCGCAGGACGCGGCGCACCGCTTCGTCTATGCGCGCCATCGGCACCGCGCCTTCCCTGGCAAGCGCCATCAGGTTATCGCTGAAGCCATAATCGCCCGGCACCATGCTCATATCGATGCCGGCGTTGACGGCGATGCGCGTCGCCTCCTTTTCGGTCGCCGCGATGCCGTGCTGCGTGACCAGCTTCTGTATGTCCTGCCAATCGCTGACGACCAGCCCGCGAAAGCCAAGCTCATTGCGCAATACCTCTGTGAGCAGGTAATGGCTGGCATGCACCGGCGTGCCGTTGATTTCGGCGGAGTTGACCATAAGAGTGTGCGCGCCGGCGGTCACCGCCGCCTGAAAGGTCGGCAAGAAGTATTCCCGCAGATATATCTCAGGAATCCACGCCGGCGTGCGATCACGCCCGCTCTGCGGAAAACTATAGCCCATGTAATGTTTCATACAGGCGGCGACTCTATCCTTAGCGGCGATGTTCGTGCCTTCGTAGCCGCGAATGCTCGCTACCCCCATCACCTTGGCCAGGTAGGGGTCTTCGCCGAAGGTTTCGTACAAGCGCGGCCACAGCGGCGAGCGCCCGACATCGAGCACCGGCGAAAAGTTCCAGGGGATGGCGGCAGCGCGCGTTTCCATGGCCGCGAGTTCGGCAGCGCGTTTCATCAATTCGGGGTTCCAGGTCGCCGCCATGCCGATCTCTTGCGGAAAGAGGGTCGCGCCTTGCAGGTAATTCGCACCGTGAATCGTGTCTATGCCGTAGATGACCGGGATCTTCAAGCGCGTCCGTTGCGCCGCCTGTTGAATTGCGCCGATGATCTCGTGCCATTTATCTATCGACAGAGCGATGTCTTTGACGTTGAGGATCGAGCCGACGCCGTAGCGGGCAATCGCTTTTTCAAGCTTTGCCGGGTTGATCTGGATGTTATTCTCTTTGCCATCGGTAATCTGGCCGATTTCAAGCTGCGTCATCTGACCGACTTTTTCTTCAAGCGTCATCTGCTTGAGCAGCGCTTCGACCTTTGCGGACGGGTCGGGCATGGTATAGCGCGCCGATGTGTTGCTGTCGAAGAACGCCTGACTGTCCATGGTTTCGGCGTTGACCGGCTCTTGTTCGTCGGTCGCCCGCACCAACACCTTGCCGCTGGCCGGCCATGTGCGAGATTGCGGGACGCCGAACGCCTGCGAGCACACTGCGAGTACAGAGAAGAGAATGATAATTCTTTTCATGCGTCTGTCTTTCCTTTGAACTTTCCTTTGAAGATCTGGAGTTGTTGATACCAATCTGTTCTGTAAAGCGTTTGTGATTATAAACGCGATTTGGATGGTGCAGGAAGTTAATAGGGGTATACAACTCAAACGATTTACTTCAGGGCCATTTTACGGCCATCGCGGCGCGGGTTACATACCGCGTTTAACCTGATCGCAAACCTAATCCGTGCTTACTTGCTGGCAGGATTCGATGGATGCGGCGCGGCAAAGCCATGCGGTCGCAGCCAGTCGGCGCAGCGCTCAGTCCAACTCGACAGTATCGCATCATCCGTATCAAGCCCGAAGCCGCGCGGGCCGCGCTCGTAGAGGCGCAGTTCGTAAGGCACGCCGGCTTTGCCGAGCGCGGCGGCAAACCGCAGGCTGTTTTCGACCGGCACCGTCTCGTCGTTGACCGTGTGAATCAAACAAGCCGGCGGCGTCTGTTTATGGATCATCTCATCGGGGCACCCTAGCTTTGGTCAGGCTATCGGCGCGAGCTTTCTCGCGTTTCGCAATTTCGCTTTGCCTTACTACCTCTTGCTTCGCCGTGTCCACCTCCTGTTTCCGCTCTTCGGCAAGGGCTCTTTGCTTTTGCGCCTCTGTTGCAGCCTCTTCTGCGATAACCCTTTGTTGCTCCGCAAGCTTTCGCTGCTGCTCTGCGGCATCTCTTTCCTTGACGATTTCTTTGTTCTTCTGTTCGAGTTCCATGTTCTGTGCGACGATTTCCGTCTCTTTTTGCTTTAATTTGGACGTGAGAATTTTGAGTTGTTCATTCTCTGTTTCGGTCTTGATTACTCTGATGCGGCCAGATACACCGTAACCCAATGCGGAAATGACCAGGAGACCTGCGAGCAGCAGCAGCAAGCCTTTGATCCCTTGCACTCTTCGGCTCTGCTCGACAAACTGCATCACGCCTTCAAAGTTGGGATGATAACGCTGCGCCCACGCCAGGTTCGGCTGGCTTTTGGCGAGCCATTCTTTGGCGCGTCGCAACTCGCGACCGCTCAAGCGCGAAGCCTCGCTCTTCCGGTAGAGTTCCTCTGTCTGCACCAGCCGCAGGTAATCGCGCGCCGACTGCCCCTCTTCATCCACCCATCGTTTCAAGCGCCGCCAGCCGCGTATCAGACTTTCGTGCGAAATATCTATCTCTGAATCAGCGGTCAGGTCACGCTCTTCGCCAATCTCCGGGTCAACCGCAGGCATCAAAAACGTCCGGCCTTCGCGACGAAAAACATTGATCACTTTGATCACATCTTCCGGCTTGGCTGCGGCGATGGCGCAGATCTCCGAGAGGTTCGCCGGACGCCGGATTTCTCGATTGTCGGCCTCTTTTTCAGTCAATGCTTTGAACAGTTTTTCGGCGATCTTCTGGCTGCGCGCATCCCTCAGTTCCTGGTAAGCTTCCTCGGCGTGTTGCTCCAAAGCGCCGGCCATGCGGCCAATCTGCCGATAATGATCGGGGCCCATCTGAGCATGCTTCTCCGGGTCTCTTTGGTAATCTTTGAACCATTCGTTCCAGGTACGCATGAGGGCATGTTCGAGAGCCGGCAATTGATCGGGATCATCGCCAACATCGTTCAGCACTTCATTGACGAGGCTCGGCGCAATGTCGCCGCCGACGACGCCAATCGGCCCCAGAATCGCTTCACGTCGTTGCTCACGGGTCAGCCGGGGAATCAAATACTGGCCGTTGTTGATGGCTTCAGGCAAATTGCTGAATTGCGCACAGTCGCCCAGATAATCAGAGCGCATGGTAATCACCAGGTAGATCGGAATCTCCTGCTGGCCAGCCGCTTCCAGCAGCAGCCTGATGAAAGCCGCCGCATCTTCTTCGTTGCCCCGGACGCCGGCAATTCTCTGGAAGCGGAATAGCTCCTCAAACTGATCGACCACCACCAGCAGGTTTTCATTTTCCGGACGGCTCGCCTGCCGAACTACTTCGATCAAGCCAAGCGAACTGCGCCGCAAAATGGCCTCGGTAATTCGGCTCTGTAGCGTCGCCTTCTCCGGCTCTTCCGAGCCGTAAACGTCGCCATCATTCAAAGCGATTGCCAGATTGCCTATGGGGTTGCTGCGGGGACGAAAGCTGGCGACGCGCCAGTTAGCGCCGACACGCGGCATGAAACCGCCGTGCAGCGCCGACAATAAGCCGGCCCGAACCAGCGAGGATTTGCCGCTTCCGGAGGTGCCGACCACTGCCAGAAAACGATGCCGGCTCAATCGCTCAGCCAGTTCATCGCTCTGCCCATCGCGCCCAAAAAACAGGTGCGTCTCCGTATCATTAAAGGGCCGCAGGCCGGGAAAAGGATTACTTAGCAGGTCGCTGGCTATCCCCATTTTCGTCCTCCTCTCGCGACTTCGAGTTGATTCAGAAATGGACTTAAGATGTCTAACAAAGATTTTCCTTCCGCGCCTTTCAAGGTGTTAATCAGGATGGGGTCGTGCAACCGCAGAATCTTTTTATGAGTCGTCTCCGGCAGCGTCACATAGATGGCCTTGGCTTTCCATGGACGCGAGTGCGGCCTGCCATAGCCAAAGCATTTTTTCAAATCTTCGAGTTGTTTCTTGAGCCAGAATTCGTTGCCACTGGCGTAGTACAAAAGCGCTGCATCACACTCAATTAAATTCTTCTGGTGAGTCTCGCGAATCAACGCGGCGTTTTCCTGAGTCTCTTCCACGGTTGCCGGATATTCCAACTGATATTGCTGTTCATAGAGAACGTCCAGCAACTCGCTAATCCCGTCGAAATCCTGTTGATGACAAATCAAGTAAATGCGCGCCAGGCCATCGGCATCCGGATCAGCAACCGCTCTGGAGGCAGCTTCAGAGGTCACCTGCGGCTTCAACAATGCTTCAAGGATTTCCAGGATGTAAGTCTTCAATTCATCCAAAGAAGCTTGGAGAATCTCTCTGCCCTTTTGGGCGCTCGAATTGGCTTTCAAATCCTCGACGAAGGTTTGCTGATCGCCCTGGTCGATATCGATTCCTTTGGGCATCCAGATTACGCGGGAAAACTGCGGATCGGCGAAGCGCTCCCCGGCAAGCTCAATCTGGATGCGATCCAGCGATTTGCCGCCTCCCCCCTGCGGCACGATGGCATATTCTTTGCCGATCATGTGCACTGCCATCTTGCAGTCGGCCAGATAGGCGCGAATCCGCTCGGTCATCTCAGCCGTTCTCATGGGCAGAGGCTCCTGGGGCAGGATTTTGAAATGGCGGTCTTCAAGCTCGCGCCTGATCTTGCTACGATCCTGATTCAGATCGCTGATCGTCTCTGCAAGATAAACGCTGGCTCGCGTTGGCGTTGGCAATACGGTGAGGTGAGGCGTTCTCAAACTCTTCAGGCAACTGGCAACGTAGCGCGCCAGATCTTCAAACTTATTAATGTAAGCGACCTCGTCGTACCTGAACTCGCGCCATTCCAATTCGTTCCTCAGAGGGTTTTCGGCTTTCTGATAAAACTCGTAACCTTCAATCCCCTGTAACGCCAAGGGGTGTTCCTCAATCGGCACGAACATTTTTACGACCTTAACGATACGCGGCTTGCCATTGATTTTGATGCCGCCATTCTCCTGGGCATGCCGGTAAAAAGCCGCTAATTCCTCGTTGCAGTAATGCGAGTTCTTGTAGCTAGGCGACAGGATGCAGAGCATTAACGGAATGGTCTTAATCTGGTCGAAAATGGCCTGATCAAAGTAATCGCCCTGGTTGAGATCTTTTTTATCTCGCCAGATGGCAATGTCATCGCCCAGAATCATGCCGACGCGCAGTTCCAGCGCCCGGTGCATCTCTTCAACCCAGGGCGGCTGGTTGAGTTGAATGACGCGGTTATCTCTGTGAGCATAGCTGATGAAGATGTCGTATTTGATGGGGTTCATTTACGTCTCCGCAATACCAGGCGGTCGACAAGAATGAATTTGCTTGTGAGCCTAAGCGGCCCACTGCGCAATCTCGCAAGTGGAATCGCCTGGTTATGACGACGGTTTCAATTAGAGATTGCCGGCTCCCGATCACCCGCTTGAGCCGCCGCGATCAATCCTACGCGATCAATCCTAAATGAGGCACAGTGCTTCGGCAGCGGCACGGATTAGTTCAGAAAGCCGGCCTGCATTTGCCAGATGTTCTTGGCGTCAGTTGCAATCTGTCTGGAGACGGGGCATCTGGCTAAAGGCCAAGTTCCTAATGATTGACTTTCGCCGACGCCCCCTCAGTGAGCGATTAACTCGACCGGGGCACTCAGGAGAAGGTTCCTGGGTTCAGCGACATCGTACCGTAATTTGGCGAGACCCATTTTTGCACAACCGCTCTTGAAAGCCAATACGCTTGTAAATTGAACCGCATAATCATATCGCTGCAAAGACCGGCACAGGCTTGTTGCCTCACCCGTCAGCCGCGCGCCGGCAACTCGTTATTCATTGACCTTCTCGGAGGCTGAACGGCGACAATGGCGCGCTTGATTCAATCGCTTTCCAAGGGCTGCAATCGGCGGCGTGCTTCTTTAAGATCGCAATCGCCGCGATGCAGACGGCGGCGTTTGGCTTGAGTTAGTCTTTCAAACCCGGGCGGCGATGGTTAAAATGTATCGCTGGTCTAATCAATATGAGCAAAGACAAACCCCTTCGCATCATGATTGCCGACGATCATTTCGTCGTGCGCATGGGATTGGCGGCGGTCGTCAACACGCAGTCGGATATGACCGTGATTGCCGAAGCAACGACCGGGAAGCAGGCCGTCGAGATGTATCGCCAGCACCGGCCCGACGTTGTCTTGATGGATGTGCGCATGCCGGAAATGGACGGCATCGAAGCCATTACCGTCATACGCAAAGACTACGCCGACGCTCGCTTCATCGTGCTGACGACCTACGATGGCGACGAAGACATCTATCGCGCCCTGCAAGCCGGGGCACGCGCTTACTTGCTCAAGGATATGCTGCGCGACGAACTGGTTGAAGCCATCCGCGCCGTCTATGCCGGACAGCGCCGCATCCCTGCGGAAGTCGCCAGCCGCCTGGCTGAACGCATGAACCGCACACAGTTGACGGCGCGCGAGCTTGAGGTCTTGAAGCACATCGCTCAAGGCAAGAGCAACAAAATTATCGCCGCCGATTTATCGATCTCTGAAGGCACCGTCAAGATTCACGTCAACAACATCCTCAGCAAGCTCGGCGTCAGCGACCGCACACACGCCGCCACCTTCGCCTTGCAGCGCGGCATCATCCATCTCGATTAAACGGCAAACCTGGCTGCCGCCGGGCGAAGGCAAACGGCAAAAAACAAAAGGTAAAAGTGCGGCTTCATCCGCACGTTGGACAGCTTGCCAGCCTTGAGGCCAGGCAATTCAATTTTGCCTTTTGCCTTTTGCCGGCTGCCACGAGCGAGCCCGACTATATCTAAAGATATAGTTAAACCTTATACCCTGGTTTAATGACAGGGGGGCGGATTGCGGTTATTCTCTGCACGTACTTAACGGTAACCTCAAAGTTCTAGAGCGGATTTCAAAAAGGTGTAAGGGCACGGCTCTTGCACCTTTTCTTATAATTAAAACAAAACGAAACCGCTCTGGTTGCCTGATTTCAAGCCGCCGCTTATGATTTCGGATGTGCTAGTGACTCAGCGGGTGCATGACGAGAGGGTCTCGGACGCAGGTCGCAAGCTTTGACATCCTCTGCGTTCTGTGTAGCGAGACGGTTTTTGACCGCAAGCAACTAAACTTTTATGAAACGCATTGCTCTGGCATGGGTTTTCTTGTGCTGTACGCCAGCCCTAGCCGGAGGTCCGCTTTGGCGGCAAGCCACAGCGACGGAATTGCGGCAAATCATTCCTGCACGGGCGGGAGTCGGAAAAGAACGGATTGAGACCGAATTCCGCGCGGCGTCGGGCATCACCGACGGTCGCCGCTATGTCGCCGGCGTCTTCATGATCGTCACCGGATACGAAGCCGAAGGCAAATATACGCACTTCATTATCACCCAGGTGCCGTTGCGCATCGGCGAAATGATGCTACAGCCGGGTGAATACGTCTTCGGTTCCAAGCGCGTCGACGGCGACGCCGTGGAAGTGAAATTTTACGAAGCAGCCAGCGAACGTATGCTTGGCAAGGTGCTCGCCAAGCTCGATACGCGGCGCACCGGCGTCCGCCAGTTCTACATCAGCCCCGCCGCTTATGGCAGCGGCAAAGGCTTCATGCAATTTGGCCGCTTCGTCTTCGAATACAAATTGTCCCAGTAGCGCAGCCTGACAAGCGGGCATTCCTTGATCAGAGCCATGCAGTGAATTTCTGCGAAGTCATGACTTGGCAGCCGGGGAGTCGTGTGCCCTGTGAGCCTTGAAGCAGCAGCGACAGGCCAACGTAACTCATTTTAAAACTGGGGGATTTGAAGATTGAAAAGAATTACAGTCGTTCTCTTAGCTCTGTTGATCAGTAGTGTGATGCCGCTGGCGGCGCTGGCACAACAATCGACGGCGACGCTCAGCGGGCGCGTCGTTGACTCGCAAGGCGCAGTGATTCCGGGCGCACAGATTAAGGCTGTGCAGAAGAATACCGGCACGGCACGCGAAACGAAAACGAATGACGATGGGCTATTCACGCTAACGAATCTCGCGCCCGGTGATTACGAGATCACAATTGAATCCGCCGGCTTCAAAAAAACGCTTCGCACGGCGATTCTGCAAGTCGGACAGGTCGTATCGCTCGACACAATACTGGAAATTGGGAACATGGCCATTGACGAGGGTGTTGGCCCTTCGGAGCCGCCGTTGATTAATGAGAGCACGTCTATCGTTGATAGCGTCATCAATCGCCGCGCCGTCGAAAACCTGCCGCTCAACGGGCGCAACTTCCTCGAACTCGCGTTGCTGGTGCCGGGCAATGCGCCAGCGCCGAACTTCGATCCGACGAAGACCGAAACCGTGCTGATCTCATCAGCCGGGCAGATCGGGCGTGGCGGCAGCGTGACGATTGACGGCGCGGACAATAATGACGATGTCGTCGGCGGCTCGCTAATCAACGTCACGCAGGAAGCCGTGCAGGAATTTCAGATCGCCACCAATCGTTTCTCTGCCGAGCAGGGGCGTTCCGGCTCGTCGATCATCAACGTGGTTACTAAGACAGGCACCAACGACTATCACGGTTCCGGGTCGTTTTTCTTCCGTGACCGCAAGCTGCAAGGCTTGCCGGCGACTTTTGATCGCGCCAACCCGACGCCGCCGTTCGACCGCGAACAGTATGCCTTCGCGATGGGCGGGCCGATCAAGAAAGATCACCTCTTCTGGTTCGGCGCGTTCGAGTATCGCAATCAGGACGGCGCGATTCTCGTCGGCCAGCGCGACACCGCAACGCGAACCATCACGCGCGGCTTTGCGCCCGCGCCGCTCAACGACCTGCTGGCCACCGGGCGCGGCGATTGGAGTATTTCAGACCAGGACATGCTTGCCTTGCGCTATTCCATCGAACGGGTTGACGATACGACGGCGAGTTCGTTGATTCGCGCCATTGGCTCGGCGTCGGAACGGCAGGCGGCAACGAATCACTATCAATCGTTTTCGACCACCTATACGCGCCTTCTCTCGCGGATTTCGGTAAACGAATTCAATTTCAGCGAGACCAATTTCATCAACCGCACGGTGCCGGTGACGCCGGGGCCGCAACTGACTTTCCCCAGCTTGCAGGACGGCGCGTCCTTCCGCGTGCCGCAGCAGACGCGCATGAACCGCCTGCAATTCGGCGACACCTTCACATGGGTCAAAGGCACGCACACCATGAAGTTCGGCGGCCAGGTGCAGCGCATCGATTCGGACTTCGATCTCGGCGTCTTCCAGTCAGGCCGCATCGAACTGGTTGAAGACTTCCCGACCTTCGATCACAACGGCGACGGGCGCGTTGATGATAACGATCTGTTGTTTGCCGTGACCCTGCGCAGCGGCAAGCCCGCGACGCCGCTGATCATTCCCAACGCCGATAACAATTACTATGCGTTCTTCGTTCAGGACGATTGGAAGGCCACGCCGCACCTGACGATAAACCTCGGCCTGCGCTACGAACTCGACACCGATGTCATGAACGTCAGCCGCACGGATGAACTCAATCCGCTGATCCTGCCGTTTCTTTCGGGCAATCGTCATCGTGACAAAAACAACTTCGGCCCGCGCGTCGGTTTCAACTGGGCGACGACCAATGGTCGCTTGAGCGTTCACGGCGGATACGGCATTTACTACGACCGCATCACGCTGGAGATTCAATCGCTCGAACGCGGTCTCGACGGGCGCGCCTTGCCGATTGAAGTGCGCGCCGGCAATCTCTTCTTCCTCGATCCGGCGACCGGCCAATTCCCGCCCTTCGCGCCGACCATCAGCAATCCCTTCACCGGCTTCATTCTGCCTGGCGCGGGCGCGGGCGGCATCAACATCATCGATAACCGCATGCAGAACCCGATGGTGCAGCAGACGAACATCGGCATCCAGGCTGAGTTCGCGCGCGACTTCGCCCTGCGCGTTGATTACCTGCACAACTTCGGCACGCATTTCATCATCGGGCGCACCATCGGCACCGTCTTCAATCCGGTCGTCGTCGGCCCGGATTCGGTCGTTAACCTTGAATCGAGCGTTAAAACCAAATACGACGGCCTGCTCGTCAGCTTAGAAAAACGCTTCGCCCATGGTTTTCAATTGCGCGCCTCGTACACGCTCTCGAAAGCCTTCAACTATGCCAACGACGATCAAATCCCGTTTGCTAACGGCCCCGTCAATCCGAACAACCTGCAACTCGAATACGGCCCGACGCCGAATGATCAGCGGCATCGCTTTACCTTTTCCGGCGTCTTCGACCTGCCCGCAGGTTTTCTGCTCGCGCCTATCTGGACGATTGCTTCAGGAGTGCCGATGGACATCCTGTTGCCCGACAGTAGCTCGCGTATTCCTACCTTGCAGCGCAACGCCGGCGGTCGTCTGTTTCACACGGGCGCAGAGTTGAATGCGTTCATCCAGCAAGTCAACGCCGGCGGCGGCGTGGGCGGCCAACTGTTGCCGCTGGTGCGCGACGATGCGCGCTTCAACGACCGCTTCAATTCGCTTGATCTGCGCCTCTCGAAGCGCTTTCACTTCGGCGAGCGCGTGCAGCTTGAGCCGATCATTGAAATGTTTAATGTGTTCAATATTACCAATGTGCTTGGCGTCTCGACGGTCAATTATTCAGGCCGGGCGAACTCGCTGGTGCGCGACAGCAATGATCCCGGCAGTCCGGGCTTTCTGAAATCGTCGAGCTTCGGACAGCCTGTGACGACGGCGGGCGGCGTCTTCGGATCAGGCGGCCCGCGCGCCGTTCAGCTTGCCGTGCGGATGACGTTTTAATCGTGATGCGTGACCAGGCGGGAGAAGCGAACGGTGAGGTCTACACTGTAATGCGCAAAGACATGACGACAACCTCTATGCTCTTGTCACGCATCACCGTCCCCAAGCTTATCGGGCAGGATTCACCGGCCTCTGTAGAGCAAACCGAAACGAGCGTCCGGTGCATCCTGCCTGATCTATTCAAGCCATTAAAAAGCTGTAAGATTCCCCATCCTCTCACCGTCAGATGGATACTCTGAGACAGGTCTGTTGAACGACCGCAACGCGAAGAGCGTATTCATTTTTATCTGATGTCGAAAGGAGAGGAATCCCATGTATTGTCCGAAATGCGGAACCCGGAACATTGAGGCAGCGAAATTCTGCCGTCTCTGTGGAACGGCTTTTCATCTGCTTTCTAAACCCGCGCTACCCTTGCCGATGCAGATGAATTACGGGCGAGCATTTCGGCCCTTGTTCATCGGGGTTGGATTTCTCTTCATTGCGTTCGCCTCCATCTTCTCGCATACCGGGTTCTTTTGGTGGATGCTATTTCCGGCCTTCTCCTTGATCTCAAAAGGCACAAGGCGCTTGACGCAGATGCAAGCGGCGCACGCCTACTATGGCCCGCCACAACAGACAGAAATGCTCAACCAGGACACCCCGCAGCAAATACCCCACGCAAACTATAGCGACGTTCGCGCGCGGCCCACAGGCGAACTTATCCCGCCGCCGAGCGTCACCGAGAATACGACCAAGCTGCTTGATGCCAATTAGCCGCCAGGCGGGCAATTGGCTCCACAAGCAAGAGTCAGCGACGTTTTTCGTAACTTCAGTTTGTCGGCTTCCAAACATATTCTCCTGCCCTGTCGATGTGACCCCACTTCGGATGGTTAATGTTGCCTTCTATAACAAGCGCCAGCCCGTTTGCGTCGCGGGCGACTGAATCCGTGCGTCTTGCAAGACCTTTTACGAAAGGCGTTCAAAGATAGAGAACTGCTATGAGCAAAGAATGGTTTCCTCTCGATAAGATCAGCGTGGCGGCCCCTTGCACGGCGCAATGGCGCTTCATGTTCGGCAACGAGCGCGTGCGCTTCTGCGGCCAGTGCAGCCAAAACGTCTACAATCTCTCGGCAATGACCAGAGAGCAGGCCGAAGACCTCATCCTGCGCCACGAAGGGCGGCTGTGTGTGCGCTTCTACAGACGCAAAGATGGCACGATCATCACCAACAACTGTCCTGTCGGGCTGCGCGCCTTGAAGGCGAAGTACAACAGCACGAAAGCCACCATCCTCAAAGCGTTGATGATCTTTCTCGCCTACCTGGGCATCCTCTGGTGGATTGAAAAAATCCCTGTGGCAAAGCCCGTGGTCATGGGCTCGTTTGAAACGCCTGATCCCTTTCCCGGCTTCCCAACAATCGTCAAAAGCGAGCAGTTCACCCGCGACCGGGCGATCTATCAAGTAACCCCTGCGGCGCTTGCTGATGGCCGCAAACCGGTAAAGGGCGATGCCGTCGTGAAGATTGTCATCTTGCCGTCTGGCGCAGTCGAAAGGGCGACGCTCATCAAAGGGCCTGAGAGTCTGAAAGATATTGCTGAAGGGGCGGCACGCAGGTGGATGTTCGAGCCGATGAGCGAAGGCGGTAAGCCCGTCAGGGTTGAAAGCACGCTCACCTTCCACTTCGGGAGCTTGCGACCTGAAGGAGTAAAACTGCCTGTTGCAGATAAGAAAGCCTGTGCCGAGTGTTTGTGATCGCGTTCAAGCGAGACTGAGCGAATCCCGTATGATGGAATCAATTCAATAAGTCGCTAATTTTGACCGCAACCTTGACAGCAGAGGCCACAACACGAGATAAAACAGGGCGGGCAGAGCAATACTTAAACAATTGATTATTGGCGGCGGCGGCGCACCAGAGTAAGTTTGCATACAAAGAGAGAACAGAAGCGAGCATTTGGTGAGCCCTGCCTGATCGATTCCTGGCAAACGTGTCAACCGCAACTAGCGCATCTCCACATCTCAAGCGGCAACTCGGACTCTGGTCGGCAACCGCCCTGGTCGTTGGCGAAGTCATCGCCGTCGGCATTTTTCTGACGCCGGCGCAGATGTCAAAGAGCATCGGCTCGCCCTTCTGGATCGCCATCGTCTGGCTGGCAATAGGCGCGATGTCGCTGTGCGGCGCGCTGTGCTATGGCGAATTGGCGGCGCGTTACCCGGAAGCCGGCGGCGGCTACGTTTATCTGCGCGAGGCTTACGGGCCGCGCCTGGCATTTCTTTACGGCTGGGAATCGTTTCTCGTTATGGACCCCGGCCTGACGGCGGCGCTCGCCGTCGGGTTGGCGAGCTATGCCGGATATATCGTTCATCTGTCGCCGCTCGGAACGAAGGTGGTTGCGCTCGCCGGCATCTGGGGGTTGGCGGCAGCCAATATTCTAGGCATTCGTGCTGGCGCGGCCTTGATGCGCTGGCTGACGTTCTTGAAACTCGGCTTGCTGGCGCTGATCATTTTGTGGGCGACCCTCGGCGGCCTCGGCAACTGGAGCAATCTGTTGCCGCTGGTAGCGCAGCGCGAAGGCTCCGCGCCGCTGGTTGGGGCGCTGGCGGGCGGCTTGATCGCGGCCTTCTTTTCCTTCGGCGGCTGGTGGGACATGAGCAAGCTGGCGGGCGAAGTGCGCGAGCCTGCAAAAACACTGCCGCGCGCGCTGGCGCTGGGCGTGATTGGCGTCACGGTCGTCTACCTGTTGACGAGTCTGGTCTTTCTTTACCTCGTGCCGGTCGAGAGCGTCGCCTCGGACGAGACTTTTGCCGCGCAGGCGGGTGAAGTGCTGTTCGGACGCATCGGCGGGCAGGTCTTTTCTGCCATTGTCATCATCGCGGTGCTTGGCAGTCTCGCGGCAGTCATTATGTCTGCGCCTCGCGTGTATTACGCGATGGCGCGCGATCACCTGTTTGTGCCCGCCGCCGCCGTGATTCATCCGCGCTTCGGAACCCCTACGCGCGCCATCGCTTTGCAAGCCCTGATGGCGTCGTTGCTGGTTGCGCTCGGCACGTTCAGGACGATCATCGGTTATTTCGTCTTCATCACCGTCGTCTTCGTTGGGCTCACGGTCGTCGCGGTGTTCATATTAAGGCGGCGCGCCGGCCCGTCGGCATATACGATGCCCGGCTACCCTGTGACGCCCATCATCTTTCTGATATTAGTAGGCGTGCTGCTAGTGTTGCAGGCCATTGGCAATCCGCTACAATCTTTTCTCGGCGTCGCGGTCGTGGCCGCAGGCTTGCCGGTTTATCAGTTATTTTTCCGAAAGAGGAAGCAAACCCATGACCTGGATCAAAACCGTGCCGATGAGTGAAGCCGATGAGCGCTTGCGCCGCGCCATCGAAATGGAACAGATGCTCTACCCGAAAGAGTATGCGACGCCCGTGCATCCTACGGATGATGGCGCAGCAGGTATCGTCGCATCGCACACGCTGATTCCCGATGCGCTTTATCATGCCTTCTCGACCTTCGGCGCATTGATGTCGCCGGAGTTGCCGCTCAGCCGCGCGCAGCACGAAATGATCACCACGATAGTCTCGGTGACCAACCGCTGCCATTACTGAATCGAGTCGCACGCAGAGTTTCTGCGTCGAGTCACGCTAGATGAAGGGCTAGTGCGGGCGTTGCAGGAAGACTACGCCAACGCGCCGCTATCCCCACAGGATCGCTGCATGCTCGATTACGTCGTGCAATTGACCAAAGACGCGACGCGCATTTCGCCCGCAGATCACGCGCGCTTGCGCGAAGTCGGCTTTGACGACCAGGGTATTTTGCAAATCACCTTGATTGCTTCATGGTTCAACTACATCAATCGCGTTGCCGATGCGCTCGGCGTCGGACGCGACTAGCCCGCTGTTGGTAGGAAGGCAAAAGGCAAAAAACAAAAGGCAAAAGTATGGCGGCTGCGTGACCGCTGTCCTGCGTTTGCCATTCACTCACTCTGACTTTTGGAATCGTTGTCCCTCCACATTTTGCCTTTTGCCTTTTGCCTTGCCGTAGGGCCGCTTCGTCACTCAATCAAGCCGGTTCGTCACATATCATTTGGTTGTTTCACCGGGGGGCGTAGAATGGGACGGCTGCACCCGAAGTGTTGTTCGAAATACGCAAGCGCGTTATGGTCTTTCAGAATCCGATCTGGTAATAAGCTCCGTCGCGTTTCGTTAACTCCCCGCCCGGAAGCAACGAACCTCATAGGATTATTGCCACTTTAATTCTTGAAAGACCATAGCGCGCTTGCGGTTCGCCAGCAACCACGCCGATGCCGAAAACGGCTCATCGCCGTCGCCGCGTCGCGTGCGTCCAGGCAGACTAACCCGTCCGCTCAGTTCAGCAATCGAAGTGATGAGGCGCGCGCCGGCAGGCTGTGCTATGTTTATCTGGCTTGCAGGCGCGAAATGAGTATGAAAGCCCAAAGATTATTTGACCGCCGCTGGTTGCGAGCCTTTTTCATCATCGGCGTCTGGACGCTGTTTGGCGTCTTCCTTGCCAGCCAGTCAACCCTCGCCTTCAGCCGCCGCGACCGCCCCTTCAGTTGGCAACGTATCCTGCTGGTCGAGATGGCGTTCGCCTACATCTGGGCGCTGCTGACGCCGCCTGTGCTGTGGCTGGCGCGGCGCTTTCCCATCGAACGCGGGCGCTTGCCCGGAAGCCTCACGGTTCACGTTCTCGCCTCGATCATCACAGGCTTTGCGACACGCGCTTTTCGCGACCTGATGTTCGTCTATTTCGTATCCGGGTATGACGGCGCGCTGCCCTGGACAAAGCTCTTCTTCAACAGCTATCTCTTTTTTGATTACGGCACACTGCTCTACTGGCTGATGCTGTTGGTAAGCTATGCTACGAATTATTATCGCCGTTACCGCGTCGGCGAAGTCCGCGCCACCCGCTTGGAAGCGCAACTGGCGACCGCGCAACTGCACGCTTTGAAGATGCAACTGCAACCGCACTTTCTCTTCAACACCCTGCATTCGATTTCGGCGCTCGTCCATAAAGACCCGCAGGCGGCGGATAAGATGATCGCCCGGCTCGGCGATTTTCTGCGCCTGACGCTGGACAGCGCCGGCGTGCAGGAGGTCTCTCTGCACCAGGAACTTGAATTCCTGAAGTGCTATCTCGACATCGAGGCCATACGTTTCAAAGACCGCCTGAGCGTGCAAATGAACATCGAGCCGCAGACCTTGGCGGCGCGCTTGCCGAATCTGATCTTGCAGCCGATTGTTGAAAACGCCATCCGTCACGGCATCGCGCCGCGCACCGACGCCGGGCGCATCGAAATCGCCGCGCGCCGCTTCAACGGCTCGCTGCAAGTGCAGATCACCGACAATGGGCCGGGTCTTGCGGCCAACAGCAACAACGGGCGCATACTCAAAGAAGGCGTCGGGTTGGCCAACACGCAGGCGCGTTTGCAGCAGCTTTATGGAGATGAATCGCGGCTCGATCTGGCCAATAACGGCAAAGGCGGTTTCAGCGTGACTCTCGAAATCCCCTTCAACGCCGAGTGACACAGGCGCAATTGAGCTTGCGCGTGGCTGCCTGTTGAACGCTCTGCCACAACTACGCCAAAGCCCAAAGACCCCAAGGCACACTAAGTCGCCTTGGGGTCTTTGGGCTTTCGTGGCAGATAAAGTTTTTCGAACGCGATCAGCGATCCGGGTGGCGCGGGAACTTGGTGAACGGCAGACGCACGCCGCGCACGAAGATGCGATCCGAGCGAATCTCCGGCGGCGACTCAAAGCCCGCGCTGCCCATTGTCGAGATGATGTCGTCTTGATCGACGCCGTCGCCGCTGATGCCGAGGGCTCCGACCAACTTGCCGCCTTTATAAAGCGGCACGCTGCCGGGAAAGATCTGTATGCCGTTATTCAAACCGGGAATTCCGGTGCAATCGTTGGGGCTAGTTTGTCCGGTTGCTAGAAATTTCTGGAACGCCGCCGCCACCAGATCAGTTTGCAAGCCGGTGTTGAACGGACTGAATCTGTCAATCGGCGGCGAGAACGGGCCGGGGTCGGTGTCGTCGATGCCGTCAGGAAAAAAGGGCCGTTCAAGAAATCCTTCGGCGCGATCACTGAACGCTACCGAGCCGTCTAGCCGCAGGCCGTCGTTGGCCGCCCTATCAACGTAAGAACCGAAGCCGGCGCTTCGCAAGGTGGCCGCCGCCGTTGCCTTGCTGAAGAAAGCCGCCGTGCGCGCTTTCTGCGCCGATACGTCGAAACCAAATATAGGCGCGTCAATCGTGCTGAAAATGCCGAGTATCGTGCCGTCCACATCGCAGACGGTAATGTTGACCTCGGCGGCGCTGTTGAGCGGCTGACGAATCGCGGCGCGCGTTTTGAAAGCCTGCTGTGCTGCCTGCACAATGATGGTCTTCACTTCAGCAGCGCTTAAAACCGAGCCGCTCTTGAAGGGGAAGAAACGATCATCAACGCGACCCGCTGGGATAGAAGAATCGAGCGAGATGACGCGGAAGCGGCTGGGTTGTGCGTCACGCGGGGCCAGCGCTACGGTGCCGCGCAGCGAATCGAAGTTCGGCGTTTGCACCGCCGCCGGCATCTCTGCATCCACAAACGTGAAGCGGATGCCATTGACGATGATCTTGTCGCCTTGAATTTCCGGCGGCGTTTCAAAGCCGCGCGTCGCGCCCAGGGCTACGCGCTCTTCAAGATTGGGCTGATCCTTGACGGCAGGGGCGGGATCAAACGTGTAAATGCCATCACCTTCGACGCCGACGCCGCCGACCTCTATGCCATTCTTGTAGAGCGCGATGCCGCCGGGATCAGCCGACAGGCCAAGCGGCGAGCGCGCATTGATGTCGCTGCAAATCAACAACTGCGAAATCTGCACACCGTAGAGCGGGCCGCTTGATTGAAAATTGATGCCCGGCGGAAAATGCTCCTGCACAATGAAACTTGCCGTGCGCGATGTGAAGCTATGTCCTTGACTGCTGAGAAACGCGCCAGTGACGGCTTTCGAAATGGCCGCAAGCGACGCCGGTGCTACAACCCCTTCCAGTCCGCCCAACGGGCCGCGATTCGGAACTTTGATCGTTGTGTTCGCGGGCGCGCCAGCCATCGCAAAAATGCCGAGTACGTTGCCTTCCTTATCCACAACCGCGATGGTCGATTTGATGCCGGCGGCATCGGACTGGGCAACCGCCTGAGCGATGATCTGCTTGACATCGGCTGCCGTCAGGCGGTTGTCGGCATTGGCCGTGACCTCAACGTGCGCCGAGACGGTGCTGCCATCGGGATTGATAATCGTTACGTCGATGCCACCCGCCAGATCGCTTTCAGCCACTTCATTGACGAAAATCTTCGTCGCGTTTTTGATCTTGATGCCGCCGTGACGCAGTTGACCGGCGGCGGCCATCAGCGTGACGGTTGCGCCTTTTTGAAAGTTCGCGCCCTTGATCGTCAGCCGCCCCAGACCAGCGTTGAAGCCGCAGGCTTCGACATTAATCGTCGGCGACTGTGTCGACTGCATCAATGCCGCGAGCGTCTGGCCGGTGAATCCAAGCAGCACGACGGCGAATAACAGACTTTGCAGTTTGAGCGATGTGATTTTCCTAGCCATCTTGGCACTCCGTGCGTGATCGAGGACGGTGTAAAACTAACCTTACGACTTGCGACCGAACGGCGGCAAGTTTACTCAAAGTGGCGCATCGTTGCAAGCACGCAATGGCCGCCGCGTGAGAAAAAATCGCCATCCAACGCGCCTGAACGCCGCCGCCGCTCTTTTTATGAGGCGAGGATTTCAAGCCTAACATCAGCAAACTGCGGTATGGCGGCGCGGCGCGGCAATTTTTCGGATGATCATTTTTGCATGGCTACTTGACTTTAAAAAATCGAAATGATATTTTCCGGCGCGTATCATTCGCGTATCATTTCAACATCGATGCTGTGGTATGTAGTGTAAAACACGAATATGCGCTAAAGCCAGAAACCGGCTTTCTCGTCTTTTGTACCTCGTCATCTGACCGGCTCTCCGGTTTAGATCGCGGCTGTCCCCTGAGGCTCTCGCTGTTGAGAGGGATTGAATGCGATTCAAGCTCACGGTTATTGCTCTATATGCGATTTTGACGCTGGCGCTGGTCGTTGGCCTGCGACCGACGGCTGCCTATTCCGGCGACTGGGCAAGCTTGCTGCAAGGGGCAGACCAAAAGCCTGCCGTCAGCCTGGACGCGACCAACGGCAGACGCGGCCTGGTGCTCTTTCATCATCGCGGCCATGAAGCCTTCGACCACCGCAGCGGCTTCAACGCTCCCTATCTCAACAAAGATGCGGGCGCGATGAACTGCGTCGTCTGCCATCACCGCCGCGACAACACCGACCCGACCCGGCCCGATACGACCGATGTCGCCGACCGCAAACAGTTTCAAAACTGCAAAGAATGTCACAAAGTCGACGAAGCCGACCCGTCGCAATTCGTCGACCGCGAAGGCTATATCCTCAACGCCCGCGAAGCCTATCACCGTCTCTGCGTCGGCTGTCACATGCAGAAAAAAGAGATGGTTGATCGCGGCGAGTACAAGATCGTCGACCGGTTGCCGCTCAAATGTAGCGAATGCCACAAACTCGGCATCTCCGATGAAGACTACGAAGCTCGCAGCCGGCGGATGGAACCGGAGCCCGAAAAAACCCCATACGAGAATCGCCCTTGGCCGCCCGATTACAGCAAAGCGCCGCCGGTCGCCACCACGCAATATGATCCGACCGGATACGCCGGCCCGTCGCGCATCGACACGCCGAAGCAAGAGACCGGCAACTTCGAGCCGGTCACTGATCGCTGGCGCATCGGCTTTCCCGGTCACGACATCGAGCCGCGTTATCAGGAAGGGCACATCTACAATCCTTATCGCCAGAACGTCCTCAAGGGCGATTACCCGATATTCGGCCAGCATAACTTTTTCGTGCTGACCGCCGAGAGCGAATCGTTCCTCAACGGCAAGCGCATCCCTGTGCCGAGCAATGTTGCTGCGCAGCGACCCGACAGCGAAGAATTCTTCGGGCGCGGCGGCCAGTTCTTCTTCAATCAAAACTTCATCATGACGATGGAGTTGTTTCACGGCGACACCTCGTTCAAGCCGGTCGACTGGCGCATACACGTTACGCCGGTCTTCAACATCAACTACCTGCACACCCAGGAGAACGGCCTGGTCAACGCTAATCCGGCGCGCTTGAACACGCGCACGGACGGCTACATCTCTTTGCAGGAAGCCTTCGGCGAATACCGTCTCGGCGATACGACGAAAATCATCCCGTTCCTCAAGGGCGGCAGACCTGAAGACAAACACAACCCGTATTTCGACACCACCTCTGTGCGCGTCGGCATACAGCCGTTCATCTCGGATTTTCGCGGCTTCATCTTCAGCGATGTCAATCTCGGCACGCGCGTGTTTGGTAATTACGCTAACAATCGTTATCAATACAATGTCGCCTACTTTTACATGCTGGAGAAGGACACCAACAGCGAGTTGAACACGCCGCACTTCCGCGACCAGACCGTCTTCATCGCCAATCTCTTCCGGCAGGATACGCACTGGAAAGGCTACACGACACAGTTCAGCTTCCATTACGACAACGACCGGCCAAGCCGCCACTTCGACGAGAACGATTTTCTCGTGCGCCCGGCGCTGATCGGCAGCGTTCGCCCGCACGGCGTCAATGCCGCTTATCTAGGCTGGACAGGCGACGGCCACATGGGCAAATGGAACATCACCCATGCGTTCTATCAGGCGCTCGGTCACGACAGCGATAACCCGATAGCCGGCCACAAGGTCGACATCAACGCGCAGATGGCAGCCGTAGAGTTATCTTTGGATCGCGACTGGCTGCGCTTCAAAGGCTCGTTCTTCTTTGCCTCCGGCGACAGCAAGCCTTTTGACGGCACGGCGCGCGGCTTCGATTCGATCCTCGATCATCAGGAGTTTGCCGGCAGCGGCATCAGTTTTTTCAATTCGCAGGGCATCCCGCTGACCAACACGGCGGTCTTGTTGACGACGCCGGGGAGCCTGTTGCCGAGCCTGCGCAGCAGCAAGTCCGAGGGCCAGGCGAATTTCGTCAATCCCGGCATCTTCGTTTACAACCTGGGTGCCGAAGCCGAACTGACGCCGAAATGGCGGGCGCTGCTCAACGCCAACTATTTACACTTCCATCACACCGAGCCGCTCTCGGAGTTGTTGTTCCAGCCGGACATTCGCAAGCCCATCGGCTTTGACTACGGCGTCGGAGTTTTGTATCGCCCATTACTGAGCGAAAACTGGATCATCTCGGCAGGCTTTTCATCGCTCGTGCCGGGCACAGGCTTCCGCGACATCTACAGTTCGAATTGCAGCGGCGAGAATTGCGGCGCGAAGTCGAAGATTCTCTATTCGGCGTTCGTCAAGTTGAAGTTCCAGTATTGAGCATTCGCAGACCATCACGGATTGATCAAGCAAAGGTCACAGGCGGGGAGTGAAGATGAAAGCATCGAATCGAAGCGCGTTGAAATTGCTCGTGATTCTGGGGCTGGCCTGTGTCTACACGTTCGTCAGCTTTGCTGATACGGACAAGCCCGCCAGCCCGTCTCAGCCCGCGACCACTCAGCCCGCGAGCGCTTCAACCACACCGGCGCATGGCGAAACCACTGATGCTATGCCCGCGCAGGCCACCGCGCCGTGCGATCCGACGGCGAAGAAGACTTCGCTTTTCGGCATGACGGCTGCCGAAGCCGAATGCCGCAGCATCGGCTGCGTCAGTTGCCATAAAGGCATCGAAGACATACATAACTGCAAGGTCAACCTCGGCTGCATCGACTGTCACGGCGGCCACGCCGAAGTGCAGCGGCCCGAAGGCGTGCAGAAAGGTTCTGTCGAATATCGAGCGCTGACAGAGAAAGCCCACGTGCTGCCGCGCAACGCATCGATATGGAAGACGGCGGCCAACCCTGCGCGCTCTTACGCCGAGGCCAACAACGAAACCGCAGACTTTATTCGCTTCGTCAATCCCGGCGACCTGCGCGTTGCCGCGATGAGTTGCGGCACCTCAGAATGCCACACGCGCGAAGTGCATTATGTCGGCAAGAGCATGATGACGACCGGCACGATGTTGTGGGGCGCAGCGCTTTATAACAACGGCTCGTACCCGTTCAAGAATAATCGCTGGGGCGAAAGCTACAGCCCTGACGGCGATCCGCAGCGCATCATTACCATCCCGCAGCCGACTGCCGAAGAGACCGCCAAGAAAGGCGTGCTGCCGTTTCTTGATCCGCTGCCGCGCTGGGAAATCACCCACATGGGCAACATCCTGCGCACCTTCGAGCGCGGCGGGCGCAAGGCTGCCGAAATCGGTCTGCCGCTTCCCGAAGAATCGCCCGGCAAACCGACGCAAAACCTGCTCAGCCCGCGCGGACTCGGCACGCTGCTCAGAACCGATCCCGTGTATCTTGGATTACAGAAGACCCGCCTGCTCGATCCGATGCTCGGTATGTTCGGCACCAACGATCAGCCGGGCGATTATCGCTCGTCGGGCTGCACAAGCTGCCACGTCCTCTACGCCAACGACCGCGACCCGCTGCACGGCGGGCCTGATGCAGAGAAGTACGGCCATGACGGCGCGACACAGACCGACGACATCGCGCTCAGAGAAGCGCGCGACAAAGGCGAGCCGGGCCACCCGGTCAAACATCAGTTCACCCGCGCTATCCCTTCGAGCCAGTGCGTCGTTTGTCACATGCATCCCGGCACGCTGGTGATGATGAGTTTCTACGGCACGACGTGGTGGGATCTGGAGACCGACGGCGATAAGGGCATGTACCCGGAGAAGCATAAGCCGCCGACGCCCGCCGAAGAACAGGCTATACTGATGCGCAATCCCGAAGAGTCGGCCTTGCGCGGCAACTGGGGCTCTGTAGACTTCCTGCGATCTTTGCGCGACTCGATCAATCCGAAACTGACGCGCACGCAGTTCGCTGACTTCAATGGTCACGGCTGGGTTTTCCGCGACGTTTTCAAGACCGACCGCAAAGGCAATTTTCTCGATCCCAACGGCCAGATCGTCAATGACGTGAATGCGGCGAAACTCAAGGAGGCCGTCGAAGGCCCTGCCAAAGAGGGCCTGCCCGTACACTTGAAAGACATCCACATCGAAATGGGCATGCACTGCGTCGACTGTCACTTCAAACAGGACAATCACGGCAACGGCAAGCTCTACGGCGAGGTGCGCAACGCCGTTGAAATCGACTGCGTAGACTGTCACGGCACGATTTCGCAGCGCGCCGATCCGACCGCCAAAGAGGCGCGCACTTCGGCTGAATATCAGCGCGCCAAAGGCGGCAATCGGCTGATGCCCGACCGCTTCACGCAGAAAGATGTCGAGGACGCCGCCAAGTCCGGCACTCGTATGCTCGATTACCGCGAGCTACAATCGCGCAAAGACCGCTTCTACAAAGATGAGAAAGGCAATCTCTGGCAGCGCGCTGCGGTTTCTAAAGGCCCTGATGGCAAGCCCGTCGTCTGGCGCGTCAAGCAGGTGGCCGACACGGTTGATCCGAAGAGCGAAGATTACAACGAGAAAGCGGCGCTCGCCAAAACCATACTGACCGACAACAAGACCTGGGGCAGCGTGCCGGCGGACGAATCGAAACTCGCGCATGCCAACTCGTCGATGACCTGTTATAGCTGCCATACTTCGTGGACGCCGAGTTGTTTCGGCTGTCACTTGAAGATGAAGGCGAACCAGGAGCGCGGCATGCTGCATAACGAAGGCGAAAAAGAGTTGCGCAACTGGACATCGTACAACTTCCAGACGCTGCGCGACGATGTCTTCCTGCTCGGACGCGATGGCACAGTGACCGGCAAACGCTTCGCGCCGGTACGCTCGGCCTGTGCGGTGCTGGTCAGTTCACAGAATCAGAACCGCGAATGGATTTATTCGCAGCAGCAGACCGTCTCCGAAGAAGGCTACAGCGGCCAGTCGTTCAGTTCACACTTCCCGCACACCGTACGCACCAAGGAGACGCGCGCCTGCGTCGATTGCCACCTGTCGGAGAAGAACGACAACAACGCCTACCTGGCGATGACCTATATGCAGGGCACGAATTTCTATAACTGGATAGGCCGCTACTGCTACGTCGCCACCGGCAAGGAAGGCTTCGAATCCATCGTCGTCACCGAACGCGACGAACCGCAAGCGGTGATCGGCAGTTATCTCCACAAGCTCGCATTTCCCGAAGAGTACGAGAAGCATGAACATCATGAGCGGGAGCTTACCGAAGCCTACGAGCATCCCGGCAACGACATCATGCGCGGCTTGAACCCGTTCGCGCCACAGCAGACAGAGGTGTTGAATGTGCAACTGCGTGGCGAGTATCTCTATGCCGCGACAGGCCGTGGCGGCCTGCGGGTTTACGACGTGGCGAACATCGATCAAAAAGGTTTCTCTGAGCGCATGACGACGGCACCGGTTTCGCCGCTCGGCCAGCGCTTCTATGTGAAGACGAAGTACGCGACCGCCGTGGCGTCACCGTCGACGCTCGCCGTCGATCCGACCGCATCGCTGCCGGCTGATCTTTTGAAGAAGTACGGCGTTACGAAAGTTCGCATGCACCGGCCCGAAAACGAAGAGGCTATCTACCGCGACGACAAACAACCGATTCATCCGCTCTATGCGTTCCTCTTTGTCACGGACAAGTACGAGGGCCTGATTAGCGTCGTCGCCGCGACGCTGTTAGACGGCGTCCCGACGAACAATTTCCTCAAGCGGGCGCTCACCTGGAATCCGAACGGCGTGCTCAACGGCGCTAACAACATCACGATTGCCGGCACGCACGCTTATATCACCTGTGATCGCGGTCTGGTCATCGTTGACATCAACAACCCGTTCGAGCCCAAGGTGGTCGCCGAAGTCGGTGCCCCGGCGCTCCGCAATCCGCACGCCGTGCAGATCCAATTCCGCTATGCCTTCGTCTGCGACGCCGACGGCGTGAAAGTGATTGATGTTACTGATCCGGCGAAGCCGCGCTTCATCGACGGCGCGGTGGTGCCGCTCGCCGAAGCCAACAATATCTATCTGGTTCGCACCTACGCTTATGTCGCGGCGGGCCGTCAGGGGCTGGCGATCATTGACATAGAGAATCCTGAGAAGCCGCGCCTGGAGCAGACCTTCGACGCCGGCGGCAAAATCAACGACGCCCACGATGTAAAGGTCGGCATGACCAACGTCAGCCTGTTCGCCTACATCGCCGACGGCCATAACGGCTTGCGCGTCGTGCAGTTGACTTCGCCCGAAACCAGGCCGACCAATTTCGGTTTCAGCCCGCGTCCGACGCCGCAATTGATCGCATCGGCGCATACCAAGGGGCCGGCGCTGGCGGTCTCGGAAGGCATTGACCGCGACCGCGCCATTGACGAAAGCGGTAATCAACTGTCGGTCTTCGGTCGTCGCGGCGCGCGCCCGATGAATTTCAGCGAACTGCTGCGGATGTATACCATCGACAACCGGCTGTTCATGGTTCCCGACATCAAAGATCGCGACACCAAGAATAACAGTGATATTCGGCGTCTCTACGGCCCGCCGCGCGTGACGGACGCCGCCGAAAACACCAGCGCGCCGAAAGCCGAGCCGAAGAAGGTTGAATCGTCCGGCGAAGAGAAGCGCACGCAGTCCGTGGACGCGCCGCCTGCGGCTATCCCTGACGGACAAGCGCGCTTGAACGCGCCTGTTCAGGCTGGGGCATTCGCGGCGCTATGCGTGCCGTTTGCGTTCGTCTTCGTCCGGGAACGCCGCCGCCGAAAGTGAGATTGAAACCACAGATGAACACAGATGAAGGAAGCGAGGCTATCGAGAAGTTACGATCTGATGTTCTTCATCTGTGTTTAACTGAGTTCATCTGTGGTTCCATTCAGGAGAGCGAATGAAACTGAAGCTGGCTATCTTGATCGCCTACTTGCTGGTGATGGTCGCGCCGGTGGCGTTCGTGGCTCAGTCTGTGCCCGCGCAGGACAACTGCACCAAGCCTGAGTGCGACAAAAAAGCCAAGTGCGGTGACCCGGCCAATCATGTCATCACGCTCGATCTCAACGGCGTACAGGGTAAGGTCTGCTTTGCGCACAAAACCCATCAGATGTACATCAACCCGGACAGGGAGTTCGTCCATACGACCGAGAAGGGAGCCGAATGCATCGGCTGTCATCATCGGCGCAACGAAGTGAGCGACGCGCCGACGCTGTGGAAATGCGATTCGTGCCACCGCAGCGAAAGCACGGCGATCAATCCACGCAATCGTGAAGGCGACGAGGTGTATAACAAGCGCGTCTTCCACGAACTCTGCATCGGCTGCCACACGGCTTCCAATGCGCAAGCCGACAGCAAATGCAAAGCGCCCGTCGCTTGTAGCGAATGTCACGAGCCGGGGACCGGAGTGCCGCGAACGGTCAGTAACTGATCAGGAGGACGAATTGGCAAGAGCGGGAATCAAGAATAGTGTGCTTGCGCTCGGCTGCGTGCTGATGTTGGCGGCGTTTGTCGGACTGCGGCCATCGCGCGCCGATGAATTCAACTCGCCTGAGCCGCAACGCGCTGCCAGGGAAACCGGCCCGCCGCGCTTCCCGCACAAACAGGAGAAACACCGCAAAGTCGATTGCGCCACCTGTCACCTCGGCGCTAAGCGCAGCGCCACCGCCAGCGACCGGCCCATAGCCAAAGACTTTCCGCACGCCGCCTGCATCAACTGCCATCAGAACTTTGCGGCGGAGTTCTTTAAATACGGCGTCGGCGGCTCGAACCGCTTCTGTGGCATTTGCCACATATCTGGCCGCACGACGGCGAGCGCCGAGTCGCTGCGCACCGATTTCACCAGTCCGGGGATGAAGAACTTCACGGAGTTCGACGATGTCTTCGGGCACAAAGCGCATCAGCAAGCCGTGAAGCCATACGTGCACATTACGCCTGTCGGCAGCGGGCCGCGAGCCGGTTACGGTTCGCAGTTCTCGGTCGGCTCGCGACCGCTCTGCACCAGTTGCCATCTGCCGATTCGCAACGCCTCGGTCGAAGCCAAGGACATGCGGACCGAGATGGATCACCCGACCTGCTTTGTCTGTCACGGCGGCGTTTCCTCGAAGTTGCGCGGCGAAACCGAACTAAAGGAGTTTCCTTACGAGAACGATTGCAGAGGTTGTCACGCGCTGACGGACGGCAAGACAGCGGTGCAAAACCGCTCGCTGTTTGGCGAGATTAAAAAATTCCGTCACTACATCGATCATGACATAGACATTCGCCCGAAGAAGAAACCCTGGAATCCGCCGGCAGCGACCGATTATATGTGTTCGGATTGCCATAGCCCGATTACCGAGACGATGACGCTCAACGCCATCACGCTGCCGCAGGCAGGCTATTGTAATCAGTGCCACCAAGCCAGGAAGCCGGGCTTGCCCGATCAATTGAGCGCTCAGGATTTGAACAAGCTGGGCAAGCGACCATGATGAGGAGCAGAGGGGCAGAGGAGCCGGGGAGCCGAGACCGAAAGCGTTGCGGCCTGAAATCTCCAGACTCTGTGGACTCGATAGACTGATTGAGCGACACGGGAATGAAAAACGACACCGCCAAACTGCTCAAGCAAATCGTCACGATAGCCGTCCTTGCGCTGTTCGTCAGCATGATGGCGTGCCGCAGCAAGAAGGAAAACCTGAACAAGCCGGTCGATAACGCCAACGCTTCGGCTCCCGTTCAGCCCGTGAGCCAATCGGCATTCGATGTCGTCGACTCGAAGGTGATTGAAAAGGTTTCGCCCTTCAATCACACGCGCAAAGAGCACCAGACGAAGACCAAAGATTGCGCTTTCTGCCATGTGCGCAAAGACAACAATCCGACGCCAATCTTCCCCGCTCACTCGGGCTGCATCGAGTGTCATCGGAAAGATTTCACCGACCGCCAGTCGCACATGTGCGAAGTCTGCCACACGACGCCGGTCGACACCAAAGGCACGCTCATCGAGTTTCCAAAGAAACAGGCGGAATTCGCCTTGAAGGGATTCTCGCACCGGCAGCACGGCAATCCCGAAAAGATGAAGGATCAGATGGCCGACAGCCCCGGCGGCGTGCCGGCTTGCGACAAGTGCCATACCTTCGACCAGGCGAAGATCGTCGCCGGCTTCCCGCACCACCCGGAATGCTACGTCTGTCATGCGCATCAAGCGAATCAGGCGACGCAGACGGCCCAGGCAACTCCGAAGCAACTCGGCGACTGTGGCACCTGCCACGTCCAGAAAGCTCAAGGGCTGGCCTTTAGCAGAGGCACGGGGCCGGCCTTCAGCCTTTATAACTTCAGGCATGGGCCGCATCTGGTTAAGAATAGCGATTGTAGTAAATGCCACAAAACGACCGAAGTGCCGGCACCGCAGGTGCGCGCCGACATCACCGAGATCAACGTGGCGCGCGGCCAGCGGCATCATTCGAGTTGCTGGGATTGCCACGTCACGGCGCGCGAATCCGCCTGCACGAAGTGCCATAAGACGGCGACGCCGTTTTGAGGTTTGCCTTGCCAGGCGTGCTATAGTGATTGGGCAGAGGATGGAGCTATGAGCATAGACATCGGCTCAATGATTGATGCCTCGCCCGATTTCAAAGGTGGCAGGCCCTGCATCGCTGGCACCGGCATCACCGTGCATCGGATTGCCATCTGGTACAAGCTGGGTCACAGCCCTGAAGAGATTGCGCGTCGCTATGGACACCTGAACGTCGCTCAGGTTTTTGCCGCGCTGACTTACTATCACGCCAATCGCGATGAAATCGAAGCGGAGATTGTGGCTGATGAGATGGAAGCGGATCGCATCGAAAGCGACTACCTGCAAGAGCGAAAAACGGCCTGATGCAGATTCGGCTTTACTTTGATGAAGACACGATGGATGCCGATCTGGTCGAATCCCTGCGCATTCGCGGCGTCGATGTGACAACAGCGAAAGATGCAAGAATGATTCGGCAAATGGATGATGAGCATTTGATGTTTGCCGGTATCGCAGGGCGGGCGCTGTATTCGTTCAACATCCGCGACTATCAGGCGCTGCACGCCCGGTATCTCTCGCAGCAGCACAGTCACGCAGGGATTATTCTGGCGCAGCAGCAGCGATACAGTTTGGGCGAGCAGATGCGTCGCCTGTTGAAAATCATCGCCGCGATTCCTGCGGAACAGATTCGCGACAGCGTCGTATTTTTGAGCGCATGGGGATAAGCCGTCGCCGCCTTGATGTTATGTCTTACAGCCGGTTCGACAAACATTAAACTTCATCTCACGACTAACGCCAGTGCTCCAGTTCAAGGGGCGCAGGTTTTAGAAATCAACAACCAAAGCTTTATGCAATGCTCCTCCCATGCACTTACCCTCTACATTTTTACGATCAGTTTCGTCAAGTATGTATGCCCTAGAACAACCCCTGCTCCGAATTGACTTTAGGATTGGCGATTGGAGCAATTATGTAGGCTCTATGCTAAATAGGATTGAATGATCATAGCGGGATTGCAGCGGGCTGACGCTGGTTGCAGGGCAACTCTGGCTGCGCACATAACGATCATCGTGATATACTCTCAACCCAGCCGATCCACAGAGGCGTTTGCATACATTCATTGGGATTCCCATTTTTTATGTAAAGGTACGGGTTATGCCGCGAGAACATACGAGTCGCCGAGAAGTCCTCAACGCCATTCAAGCCTTGCCCTCGATCCGCGATTTGCTGGCGATCCATGACGGGCACTACGAGCACGAGCTTGATCTCGAAGTCTCGGTCTATGGGCGCAATTATAACGGCAAGAAGGTCGGGCCTTACGTCCGCCTGCTGACTTACGAGCCGGGCGAAGCCATCATCAACGCCGGCGATTGGGGCGGCAATACTTTCTACGTCGTCGTCAACTCGCACGCCGATGTCTTCATCAAGGCACCGGACGGCCAGCCGCTGAAGGTCAGCGAACTGCCGCCCGGCCAGCAGTTCGGCGAAATGAGCGTGCTCGCCGGCGTGCCGCGCAATGCGACGGTCAAAGCCGCCGCCGCCCAGCCGACGCAGATCATGGAAGTCCAGCGCCCCGCTTTGCGTCTGCTGCGCAAGATCAAATCGTTTGCCGATGCGCTCGACTCGACCTACCGCCGCCACGGGCGCGACAGCATCCTGGACGCGCTGAGAACGCGTTTGAACCTGACGCCTGAGCAGACCCAGGAACTGAAGAATATGTCGCTGTTCCGGGTCTTCTCGAAAAATCACATTCTCTTTCGTGAAGGCGCGGCGGTCGACCGCGTCTACTTCATACAGACCGGCTGGCTGCGGCGCGTCAATTATCCCAACGGCCAGAAGATGGAAGATTATCTCGGACGCGGCTTCGCTTACGGCGTTGACGGCGTCCTGAAAAATATGATGTGGCCCTACACCGTGACGCTGATGGGCCGCACTGAAGTGCTCGAAATCTCCGTCGCCAAACTGCGCCAGAATACCCTGCTGCGCGAAACCCTGGCGCGCGGCCTAAATGAGCTTGGGCCGCCCGCCATGCAATCGCGCGTCAGTCAGAAGCCGGTCGTGCGCGAAAAGACGCTGGCGGCGCAGCAGGCGTTGATTGATGCGGGACTCGTCGACGGCACCAATCTGCTGGTGATGGACATGGATTTGTGCGTGCGCTGCGGCAACTGTTCGCTGGCCTGCCACAAGATTCACGGCCAGTCGCGCCTGGTGCGGCGCGGCATTCAGGTGACCCGACTCGAAGCGCCGCGCCCAAGTGCTATACAGAGCATCCTGTCGCCTTCGGTCTGCATGCATTGTAAAGATCCTGAATGTTTGACGGGCTGTCCGACCGGGGCCATCGGCCGCTTTGGCGACGGCCAGATCGATATTAACAAGACGACCTGCATCGGCTGCGGCGACTGCGCCACGCAGTGCCCGTACAACGCCATCACCATGATTCCGCGCCGCGAAAAGGCATCTGAACAAAAAGAGACATTCGCTACAAAACTGCAAGACTACCTGCGCATCGGCACCGACCCGCTGCCGCCGCCCGTCGAAGCGACCGACGATCTCGTCGCCGTCAAATGTAATCTCTGCAACAACACGTCGATCAACCCCAAAGGCAGTAAGGTTCAGGCCTACAGTTGCGAAGAGAACTGCCCGACGGGAGCGCTGGCGCGCATCACGCCGGCGAAATACTTTGACGAAATCGGCGCGATTCAAGGCTTGCTGGTGATGGATCGGACGCACGCCATGGGGCGCAATATTCATCGCTCAGATCCGCCGCGCCGCTTGAGCCACATCGTTGGTATCGTGCTCACCCTGCTGCTGACCGCCGTGACGATCATCGGTTTGAACAAGTACGGACTCGGCGAGCGGCTGGTGAGTTTCCTGAACATGCGCTGGATTACGGGCCTAGTGGGACTGGTCGGCATCATCGGCGTGATGCTTTATCCCATGCGGCGCAAGATCTACACCAAGCGCAAGGGGGCGCTGCGTTACTGGCTGTTGACGCATCTCTACCTGGGGGTGATCGGCGGCATTATGATCCTGTTGCATGGCGGCACCGATTCAGGCGGCTTGCTGACGACTGGATTGATGATCACCTTCGACCTGGTGATACTGACGGGGCTGTTCGGCATCCTGGCTTATCAGGTCGCGCCGCGCCTATTGACGAAGATCGAAGGCTCGCCGCTGTTGATTGACGATCTCTTGCAGCGCCGCGACGAATTGCAGAAAGCCCTGGCCGAGATCAGCGCCACGCCTTCGGAACCGCTGCGCAGTCTGGTGCGCAATCAAGTGATCCCGCGCTTCACCTCGTTCGGCTACCTGCTCAGGCAATATCTGAGGCGCGAACCGCTCGACGTTATGCTCGACGCGGCCATGCGCGACAGCGACGCCGGGTTTCAACAGCTACCGCTCCCGAAGGATCGCGACCGATTGGCGCGCGCGATTGAATCGGCGGTGTCGATGCGGCGGGTGGATGCCTTGATCTACCTGCATCGCATATGCAAATGGTGGTTGCCGCCGCACGTCGCCACGACCTCGTTGATGCTGGCGTTGCTGGCCGTTCATATCATTCAGGTGATCTATTACGCTTCGCGTTAGCTGAGGGCCGCACACTTCCTAGATGGTTTATTGAGCGTCTCTGATTCACTGGTGCGCAACACTGATCTGCGATAATTTGTTGCTGATGCAATTTGCCGGCGAGGTAGCGAGCTAAAATGACCAGACTTCTTGAGAAAGCATTCGAAGAAGCCTCTAAACTCCCGGAGGAAGACCAGGACGCGCTTGCCGAGATGCTGCTCAACGAGCTTGCATCTGAGGAACGTTGGACCGAAGCGTTCGCGAAATCACAGGACAAGTTGGCTCTGCTTGCAAAGGAAGCCCTGAGTGAATATGAACAAGGTAAAACCAAGCTGATCGAAGAGGACAGTGACTTCTCACACAACTGAAAGATTCAGGAAAGCCTTTCAGCGGCTTCCAGGTGATATTCAGCGTCAGGCGAGGAAAGCCTATCGGCTTTGGAAGATTGATCCCTGGCGTCCGAGCCTTCAGTTCAAGCAGGTACATCGGATAGACCCTGTTTACTCTGTGCGCGTCGGCATTGGGTGGCGTGCCCTCGGAACGAAAACGGACGATGCCATGATCTGGTTCTGGATAGGCTCGCATGCGGAATACAACCGGATACTGTCACAGTTATGAAGAGCCGCTAAACGGCAAGGAAATGATTTTGGAGATGAGGTTATTGACCTCACGGTGATCAATTATGGCTGTGAAGATTGAGACTACAAAGAACCGCTTCCTCATACGGCGTCGCGACTCGGACAACGCCGTCGATGATATTGTGCTGGAAAGCGAGGGCCTGACCATCGGGCGACTCGTGAGCAACGATCTCGTCTTGAATCACCGCGCCGTATCGCGCACGCACGCCGGCATCAAGGAGATCAATGGCGAGTTCTGGCTGTTCAACCTGTCGCAATCCAACGGCACCGTCCTCAACGGCGAACTGGTCGAGAAGACGGCGCTTGCCGACGGCGACGTGATTCAACTCGGCCCCTTTTTGATTCAGGTCAACTACGTGCAGAACGCCCTGGCGCTGGCCGTTGAGCGCGCCCTGAACGCCTCGACCGATTGGGAAGCCGGAGCGATGCCCGCTGTGCCTGCACCCGGAGGCGAAGAAGGCGTCTCAACGATCATCATGAAAGCGCCGCCGAAACCCGGCTCGCAGACCTTGACGGTCGGCGGTATGCGGCGTGTGGAAGGCACAGGCATACTGCGCGCCGCGATGCCTGCACAAGACGAGCAGGCGCTCGACCTGTTCTGGAAAAATCGCAAGCGCGAAGCCGGCAAGATCGCCGCGCGCACCTTGCTGCACCCGACCGGCGGCCAGCGGCTCGGCAAGTTTCAGTTCAACTGGCGACCGACGCGCGACCTGGCGCGTTTGTGGCGTAAATCATATTTTTATGTTGGCGCGGCGGCGGTCGTGTTGCTGTCGCTGGCTGCCTACCTGATCTATGAATCGGCATATTCGCCTGGCCCTGTGTCGACGGCCCATGCCAGCCGCTTCGCGCCAGCCGACCTCGGCAAGCGCAACATTGCCATGCAGTCGAATGCCAATTCGTGCTCAAACTGTCATGGCGTCACGCAAGGCATGCAGGACAAATGTATTGATTGTCACCGAACTCAGGGGACGGCAACCGCTGCCGCTTTTGTGCCGATAATCTACGACGCGCACGACCGCGAGGGCATGGCCTGTTCAAGCTGTCACACAGAGCATCAGGGCAAAGATATTCACGCCGGCCTGGTCGCCTATCAACTCTGCGCCAACTGCCATAACGGCGCTTATAAGATCAAGACCGGCGAGCGCGCCGGAACCCTGTTGCCGGTGCCGCACGGCGGCAAGGTCGGCTATCCGGTGGTCTACGGCAAGTGGGAATGGAAGCTGACGGCGGAACAGATCAAGCGCAATGGCTACCCGGAGGCATGGGCGTCGTATGAGCCGCGCGATCAATTTCATGCGGTGCATCAGATGGGCCGCATGTCCGGACGCATGAGTTGCGGCGATTGCCACACGCGCGGCGCGTTCGGCGACGAGGTCTTTCGCACGTCGCCGAAAGATGAATGCGCCAAATGTCACGGCGTCAGTTATACGACGACGAGCGCCGCCACCGCGCAAGTGAATTGTAATACGTGTCACGTTCAGCATGGGCAGAAGAACGATCTGGCGCGCGTCGTCACCGACAGCGGCAAAGACCCGCAGAAGCTGAAGACCTATCTGGCATCGCTCAAAGCGAGCGTGCCCCCGACAGACCAGACGCGGCTGGCGACCACCAGCGTCTTCACAGGCACGGGGCCGGCGGATGTCTTGCGCCAGAACAAAGCGGATATCAAAGCGGGAGCGCCTTCCAGTTTCGGCGGCCTGCCGTGGTACGTCTGGGTCGGGCTGGTGGGCCTTCTGCCCATCGCCGGGCTGGCCGTAATGGTTTACGGCACGGCGCGGCGCAAAGCCCAGTTGAGCGCGGCGACTGCCGCCGTGAAGCCTGTGGAAGAGGCTCCGCAGCGCAGCGGCTCGCTCAACCTGGAAAAGCTGAAAGCCGAAGGGCCGGCCTATCCACACCCGGTGGTCGATCCGGTTTTGTGCATCGGTTGTCACGCCTGCGTCGAAGCCTGTCCGCACGACGTGCTGGCCATCGTCAATGGCGTGTCGACGGCCATTGCGCTAGACCAGTGCATGGAAGACACCGCCTGTACGGTCGAATGTCCGACCAACCCGAAAGCCTGCATTGTAATCAATACCTCGAAAAAGATCGCCAACCGCAAGGTGCCGGCGCGCGATCAGCAATTGAAGACCAACGTCGAAGGCATCTACATGATCGGCGACGTGTCGGGCGTGCCGCTCATCAAGAACGCCATCAACGAAGGCGGTCAGGTGATCGATTATGTCGTCGAAGACCTGAAAAAAGAAGGCGCTAAGGCGAATGCCGACTATGATGTCGCCATCATCGGCGTCGGCCCTGCGGGGTTGTCGGCGGCGGTGCTCGCCAAGCAGCGCGGCCTGCGTTACGTCGCCCTTGAGCAGGATCAGATCGTCGCCACGATTGCCAATTACCCGGCGGGCAAATTCGTCTTCTTCAAGCCGGACACGGTCGACGCCAAAGGCGGCATCCCGCTGCCGGGGATTGGCGATAAGAAAGAGAGTATGCTCGAAGGCTGGACGAAGGCGATGCTGGCAAACGGCGTGGTCATCAACCAGGAAGAAAGCTGCAAGGACATCAAGCGCGCCGACGACGTTTTCACGGTCACGACCGAAAAGGGCAAAGAGAAAGAGGTCGTGAAGTACAAAGCGAGGCGGGTGATTTTGGCCATCGGCAATCGCGGCACGCCGCAGAAGCTGAGAGTTCCCGGCGAGGAGATGAAAATTCCGGTGCCGGCGGAATCTGTTGTGGCGAAGCATTGCCCGAAGTGCGGCACCGGGCGCAGCGGCAACCAGCAGTTCTGCACCAAGTGCGGCACCCCTTATCCGATCAGAATGCGTCCGGCGTTTGACGATTCAAAGGTGAAGTACAAACTCTCAGACCCTGACGACTACAAAGGCAAGAAGTGTATCATCGTCGGCGCGGGCAACTCGGCCATTGAAGCGGCGGTCGATCTGGCGGGCTTCAAACGCGACGGCGACAAGATCACCTTCATGCGCGACAACGACGTGACGCTGCTGGTGCGCAGCGACTTGAAGGGCGACTTGAAGCTCGGCAACAAGATGAATCTCTATGATTGCATCGATGCCGGCAAGATCAAGATGCTGGTGCGCCGGGCCATCAAAGAGATCAAGGCGGACGAAGTCATTTTGATGGACGCGCGCTCAAGCGAAGAGAAAGAGAAACTGGCGAACGATTACATCTTTGCGCTGATTGGCGGCGAAAAGCCGACAAAGTTCCTTGAAGGCATGGGCATTAAGATCGGTTGAGGCGCATAGCATTCTTGAATAAAACCTGCGAAGATGTACGAGCGCCGGGGAGCGCCATCCGCAGACGAAGGAGTAAGGACGCTTGAAAGTCAGGCTACTGCCGAGCGCCGCCGGGCGTAAATCACAATTGCAGGCATTGACCTCGTTCATCATCAATGACCGCCTGGCGGTGGACGCGGGCAGCCTGGGCTTCGCACTCAAGCTGGAGGAGATGGGCTGCGTGCGCCATGTCGTCGTCACTCACGCGCATAGCGACCACACGGCATCGCTGCCCATCTACATCGCCGAAGCCTATACGGTGCTTGACGGGCCAGTGATCATTTACGGGTTGGAAGAGGTCGTCGAGGCGCTCAAAGAACACGTCTTCAACGATCAGATCTGGCCGGATTTCCGCAAGATTCCACTGCCCGGAAGCCAGGAACCGACGATTGAATTTCGCGCCCTGGCACCCTACGAGACCGTTGAAATTGCCGGCGTCCGTGTGACGCCGATTCCGGTGAATCACGTCGTGCCGAACGTCGGGCTGATCATCGAAGACGATCACACGGCGCTGGTGTTCACTTCCGATACTTACTGCACCGATGAAATATGGGCGGCGGCGCGTGAGCGCCAACACCTGAAAGCCGTCTTCGTTGACATCTCGTTTCCGAACGAACTCGGCTGGCTCGCCGAGGCGTCCAAGCACCTGACGCCCGAACTGCTCGCCGCCGAATTGCAGAAGCTCGACCGCGACGTTGAAGTCTTTGCCGTTCATATCAAGCCGACCAATCGCGACGATGTCATTCGCGAACTCGGCGAATTGAATATGCCGAAGGTCGGCGTCGGCGAAATTGATCGCCTCTACGAATGGTAAGCTAAATCACACCGTTAACCAGAAGAGAAGTATGGCCTCGAAACTCATTGTCAAAGACACCCGAACGAATCACACATTTGATTACCAACTGACGCGCGACGAGACGCGCATAGGGCGGGCCGGCGACCGCAGCGACCTGGTGCTCGATGACGGGCAGGTGTCGCGCGTTCATGCCATCGTCAAGCGCACGGCGAACGGGTTTACCCTGGTTGACCTGGACAGCGCCAACGGCACGTGGATCGGCGATCAGCGCATCAAAGAACTGGCGTTGGGGGATGGCGGTTCGTTCGCCATCGGCAAATATAGCTTTGTATACAAAGTCGGCAGCGGCGCGACGATGATCAGTTATGAGAATCAGGCGATGGGCGGCACGCTTTTCATGCGCAGGCCCGGCGAGTTGACTACCGGCCTGCCGCAACTCGACAAATCGGCGATGGCGGCTGGCGATCCGAACGCCCAATCGCTTTACGGTTACATCGAGACGCTGCGCAAGAAGGCCGAAACCCTGTCGCGCATCTATGAATTGAATCAGATGCTCGGCGCTGACTTTTCGCTCGAAGCGATTTTCACGAAGGTCAGCGAGATGGTCTTTCGCCTGACGCCGGCGGATCGCTTTCTGGTGTTGCTCAAAGATGCCGAGACCGGCGAATTGAATCGCGCCGCCACAGAGTTTCGCAACCCGGAACGCGCCAAAGCCGGCGGCGAGATCACCATCAGCCGCACGGTCGTTGACCGCGTGTTGCAAGAGCGCGTCTCGCTGTTGTCGCTGGACACGACTGCCGATCAGCGATTGGTATCGGCTAAGTCGATCATCATGCAGAATATCCGTTCGGTGATGTGCGCCCCCCTGCTCGGCAAGAACGGGCCGCTCGGCGTCATCTACGTTGACTGCACCGAGCAGCTGAAGATCCTCCGCGAAGATGACCTCGAACTGCTGAATGCGGTGGCGGCTGAGGCTTCCATCGCCGTCGACAACGCCATCACCCACAAGCAACTGGTCAGGGAAGAACTGGCGCGCGCCAAGTATCGCCGCTTCATGGCACCGCATGTCGTCGACGAGATATTGAAGAATCCCGAAGCCTTGAACCTCGGCGGCACGAATTCATGCGTGACGATGTTGTTTTCCGATGTGCGCGGCTTTACGACGATGTCGGAAAACCTCGAACCGGAAGAGGTCGTGCAGGTGTTGAACGAATACTTCGCCGACATGACGCCGATTGTCTTCGAGCATCGCGGCATGCTCGACAAGTACATGGGCGACGGCATGATGGCGTTGTTCGGTGTGCCGCTGCAATGCGCCGACGCGGCGACCAACGCAGTGTCGGCAGCCATTGCCATGCAGCGGCGCATGGAATCGGTGAACCGCGATCTGCAATCCATGGGCCTGTCGGATATCGCCATCGGCATCGGCATCAATACGGGCACGGTGACGGTCGGCTATATCGGCTCGGAAGAGCGCACCGATTATACGGCGATTGGCGACGCAGTAAATCTGGCGGCGAGACTGGAGAAGCAGGCGCAGGCCGGGCAGATCATCATCAGCCGCTCGACGCGCGAGGCCATCGGCGATCACTTCCCTGTGCGCCCGGCAGGCGAAGTGTTCGTGAAAGGCAAAGCCCTCTCCGTACAGATTTTCGAAGTCCTCTGGCACGAGGCCGAAACCCGCCCGCGCAGCACGCATCCCGGCGTGTGACGATTCTGAAGCTATCGAGCTGAGCTTTTGGAAAGCCAAGCTTCAACGTGAGGTGATGGATGAATCTAACGGATTTGATTGAGTGTGATCCTGAAAAACTCAGCGGTACGCCGGTGTTTTACGGGACGCGCGTGCCGATTCAGAATCTATTTGATTGTTTGGAAGCGGGAGAGAGTTTGGATGAATTTCTCGATCAATTTCCAACCGTCACCTGTGAGCAGGCGCTCGGAGTACTTGAGGCGTCAAAGGAGAGTCTGTTGACTCGCTATGAAAGTGCTGCTTGATGAGTGCGTGACCCGCAAACTCAAACGCGAATTCATTGGGCACGATCTCTCCACTGTGGATGAAGCTGGGATGAAAGGTTTGAAAAATGGCAACCTGTTACGCTCGGCCTCAGGACGTTTTGATATGCTGGTCACGGTTGATCGCAGGCTGCCTTATCAGCAAAACATCACATCCTACAACATCGCCGTTCTTGTTTTGACCGCAAGAAAGAATAGCTACGATGCGCTCAGTCCGCTAATCCCGCAAGCTCTCGAAACCCTCAAAAGCATAAATGTAGGTGAAGTCATCGTCATTGCCACTTGATGGCTATCAAGCTCACACTTAATTCAGACTGAAAAAGCGCTTGATGCGGCGCAGGATGTTAGCACTCTGTTGCTGCTTCTCGTCTTCGGGAACGGCGCGCGTGTGCGCAAGCAAACCGGCCTGACGTTCGGCGACGCGGCGGCTGATGGCTTCGGCCAATTGTAAGTTATCGTGCATTAACGGCTCGATTGCCGCTTTGCGTATCTCCAGCACCTCAACCTCGTCCATCGCGTAAACGTCTGCGGTGCGCGGCTCGCCGGTAAACAGCGCCATCTCGCCGAAGTAATTGCCCGGCTCCAGCACCGCCACCTGCTGCATGCCGCCGTTGGCTTGCGGCAAGCGCACATCGACCTTGCCGCGACTGATGATGAACATGGATTCGCCGGGGTCGCCGCGCTTGAGGATCAATTCGCCCGGCGCATACAGATGCTTGACCAGCGCGCCGACAACCTGGGCGCGCTCTTCGTCCGTCAGCGGCTCAAACAAACTCACCGAGGCGATGAAGCGCTCATACGTTCGGACGCGCGTCTGCGGTTTCGGCTCGATCTGTTCCAGCAAGAGATGGCGAATGGGGAAGGGAATCTCGACATCGTTGCGGCGAAAGACATACCAGATGTGCTCGCGCATGCGTGCGTCCATGTCGGGCGTCAGCATGTAATCGCGCACCCAATAGAGAATCTCATAGGTAATGCTCGAATCATGAAACTCGGCGATGCGCACCACAGGCGTCTTTTCAGGTGCAACATTGGGCAGCGCGCGCACCGTCTCGCGCACCATCGGGATGATGGTTTCCGGCGGAATCGCGTAGGGCGCGGGAAAGCGCAGCACGCGGCGGTTGAGATTGTTGAACGGGAAAATTTCGATCTGCTCGCGGGCGACGCGGCTGTTAGGGAAGATGATCACCGTATTGTTATTCGTGCGAATCGTCGTCGTGCGCCAGGTGACGGCTTCGACGCGGCCAATTTCGTTGCCGATGCGTACCGAGTCGAAAATGTGAAACGGCTGCTCGATGTGAATCGAAATGCCGGCGAAGAAATTGCCGAGCGTGTCCTGTAATGCCAGACCAATGATCACCGAAACGATGGTTGAGGTGGCGACGACTTCAATGCCGAGCCCGCCGCGAATTACCTGGCTATAGATCAAGAAGAACGCAATCGAGTAAAGGATGATCGATAACACGCCGCGCAGCAGGTCTGAAGCTTCGCGCCCTTTGCGTTTCATAAAAACCACGTCAAAGAGCACATAACTGATGGCGCGCACGAACATGACCGTAAGGCCGGCGAGCGCCGCCGCCAGCACATAGCGCGGCCAACTCATTTCGGGCATGCCGGGATAGAAATGCATCAGCAGTTGGTAGGTGATGAAAAGCAGCAGGCTGATGATGATCGGTATCGCAAGCTTTTTCATAGGGCAGTGGTCGGTAATCAGTGGTCGGTGGCCGGTAGTCAGTGGTCGGTTAGCAGAAGCTCGCTGAAGACGATCTATTTCCGTCTGTGGTTATCGTGAGAATGACGGCATATTTAATTCTAGTAACTATCTTCTTACCGACTACCGGCCAGCGTCTACTGATTCTCAGCGGCGACGCGCGCGGCTCCCAGCAGCGCTGTCTTATCATTCAAGATGACGCGCACGGGGATGGTCGCCACCAGCGACGACATGCGGCCTTTTTCCATGAACGCGCCGATGAACGTGCCGTCTTTCAACTTCTCTAAAATCTTTGGCGCAATGCCGCCGCCGATGTAGACGCCGCCAATGGCTTTCAAGACCAGCGCGATGTTTCCGGCAAACGCGCCATAGATGGAGGCGAAGAGATCGAGCGCCTTGACGCACATGCGGCATTCACCGGCGAGCGCCGCTTTCGAAATGACGCCGCTCGGATCTTCGGTCGCAAAGCGCGCCGCCACTTCCGGCGATTCGGTGGCGTAACCGGATGCACGCAGGAAATCGTAAATGTTGAACAATCCCGGCCCCGAAGCGATGCGCTCAAGGCTGACGCGACTATACTTCTTTTGCATGTACCGGAGCATTTCGCTTTCCAGCAGATTGCGCGACGCAAAATCGATGTGGCCGCCTTCGGATGCCGACGGCACATGACGCTTGCCGTTCCAGAACAGACTGGCCACTCCCATGCCTGTGCCGGCGGCCACCATCGCCGCATTGCCCGGCATCGAGATGCCTTCATTGAGCGTGAAGAATTCGTCAGGCTTGAGCGCTGCGATGCCGTGCGCGGTGGCTTCCAGATCGTTGATGAGCGTCACCGATTCCAGATTGAGCGTGCGGCCCAGCGCCGCGACGCTGACGATCCACGGCAGATTCGGCGTCACGACCTGGCCATCAACGATTGGCCCGGCAACGCCGAAGCAAGCGGCAGTTACGGGCACGCTTCTACCTTCGACAAATTTATTGACGATGGCTTCCAGGCCGACGTGTTCGCGGCTCGGATAGCTCTGTTGCGCATGCAGCGTGAGCCCGCCGTCCGCCGTTTTAAACAATCCGAGATTCGTCTTGGTTCCGCCAATGTCGCCCGCAAGAATCATTCAGTCTCTCCAACATGATGAGTGATGAATGACGAGTGATGAATGAGGAATTGAAGAAAGCGTCCGCTCTTCTTCATCATTCCTCATTCATCACTCATCATTTTCACACCCTGCCTACTGCCTGCTGGCAATCATTTCGCCTGCCGCCTTGACGGCTTCTTCATAGACGCGATCCGGGCCGAGTAGCTCAAGCTCGCGAGCGAGCAGCGCGCTTTCGCTGAGGCCCTCGTAGCTCAAGACGCGCTTTGGCCGCTTCTCTTCATCCAGGGTTACGCCGGTTTCGATGCGCGTGCCGTCGGCGCTGCGGCGCACGCTGAAGGCGCTGGCCGTATCGCTATCGCCGGCGTTGGTGATCGTCACGAGCGCCAAGTGGCCCGGCTCTATCGCCCGTTCGGTGTGCTGAAATTCAATCTGCATGGTGCGCCCCTCGGCGGTGAACTCAAACCGCGCAGACTGTTCGCCGCGAGTGGTCGCCGCCGGGTTGAGCTTCCATCCGAGACGACTGGCGAGCCAGCCGCCGAGCAGCAGCCCGCGCGTCGAAATCGCCGCCGGGTTATCTGTCGGCGGGGCATACTCAATCGTCACTCGTTCGATCTGCTTGAGCAGCGGGCGATACTCCGGCACATCATAAAACCCGGCGAGCAGCGCCCGCCAGGCGGTCAACCGCGCCCAGTTCATATCGCTCAAGGCCGGGCCGCGCCCGGCTGCGCCGAGCCCCCTGGCGATGGTTGCCAGATCGCCCTCCGGGTCATTGAACTTTGCCGAATCGATCACCACACGGTCGGCGATGGCCGATAGCCATTTGTAGACCTCTTTGTCTTCAGCTTTCGGCTCGGCTCGCCACCACAGATAAACCGGCAGATCCGCAATCAGCAGCGGCACGATGGCGCTCGGCGCTTCGTCGAGATGATCTTCGCTTGCCGTAATCGTCACCTGCTCGCAACAGACCTGCTTCGAGTTCGGCGTCGGCAGCGTACAACGCGACGTGACTTCTGCCGTGAGCTTCGATTCTGCGGCGCGGTCGGCCACCAGCGAGATGACCCGGCACGGATGCGACGTAGTAACGTCAATCACAATATCGTCAACCGCATTGGAGTCCGCCGGGTCGGGCACGAAGACGATCAGGTTGAGAATCGACGCGCGGGCGACGCCGCCGGCTTCGTCTTCCGACGCCTGCTTCCACAGCGAGGTTAACTCTTTCTCAATGGCACCGACGTTGATGGTAGTTGTTGCACTCATGGTTTTCCCCTTGATAACAATTTGACGCCGCCGATTGGAGATTTCAAATCCTTATGGTCGTCTCCATTCCCGCCCGTCGCGTTCGATCATCTCGTCGGCGGCCTTCGGCCCCCAGGTGCCTGCCGCATAACCGGGGAGGTCTCCCGTGCGGCTCGCCCAGGCATCGAGAATCGGCTGGACGATCTCCCAGCCGCGCTCGGTCATATCGCGGCGCGCATAGAGAGTCGAATCGCCGAGGATGCAATCGAGCAGCAGCCGCTCATAGGCTTCCGGCGACGAAACGCCGAACGATGCGCCGTAACGGAAATCCATGTTGACCCAACGAATGCGCGTCGTCTGTCCGGGAATCTTCGCGCCGATCCTCAGCGTGATGCCTTCGTCGGGCTGTATGCGGACGATCAGGACGTTCGGCTCGAATTGCTGATCGGGGATGTTGCTGAACAGTTGCAGCGGCGCTTGCTTGAACTGTATGGCGATCTCGGTCACGCGCTTCGGCAGGCGCTTGCCTGAGCGAATGTAGAAAGGCACGCCGGCCCAGCGCCAGTTGTCGAAATAGAGCTTCAGTGCCGCGAAGGTTTCGGTGTTTGACTTAGGATTGACGCCCGATTCCTGGCGATAGCCCGGCACTTCTTTGCCGGCGATTGAGCCCTCGCCGTACTGGCCGCGCACCGCAACTTCGTCGAGTTGCGCAATCGGCACAGGATGCACGGCGTACATCGCCTTGATCTTTTCGTCGCGCACGGCATTCGCCGACAGATTGATCGGCGGCTCCATGGCCACCAGCGACAGCACCTGAAAGACATGATTTTGAATCATGTCGCGCATCACGCCAGAGGTGTCGTAATAACCGCCGCGCCCTTCGACGCCGAGGGCTTCGGCGTTGGTGATCTGCACGTTGTCAATGTAGCGACGATTCCATATCGGCTCGAAGATGCCGTTGGCGAAGCGAAAGACCAACAGGTTTTGCACCGTCTCTTTGCCGAGGTAGTGGTCAATACGATAGACCTGCTCTTCTTCGAAAACCTTCGCCACCTCCTTGTTCAATTCTTTGGCGCTCTCCAGGTCGTGGCCGAAGGGCTTTTCGATGATCGTCCGCACCCACGCGCCAGGCTTAGGCTTTGCCAGATCAGCCGCGCCGAGTTGTTGGATGGCTTCGCTGTAGAGCGATGGCGCGGTCGATAGATAAAAGACGCGATTGCCGGCGGTGCCGCGCTCGGTGTCAATCTGTTCGAGCCGCTCTTTGAGTTGCTGGTAAGCCTTCGAGTCGTTGATGTCGCCGGAGACATAGTAGATGCCCTGCGCGAAGCTTTGCCAGACGGTTTCATCGACGCTCTTGGCTTCCGAGAAGGTGATCAGCGCGTCTTTCATCTTGTTGCGAAAATCGTCGTCGCTCATCGCCGAGCGGGCGACGCCGATGATGCCGAACTCAGCCGGCAAGAGCCGCTGTTGCACGAGTCGGTATAGCGCCGGCACGAGCTTGCGCTTCGTCAAATCGCCGGACGCCCCAAAGATGACGACGACGCACGGCTCGGCGGTCTTCTCCAGCCGGATGCCCTGTCTTAACGGATTATCGTTTGTATTGGTGCTCGACATGGTTCAATCCTCAATCAGTGGTCAGTGGTCAGTGGCCAGTGATCAGTGGTCAGCGGCCAGTTGTTAGTTATCAGTGATCAGGTATCAGTGGCCAGCGGTCAGCGGTTAGTGATCAGTTGCAGGCTGACTGCTTCTCCCTCAACTGACCACTGACCACTGACTACTGACTGCTGCCTATTGCTTCTCTAATTCTTCTTCCCACTCGGTGTGGATGAACTGGCCGCTCGGATCATCCGTGCGCTGGTAAGTGTGCGAGCCGAAGTAATCGCGCTGCGCCTGCGTCAAGTTCAGCGGTAGATTCGCCGTGCGATACATATCGAAGTAGGCGAGGCTGCCCGACATCGCCGGCACGGGGATGCCCATACTCGCTGCGGTCGTCACCGCCTGCCGCCAGCGCGGTTGTGCTTCCAGCGCCCAGGCTTTGAAATCCTCATCAAGCAGCAGGTTCGGCAGATCGGGTCGGCGTTGATAGGCCTGCTTGATCTTGTCTAGGAACTGCGCGCGGATGATGCAGCCGCCTTTCCATATGCGGCTCAACTCGCCGAGATTGATGTTCCAATGGTATTCGTCCGAGCCGCGCCGTATCAGGTTCATGCCCTGCGCGTAAGAGCAAATCTTTGAGGCGTAAAGCGCATCATGAACCGCGTCAATCATCGCCTGCTTGTCGCCATCATAACGCGCCGTCGGCCCTGGAAGCTGTTTGCTGGCTTCGACGCGCTGGGCTTTCAACCCGGACATCACGCGCGCGTCGACCGCCGCTTGAATGGTCGGAATGACGACGCCGAGATCGAGCGCTACATCAGATGTCCATTTGCCCGTGCCTTTCTGGCCGGCGGTGTCGAGAATCATATCGACGAGCGGCTGGCCGGTCTGCCGGTCTTTCACCTGGAAAATCTGCGCGGTGATTTCGATGAGAAACGAGTTCAACTCGCCTTCATTCCATTTGGCAAACACGTCGGCAAGCTCAGCGCCTTCGAGGCCGAGCGTGTGGCGCAGAATGGAGTAGGCTTCGGCGATCAATTGCATATCGCCGTACTCGATGCCGTTATGCACCATCTTAACGAAATGGCCAGCGCCGTCCGGGCCGACGTAAGTGACGCAAGGGCCGTCATCGACCTGCGCGGCGATCTTTTCCCAGATGGGCCGCAGTTCTTCGTAAGCGGCGCGGTCGCCGCCGGGCATCAGCGAAGGCCCCCACAGCGCCCCTTTCTCGCCGCCCGACACGCCGCAGCCGATGAAGTTGAAGCCTTCGCCCTTCAAAGTCTTTTCGCGCTGGATGGTATTTTGATAAAACGAATTGCCGCCGTCGATGATGATGTCGCCCTGCTCCAGCAGCGGTTTGAGTTGATCGATGACGGCATCGACAGCGCCGCCGGCTTTGACCAACAGGATGATCTTGCGTGGTCGCTCGATGGACTTGACGAAATCTTCGACGGAGTAAGCGCCGATGACCTGCTGGCCTTCGGCGTGCGATTGAGCGCGCCCGAGGAACTTATCGACTTTCGTCGTGTCGCGGTTGTAGACCGCGATGGGATAACCGTTGCGGGCGATGTTGAGGGCGAGATTCTCGCCCATGACGGCGAGCCCGACCATTCCGATTTTGGCGAGTTCAGGTTGACTCTGTGCACTCATAATTATCATCCTCATTTGCCGCGTGCGGCGGTTATTGTGGGTTTCGGTTAAGCCATATATCGAGCAACTCGATGCAATATGCCAAAGTGGTAAAGCTTACTTTTCGCTCTCGTGTGGTTGGGTGAGCCGCGCGGCGGCGGCTTCGTCGACCATCCACAACAACGATCCCTGGTGCGGACGGATGAGCTGGCTCGGATACAACTCCGGCTGATAGTCGCCTTCAAGCACTTCGCGCAGGGCCTCGGCTTTGTCGGCTCCGGCGGCGACGAAGGTGACGTTGCGCGCGTTGTTGATGACCGGCGCGGTCAGCGTGATGCGATGCGTTTTGAATTTTTCGACATAATTCGCGACGACAACGCGGTCGGTCACTTGCAAGGCCGTCGTGCCGGGAAACAGCGATGCCGTGTGCCCGTCCGGCCCCATCCCTAAGAAGATCAGATCGAATCGCGGCACGCCCGAAAGCGGTGCGGTGCCTGACGGCGGCGACTGTCTGGCGAAGAAGTTGATCAACGTGGTCGCATACTCGGCGGCGGCGCGTTCCGGGTCAGGGAGTTCAGCCGGGATGCGAAAGATATTTTCTGCCGGCACCGGCGCGCGCGCAAGCAGCGTCTCATGCGCCATGCGGTAATTGCTGTCGGCGTGATCAGGCGGCACCGAGCGTTCATCGCCCCAGAAGAAATAAATAGATTCCCATGGCACGGTATCGAGAAACGGCGCTTCCGAAAGCAACGTAAACATGGCGCGCGGCGTCGAGCCGCCCGACAGCGCCACCGTGAATTTGCCGCTGCCGACGACATACTGATCGGCCAGCCGCGCAAAATACCGCGCCGCTTTTAACGCAACTTCCCCGGCGTCGTGGTAAACGCGCACCTGCGCGTCTGCACGATTCAACATCTTCGTAGACATCCATTCACCTCTTTATTTCTCGTGACGAGATGAGCGCAGAGGGAAGTGATGAGTGATGAGTACGGCATAGTCGCACTGAATGCCGCGCCCTCTTCTCACGCATCAAAAACCCATCACTGCTCATCACTCATCACTTTCAACTCATCACTGATCACTTATCACTGGTCACTTTCGAGCGCCACAGCCAGGCACCGCCGCGCACGCCGAATTCGTTGGAGATGATCTGCACATCCGGCTCAAGCTCGAAGGCCAGCTTATCGGCATTGCCGCCGCCGATGTAGAGGCGATCAAAATTCGTCAGGATGCGCAGCGCCTTGATAGCGCGCTGCACGCGGCGATTCCAGCGCTTCTTGCCTATCTTCTTGCGCGCTTCGTTACCGACTTGCTGGTCGTAATCCTCGCCCTGGCGAAAGGGGATATGCGAAATCTCAAGATGCGGTGCCAACTCGCCATCCAGGAAGAGCGCCGAGCCGAAGCCCGTGCCGAGCGTGACGACCATCTCGACGCCGTGTCCTGAGACCGCCGCGTAGCCTTGCATATCGGCATCGTTGAGCACGCGTGTGGGCTTGCCGAGTTGCTTTTCGAGCGCCATTTGCAAGTTGTAGCCTTTCAGTTGCTTGGTGCCGAGATTCGGGGCGGTGATGATCACCCCTTTGCGCACGACGCCGGGAAAGCCGACCGATATTACATCATAAGCTCCCAGCGGTTCGACCAGACTGGTCAAGCCCCGCAATAAGGTGTCGGGCATCAGGTTTTTTGGGGTCTCGACGCGAACTCGCTCCGAAAGCATCTCGCCGTTGAGATCCAGTATCGCGGCTTTCAAGCCGCTGCCGCCGATGTCGATTGACAGAACTCGCGCGTCATCGGTCAAGGCGATCTCGTGATGGCCCGCGCCGTCAATCGTATGTTGAGGTGAAGTCATTCTGTGTCCTCCATTCGTAGGCGGTAAACCGAAATGATGAATGATGAATGATGAACTACAGAGGAAAAGGAAGCCGGATATTTATAAAACATCCCCTGCCGTTTCCTCCTCTTATTCATCATTCATCATTTATCATTTTCACGCCCCGCCTACTGCTTACTGATTTTCTATCCATTCCGTATGAATATGGCCGCGCTCTGGATGATCTATGCGTTCATAGGTGTGCGAGCCGAAGTAGTCGCGCTGCGCCTGCGTCAGATTTTGCGGCAGGCTCGCCGTGCGATAGCTGTCGAAATAAGCCAGGCTCGCGCTCATGGCAGGGATGGCGACGCCCATCCCTACAGCCGTCTTCACGGCCAGCCGCCAGTTGGCTTGCGCCGATTCGAGCCAGCGGTTGAACTCGTCGTCGAGCAGCAGGTTCGGCAAATCGGCGCGGCGGTTGTAGGCATTCATGATCGCATCCAGGAAGCGCGCACGGATTATACACCCGCCTTTCCAGATTCGCGCCATCTCGCTCAGATTGATGTTCCAGTTATGCGCCGCCGAGCCTTTGCCGATCAAGCTCATGCCCTGCGCGTAAGAGCAAATCTTTGAGGCATAGAGCGCGTCGTGAACGGCTTGCACGATCTTCTGCTTTTCGCCGCGCGTGCGTTGCGGGCGCGGGCCGCGAATCCGCCGGCTGGCGACGAGGCGCTCGTCTTTCATGGCCGAGATGAAGCGCGCTTCGATGGCCGCGGCAATCGTCATGACCGGCACGCCTTGAATGATCGCTTCCTGCACCGTCCATTTCCCTGTGTCTTTTTGTTCGGCCTTGTCGAGCACCAGATCCACCAGCGGCTTGCCGGTCTCGTCGTCCTTGACGCGCAGGATGTTGGCGGTGATTTCAATCAGATAGGATTCGAGGCTGCCGCGATTCCATTCGCTGAAGATGTCTGCCAACTCGCCGGCTGTAGCCGTGAGCGCGTGGCGCAGAATGTCGTAAGCTTCGGCGATCAATTGCATATCGCCGTACTCGATGCCGTTGTGCACCATCTTGACGAAGTGGCCGGCACCGTCCGGGCCGACGTAAGTGACGCAGGGGCCGGAATCGGTCTTCGCAGCGATGCCTTCAAAGATCGGGCGGATCTGTATGTACGCTTCACGCGCGCCGCCGGGCATCAGCGACGGGCCGAAGCGCGCCCCGACTTCGCCGCCCGAAACGCCCGCGCCGATGAAGTTCAGCCCCGTAGCTTTTAAATTGGCTTCGCGCCGCTGCGTGTCTTTGTAATAGGAGTTACCTCCATCGATAATGATGTCGCCGGGTTCCAAAAGCGGCTTGAGTCGTTCGATGGTCATATCGACGGGCGTGCCGGCCTTGATCATCATCATGATGCGGCGCGGGCGTTCGAGCGCGGCGATAAATTCTTCGAGGGTTTTGGTGCCGATGAATTGCTTCGCGGGATTTTCGTTGACGAAGCTATCGACCCATTCGGTTTCGAGATTCCAGACGGCGACCGGAAAGCCATGCTCTTCGATGTTGAGCGCCAGGTTGCGCCCCATCACGCCGAGCCCGATCATGCCGAACTGCGCTTGTTTGGCTTTTGCTTGTTCTGTAGACATAGGGGAAATACCGTTATCGCTTATTTAGAGGTGGTCTACCAACCGCTGGTGGTTGGGAGATCGGCGGTTCGTAGACCCCAGTATACGAGAAGGATTTATATTCTCATATTTCTGTCGAGGTGTCAGATGCCGGCTGACTGTGCCGCGCCGAGCACGTATTTTTCGATGCCGCGCGCCCAGCCGTCGTTATCGTTTGACGAGGTGATGTAGCGCGCCGCCGCGATCACTTCGTCAACCCCCTGGCCCATGGCAATGCTGATGCCGGCTTCGCGAAACATCTCGATGTCGTTCGGCCCGTCGCCGATGACCGCGACTTGCGCCGGTGTAACGTTAAATACACTGGCAATGCGCCGCACAGCAGAGCCTTTGTGAATGCCGTAAGCCGTCACATCCAGGAATCGCGGCTTTGAGCGCGACGCTGAAACCTCGCTGGCAAGCTCCTGCAAGATGCGCGGTTCGGCCTGCGCCACGAGTTCCGGCTTGCCAACCACCGTGAGCTTGACGACTTCATGTTGCAGGCGCTGGTCGTAGCCTTCGATTCGCGGGCTGAACCCGGACGTATGTTCTTCGCGTTCGACGAAGGCATCGTGGCCGGCGACCCACCAGTCTGCTTCATCATAGAGCCAGACGCCGATGCCGAAACCATCGGCAATGGCTTTGACCTGCGCCATGACCGCCGGTGAAATGGTGCTGCGTAGCTTCACCTGGCCATCGGCGGTGACAATCAGCGCGCCGTTGAAAGCCGCATAAGGCGACTGCAAAGCGAGGGTTTCGGCAAGCGGGCGAATCGAACGCGGCGGACGCGAACTGCATAGCGACAGATTGAGGCCACGCTCGTACAGTCGCAAGGCGGCCTGGCGCGTCGATTCGGCGATCTCGTGATTGGACGTGATCAGCGTGCCGTCAATGTCAGAAATGACGAGCGCGATGGGCAAACGGGCGGCGCTTGTTTCGGTCATAAGCTCAACCTTGTGGGGGCGACCGTTGCAACCGTCGCCCCAGAGTGTATGCGGTTATTTTGCATCAACGCAGGGATGCCAATAGGGGCGAGCAGACTGCGGGTCGCCCCTATCAGCATTAAGAATTACTGCGCCTGCCCTTGAGTGATCGGCAAGCCCTCCTGCACGATCTCTAGCAGCGCTCGCAAGCCAGCCGTGGCATCCGCGCCGAGATGCACGCGGATGGCGCGGCGGTGGCGGCTGGCCAGCGCCTGGAAGTCGCCGAGCGCCTGCGCCTGTTTCAGTATGCCGAAGGTGAACGGCTCGCCCGGCAGCGGCACGTCCAGCGCGTCGTCCGCCGTCATCTGCACGAAGATGCCTGACGGCGGGCCGCCTTTGTGAAGCTGTCCGGTCGAATGCAAAAAGCGCGGGCCGTACCCTGTAGTCGTCGCTACTTTCAATCCGTCGCGCAGGTGCGTGCGCAAGGCTTGCAGCAACTCATCGTGTTCGCCGGTTTCTTGAACGTAGCCGAGCAGCGCAATGTAATCGCCGCTACTGGCACGCTTCAAATGCGCAACAATGAAATCGGCGAGCGACGTTGTGCCAAGCGCTTCGCGGGTTTCGGCTTCGCAGTAGACTTTCAGGCCATTATTCTCAGCCGCGAGTTCCTGTTCGGGGAGCGCGCCGTTTTGCTTGTACTCTTCGAGCAACCGCTTCGTGTTGTCTTTGCTCTCCTGCACGTTCGGCTGGTCGAAGGCATCTATGCCGATGACTGCGCCGGCGACTGCGGTCGCCAACTCCCAGACGTAGAACTCTTCGCCAAGATCGAGCGTGCTGTTGAGCTTGCGGCGCACGACCGGGTGGCCAGCGGCTTCGAGCGCCGCCAGCCGGCTTTCCGTCGCTTCATCGTCATTGCCTATGCTGATATGGACGAACAAGCGATCCGTGCCGTAGGCCGCAGGCGAACTGAGCGCTTCACCGGCGACCGGGATGATGCCGCGCCCTTCTTTGCCGGTGCTTTCAGCAAGCAGTTGCTCGACCCACAAGCCCAGCGACGAAATCTCCGGCGAGGTGCTGAGCGTCAGCTTATCGCGTCCCGCGCTGGCCAGTGTACCGATCACCGCGCCGAGCCGAGCCGCAGGATTATCCGCCGTCGGCACTGCCGGCGCGCAGGCATGCATGGCGCGGGCGGCGCGATCAAGCAAGGTCTTGAAGTCGAAGCCTTGCAAGCAGGCCGGCACCATGCCGAAGAATGACAGCGCCGAATAGCGCCCGCCGATGTCTGCCGGGTTGAGAAAGATGCGGCGGAAGCGGTCGCTGGTCGCCATCTCTTCCATCAACGTGCCGGGATCGGTAATGGCGACGAAGTTCTCGCCGGCGCGCTCGCCTTTGATTTCGCGCAAGCGCTCGAAGAAGTAGCGGTAGAACATCAGCGGCTCAGTCGTTGTGCCCGACTTGCTGGAGACGATGAATAGCGTCTTCGCTAAATCGATGCGCGCTTCGAAGCTCTTGACGGTGGCCGGGTCGGTGCTGTCTAAAACGTGCAGTGTCGGAAAGCCCGCTGCTTCGCCGAAGGTGCGGCGAAAGACTTCGGGACAGAGGCTGCTGCCGCCCATGCCTAAGAGCATCACATCGGTAAAGCCATCGTTGCGAACCCGCTGGCTGAAGGCGGCAAGCTCATCGGCGTTGGCTTCCATCAGATCAATGACCGCCACCCAGCCGAGGGCGTTGCGAATAATCTTCTGGTGATCTTCATCACTTTTCCAGAGCGCCGCGTCTTTCTGCCAGATGCGCCGCATCCAGTTCTCTTTCTCCATGCGGGCGAGCATCTGCTTGACCTGATCGCCGTAAGCGCCAAGCGACGCCGACTGGCGGTCGAGCAGGCCGCTGGTGATGGCGGCTTGCTTGGAGGCGATGCTGTCGATCAGGCTGCGGAACGAATCGATGAATGCCTGCACGCCTTCGTCCTGCAACTGCTGCATAACGGCGGGCAGATCAATGCCGGCTTCCGTGAGTTGTTGTATGGTGGCGCGTGCCCCTTCAAGATCATCTTCGAGGCTCAAGCGCACGAGGCCGTGATCGCGAACCGCCGTGTAAGTCGCCGGCGGCACCGTGTCGACGGTGTCCGGGCCGATCAATTCTTCGACGTAAAGCGTGTCTTTGTAAGTCGGATTCTTAGTGCCGGTCGAGGCCCACAGCGGGCGTTGGGCGCGCGCCCCCTGGGCTCGTAATGGGGCGAAGCGCTCGTCATTGAAGATTTGCTTGAAGCGTTGATAGAGCAGCCGGGTGTTGGCAATCGCCGCTTTGCCGAGCAGGGCTGTGAGCCTGGCTTTTTCGGCGTCATCGTCGAGGCGGCGCGTGCGGTAAGTCAATTGATTGTCAATCGCCGAATCGATGCGGCTGACGAAGACGCTGGCGACCGAGGCGATGTGATCTACCGGGTGACCGGCGGCGGCGCGCTGTTCGAGGCCGCTGATGTAAGCGTCGGCGACCACTGCATAGACTTCTTCAGAAAAGATCAGCGTGACATTGACGTTGATGCCGCTGGCAATCACCTCGGTGATGGCCGGTATGCCCGCAGGGGTCGCCGGAATTTTGATCATCACATTGGGGCGATCAAGCGCCGCCCATAAGCGTTTGGCTTCATTGATGGTGCTGGCAGTATCGTCGGCGAGCAGCGGCGAGACTTCGAGGCTCACGTAGCCGTCGATTTTGTCTGTGCGCTCATAGACCGGGCGGAAGAGATCGGCGGTGCGCTGAATGTCTTCGATGACCAGAGCGTCGTAAATCTCGTTGATGTCTTTGCCTTCGGAGATCAGTTGCCGCATGGCGGCATCATAATCGGTGCTGCCGGCGATGGCTTTCTCGAAGATCGATGGGTTCGAGGTGACGCCGCGCAAGTCGTCCTGGTCGATCTTGCGGGCGATGTCGCCTGTATCAATTAAGGCGCGGCGAATATTGTCATACCAGATGCTCTGTCCAAGTTTTTGCAGTTCGACGAGTGGGTTGCTCATAACACATCCTTCCTGATGAAACCGCTGACTAGAATGGTTTCCTCTCCGCTTTGAGGCGGTCTGCGGCCCGCCTTTGCTTGCCATGCCGAGCCCTCAGCGGGCCGCAGACCGCCTTTAACCCGTAGTCTGTTGCAAGCGATCTGAGACCGCTTTTGCAGGCGATGGAAAGGTAGTTGAGACGACCGGGGGGCGACCGTTCTGGGCCGCCCCTGAGTTTGGCTAAGACTTACTATCGGCGATTGCTGCTTTCGCTTCGGCGACGACTTTTTCAACCGTGAAGCCGAAATGCTTGAGCAGGTCTTTCAACGGCGCTGAAGCGCCGAAGTTGCGGCGCGCAATGATGCGGCCCGCGCGTCCGACGAATTTCTCCCAGCCGAGATTGGTGCCGGCTTCGATGGCGACGCGCGCATTCACTGCCGCCGGCAGCACCGTTTCGTGATACTCCGGCGATTGCCGCTCGAACAACTCCCAACAGGGAATGCTGACGACGCGCGCCTTGATGCCTTCAGCGGTCAACTGTTCGTAACCTTCAATACAAAGCTGCAACTCCGAACCGGTGCCGATCAAGATGACATCGGGCGTGCCATCGGAGTCAGCCAGCACGTAAGCGCCGTGCTGCACGCCATCAGCCGAAGCATACTTGCTTCGATCAAAGGTCGGCATCGCCTGGCGGCTGAGGATGAGCGCTACCGGATGATGCTTCATCTTCATGATGACGCGCCAGGCTTCGCTGACTTCGTTGGCGTCACCGGGACGGATGACGTGCAAATGCGGAATGGCGCGCAGTGACATCAACTGCTCGATGGGCTGATGCGTCGGGCCATCTTCGCCGACGCCGATTGAATCGTGCGTGAAGATGTAAGTCACAGGCAACTCCATCAACGACGACAGGCGAATCGGCGCGCGCATGTAATCGGAAAAGATCAAGAAGCCCGATCCGTAAGCCCGCAGTTTCGAGAGCGCCATGCCGTTGAGGATCGCCCCCATAGCGTGTTCGCGTATGCCGAAATGGAAATTGCGCCCGCCGTAGGAGTTGGCTTCAAAGTCGCCTTCTTTCGTGAGCCGCGTCTTGGTCGACGGTGCCAGGTCTGCCGAACCGCCCAGGATCCACGGCACGCTCGCCGCCAGGGCGTTCAAGATTTTGGCGCTCGCATCGCGGCCAGCAACGCCTTTTGGATCGGCAGGGAATTGCGGAATGGCCTCTTCCCAGGCTTCCGGTAGCTCGCCGCTCTGCATCATCTCCCATTCGGCGGCAAGCTCAGGGTAGGCTTCTTTGTAGGCGGCGAACCGAGCATTCCATTCCTCTTCATATTGCGCCCCGCGCTCCACCGAGCGGCGTGTGTAGGCGCTGACTTCATCGGGCACCAGAAACTTGGCGTCGGGCGGCCAGCCATAGCGCGCTTTGGTCAAGCGTATCTCTTCTTCGCCGAGCGGCTCGCCGTGCGCCGAATGGGTGTCTTGCTTGTTGGGCGCGCCCCAGGCAATGTGGCTGTCGACGATGATCAACGTCGGTCGCTCGGTCTCTTTCTGCGCTGTGCTGAGGGCATTATCGAGCAGTTCCAGATCGTTGGCGTCGCCGACCCTGAGGACGTTCCAGTGATAGGACATGAAGCGCGAAGCCACGTCATCGCTGAAGGCCAGCGAGGTGTTGCCTTCGATGGTGATGTGATTGTTGTCATAAATCCAGACGAGGTTGCTGAGGCGCAAGTGGCCGGCGAGCGAAGCGGCTTCCTGCGACACGCCTTCCATCATACAGCCGTCGCCGGCGATGGCGTAGGCGCGAAAATCGACGATCTCGTGGCCGGGACGATTGAAGCGCGCCGCCAGCCAGCGCTCGGCGATGGCCATGCCGACCGAGTTGGCAACGCCCTGGCCGAGCGGCCCGGTGGTGGTTTCGACGCCGGCGGTCAAGCCATATTCAGGATGGCCGGGGGTCTTCGATCCCCATTGGCGGAAGCGCTTGATTTCTTCAAGCGGCAGGTCGTAACCGGATATATGTAGCATTGCGTACAAAAGCATTGAGGCGTGGCCAGCCGACAACACGAAGCGGTCGCGGTTGGGCCAATGCGGGTTGTGCGGGTTGTGGCGCAGGTAACGATCCCACAACACGTAAGCGACCGGGGCGAGGGCCATAGGGGTGCCGGGATGGCCGGAGTTGGCTTGCTGCACGGCGTCCATCGCCAGTGTGCGAACCGTGTTGATGCACAACTCGTCAAGTTTGCTATCGTTTCTTGGGGTGTCGGTGGGCATCGACGCTGTACTCATAATCTGTGTTCTCCTTGCTGAGAAACTCTCTGAGAAAGTTCTGGAAAGAGCCGTCTACGTCGGCTATCGAAACGGCTGATAGTGTATCACTCAAGGGCCTCAGTCTCGAAAGCTTTTTTGACAATTTCTGCCCGTAACGGACAGGACTGAGGAAAGGCTAATGCTACGCCTCGGTACAGAGATGTCGCAAGCGCGGTGGTTTATTCCACGGGCTAAAGAGCGAGAAGAGAATTGAATTGTAAAACTGCTGTTAATCGCTTACCGCCTTGTTTAGCCTTAATTACAGAGGCAAATTAAACCCGCTCAAACCACTTTCAGCGGCGCTTACGACCCGCCGGCGCGGTCTGTGCGGCAGTCAGCGTTTAGGCGTTTTTGGAAAGCAGTCGTCCGTCGCCATTGACCAGCCCGGCACCGCTTGCCCGGCATCGGCGACATCGCCGCGACGAAAGATGATGGGCGCTTCCGGGGCGCTTGCGTGATAGGCTCTGATGACTTCCTGACTCTGCATATCCACATCCCAGACGCAAACAGCGCCGGCGGCAAAGTAATCGCGGCGCTTTTCGGCCATGCGGCGCTCGGCGCGCGGGCCGTAATCGCCTTCGCTCCTGATCTCGACGGCAAACACCGGCGCGCCTTCCAGAAACTTCATGCCTGTAGGCTCGCCAACGTACCAGGCGGCGTCCGGGCTGAATGATTCGCGGTTCGGCAGATCGACTTTGAAGCCAACATTATCGCCAACCGCATGGCCGCTTCCGGTTGGCTGCTCAAAGGTGATTAAACTGAAAAGAATCCGGGAGGCGGCAAAACCGGGCAGGTATCCAGTGGGCGGCATCTCGACAATCTCTCCGTTGACGATCTCAGCTTTGCCGCGAACGCCATACAAGTCTTCGATGGTTGCTTTATGCGTCGTGGTCATCGCCCACCATCATAACATAAGGTCAGCCCCGGCAAGATGTGGCGCGCCGCTTTCAATCGCCCTGGCAGCATCGTTTTCTTGAGCGTCAGCGGCAGTCAGCGTTTAGGCGTTTTTGGAAAGCAGTCGTCTGTCGCCATTGACCAGCCCGGCACCGCTTGCCCGGCATCGGCGACATCGCCGCGACGAAAGATGATGGGCGCTTCCGGGGCGCTTGCGTGATAGGCTCTGATGACTTCCTGACTCTGCATATCCACATCCCAGACGCAAACAGCGCCGGCGGCAAAGTAATCGCGGCGCTTTTCGGCCATGCGGCGCTCGGCGCGCGGGCCGTAATCGCCTTCGCTCCTGATCTCGACGGCAAACACCGGCGCGCCTTCCAGAAACTTCATGCCTGTAGGCTCGCCAACGTACCAGGCGGCGTCCGGGCTGAATGATTCACGGTTCGGCAGATCGACTTTGAAGCCAACATTATCGCCGATGGCAAGTCCATTACCGGTGGCGCGCTCGTGAAGGCGCAAGCTGATTAGAATTTCGGTAGCGGCAAAACCGGGCAGGTATCCAGTGGGCGGCATCTCGACAATCTCTCCGTTGACGATCTCAGCTTTGCCGCGAACGCCATACAAGTCTTCGATGGTTGCTTTGCGCGTCGTGGTCATCGCTCACCATCATAACATAAGGTCAGCCCCGGCAAGATGCGGCGCACCGCTTTCAATCGCCCTGGCAGCCTCGGAGTTTGCCTAACGAGCCGCCGAGAAGATATGCTCAATTCTTATTGATCAAGACTCACAGGAGGATGAACGTGCGCAAACAGAGTCGCAACCATCGCGTCTTGCTGTTCTTTGTTTTCTTGAGCGTTATTGGCCTCACTCGCCAGCTTTATGTTTATGGGCAAACCAACCCTTCGAAGGTTGGCAACCCGGCAGGCTCACGATTGACAGGCCGCGTCAGCACGTCGGCAACCACCGACTACCGCGCCGACGAGCCCTGGAAAAGTGACGAGTTGATGCAGCCGGCAGACCTGGCGCACTCACTCGCCGCCAATCCAAAGTCCATCGTCTTGCAGATCGGTATCATTCATCTATACAGGCTCGGACATATACCGGGTTCTATCTATGCAGGTCAGGCAAGCACAGCGGCAGGTCTGGAGACGCTGAAGAAGGCCGTGCAAGATATGCCGCGCACCGGCGAGATCGTTTTCTACTGCGGCTGCTGCCCGATGAAGGATTGCCCGAACATCCGCCCCGCCTATCAGGCCCTGCATGAATTGGGATTCAAGAAGATCAAGCTGCTCGATCTGCCGAACAATTTCACACAGGACTGGCAGATGAAAGGCTTTCCCGTAGAAAAGGGCGGCGCTTGACATCAGGTAATTAAGCTCACTGTAAACTTAGAGCGGTTTGCAGATCAGCTTAGCCGGAGAATTGCCACCAAGACACCAAGACACCAAGCGACACAAAGGAGATAGTGATTCTTCGTGCCCTGGTGTCTTGGTGGCCAAGGCTACACTTTTGTAAACTGCTATGGGCCGGGCTTCATCTCTAACATGTCGGGTGGCTGACGATAGTCTCAAGATCATCTGGCCGTGCCGAATTGTTGATGCTTGTGAAGCGACTAACCACGGACTGCGAGCCTGAAATGATCACGATTCCCGAAGGGTCTTTCCTGATGGGGTGTGATCAGGGAGCGCGCAACGAGCGCCCTGTCCATCGTGTGTGGGTTGGCCGCTTCGCGATGGCGCGCGCGACCGTCACCAATCGCCTGTATCAATGCTTCATTCAAGACGCCGCGCGAGAAACTCCCGCGTCATTCTTCGATGAAAAATTCAATCATCCGGATCAGCCGGTCAGCAGTGTAAGCTGGTTCGATGCGCTCGGCTATTGTGAATGGCTGGCTGAACGCACGGGCAAAGGCTATCGCTTGCCGACGGAGGCGGAGTGGGAACGCGCCGCGCGCGGCGGGCTGGAAGGCAAGCTCTATACCTGGGGCGACGATCCGCCGCAAAGTCAGCCCGATTACTATAGTTCATGGTTGAATGGGCCGGAGCGCATCGCTCAGCGCCCGCCGAACGGCTTTGGCCTGCATGACATGGCCGAGAATGTTCATGAATGGTGCGTGGATTGGTATGACGAGCAGTACTACAGCGTCTCGCCTGAAGCCAATCCCCAGGGCCCGGCTACGGGAACGCGCAAGGCGTCACGCGGCGGTTCGTGGCGGCACCAGATCAAGATCACGCGAGTCGCCGCGCGCAGCAGCATTCCGCCTCAGTTCCGCTACAGCGATTATGGTTTTCGCTGTGCCCTGAGCCTTTGAAGCAACCTTTCATCGCATCGAACTTTGAGAAGCGCCGCCAGGTTTTGCCGCCGCTGCAACCAACATGAGCTTGAACTCTCAAGAAGACTTGTGTATTTTTTGCCGCAAGGCCATCTGAACTTGCTCTCATTCTTTATATTGGCCCTAACGAGCTATTACATCAGCATTCACGATTTTTCTTGAGAGCAGCAGCGCGAAAAACTCTATAGTCTAGATTTCTCAGTAAAGTGGTAGAATCAGCGATTGTGTAACTGGCAATTGGCCGAAATTGCTTGCTGTATAAGATAAGCAGACCAGTTTGTGTTTATTCCTTATAAGCAAGACCGGAGGCGAAATTCTTGAGCAAGGTCTTCATCAGTTATAGACACGTGAACCCGGATCAGGATATCGCGCGCTTTCTGGAGGATCATCTGAAGGAGCGGACTCACAAGGTTTTTGTCGATACACAAATAACGGTCGGAACAAAATGGGTGGATGAAATTGAGCAGCAGATCAGAGCCGCTGATTTCTTCGTCGTCTTTCTTTCCAAAGAATCGATTCGCAGCGATATGGTGCGGCAGGAAGTGAAACTCGCTCACGAGCTTTCACAGCTACCCGAAAGAGCCTTCGTCATATTGCCTGTTCGAGTTGCCTTTGAAGGCGAATTGCCTTGTGACCTGGGGGCCTATCTTAATCCCATACAATATGCGCTCTGGAAAGCGGGTGAAGATTACAAAGCCATTGGCGAGCAGATCAGCCTGGCCATTCATAAAGCGGTCGCCTTGCCGCTGCAAGGCAAAGCTGTTGAAGAATCCACGGTCTCAGGCATCCTGGAGTTGGCGAATGCGACTGAATACGCCGGCGCGCCGTTGCCCGCCGCAGACCCCCGGTTGGTTTTGGAAACCGGCACGGTCAAACCGGGCTCGCCTTTTTACATTCGACGCCAGGCAGACGCCGAACTGGAAGAGCAAATCCAGCGAACTGGAACGACGACGAGGATCAAGGGCATGCGACAGATGGGCAAGAGTTCGCTGCTAGTCAGGGCATGCGCTGCCGAGCAGCGGCGACAAAAAGTCTTCTACCTCGACTTTCAGATGATCAGCGAATCGCACTTCGCAAGCCTGGAAAGCCTGCTGCGCTATGTGGCTTATAACCTTGCAAAATTCTTCAAGGTTTCCGCCACAGTCGACCAATATTGGGACGATTACCTTGGCGCAAAAGAGAGCATCACGAATTTTATTGAAGAATTTATTCTCCGCGAAGCTGACTCGCCGGTGCTGATTTTGTTCGATGAAGTGGATCTTGTCTTCGGTTATCCCTACAGAAACGGCTTTTTCTCTACGCTTCGCGGCTGGCACAACTTGCGCGCCGTCCGAGATATTTGGGATCGCTTGAACATCGTCATCGCTCACTCGACTGAGCCCTATCTTTGGATACAGGACATCAACCAGTCGCCATTTAACGTCGGCCACGAAATCAAGATGAATGATTTTGACTTCGACCAGATTAGCGAGTTGAATGCCAAGCACGGCGAAGTATTGAAAACCACAGATCATCTTCGGCAGTTGATGGGGTTGGTGGGCGGTCAACCTTACCTTGTGCGGCAAGCGCTTTATACCCTGGCGATTAATCGGTGGCCTATATCACAGTTGCAGAGCGTGTCTGCGGATGAAGCCGGGCCGTTTGGCGATCATTTGCGCCGCTACTTGTGGTCTCTGCAAAAACACAAAGGATTAAAAGATGCCTTGCGCGACATGCTGCGCCATGGCCAGTGCGACGACGAAGAGGATTTTCAGAGGTTAAAAGCCGCCGGTCTGGTCAAAGGTGAAACACGCACCGCCGTCCAAATGCGCTGCCAACTTTATGCAGACTATTTCCGAAAACATCTGTGAGAAGCCCAAGCCAAACAACTAAAGAGTTCTACGTCGTTGGCGGCACCTTAAAGCCGGACGCTCCGAGCTATGTCGAACGCCAGGCCGATCAGGAATTGTCCGAGCGCGTGCTGGCCGGTGATTTTTGTTATGTGCTCACGCCGCGCCAGATGGGCAAGTCCAGCCTTATGGCGAAAACCGCCCGGCGACTGCAAAAGCAAGGTGTGCGCACGGCCATTGTCGACCTGACGCAGATCGGCTCAGAGCAGGGAAGCGATTCTGCCGACAGATGGTATTACGGCGTTGCGCATCGCGTTATCCGCGACATTGGCATCGCCGCAAATTTAGCCGAATGGTGGCAAGCGCGAGAAAAGCTGCCCGCCTTACAGCGCCTCACCGAATTCTTCAGCGATCTGGTGCTGGCGCATACGACGGATCGGATAGTGGTTTTTATAGACGAGATCGACGCGACGATTAACCTGCGATTCACGGATGATTTTTTCGCCGCCATACGGGCTTGCTACAACGCCCGCGCGACCGAGCCGGAATTCGAGCGCCTCAGTTTCGTGCTTCTGGGCGTAGCCAGTCCCTCGGACTTGATCAAAGACGCGCAGCGGACGCCGTTCAATATCGGCCACCGTATTGATCTCACCGATTTCACATTTGACGAAGCCCGCCCTCTGGCAACGGGCCTCGGAGCCGATAGCGAAGAATGCGAGCGTGCTTTGCGGCGCATTCTTTATTGGACGGGCGGCCATCCTTACCTGACGCAAAAGCTCTGTCAAGCGGCGGCGCAAAAGCAATTTGAATCCTGCGCGGACGCCGATATTGACCGCCTGGTCGAAGAGCGATTTCTGACGCCTGAGGCTAACCGCGAAGACTCTAACCTCAACTTTGTGCGCGACCGCCTGGTGCAAAATAAAAAGCTGAGCCGCAGGCTTCTCAAGCTGTATCGCCGCATTTATCACGGGAAAGCGGTTCTGGATTCGCCGCTGTCTCCCGTCCATTCGGCCCTGAAATTGTCGAGCGTCGTCACGCCTTCGCAAGATCGCCTGCTGCGTGTTCGCAATCGCATATACGGGCGTGTCTTAACCGATGAGTGGGCCCGAAAGGCGATGCCGGCTGATTGGAACCGGCGTCTGGCCATTGCTTCGATGGCGGTGTTGTTGCTTGGATTTGGCATTTGGTACACCGTCTTTCTGCCGCGTCCATACATCAACGTGCTGCGAACGGCCAGCGAAGACTATCAAGTCGCTCAAGATGCTTACAGGAAACTGCACCGAATTCCGGGATTCGCAGGCAAAGCCGATGCGCTTCTGGCCGAGTTCTGGGATCGCCGCGCGCGGTTGGCCGAAGTCCAGGACAATAGAGATGAAGCATTGCTCTTATGGCTTAAAGCTCTATCCGTGCAAGCAACAGACAACCGCCGAAGCGAAGCGAGCCTGCTTGCCGGTGAAGATTATAAAAACCTTCTTCTCACCTTCCGACACGGTGGCGATATCGAAGGCGTCACCTTCAGTCCGGACGGCAAGCTGGTGCTCACCGGCAGCGATGATGGAACGGCGCGATTGTGGAGCGTTGCGACGGGCCAGCCGGTCGGCCAGCCTTTCAAACATGGAGGTTTGGTTCTGGCCGTGGCCTTCAGTCCGGACGGCAAGCTAGTGCTCACCGGCAGCTATGACGGAACGGCGCGATTGTGGAGCGTTGTGACGGGTCAGCCGGTCGGCCAGCCTTTCAAACATAGTGATTGGGTTCGGGCCGTGGCCTTCAGTCCGGACGGCAAGCTGGTGCTTACCGGCAGCACTGACGGAACGGCACGATTGTGGAGCGTTGCGACGGGCCAGCCGGTCGGCCAACCTTTCAAACATGGAGATTGGGTTCGG
>Ga0307468_100000036_pt1 | contig 79586 bp, 97 predicted proteins | sample atmdna_FD_203085 | JGI IMG/M metagenome (GOLD analysis project Ga0307468, IMG submission 203085) | Hardwood forest soil microbial communities from Morgan-Monroe State Forest, Indiana, United States - atmos_gases AM2C_05 | ecosystem: Environmental > Terrestrial > Soil > Temperate forest > Bulk...
GGGCGCAGTACCAGTGCGATCGCTGGTGCAACGAACTATGGTCACGTTACCGCGCCAAGCGCAGATACCTACCAGCGAATGCAGATCTTTACACCCGCGATCGCTACCGGCGCAACTCAGGTCATCGAGATCGAATCTCGATACACGTCGATTGCCAACTACTACTCTGTACAGGTTCTGCCTGATACGACTGGGCTGCTCACGGTACGTTTTCTTAAGGTAGTGGCCAGTGTTGGCGCTATCTTTGGACCTAGTGTCAGCAATATCCCCTATGCGGTAGGGCAGGCAATCAACATTGTCTTCGCTGTGGTGGGCTCCCGGCTTTCGGCGAAGGTGTGGGTCGGCACTGATGTGGCTGAGCCTGCTGGCTGGACAATTGAGGTAACTGATACCTCGCTGATCTCAGCTGGCAGTAACGGAGTTCGCCTCGGCACCAGCGCCAGCAACACGAACACGATGCCCTTTACCTTGGAAATCGATAACTATTGCACCAATGTAGCGAGCATCGCGGGCGGTAGTATCGAAATCCAGCGTAGCGACACGGTAGACACCGACTGGCAGACGATCATGCTCACCGAAGATCTCTGCACGGTTTCTTTCCGTGATTTTGAGGCTCGCGTAGGAGTTCCAACGTCATACCGGATTCGCACGCTCAACGTCCTGGACTTCGCGGGCTCATGGGTTACCGGATCTGGTTCTCCAATCACGATTGCCAGCCCTGGCGTCACCATTGGTGGCACAGGAAATTCCGTGCTCATCTTCACGAGCAATGAAGACCCGACTGCAAATCTCGCGTACACCATGCAGTGGGAGAACCAGCCGATCGAGACGTTCGCGTTCCCAGAGGCTAACGAAGTTCAGCTACAGCGTATGTACGGAAAGGATTTCTTCACCGCATTCCACCCGCTGGAGCGCGGTGGGGATCAGTTCACGCGGGCAATTCTCGTCAACGCTGCCGCTATTCCGGTGCCGTCGCTGGCGAACTTCCGCGGTCTGCGAGATCTCGCGTGGGCAAGCTTGAATTACGTGTGTGTCCGTGATGAGCTAGGTAACCGCTGGTTCGCGAACATCCTGGTTCCGGACGGCAATGCGCGCCTGGACCGCACGATCTATATGGCGCAAATCCAGGTCAGTGAGGTTACAGACACTCCAACGCCGATTGCTGAGGTGCCGTAGTGTCCAGCCGCTGGTCCGGCACGCTCATCACGAAAGAGCCGAATCCGAAATTGGATCTGGCCGATTATGTCGGCCAGCGAGCGTCTACGTTCAGATTTGACCTAGTGGACTCAGTGACCGGCTACCGTCAGCCCGTTACGCCGTTGCGAAGTCCAGTGCCGACTCTGAGTCATGACACTAGTCGCACCATTAAACGGCAAATCATGGGTTTGTTTTTCGGCGTAACAGACACGCTTGCCTTCAATTCGGTGACCTCACGTCTCGAAGTCTTCATGACGTTAGACGATGTGGAATACCCGCTGGGGCGCTACATCCCGAACAGCCAGATCAGATTTCCCTCGACGGGCGGCAAGCAGTCTTCAGTAACCTTTTATGATGAAGGGTTTATTGTTGATCAGGAGCTGACCGAGGCCTTTGGCTCGGTTTACTTCGCTGAAGAGCTGCATACCACCGTGACGCGTTTGCTCACACCGTTGCCGATTGAGTTCACGGTGGAGCCTAGCCCTTATGCGGCAACAGTTTCCTGGTCTTCGGGAGCACGGCGGGGTTATGTTTGCGAGCAGCTGGCGATCGATGGCGACTGGTTCTCCCCGTGGTTTGACAATCAGTCCGTTATGCGATGGATTCGGGCTTTCGATCCGGCCGATGCGATACCGACATTTGATCTTGATGATGGCAATAAAGTGCTCCGAGAGCGCGTTACCGAAACGGATGACTTGATCTCTGCACCGAACCGGTTCGTGGTCGTTTCCAATGGAATCTCTGCTTCTGGCGTCAACAACTCTCCGGTAGTCGGAACGTATGATGTGCCGGATAGTGCGCCGCATAGTGCTCTGAACAGGGGATTCGTCATTCAGCGTACGATGGACCGCCAGCTTACGGACGTGGGTCAAGCCTTCGCTGTTGCACAAAATCTGGGACAGCGGCAGACCATTTTCGAGACAGTCGAGTTGTCCACAGCTCCAGATCCCCGACATGATTCGTACGATGTTTTGCGTTGGCAGGGCTCGAATTGGTTGGAGATTTCCTGGTCATTGCCGTTGATTGAGGGATCAGCCATGAGCCACGTTGCCAGGAAGGCGTACGGGCAATGACCGATGAAGATCTCAGCACTAAAGCCGCAGTAAGCGCGGTCGAAGAGGTGCAAGCGAACGCGGAAAATTTGGATCTTAAGTGGGGTTTACGACCAGCTCAGGTTAACGACATCACGGGTAACGCTGTTCAGATTATCCTTGATGGTGATACGAATCTGGTACCGGCCATATCCCTTATCGGTAACCTGGCCAAAGGTGCGCGCGTTTGGGCGTTGAAGATTCCACCTAGTGGCAACTACGTCGTCGGTTTTGCAGGTGGCGCACCATTGCCGCAGATGGGGACATTTCACGGACTGGCGAACGCTCCGCAGACCAGAAACGTTGCTACATATGCCGACGTGCTCGCGATCGGTGCGGTTTCAGTGACCACCATCTTCTACAAGTACCGCGCTGGCAGCAGGATTGCCTACAACCTGGTGACCGATGCCTTCGCCACTGCAGCGAACGCTACCGTGGAGTACGCGTTTTTGGTCAACGGTACTGACTACTCTGCCGCTACCTACTTTTTCAACGCCGCTACCGACCACCGGACGGTCGCGGGTGCAAGCGTGCTCACCGGTAGCGAGAACATCCCCGCTGGCAGATATACCGTGACGTTGCGCTGGCGCAGCCCAAGCGCCACGGCGGTGAACATGAACAATGACAGCCAGATTCTGTTTCAGCTGACCGAAGTGGCTCCTGCGTTAACGTGACCTTTCGGCCGTTATTCGGTTATGATGTCGGAATGAATCTTTGGGCCGTGATCCCTTCGCGAGGTCATGAGCGAAACCAGATGCTCGTTGAGCTGATATACTCGCTACTTCGTGACGACGTTAACGTCATCATCATTGACACGGGATTTCCGAACAGCACAGCGTTTCACGACAAGGTGACCGTTATCAAAGATCATAATGAACCAAAGAATATCTCGCGCTGGTGGAATCTTGGTCTTGATGAAGTTCATAGGGTGCAGCAGTGGATCGATACGGATTACGTCGTCGCAATTCTCAATGATGACCTGGTGATACCTCCCAATTTCGTCGAGACACTGGCCGTGGCGATCGTCAAGAACAGCGCTGCAGCCGCGTACCCGGATCAACACGATTTTGCAGCTGGCCAGCAAATAGTGATGAGAAGTCCTGGACCGATCAACCTTTTTGCCCGGATGTGCGGCTATGCCTTCGCGTTACGCGGCTCGGCCAACCTGAAAGCTGACGAGACGCTGGCCTGGTGGTACGGGGACGATGACCTAGATTGGCGGGCTCGTCAGGCAGGCGGTAACGTTCTGGTCGGTGGCCTCAAGGTGCAGCATCTTCGGCCGAATGAGTCCACCGTAGGCGAGCTGGCGGAGCAGGCAGGACGCGACCGACAGACATTTATCAATAAATGGGGCCAAGCGCCCTGGTGAAGGACAGAGATGACGACAAGACATGAATTTCTTTCACAGCTTCATGAGCTGCTGAAACCTACGCAATACCTGGAAATCGGTGTCCAGCATGGCTGGTCTCTTCAACTTTCCCAGGCTCCGTTCAACATCGGGGTTGATCCTGCACCGCTGATAACGCGTGAGCAGCTTAACGTCCCTGGTGAGGTCATTTTGGCAAAGATGACCTCTGATGTATTTTTTGACGAGTACATTCAGCCAGATCTCAACTTCGGGCCTATTGATCTCGCCTTCATCGACGGCATGCACCTAGCCGAGTTCGCCTGGCGCGATTTCCTGAACGTCGCGAAATACTGCCACGCGGGCAGCGTCGTGGTCTTTGACGACGTGCTGCCGTACACGCAGGAGATGGCGGCTCGCGAGATCTGTCCAGGCGACTGGACCGGGGACGTGTGGAAGGTCTACTACGAGCTGCGTCGAGAAACAGACTACGTTATCCAGCTGGTGGACACTGCACCAACCGGCACGCTGGTGGTCACAGGATTCGATGATCATGACCCAGATGCGTTTCATCGTGACATTGGTCAGATTGGGCTCAATGCGCCGGTCTTCCCGGAAGTATTAGATCGTCGGCACGCGTGGAGCGCGCCTGCTGTTATTGAAAACCTGAAAGATAGGGGATTTGGCAAATGAAGATTGCAGTCACAGGTGGCGGTGGCTTCCTAGGACAAGCCGTCATGATGGCTGGTTCGATGGCAGGACATACCATGCTCTCTTTCGATAAGGCAAATGGCTTTGACGTGCTCGGCCAGCTGGACCAGCTCCACGACTTCAAGCCGGACAGCATCATCCACATGGCTGGAGTGCTTGGCACCCATGAGCTTTTCGACACTCCAGCAATGGCCATCGACGTGAACATCCATGGCACGTTGAGGATTCTGGAGAGCTGCCGCGTTCTCGGCGCTGGCTACGTAGGCATGAGTTTGCCGCCTGTCTTCCCCTCCATCTACACGGCCACCAAGCTCTGCACGGACCACCTGGCCACGGCGTATCACCACACTTACGGTGTCCCAACGGCAAAGGTGCGCGCCTTCAACGCTTTTGGGCCTGGCCAGAAGTTCGGCGCTGGCCATCCGCAGAAGATCATCCCGACTTTCTCGGTCTACAGCTGGGCGCGTAAGCCTATCCCGATCTGGGGCGATGGCGAGCAGTGCGTGGACTTGATCGACGCTGCGCAGGTCGCTCGCGTGCTCATCGAGGCGACTGGCGTCGAGGATGACACGATGATTGACGCTGGTTCTGGTGTCAGCGCAACCGTCAACGAGGTCGCAAATTACGTCAACGCTGTCACCGGATCACTGGTTGGAGTGGAATACTTGCCGATGCGCCGTGGTGAAATCCCCACGGAAATCGTTGCACTGGGCCAGGGGTGGGATCGGCTGTCATTTCGTCCCTCGTTCAACGATGACTTCTTGAAACAGACGATTTGGTCCTACCAAAGCCATCCAGCAGTCACCAGCGGTGAGCTGTGAAAGTAGCCATTGTTACCGCTATTTACGGCGAATACGAGCACCCGAAAGCGCTTCCTGAAGAGCTAGCCAGCGGGAACTATGACCTCCCCTGCTATCTCTATACGGATAGCGAACGTGTCCAGTATGAAGCCTTGGACTTGGGGTATACAGCCATCTTGGACGAGATGGAAGATATTGCTACGCCGATGCTCAAGGCCAAGTACTGGAAGACCCATCCGACCAGCGCGGCACCGTTCCGTGACGCGTCAATCTGGCTGGATGGGTCAATGATTATCACGTTATCAGGATCGGATTTCATCGCCAAGTGCGAGGCTGCATTGGGCGAAGATGACATTTCGTTTACCCCGCACCCGTTGCGCACCTGTATCATGCCCGAGGCCAGCGTGACTGCCGCGCTCGCGCGCTACAGCGACTGCAAGCCGATCGAGCAGGTCGAGTTTTATCGTAACGTCGTTGGCCACCCGATGAACTGGGGGCTCATGGCCAGCGGGGCGTTCACGGTTCGCCATGGCGACAACACAGAGCAGTGGGGCAAGCTCTGGTGGGACGAGTGCAATAACTGGACCTACCAGGACCAGCTCTCTTTGCCGGTGATTACCCGGCTCATGACGATGGAGGGGAAACTGAAGTGGAATTTGGGGATGCCGTGGGCTCAATGGTGGGGGATAGCGGAGCACGGTCGCTAGGAGAAACTTGGTGCAGCCATCCAGGTGGCAATACCGTGCATTACTTCGGCAACGGTATGGAGCTACCGTGCGAATGTGGTGAGCGTCCGTATTTTCAGAGCCTGTACATCGATCTAGATGACGAAGGACCCGAAGATGGAATTTGATCCGGGCATCACCGTAGTCATCCCGAGCATTCCGCCACGGCGCGAGCTGCTCAAGCGCGCCATAGCGTCAGCCGTAGATCAGATCTACCCAGCGGCAGCCATTTCCGTTGCCGTGGATACGGAGCGGAAAGGTGCCTGGCACACGCGTAATCGTGCTCTTTCAGCTGCTAGAACCGAATGGACAGCCTTCCTTGACGACGATGATGAGTTCCTACCAGAACACCTCAACGTCCTTCATAATCATGTTGTCAACTTCGGTGCGGACATGGCGTACTCGTGGTTCAACACCGTTCCTTTCGGTGGTGACCCGTTCCCGGCTTGGTTCGCCGATGCGCCCTGGAATCCGGAAGAGCCTCGTCACACAACGATCGTCATGCTTGTTAGGACTCGACTTGCGCAAGAGATCAGCTTTACATCACCTGTCGAGGGAGATCCTTTCGGCAACGAAGATTGGCGCTTCATTCTTGAGTTGAACCAGCGCGGTAAGATCGTGCATGCACCTCACCGTACGTGGTTGTGGCATCACGATTCTGCAAATACCTCTGGAAGGCCGGACAGGTGGTGAACTGTCTTCATTGCCTAAAAGAAATCCAAATAGTGCGAAGTAGAGACAGAAAAAAACGTTTCTGCACTCGATGGTGTTGGACGCAATACCGGGGTGATCAGATCGAGACTAAAACAACACGTTTTTCGGGTGATACGTATAACGTATACGCGTTATCCCTTGATGGAGCTACTTACCGATATGTAGGCGCAACAAATTACATAAACATTGATCAAAGACGTGTTCAATGGTTCGCGCAAAGATTCAGGTTCACGACACCTGTTTCTCGATGGGTAACAGAGTTCTGCGCTCAAAACTCTGATTTGAAGATTGAGTTTCTTGGTTCGGATAATGACAAAGATCGTTTGCTCGAACGCCGATGGATTGAACAACTTCAAGCATTAGGATTTGATCTCTTAAACCGGCAAACAGGTGGCGATCGTGGTTTCACCCAACCATCTTGGAGCAAAGGTCTGAAGACTGGACCTCGAAAGGGAAATAGATGAAGGTATATGTATTTCCTGCCGATATGACTGGTTGTGGGATGTATCGCTTAATATGGCCATCCGAAGAGCTGATCCGGCGCGGCCATGATGTTGTCGTGGTGCCGCCTCAACAGCGTGACAACATGATGCAGGCGACCTTGCGCAACGGCGTCGTGACTAGCGTGAAGATCCCCACTGACGCGGATGTCATCGTTCTTCAGCGCGTCACTCACCGGTACCTGGCGCAGGCCATCAAGGTGATTCGGCAGTCTGGCGTAGCCGTTGTCGTGGACATGGACGACGATCTGACTTGCATCCATCCGTCAAATCCAGCGTTCAACGCGCTGCACCCGGTCAACGGCAACGTTGATCACAACTGGCAGAACACCTTGGCAGCCTGCGATAACGCGACTATGGTCACGGTCTCCACGCCTGCGCTGGTCGGTCGTTACGGCAAGAAGACTCCAGCGCACGTTTTGTACAACATGGTTCCCGAACGCATGTTGGACGTTCCGCACGAAGACTCAGACGTTGTCGGATGGGGTGGAGCGGTCTTCAGCCACCCGACGGACCTCCAAGAGCTAGGACCGTCCATTGCCGGGGTTCTACGGGACGGTGGGGCGTTTAAAATCGCTGGCCCTATAGATGGGGTGCATCGGGCGCTCGGACTACCTAGCGACGCTCCTGTGGCGACTACGGGCATAATTGCGGATATCCGGGCGTGGCCATTAGCGATCAACTCGATTGGTATCGGCGTGGCACCACTGGCGGATTCTCGTTTCAATAATGCCAAGAGCTGGCTGAAGCTGGCCGAATACGCGGCTGTAGGCGTGCCTTGTGTCGGCTCACCGCGTGAAGAGTACCGGCGTCTGCATCGTCTAGGCGTTGGCCTTATGGCTAAGAATCCGACCGAATGGGCCAAGCAGTTGCGCAGGTTGCGCGGCTCGGAGAGCTTGCGCGAAGAGCTGTCGTACAAGGGCCGTGCCGTCATGGAAACGTTGACGATCGAAGACAATGCTGAGCTGTGGGTCGAGGCCTGGACCGAAGCGCTGATCCGTGATCGCGCTGGCCGTAACCCGCTGGTCCGTAGCGGAATCTAGCCCCACGACATACCGCAGGACAAACAAATCTGCACGTCATTGCCCTGGAAAAGGCTTTGAGCACCACACGCAGGACATGAGGCGCGTTGTCCGCCACGGCGGGCAGCGCGTCTGTCTGCTTCGCTGGTACCGCCCCATACGCCTGCCTCTTCGTTCTTGATGGCCCATTCTCGGCACGTGTTGATCACTGGACACTGATAGCAGTAGGCCTTGGCGGTCTCCTCATTGCCCTCTTCGTAAAAGATATCGGGGTTGGCCTGCATGATGGAGCAGTAGCCTCGGAGCATCCATTTAAGTTGCTGTAGATCAATCATCTCATCCTCATTTTCTGCATTCTAAAGCAATTAGGGCACCTGACCAAAGTCAGATGCCCTAATTGAACAGCTGTTCAGCTAGCCCGTGCAAGCACTTGAGCGGCTACATCGTTGATCGCCTTGTGGGTGTTGCCCGCAAGTGCGCCGAGGAAGCGGGACTCTGGCGTACCACCTTGGCGGTACCAGTCGAACTGCTCGCTCACCGCGTTGACCAGTCCCCATCCGGTACCGGCGTAGCCGACCGTGGGGGACGACGTCCAAAGGCTCATGATCTGGTCGAGGCGTTCAGCATACTGACGCTCGACGCGCTCTGTCTTGCCCTTGGGCTGCGGAATCACAATCTTCAAGATGTCGTGCGCCGTGTCCTTCTCGATCTTCGTCGCTGCCATCTTGTCGACCAGCTCCACGAACCGGTCGCTGTACTTGCTCATCCGGGCAACCGTGTTGGTGGCCTCGGCAAGCCGCTCCTTCATGCTCTTCAGGTGCTTGATGCTCCAGCGCTGCTCCACGCCCTTCATGAAGGACTTGAGCGTGAGCTGGTTCATGCATTTGCCTCGGAGCATCATCACTGACAGCTCCACGGCCCTGGTGCAATCGTGGCTGGTGCGAAGTACCGCGTACATCTGGTGCGGGTCCTCACCGCCGAGCACGTCTACCGTTTGGCCGGTCTCCACAACCATGAAGCCCTGCCTGCGGTTGTACAGGTTGCCAGCGGCAACGAAGTGCGGGTTGATGGAGTCCATGAACCCGAACGCCTCGCCGTAGTTCAGGATGTTGTATCGGTCGCCCGATGCAAAACCCATGAACTGGAAGTTGTCATCCGCCACCACAGCGCGCCGGTTATCGATGACAACATCTTCACCGTTCGGCTTAGTGAACTTGGTCGGAAGAAGTGAAACCGTGAAGTTCATTCCCCCCAGCTCAGCAGCCTCAGCAGCAGTTTGTGGGCGGTCCACCAGCTCGCCAAGCTTCATCCACTGGGCGGTGCGGGTGGTGAACATCTGGTCCTGTGACATCTCATTCTCCTTCTCGTTGTTTCCTTATGATGACAGCCTAGCACACGTCGTCACCATAATGCAAATCCGGCTTCCTGTCGGGGCAGGAAGCCGGAAGTCCCTGGTCAAAGCTTGCCCGCATTTGACGGTGGGAACAGCCTGCGCGCAATGTAGGCCGTAGCCGACTGTAGCACCGTCTTGACGAGTAGCAGGCCGAGCGCACGCCAGTAGTTGGCGGTCCATTCGATGCTGGTAAAGGCAGTGGTCAGGACCACGATCACGAAAGCGGAGACGTCCAAGAACAGTCCCCACATGAACGAACGAATTGCCCGGATACGTGCATCTTTACCGGTAATTCGCTCGTTTTGCAGCTTGAGAAATTCGTTAGTGGGGGTCACCCATACCACGCTACTTAACTCCAGCGTCCGCGAAAATGCTCCGAACGACGGACTCGATCTTCGGGCCGAGCTTCTCGACGATACGATCAATGTCCGCGTCGCTGATCTCGACGACGTCTGGCTTCTCGACGCTGGTCAGAATTTTATGCAGATTTTCCTTTAGCTTGTTGGGCTCTGTGATCGGAACACCACCGTTGTACTGGGGCGTGTAGATCGCAGCGTCCTTCATGCCTAGCGCAGCGTCTAGCCGATAGGTATCGGCTAGCGCAGTGTCTTTGTCGTTGGCGTCCAACTCCATCGCCTCCAAGTTCGGCAAAATCCACGGTGAGACGTTCTCGTCCGCGTCGGCTTCACCAGAAGCATGCACATGATCGGTGTGCGGATCATCGCTGTTGTCGACTGGTAGCCAGTTGTTCTTTCGATGCCACTGCTGATACATGTAGTTGACGTAGATCAGGCGTTTTTGGTTAGCGATTTGACTGGTCAGATCTTTAACCAAGGCCCACCCATGATCGACGGTAAAATCTGGACCGATCATGAAATCGAGTGCGCGATGCTCCGGCGTGCTATCCGCGTCCTGATCTTCGGCTTTTACGCCTGCCGTGTCGTCTTCGTTGTGGCCGGACGTGGATTGCTGGTGGTCCTTGTCGCCGATGCCGTAAATGACGGTTTTCGAGCGCACTGCCAGGACGTTATCAGTAAGAACCTGCATGCCATGGGCGCGCATTAGTCCTCCTCTGCCGTCTGCTCAGCGTCGTCCAGTTCACCCTCGTCAAAATCAGGCTCTTCGTAGTCGCCTGGCATGAAGATGATCTGCATTTCAGGATCGGTGTCAAATCCGCTCATGGTTCCCTCCTTCCACCAGTGTCTAGGGTTGGAGCACGTTAATCAACACGTTGATGATAGCCGTGAACACGCCTAATGCAGCGACGCTTGCGCCGATGGCGGTCCAGACAGCCTTGGGCTCCACGTAACGACGTTGCTCAAGAAGCCGGATTCGGTCCTCATGATCTCGTTCGCGCTGAATCATTTCTTCGCGCAGGCGCTGCGTCTCCAGCCGCTGGGTTTCCTCGCGGATAGTGGCCACCTGAATGAAGCTGTCCATGCGTCCGCGCAGGTCAGCAAGGGTGAAATATAATTGATCGTAATTAGAAGAATAGCCGGGGGATCCCCGGCTATCTGCCGCGTGTGAGGTCATGTCGGCTACTCAGGCGAGCTGAATACCGCTGCAGGAATGAGGGCTGGCTGCTCGTCAGCTGGTGCAGGCTTGTCCAGCAGGCGATCGGACCAGTAGTGCTGCTTGCTGACGATATAGACACGAGAGATCCGGTGAGCTAGCGACAACCGGCGCAGACTGGTGTAAACCTTGTGCGCCGGAACACCAGTGCCAGCGGCAATCTCGTATTTGGTGACGGCTCGATCTGATCCGGCGATCGCCTGGAAAATCTGCTCGTCCCGGTCGATGACCTCTTGTGTGCGCGGCCTACCGCGAGAGCGCTTGGTGGCATCCATGATCTTTCCTTACCTCTTTGAATACACGAATAACGTGCCTGTTTAGCATATAGTACGGCCCGCCACGGGCTAGTCGTGACGGGCCGTTCGCCGTGCTCAGCGCCTTTGCGAGGCACCACTCCCTAAAAGGCGGGCACTGGCGGGGGTGCTGTCATCGGTTCCGCGCCAACGGACTCCGGGACAGCTTCAGAAGTACTTGCAGGAGCATCAAGAACCGGAGTCGGAACGATGCCGTTGGTCGGAGTAGTTGTCATGCCAGGGCCAATGGGGTTACTGGTATATGCGCTCGGAGAAGGGTTTCCAAGCGGGCTGCTGGTTACTGCACCGCCAATGCTGGTACCGAGGCCAGCCACGAAGCTGCCGCCACCATGACCGCCGAGCGCAGGTTTGTAGCTCTTGATCTCTTCGCGTTCTGCGCCCTGCCAGACACCCTTACCAACGATGGCGACAGCCTTGCGACCGTCCAGGGCCTGCGCGATAGCCGCTGGCGGCTGGCCCGCGATGCTGGCGAAGAATGCGGCATCCAGGCCGAACACGGCGAGCTGGGTGAAGAACATGCGCATTGCGCCGGGAGACTCCGGACTGATCACGAAGTTCGAGAAGAGCGCGCGGCCCGCGTGGGTGCCGGACTCAATCTTGAACTTAGCCTTGATCATGTCCTTGCCGTTGGACGACTTCACCGCCTCGGACTTGACCACGACGATGGGAAACTCACCCTCAAGAACGATGGTGGCTTCCTTCTGCATATCCGCCCAGTTATAGGTGGAATCATCCCAGCTCATGCTAGTTCTCCTGAGTGTTTTGTGAGATCGTGTTAGGGAAGATGTGGTTCATGATGTTCGCAAAGTGCGGGTTGTCGATGATGTCTGGTAGTCGGCCCTGCACGCGCTCGCCCACAATATGCGAAGGAGAAACGCCAGCGCCAATCAGAAGCTTTTTCGTTTTGATTGGTGTCTGGTCACCGTTGGGCTTCATCTCCGTAAAGAGGAAACCGCAGATGTCCACCCAGTAAGGCAAGGTGTCGCGGATGGCTCCCTGCATGTTCGGACGCCAGCGGCCGTCCTTCATCACGGTCTCCGCGTTGAACAGGACGAAGCGCACGGAGTTCGGCAGCAGCGTGAGGTCACGGAATCCCCGAATCACGCCATCCATCCTTTCGAGCAGGTCGCCCCACTGCTGATACTCCATTTTGGCTGTCGCGCCACGGATGTTGGCCTTGCAGCGACGTTGAATTTCCGTAATGGAGTCGAGAACGATGGAGGTGAAGTCATGCGGGCTTTCGCGAAGATGGCGATAGCAGGACTCCATGGTCTCCCAGCGGTCGATGTGCACCCGGCACACCTCCCAGGTGCCGTCCCATCGTGGCGGTGGTCCCTGTAGCGGATCCCAGCGGGGAGTGGACCGGAGAGGCACGCCTGATCGGTAACCGGCCTGGTCAATGAACTTCCAGGACCCTTCCGCATCAATCACGAGGATGGGCGGCGGAGCCGTGCTGGAGAGTGTGCTTTTACCCTCCTTGGAGTCCGAATGCACCAGGGCGGACAGGACGCTGTCCGTTTCAATGATCATTTTGCCCCCATCTGCACGAATGCGGCAAACGCGCATATCAAAAGCCCAATGCCAAGCAAGAGCATGAATATGAACCGGTCAACCCTATTGTGTTTGCTCATACTCACCTTCCTTTTCCCTTGCACCATAATAGCTCAGCGGGTCCTGGACCTGGTAGAGGTCATCCAGGGCAGCTTCCACGCGGCTACCGTCGTCGAACATGGTGCACACTTTCATGAACGGGCACCAGGTGCAGTGTCGTCCGACGTTGGCGGGCATGATTTCCGTTGCCCTGCTTGGGATTTCGGCCAGTGCGTAGTGGGCGTGCAGAATCTCGCCAATCAGCGTGTCCAGCTGGCGCTGGTAGCTCAGAATTTGGTGCCGGTTATGGTCAATGGGCACGCGAGCGTAGTACGGCGGCTTGGATGCTCTGGTGCGCTTGACTTTCCGCAGCATGTTGTAGAGTGCACCATCGCTGCGCGGCTCGCCTTCGGGAGTGGTCAGTTCTTCCAGCAGGTGATAGTGCAGCATCTGCCGGTTCATGTTCAGGGTCGCGTCACGCACGCTTTGCACGGTCTTGTGGTCGATGAACTTGCGGCGTCCGGTGATACGGCTACGCACGCGGGAGTCGATCTTACCGATCAACTTCACCTTCTCGATGTTGCTGTACGCGTAGTCGATCTCTAAGTACTGCTCAACGCCTATGACCTCTAGATCCCGGTCAATGCCGGTGTCCTGGATCCAATCCAGATAACCCTCCAGCATGATTCGCTCAAGATCGAAGTCACTGAGGAGTTTTGCCTCTCGCATAGAAAGATCTTCATCAAATTCGTATTGGGCTCGAAGATTATTCATGTCTTCGTGTTGTGCGTCACTGAGAACCTTTTGGGCATAGGCACCTGGAGCGATGAGACGTTCAAAGACAGCGATGTCATACAGCGCGCCAAGCGCTAGGTGTATACGGGTACCGGTGGACCGCGGCCCCTGCACCTCGTGCAGTCGTGGTGTCAAGCCCCGATACCAGGCCAGCCACCACTTACGCGGGCACGTCTGAAAAGTTGTTATCTCCGAGTTGGAGAAAAGGTAAGTGTCTTCTACACGAGTCATCGTGCACACGGACATTCTTCGTAGTGTTCAGCTGCATAATCGTATGGGCATCCGTCCAGAAATTCGCGAAGACCCCCGATAACCTGCATAGCCACTTGGAGTCGTTCTTCCAACGGCACAGCGCGGTTACATGCCCATCCTTCAAGGGCGGCTAGCTCTTCTCTCTTGTCCATTCCTAATCCTTATCTGCTCGTAATGCCTGGCCAGCGCCAGCGAGATCACTGGCGAGGATTTGAGACTGCAAAATGTCCAGGTGACTCGTGTCCAGGCCAGCGGCCCGCAATTTCGCGATGTCCCGGGCGATCTCTTCCAGCCGTGCGGACTTCTCCAGCAGCGTGATGAGCTGCGGCTCTTCCACCGTATCGCGCGTCACGATGTCAATGACGTGCACGGACTCGTGAACCTCTGAGCCGATGCGATGCACCCGGTCCTCGGTCTGCTTGTTGTCGATCATTGACCAGGAGCGTTGCATACGGACGATGGTGTTCGCGGCGGTCAGCGTGATGCCAGTACCGCCCGTAGCCATGGTGAAGGCGATAACCTGCAGCTTACCGGCCTGGAAGTCGCGGATAGCCAGCTCGCGTTCGAAGTCCTTCTGGTCTCCGGTCACCAGGCCGTAGGTGATCTTCTCCTTGTCCATGCGCGCGGCGAGCAGGTTGATCAGCTGCTTGTGGTACGCGGCGACAGCTAGCGGCCGTCCGCCCATTTCTTCAATGATGTCGAGGACTTCGTCAACCTTAGGGGATGGATCGTGCATTCGCCAGCCTTCGGACGTTTCTTCGAGCGCGGCGCTGGAGAGCTGCAGTAAACGGAGACGCGCTTCCAGATCGTTCGGGGCAACGAGCAGGCTGCCGTCCGGCTGGAATACCGCCATTTCCTCTTCGAAGACCTTATACGCCTTCATTTGCTTGGGTGCCAGCTCGACATAGCGCGTGCTCTGCTGCTTGGGCGGAAGCTGGGGCAGGACAAGAGCTTTCGGCATACGCCGGAATCGGGGATCGAAGAACTTATAGAACTCCGCCTTGGTATCTGGGTGCAGGCCCTTGATTTCCAGTCCGCCATAGGTGCCGTAAGCGGCCAAACAATACCGCCCGATGAACTTGGACTTTACCGGATATTCAATATGGTCGACAAAATGCATGATGGCCCACAGATCGCTCGGGTTATTGGCGATCGGGGTACCGGTGAGCGCGTAGCGCCTGGCTACGGTGTTTTGCTGGCCTAGCGCCCAGACAGCACGAGTCTGCTTAGCGTTAGGATCCTTGATGTGATGTGCTTCGTCGCAAACGACAGTGCGCCACGGGATCCGGTTCAGTTCCTTGGTGTGCGCTTCGCAGCTCGCGACCTTGATCTTTGGGTCTTTCCCGCCGCATGATGTGCATCGGCGAAGCGCCTGGCTTCCAAACCCAGCAAGGCGAGAGAGAATTCGAGTTGCCTCAAGGTTGACAATAACGAGGGCAAATGGATCTCCAGCAGCCTTTTCGAGAATTCTTCTACGCTCTGTTGCGCTTCCGTAGACGACGTAGGGCTGAGCTGTGGGACACCATTCGGCAGCTTCCCGTTCCCAGTTGAATTTAACGGAGTTGGGGCAGATGACGAGAGCGGGGAATCCTTGCTCACCAAGAGTCTCCAATACGGTTAAGGTCTGAATTGTCTTGCCGCCGCCCATTTCATCAGCAAGTAGAGCGCTTTTTGAAATCATCATCCACTCCACGCCTACCCGCTGAAACGGGAAAAGACGTGAATCAAAATGTGCTCGGTGAAGTTCACGATGTTCAGTGAGATCACGAAGATTGAGTGATGGAGAAATTCTTTCAATGTGTTCTCGCTGGGACCAAGCAGCCAGCGACGCACCAACCGTCAACCGGTCGCCAAAGATGCCTCTGAGCTGGATACACGCGGTCCAGTTGACCGGGCAGCGCCACACTCGGCGCTCTTCGTGCCAGCGGATCCCCGGAACCTGGCCAATCAGCTCGGACTCATTCCAGTGGGTCTGGACCAGGATTTCCCCGTCTACCAGTTCAGCATGTGGCATTTTCGTGTTCCTCGTCCTTGATGATGTCCCTGAACAGATCCTTGTGAAACCTTGCTGCCGTAATGAGAATCTGCCTGCGTGCGTCTGTCTCGTGCCCGTTCTTCGTGTACTTGTACCAGCCGATCCTACGCATCCGGTCGTTGTTTGCCAACTTCTTAGCCGGGCTCGCGCCGTTGGTGGTGAGAGAACAGTTCATCTCGTCTGCGATCGTGCGCAACACACCGATCACGCGGAGTGCGTCTGGCTGATTGGTGAGCGGCTGACCACCTTTAGCCTGCGTAAAATTCTCGGTAGCGATTAAACACGGATTAACAGGTGTCTGCTGGATGAGCGACACCCGCATGATCTGAGTCATCATCCAAGACTTGATTTCGTCACGCATTAGCTCAGCGGACGCGAAGACCGTGAGGTGAGTAATGGAGGGCACCCAAAGTGCTACGCCGCTTACCTTTCCGGGATCCACGCCGAAGATGGCGTGGTCTTCTAGACTGCCAAAAGGCTTGAAGTGGCTCATGCGTACACCCACTCAGACTTCTCGCCCCAACGTGGGCCGAAGGACACACTGGCCGTGATCGGCACAGGGTACTCGTTGCTGTTCATGACCTGCTGGAGGGTGTGCGCCGCGTCCTTCATCAGCTCTTGGGGAATGTCCAGGATGATCTCATCGTGAACGGGAAGGATCATGTACGGGCCGAGGCCAGCGGCGTGAAGCTCAAGCTGCTTCTGCTTGAACATGCTCGCGGCCCATCCGGAGATCAGGTAGTTGATGAGCGCGTACTCCTTGCCGGGGTCGGCAATGTGATGCCGTCCAGTGAGCGGGCACTGGATGAAACCTTGCTGCATACCTAGTCTGTAGACGTAATTGATGTATTGCTCGATCTTCGGGTATGCCGCGTTCAGCTGGTTGTTGATGAACAGCATTTGCTCGAACGAGACACCAGCGGTGACCGCTTGACGGGCGATACCCGCGCCATAAACCTTGGCGTACATGGCGCTCTTGGTGGGGGAGCGCCGTGGATCTGACTTCATCAGGTGTGGATCCTGGAAAATCTGACGCGCGATGGTAACGAAGAAATCGTCTGGTCCATGGAATGCGGATCGCAGGCCTTCATCACCCGAGAGGATGGCTAGCCCGCGCATCTCGATCTGGTCGAAGTCGCAAAACATCATGATGTTGCCAGGACGTGCCGTGATGCTGTTGCGGACCACCTTCACACCAGGCGTGTCTGTGTTGGTGCGGGGGAGGTTCTGGAAGTTCGGCTCACTCATGCTGCAGCGACCATGCCGCGCGCCGAGCGTGTTCAAGCTGGGGCGGATGATCGAATTTGAATCTGCGTTATTGAGATAGAATTGTAGGTAGGTGCTGGCCATCTTCTGCAACTGGCGACGGGAGAGAACGGCCTTGGCCAGCGGGTGGTCGATGCCTTCCAGAACGTCAGCGTCCAGGCTCAGCGCACCCTTCTCGGTTTGCTTGTCGAACTGGAAGCCAGCGCGTTGCAGCACCTCGATCACTTTCTGGTTGGAACCAGGCGTGATTCCGTACTCAGCCTTGACCCACTTCTCGACCGAAACGCAGTACTCGCGAAACTGCTTCAGATAGGTCTCCACGTGCGGAATGTCCACGTGAACGCCGTTTTGCATCATGTCGCGCGCTACCCACTGGTAGGCAGTCTCCAGCTCCACGGCGAACTGCGCGCCGTGCTGGGCGACGATAGGCTCGTGGTGCTCACGAAGCTGGTAGGTCAAGACAGGGTCCAGCGCGCCATATCGCCAGTACCAGGGGTAATCCCACGGCACAGTCGCCCACGTCCAGCCGTTCTGCTCCATCGCTTCGTCCAGGTACTTCTGACCTGCATAAGCGGTAGGGTCCACGTGCCGGGAAGCCTGCGCCTTGAGCGCGCGGGACATATGCGGCTCAATGACGTGGCTCATTACACCAACGTCTTTGATCCGGTGCTTTTCCAGCGTGACGCCCGCCTTTTCCAACATGGAGTAGTCGAAAATGGCGTTCATCAGGTCTATCGGGCCTTCGTGCTGGCGCACGATGTCGAGAAATAGTCCCCACCAGAGGTCTTTGGGCAGCAACCAGCCGTGCTCAGCGTTTCCTATCTGAACGGTGCGGACGTAATCGTCTCCCTGCCACTTCAGCCCGGTTGTTTCAGTATCTATAGCTATCGATCCATTAAGGCCTACATCCTGCCGAAACCAGTCACACATGTTTTTTGCGTCATCAAAATTTCGGACAAGATGTAATTGCACATTATCAAGACTCATGATCTGCTCCGTGCTGCTTTAGACATTTTTTCACGAGCTTCAGGAGAATGTTTCTTACCAAAAAATGGGTTCTTTTCACCATTCAAATCTGGACGAGTGCGTTTTCCCTCTGCGTAGCTTTTTCGTAGACTTGCACTTATTCTTTGTTTTATTTCTTCAGAATGAGGTTTATTTAATCGTGGCGGGTGAATACGTTGGTGACAACTGCGACAAAGCCAGATCAAATCGAGGATGTGTTCATCGCTGTAGCCATTATGGTGATGCCCATCTAGATCTCTATCCGGAGAACTTCCTCCACAATGATCGCAACAAGAACTTCTGATCAGGGCACCGTCTCGGAGAGCTTTTTGCACAGCAGCATGAACTTTCCGGCGACGATAACGGCTAATCGGAGCAGGTGGGTTGACGTTTTCCAGTCCCATTCGTACTCCTAGTCACAAGACGTGGTGCTGGGGTCACAACCGTGTGCACACGGAGCTATCCATCCCCTTGCTGCGGTAATGAGGGGCTCGCTGAAGTGGCGGTTGTCCTCGAACGATACCCAGAAACCTAGCTTGCGCACAGTCCAGTAATCGTCTTCTTGATAACGGTATTCGTGCTTACCATCCACGCCGATGTGTATCCGGCGCAGGCCGGAATTCGAAATAAGCTTCAGGCAACCAGTACACGGAAAGCTGGTCACGTAGATCGTGCCCTGTAACCGCTGAGTGCGGTCAGACATCATCAGCGCGTTGGCCTCTGCGTGCAGGGATGGGCAGTCCGAATAGTCAATCATTTGACTATGTTTTCCGCCTGTCGTCGCCATCTTCACGCGTTTACACCATTCGGTGCACGGTTCGTCGTTGTGCTGAAAGCCAGCGGGCGGCCCGTTGTAGCCCTCCCCGATGATCCGGTTTCGGGCATCGGTGATGACCGCGCCTACCTGGTCGCGAACGCACAAGCTGCGCTTGGCGATCTCGCGGGCCATGGATAGGCGCGTTTGGTCCCAGTTAGGCCGTTCTAGCTGCACTCCCAGTGCCTTCCCGTGCTCGGGTGAAAGATGCTGTGCTCATCACGAATGACCTGGATCAGGCCAGCCATGTGGCTGACCCAATACTCAGGCAGAGGGAAGTAGCTTGATAAGACACCCTCCTTGGTGCGGCTGGTCTGCTGAGCGCGCATACGCCGCTCACGCGTGATGACTACTGCTGAGGCCGTGGAGCGCTGGCGACCGTACCAGGCTGAGGCTGTGTGGTGCTTGCCCTTGTAACCGAAGAACCGGTTCCGGAAGCGGGTGATGAGCTTCGGGTTCGGGATCTCGCTGAAGAGCCACGCCGTGGCCTCCCTGACGGTCGCTACGGCCTTGGCAATGCTTACCTTGACTCGGCTTAGGGTACGGCGGAAAAGTCCGCGAGAACGGCGTACAGCGGGCTTAACAGGTGTCTTGGGCCATGCCTTGACGATGGCGTACTCACCAGTCGCGTCCTGCTTCTTGGCAAGCATCGTGACGAGCAGCTCCATCCCGCCCGTCTCATCCGGCAGAAGCGCGTGGCGCTGGATGACTTCGGTGTCGTCGATTTCCATGATGGTCATGGGATCCTTCTCCTTTTCGATGATTATGGTTGATGGTTCAACAAAGAAGGCCAGCTGAGGATCTCCCTACGGGGTAGGAGTGGAGAGAGATCTCAGCTGGCCATAAGTGGATCCTAACGTGTTTTCCGGGTGTCCGGGCCGATGAGCCCTTGCAATGCGTCCCAACGGGCAGCCTTGTCCGCGAGAACAGGATCCACGACCGGACCAGCGTTGGAGAGGTCTTCAAGTGCTCCGACCGCGTTCTCGACGGTTTTCCTGATGTTGTCGAGGACAGTACCGATACGGTCCAGGCCTTCAGCTGCGCCTTCCAGTGAAGTCTGAACGTTGTCGATCTTCTGCTGCTGGTCCTTGACTGTCACGACCGTCGCTCCATTTCCGTTCTCAGTACCGTTTGAGTTTGAATTTGCGGCTGCAGCAGCGGCATTTGCGCGCCGAACTGCTGCGGCCTTGAGAGCGCCAAGCTTGTGGTTTTGCTTGCGTTGCGCTTCCTTGAGCCGCAGTTCATCACGTTCCGCGATGATCGCGGCCGTTTCCTGCTCCTTCTTGGCGTTGGTGTGTAGACGCAGGTGAGAGCGCACGCTCACTCCTTCTAGATGCCAGTAGGTGCAGGTCGGCGGATCCGGATGCACGCACTGGTGGACCACGCGGCCATCATCGAGAACGCACTTGTCCACGCCGTAGGTGGGTGAAAGCCCATCTGAGTACTTGGACAAGGGGGTGAAGATCTTCGCGGTTTCACGATGAACCACCCTGCATCCGTCAATCACGTCCTTGTCTGTGACGGGTGTTGCAGCTTCCGTCATGTTCTTTCTCCTTTTGGTTCTTGGGTTGTTCCTTATTTGATAATCAGGAGGTTAGCATATTCTGGCACGCCTGCAAGTCAGCCACAACCACAGCAGGTGCATATTGCCATTACCAGGGCAAACACGGCGTACAAGAAACGATCAAGGTTGCCTTGCTGTCCTCTTCTCATTCCTTCTCCTTCCGGAATTGATGTTGGGCCGCAGGGTAAATCCGGAAACCCCTGCGGCCCGCACCAGCCTGTACGTCGGCTGTCCACCGTCCAGATCTTTCTGTCCTAGGAAACAGGGCAACTGGAGTCCCAGTCAGAATCCCATCTGACCAGCGGGGATGTTACTTTTGTTTTAACCATCTCCCCCTGTTGAGAGTTTGATGGGCTGGAAGTCGTCATCGCACATCCAATATTTCGACCTCGGGCGAACGGGAGGACTCGAACCTCCAACCAACGGTGACTTCTCGCGCGATCCCTCACCGCTGCTCTGCCAATTGAGCTACCTTCACCATTGAGTGAGTTTCTGTGTTTAGCGTCGTAAAACCCAGCTCCGGAAAATCCGACGTTGCCCACCTGTTAAGGCGTCGTAACCCCGGTGGCCCGAGTTACGCCGTGCGACGCTCTGCCAAGCTGAGCTACAGGATAGTACCGGACTAGCTCTCATTCGAGCGTGGCGGGTATTTTATCCAGCCTGGATTTGAACCAGGGACCTTCGCAACGTGGGAAGGACAGGATTCGAACCTGCATTACGCCATGCTTTTGCCCGGAGCTGTTGCCTGATCAGCTACTTCTTCCCTTGAAGATGAGTTCTTGTTATTTTACGTCGTTGAAACCCATCCCCACAAACTTCGACGTTTGCCCAGAGTTATACAGATGTGGGCGTCTCTGCCTGGATTGATACTCGCCAAATGATGCCACATACCAGGTAAGGCGGCGTGAAGATGAGAGGGCTCGCACCTCCATTACCACCCTTGCGAGTGGCGTCCTGCATGTGGCTTTGGGATTGGTTACCTACCGGCACTTTTAAACGACATCTTCTCCGCCACGGGAGCCTATACGGCTGAGCTGCCGAAGCCCTCTAGCACGATCGTGTTCCGTGACTTGCACTGCAGTACCGTAGCGGAGGCTGGATTTGAACCAGCGACCTACAGGTTATGAGCCTGGCGGGCTACCGAGCTGCCCTACTCCGCTTTGGCGGGCTTGCGGTGGATACTCACCCGTTGCCCAATTCGAACACCTTAACCCTAGTATCAGGGAGAGGTAGACCTCCAAGGTATTCGACACCAGGGTATCTCTCCCCGGTCGCTTTGGTGGATCGCGGCGGATACTCGCCTTGACCCTTGCACCACCGTTAACCAGTATCGGTTGGCCCTTTCGGGCGGGCAATGGTGCCTTCAGGTACCACGCACTAGGTGCCGTACCCTCTGGGTCGCCTGAGGCGGCTTCCCAGGTCCTGCTCACGCGGTGCTGTTGCCAGTCCGTAGCGAGCAGTACCAGGGTATCTCTCCCCGGTCGTTCTTGGTGTCTAGACGGTCCGACTCGAACGGACTGTACACCCCGGAGGACCCTTCTACGGGACTGCCCTTGGATCCGGTTTTGAGTAGCGTCTAGACAGGTCTTCATCATCCAAGCATCACAGGATTGTCGCCCCGCACTGCCCAGGTCGTACTGCTTTTTGTTGCTCCGTGGCCTTGCTAACCACTTGGTTCCACTAGATTAGCGAATTAGAACTTCGCTGTCAACTTGCGGCGTTTGTCCTGGTCAGGCGCGAATGGGCTTTTCTTGATCTCTGCCGGTTTGTCGATCTTGTGGCTGGAAATGACCGTGTTGCTGGTTTCCAGCCCTTCGAGCATGCGCGCCACTTCGGCGCGTTGCCTGCGTGGCCCAGTGATCATGTCGTATCCGAGCCACACCAGGAAACCGACGAAGGCAAGGATAATAGCCCAAATCAGACCATTCGCAACGTTACCAAACCATTCAACGTCAGAGGTGTAGAAAACGTTCATCAGGCAACCACCGTCCGGTAGACCTCGCGCAGTTTGTCGTCGTGGCTGGCTGCTTGGGCCAGCGCGCGAGCATGCTGCGGAGGAAGGAACGTGCTCTGCGTGCCGCGAGTCTTGCGCACGGTGAGTAGCTCTACCACTTCGTACTCAGACTCCGTAAAGGAGATCTTCTCGTAGTCGCGCTCACCCTCGCAGATGCTCGGGCCACGCGTCACCACGATGTACGTTTGTGGGTCTTCGTCTATACGCCGGTAGATCTCCACCTCAAGCCACCTGCATGCAGAGCACTTGACGCCTTTCGGCGCGGTGTCCGTGTCCGGGTGATCACGGTGGGTATCGGCCTGGCTGCTGCCTTCTGCCAGCAAGACACCGGCAAACTCGTAGTCGATATTCTCGATTTTGAGCTGCATGATGTACGGCTGCGCGATGTCGGGCAGTTCCTTGTCCACGTTGATGACTTCGAGATCGCTCACGTCGAGTTCACTCGCGTCAGAAGATGGGTGTTTCACCTTTTTCGTTATCGTCATCCTCATTTTCCCTTTCTTCGGGGTTGTTTTTCTTGCGTGTGGCTAGTGTAGCGCATCTGCCGTAAGTGGCTAGACTGCTGTCACACCTTGTGTTCGGCTATCGCCTTTTGTGTTTTGATGATCAAAATGGTGGCCGAACGTCTGAGGGATTCTCAACCTTTTTAGCTACACGCGAGGAGAATCGAATATGACGGTATCACAATTTAACAACGAAGGTGGATCAAAAGGCTCTGACCAGGGGATTCCCTCGGTAGAAGATCACTTGGAACAAGGCCGGAAGATCCTTTCCACGGCGCTGGATCTGGCTGGTCGCGGATTTCGCGTGTTCCCGGTGCACGGTCTGCGGTGGGTCAAGTCGATCGTTCCGGTCGGCTCGGCCACTGCTGTGCCGGGTGGAGATTTGGGGGGTGGTCGTGGGGGAGGCAGCGGTGATCAGGGAGAAGGAGCGGGAGCAGGACGAGAGGAAGAGCTGGAGGTCGCGCAAAGGATAGAGCTGCGGTGCACGTGCGGGGTGGTTTCGTGCGCGAACATCGGCAAGCACCCGGTAGGCGGGCTGGTGCCACACGGCTCCAAGGACGCGAGCAAAGACCAGCTGCAGGTGGGCAGCTGGTTCGCAGTGCCGAACCTGGAAGCGGCCCGAGAGCGTTCGTGGGTGCCGTGGAATCTGGCTGTCGCCACGGGCGAAGGCCTCGTTGTCATCGACGCGGAAGCGCGCCAGATTAACGCGGCAATGCCCACGGGCTTGGACGTGCTGGACGACTGGGAGAACTGGACGCGAGGCACCTCGTTGCCGCCAGCCGCTGGTGTCGTGAATTCCGTTATCGTAATAGCGGAAGATGGCTCGATCGCTGTGCAGAGCAGCGGGGATCTGAAGCCTTCCGCCATAGAGGGAGAGGTGGAACGGGAGGCCTACTGGCCAGGCACGTTGCGGGTCAGAACAGGATCAGGCGGTTTGCATGTCTACGTGCGGGTGAGCCCGGAATTGCGGGTGAAGTCGCGAAATCGCGTACTGCCAGCGGTGGACATCAAGGCAGATGGCGGATATGTGCTGGCACCACCCAGTAGGCACGCCTCGGGCGGGGTGTACTCCATCGCAGAAGGTAAATGGAGTGGGATCGCTGCAGCTGCGGAAGACTTGGTGGGATGGCTTCTCACGGTAAAGGGCGGCCGGTATGCGACTAGGCGGCTGCAGGATACCGGCGCTGGTGCCAGCGAGCCTGTGGACTATGACTTTCACAGAATCGTTGCTGGTAGCGGCTGTCCGGCAGGGTTCCGGGACTACTTCATCAATGACTTGTGCTTCCGGTTGCGTCGTGCCGGGACGCGGCTGGAAGACGCCAGTGCCGCACTCCGCAAGGAGTGGACGAAGATGGAGCAGCCCAAGGACGAGTTCTATGACTGGAACACGTGTCTCTACAAGCTGCGGCGGGTGTGGGAAGAGGTCACCCCGGAAGACGTGACGGAGTTGCCCGCGTGGCGTCCGCCTGGTGTAGGAGAAGTCCCTCATGTCGTTAACGTCCCGATGCCCGCTATTGCGGCGGCAAGTGGTGCAGGGGAAGTCATCGTCATGCGTGCTACGGGCGCGCCAGCTGGAGACCTGGTGGAGGTCGCAGAAGACGGTGGGGTGAGCATCGGTCCCGGCAGCACGTGGGAGCTGCTGGGCCGTCGTGACCTCACCATGCAGCTTTCAGACACTGGAAATGCGAAAAGATATGCACAGCGTATGCGCGAAACTGTGCGTTTCTGTGCAGATGAGGGCAAATGGTACGTGTGGGACGGCAGTAGGTGGGCCGTGGACACACTCAACCGAGCGCTCCAGCTAACAGAAGAGATCATCAAGGATCTGTACGCGGAAGCACAAAATCCAGCCATCACAGAAGACGAGCAAACAGCCGTCCTGCGGTGGGCTGCACAAAGTGAGGCTGCCGCCAAGCGCAAAAACATGCTTGAGCTGGCAGAAGTGGAAAAGGGCATTGCTATTGCCGCAGACAAGCTGGACGCAGACCCGTGGACGCTGGTCGTGGAGAACGGGACACTGGACCTGAGATCAGGCATGATTCGCGAATCACGTGCAGAGGATCTGAACACCAAGAGCGCGGCTGTTGCCTACAACCCTGCCGCCACGTGCCCGAACTGGATAAGGCACATCGAGTTTGTGACGGGTGGAGACCAGGTCCTCGCGAGGTATTTGCAGCGGGCTGTGGGCTACTCGCTGACCGGTTCGATCGTAGAGCAAAAGGTGCTTTTTCTGCACGGAGATGGCGCAAACGGAAAAAACACCTTTATGGATGTCATTGCGGCCATGTTGGGTGATTACGCGATGGCTGCAGACGAGAATTTCCTCAGTGGGGACCACCACGAACACCCGACGCAACTCGCGGTTCTACGAGGCAAGCGTCTGGTATATGCGGACGAAACGGACGAAGGAAAGAAGATCAAAGAGAGCCGGATCAAGCACTTGACCGGCTCGAAGACCATTCGCGCGAGGTTTATGCGGCAGGACAGCTTCGAGTTCCCAGCCCAGTTCAAGATCTGGATCATGGGCAATCACAAACCGCAGATTGCGGGCAATGATCAGGGGATCTGGCGAAGGCTGAAGCTTGTGCCCTTTTCGCAAACGCTTACAGATGATCAAAAGATCCTCGGCTATGACGAGATTCTCATGCAAGAGCTTTCGGGGATTTTGGTGTGGGCGCTGGAGGGGTTGAAGGCCTGGCACCAGCTCGGCGGGCTGGGTGAAGCGGAACAGGTCACCAAGGCCACCAAGGAGTATCGGGAAGAGGAAGACCTGCTGGGGCAGTGTTTCCAGGAGCTGACGGTGGCAGGGGAAGAGGAGTTCTTCGAGCCGCAGACGTTTTACGACGGCTATGCATCCTGGTGTCATCGTAATGGAATTAAGGACATCAAGACCAAGAACATGATTGGGCGTGAGCTGGCGAAGCCAGCGTTCGGCCTGCGCAAGGGGCAGAAGTGGCCCCACGGGCGCGTGTGGTTCGGAGCGCGGATGCGGTTGTCGCAGGAAGAAATGGTTTCTTGATGTAGAAAAATCCGCCCTGCTCTGGAAAGAGCGGGGCGGATTTTCGTTGTCGTTTTTGTGTTTCTAGAGGTTAGAGGTCATCTGCCAGCTGGACCATGGATCGATAGAGGGACCACGGCGTGTCGATGATCGTGGAATAGCGCACCACGTGGAGGACGCCAGGTGGAATGGTGTGTTGTGGAGCTACCTCAAAGGTCTCCACGATAAAGCTGGCGTCAGTATGGTCGATGCTGTTTCCGACCTTCTCGACAATTCGCCCAGAAAAGCGCTCTCCAGTTTCGTCGACGTAGGTGAACCACATGCCGACCAAGGGCGAGAGCGCCTTGCGGTCAGGTGAGATCTCGTAGAAACCCATCAGGTCGTCGCCAGAGGGTTCGAAGTTCGTCGTCATGAGCTAAATGGTAGCGCGTGGGCGGGGTACGCGTGGGATAGAAGGATGAAGATGAGTAGGAATAGGAGGAGCTGGATACGGGGAGGTAGGGATTTTGCAAACGAATCTCGCTGAGAATGTGTTAGAAACGCGTTAGGGCAGAGATTTGTTAGGTTCGATGCATATCGGATTTCTAACGGATTCCTAGCGGATTTCCTAACGGAATTTTTGGTAGGTTGAGTAAGTTGACGAACCATAGTTTATTAGGAGTTATTCTTATGTAGTATTTATGTTTTTATATGTCCTAACAAATATATCAGATATTTATACTCTGATACTCTAAGAGAAGAGAGGGAGAAAAGAGAGAGAGATAAAGGGGCAATTAAATAGAATAGGAGTTCTGCCCTAATATAGGTATGGTTTGTCCGTTTCTTCTCGACAAACGCAAGGGGGGTCCCTTATAGGGGAATGGGGGGTCAAAAATGCGATATTCCGTTAGGCCAGAGATGGGAGTCAACCTCTACCGTCTCGGTTTGGGCCTTCGGTACGCTTGTTTTTGAGGTAGGGATCAAGAGAAGGGGACCGATGTGGAACCGGTGGAGCCTCCGTTTGACCAGTCACTTTATGAGCTGCTTGGAGGGCAAGAGTACAGGAGGGTCCAGGAGCGGATCAAGCGGGCCTGGAGTCCTTGGGTGACGACGGGGATGGTTCCGCTGGTCAAGGTGGGGGAGGATCAGGCGGGTCCGTGGTGGGAAGTGGTGCTCAAGGGTGGGGATGCACTCACCTGCTTGGCACCGATAAGGCCTGGTCAGGTGGGGTGGGGAACGACCAAGACAGTGGGGGTGTGCGATAAGCGCGCGGGGTGGGGAACGGTGCACGAGGGTGCGGGGTACTGCCGCTGGCATGAGAAACTGGTAGATGGGAAAATGGCTGGTGGGGATGGTTATCGAGGAAGAACGGGAGCGTGGGTGATGGCACACGGTTTTGCTCGGGCGCTGGACGTGTCGCCGTGGGAGGCGCTGCTCACGGCGGTGAAGATTGCCGCTGGTCGAGTGGCGTTTATCGAGGCCAAGCTGGGTGAGGCGAACCGGGACGAGGACTTGATGCCCGAAGGTGAGCTGGCCTGGTGGGTCCGGCAGGCGGAGATGTGGCACGACCGGATGGCGAAGGTCGCGAAGATGGCGATCGACGCCGGGGTAGCTGAGCGCATGGTTCGGCAGGTGGAGCTTGAGGCGGAGATGATGCTCAAGGCCACGCAGTTGACGTTTGCCGAGCTGGGGCTCGATGATGTGACGCGCGAGCGTGCGTTGGGTATGATGGGTAAACACCTGCTGGAGCTGGAGTCCGCTGAAGCGGTGGACGCGCTTGAGGTGCTGAAATAACGACATCGAGAGGAAAATGAACATGGTAGGAAAGAGCGAGCAGCTGCGCAGGCAGGCGGCTGAGGACATGGGCAAAGTGGCGTCGCTGGACGACAAGGCGTTTGCGCTGGCTGGCTTGGCGACGATCGTTGCTGTGCTGATCGGCTACGCGGGTTTCGTAGCGTTTGCTGGCGAGTGGATCGATCTCGCGTGGACCGAGACCAGCAGGCCTGCGGCCGTGGAGATCACGTACAACGTGCTGGTCATCGTGGGTGGCTTCATCTGGGCCATGCTGGCTGCTTCCGCGTGGATGCTGTACAGGGTGACCAAACTTCGCAAGGGTGCTAAGGCGCTGTTGATGCAGGCTGCCGAAGTCGAGACGCAGGAAAAGGCGCTCGCGGCCAAGAAGGCGGAAACGGCCAAGGCGGCAGAAGTCTCCGAAGTGCAGCGAATTACACAAAAGCGTCTTGAAGAGCAGCGCCAGCTCGAAGAGGCTGAGCTGGCGGATCACGCTTTCCGGAAGGCCGAGCAAGCACAGCGCGTGGCCAAGGCTGTGCAGGACACCCGCGTAGAGCGCCAGGGGCGAGATTCTGGCGGCTCGAACAAGCCGGGGGGTACCTCAACCCAGGGCAAGGGGCGTTAGACGCTCTACGGACTGCTGACGGGCTCCGTTTGACGGCTCCAGTGCTTGTGCTAGGCTGGAGCCACGAAGACGAAGAGAAGGGGAGGCAAGTGAGCAGACGACGTTGGGTACTGCCGTTCTGGTCTGAGGTCGCGAGTTGGGTGGCGCAAAGGCTGCCCAACCGCGTCAAGGCGCATATCTGGCTTCAGGCGTACGAAGAGCTTGAGCTGCACTACCGTTCTGTTATGGAGAAGGAAGAAGACGGCTATACAATCCTGGACACTGTTTCGGCGGTACAGGTCGAGAATTTGCGCCGTTGGCTTTTCCGGGATCAGCTCAAGGGCGAATTAAAAGAGGTATCATGAACGTAAACGTTGAGGCACCTGCGCAAGCGGGTGCCCCTTCTATTGCAGTCATCATTACTAAGAATGGGGTGCAATATGCTCTTGAACAGGACATTCCTGTTTGGATGATCGCAGAAAGTGATATTGCAGGAGTTGCTTATGAACTTGCAGTTTCACTCGCTGTGATGATTGAAAACGAAGAGGAGGGCTGATGAACCAATCACTGGAGGACTGGCTAGCTGATCGACCGCAGATCATCAAGGATCTCGCGAGGAGTCACCCGCCAGACGGTGAGTATCAGCCTGGCCAACGGCCTAGACGATGACCTCTATGCGGTCTACAGCTACCACGAGGACGGCACCTTGACGGTTTCTCGATACTCACGCCCGACGCTGCTTTTCATGTGGAACGTTTTCGGAATGAAGCCAGAGGATCTAGTGAGAATCGATGAATGAAACGTTGCAAGAGCGCAAACTCCAGCATGGCTGCTCGCGCTGCTCAGAGCGCTGGAATGGGAAGAAAACTGCACATTGCGGATCATGTCATGAAACGTTCAGCGGACCGAGCGCTTTCGACCAGCACCGGGTAGGCGGCATGTGCGTGCAGGCAGACGCGACGACGATGCTGCGGTATCTGCTCGCGCGCCAAGAACGTGCCGGGTACGTGGTGTGGGGGTATGCTGGCGCGGACGAACGCTGGGACAACGAAGATGGGGATGAAGACGAATGACAAACGAAAAGGCATATGCAGTTGTATTTACCGAATTAGTTGACGGACAAATGGTCAACAGCCAGTGGCACTTCAGCGAAGATGATTTCCGTGAAATCATGAGACACGTGAAAGTGCACTACGGTTCACCCGATCGCGCCTGGATGGTATCCATGGATGACGTGCTCATGGTGCGGAACGAAATGGAGGGCAGAGTTTCCTCCATGGTGGTAGTGGACAAAGAGGACTAAATGGCAACGGGCGTCGACCAGTGCATCCTATGTCTAGCAGGGCATATGCAGCACGTCGCTGCCCTTTGCCGTGAAACACATACGCCGTGGAAGAATTGCGGGGTAGACTGTTGCGTAGAGGAGGAAATGGAAAATGATGACGATAATGTGGATTCTGCTCATTTTGCTCGCACGGCTGATCTTTGCGGTGATCATGCAACTGGTGGTTATCCGGATCGCGCTTCATGATGCGAAAGAGCCGTACTGGAGTGAGATTCGTGATGCGCTGTGGGAAGTGCACGCGGCAGTGGGGCTGAAATGGCTAGCCAGGGGCACGATGTGGATTGGCGTACGGCTGTGGCCAGCGGTGAAGGAATGAAAATTCCTGTTTTATGCATGTGTCCGGAATTTGTATGCTGGTACTACGATTCCGAACAAGATCCGCTTTGGGATGTTTGCGAATGCGGGCATCCTCGCCATGAGCATCTTCTTCAACAGGGATCTTGCCTAGGAGGAAGTGAAATATCTTTTGAAAAAGGAGAAGGAAATGAGTCTTGCTGATTTGCAGGCTTGCCCGTGGTGCGCGTTCGTCGGCACGCCCCATATGTTCGATATCCATATGGATAAATACCACAACGAAGGTGAGCTGCGGCGCAATCACGACCAGGACATCTTGGACGAGATCTTCGCGGAGCGTCTGCGTCAGGATGACAAATGGGGTGAACAGAATCATCCGAGCGGCACAGGTGATCAATGGACCAGGCATCTTGAGCCGTTCGAATGGCGTGAGGACAGAGCGGCACATATTGCTTATCTAGCCAAAGCGCACTGCGAGCGTAAAGCCCGTGGCGAGAATTTGACCTTCTTGGACATTGCGCTGGAAGAGATCGCAGAAGCCTTCGCCGAGACGGACGAACATTTGCTCAGGGCGGAGCTTTTGCAGTCTGCTGCTGTGCTTGTGAATTGGATTGGCGCGATTGACCGGCGTGCTACAATGAACCGGAAGCAATCAACAGGAGAATGAAAAATGATAACGAAGATGTGGCGGTGGTTGACCCTAGCTGATCTACCAGTACCGAAACCTGAAACGGTCGTCTCGATATACTGGGAAGACCGATCCCGAGAGCAGAAGCGTATTACCGCGCCGTATGCTCTCGGTTGGGAGGAAGGCTTCCAGGCAGCGTATCGGCTGTTTCTCGTAACAGGTCAAGTACCAAAACTCACTACAAGAAGGGAAAATGACAGTGAACCCAAAGGATGAACTGATCCTCGCAGTGCTCGCTTGGGCGGACTTCGAACAGGCTATGTTCGACGCGGAGACGGGACCTGAACTTATGCACGCGATGGCCGATTCCGTCCAGGCGGACGCGGATCTTCGCGCGGCGGTCGACAAGTATCGCACTGAGGTCATGGGCGTATGAACCCTACATGCTTCTACTGCGGAACGGAGGACGGTTTGAGGCCATACGGCCCGGATCGTTCTCCGGTCTGCCACCCATGCGTGAGCAGCGATCCTGAACGTAATCGTGCAGCTGAGAAGATGTTTCACGAGGAAGTTTTCGGCGTGCTGGAGAGCATGCCGGAAGGTGGAATCCTTCTTCTTAATTCCGTGACTGGCGAGATGATGGTAATGTCTGCGGAAGAGCTGGAAGAGATCGGCGGAATGCCGACAACGGACAAGGAGAACGACGAATGATCGAGTACAACAGCAAGTACGATGGCCTCACGTTTTTTCCGGAGCCACGACTTCTGATCAAGCCAGGTACCTTCAAAGGCTCTACGCAGGAGCTTCGTGAGCTGGTGCTTAAGCAGATCGAAGAGTACCCAGAGAGCTTCCACATGGATTCTTGGATCCATAATGAAAAAGGCGATGAATCGTTGTTCGCAGAGCCTAGCGTTTCGTGGCTTGAAAACGTAGGCGAAGGCACTTCTCATTGCGGTACGACAATGTGTATCGCGGGCTACGTGCAGACGTTTGTCGAAGGCAAGATTGACAACGATGTGGAGAAGGTAGCCAAGGATGCTCTCGGCCTGGAAAGTACGGCTCTGTTCTACATGAGCAATGAGGACGCACGGCGTGAGCTGGAGCGTCTGGTTAATGAAGGTACAGACGCCAACGCGTAAATAAGATCGGTCCATGCCTTTCGGAAGGAGGCATGGGCCGTTTTTCGTTATGGGTAGGAAAAACTGAAATGACTGAGCACGAGGTGCTTCCAGAGCACGAGCATGATTTCGACGACTGCAAGTGTTGCGGCCAGAACAGCTACTGTCTGATCTGCGGAAGGACAGAATACGAGCTTGAGCTGATCGACGCGCTCGCTGAGATGACCTGGCGAATTGCTGGGCTCGAAAAGTAGGAGGTGTTCGATGGACCCGAAAGACGAAAACGGCCTGATTCTTATTTCCCTGGTGATTCTTGCTGGACTCATTGCTGGAATCATTCAATTCTTCAAGCCGAAAGGCAAATGACCAGGGCGTTTGCAACTAGGTTGTTGATCTGGTAAAGTAGACATCAGCAACGAGGAAGACGGAAAGGGAACAGAAGGGAAGAAAGTATGAGTAATGGGGTAGCAGTCCTGCTCACTATGGGGCTCACCGCCGTTTTCATATTCATGTTCAGGCCGATCACGCTGCCCAAGGTCGCGGGGTTCGTCCTGTTCATCGCCGCAATCTGGCTTATTCGCCAGGTGATCGACTTCGGGTACAACCCTCTTGAGGGAAAAGTCCCGGACGTTCAGATCAACAAGAGATAGCTCGATGGGAGACAACGGCGTCCAGTCTTGGGACTGCATCGGGTTGGCAATACTCGTTTTATGTTGCATCGGGTTGATGTATCTCAACCGGAAGTGGCGCGATTTTATCAACAAGAAGAAATAGGAGAAGAAAATGAAGGCTCTCAAGGAGATCTTCTACGCTGTCTGCGGCATCGCTCTTGCGGCCGGGCTCATCTACGTGGGCGTGCAGCTCGGATGGTGGTAACCGGCGTAGCGGAACACTGGATGGACGGTCCAGACCGGCTTATTGGTCTGAACGGCTTCCAGTACATAGCTTTGCTGGTCGGCCTGGCCTGTTTGGGTTGGGCGATTAGCGGCTGGTTCCGGAGGAAGAAATGAGACCGGTGATTTGGGTGCTCGTGGGGTTGGTGTGTTTTATTCTTACCACCCTCTATACCAGATCTTTTCCGTGAGCTTAGGCAAGGTGGTAGCGGTCATCGTTGCGGTGGCCGCTATCACCATTTGTGTGGGAAAGTGGATTGCCATGATTGTGTCAGGAAGTTGACACTTTGCCGTCTTGCGGAATCTCTGTAATCGTGTTAGGATTTAGGTACAAGCAAGAACGAAGACAGGGAGAACGAGATGAACATCGAGGCTAGCAAGATTCGTCCCGGAATGATCCTCAGCATCTACGGAAACAAAGAGCGGTTCGATGTCGAGGCGGTTCAGGCGAACGAGTTCGGCGCAGTGATCATCACGAACTGGTCCAACAAGAGCCGCGGACTGAGCAAGGACGAGACGGTCGAGGTCCTCGGATACTTCAACCCCTCCGGAGTTGGGGTCTACGCTTAAGGGATTCGTCAAATGCCCAGGTAACTGGGCATTTGCCAAATCTGCTTAATCGTGATACGATTTAGCTAGACAACGAGAAGGAGAACGAAAATGACAAAGGACCAGGTAGCCACTGCCGGATCGTTCCTCGTGCTAGTGCGCAACTTTCCCGGAACCGCGCTTCTGCTGGGCAAGGAGCTGTTCGATCTGATTGCGATCGCGCAGAAAGTTTACAGCGGCAAGGCTGCGAGCAACACGGATATGATCAAGGTCGCGAAAGCGACCACCCAAATGTGTGACATGCTCGGCTGAGCGCCACCCGTGCTCTACCCGCGAAAGCGGGTAGGGTGCGGCAGAGGTTCAGACGATGAAGAGGAGAAGGAAATGCATTTGAACATGAGTACCCTGATTGCCTGGCTTTGTGAGACCTACGATGCGAAGAATATCGTAGGTGGGCGGATCGGCGCGAAGGAGTGGCGTAACGCAGCCTTCGACACGCTGGTGCAGGCCGCAATGCAGAGCGAGGGATGCACCAAGGAATACGCCGAAACGTGGCTGGCCGAAGAGGTCACGGAGTACTACGCAAGCAAGGGTTAGCTCGGGTGCAACACGATAACGAGGATTTGACAGAATCTCCGTTATCGTGTTAGACTTTAGCTACAAGCAACGAGGACAAGGAGAAGGAAATGGAACTGAGCATCAAGGACCTGTGGAAGATCAAGGAAGCGTTGGGAGTCTTGGATTCTGAATACACGGACGAAGCGGCAGTTGAGCTGATGGGCCGCGTGACCGAAGCGATTACCCGGCGCGTCGAGGAAGCACGGAACATGTTCTGAACGGCTCCCCTAGATGTCCCCCGAAAGGGGGACAAACTGGGAAGAGGTTCAGCACGAACGAACTTCGATTAGGGTTTCCGCCGAATCAGGATAGGGCTAATCGCCGAAACACGAATAGGGAATCCCGCCGAAACTAGGGAGGCCAGCGCGCGGCGAGTATTGCGCGACCGAGAGTGCCACTGGGGAAAAAGGCAGCGTGTGCAGGGCGTGAATCCTGTGGGGAGTGGAGCTGAGTAACGGCAGCCTGTCAGGTTCGAGTCCTGGCCACTCACGTAAGATAAAGACAACGAGGAAGGAAGACGGAAATGGGTTATTCCAGCTCAGTGACAGGCGAGATCTATGTCAGCCCTGTTCCAGCGCCGAATCTGCTCGACCTGGTGGCGCTGCGGAAAGACCGCAACGTTAGCCGAGCGCTGGAGTGTCTGAAGGTTGAGTTCGAGTTCGATACCACGACGGAGATCGAGACGGACGGAACTGAGGTGACACGACGCAAGGTGACTGCCGCAAAGCTGATGACTCGCTGTGAGGGCGTGGAGCATTCTCACTATTACCTGCAAGAAGGTCTGCAAGCACTGGTAAACAGCCTTGGCAAGAACCGGAAGTACAGCGGCTGGTTCGACTTCCGAGGCGAGGCTGGAGATCTTATGCGATACGCCATCGTCGATGGTGTCGCGCGCGAGTTCGAGCCGACGATCACGTGGCCAGCGGAGGTGAACTGACATGCACCTTCCAGGCTGGTTCACCTCGTACATCCTAGGATGGGTGTGCGGCTGGATAGCCGCGTCGGTGTTCGTGCTCTATCTGGCGCGAAAGCGTAAGCGCTGAACAGTTCCCTTGAGCCACCTGCGAAAGCAGGTGGTGATAGGAAAAGGTTCAGATCAATTTGACTGAATCGAAATCTCTGTTATGATGGAGATACGGAAATGACAAGGGAGGGAAAGTGGCAACAGGAACTAAATCAAGTGCAGGCAGCAAACTTGCTGGTTTCGTCGCGCTAATCGTGCTTCTCGGGTTCGGATACGGACTGGTCAAGCGCATTCCGAGCGATGAGCGATCGGGAGCGTTGTTTTCGGTTGTTTTCGAATCGAAAACGCGTGTTATTGCAGTGAATATCGTCATTCTTGTGGATGGCGTTCTTGTTCACTCGGCTAAGCCCAGAAAGTCTCCGTGGGAGCAACTCGTATTGCTCAATAGGGGGCAGACGGCAGTGCTCACCGCAGAGCAAAAGATACCAGCTAGGCTGTCTTGTGCCGTCAACGGTGAGGTTCAGGAGATTCGGGAGTTTCCGGGGATCGTGACCTGTGCGTATAGGCGGGCGTGATCTGCTGAACAGAACCCTTGCGCCATCGCGCTAAGCTCGGTGGCGTCTAGGAAGCGGTTCAGCCGAATCGTGAAATGAAGACAACGAAAGGGAAGAAATGGGAATTCTGATCGGGCTCATCATCTTGACGTTGATCGGGCTTGTTGCGGCAGTGTTCGTAGCTGCACCTACTCCGGCGAAACCGGAACGCAGGGACGGCTATGGCCGAACGTCTGCAGCAGTTCCCGCTAGCCGGGTGTACTGGGAGCGTGGCGTTGCTGTTCTGCTGGCAATCGCTGCTTTGTGGTTCGTGTGCTCGATTTCGATCGTGGACGCTCGGGCGCAGAAGGTGCAAACCAGCTTTGGCAAGGTGACGGGCGTCAACGGTTCAGGGTTCAACCTGGTCGCTCCGTGGTCCAGCGGTACTCAGTTCTCGACCAGCAAGCAGTGGATCGAGTTCGAGGCCGATGGCAAGGACGACAAAGAGCCACAGATCAAGGTACGGCTTGCAGGCCAGGCGACGGCTGTTGTCTGGGGCACTGTGTACTACGAGCAGCCTGCAAGTGAGATCGATGATCTGTACCTGGACTGGAAGGAAGAGGCTCGTATCCGCGAGAAGTTCGTTTTCCCGCTGGTCCAGCAGGCGCTGAATGAGGCCTTCGGAGTTTATGACCCGCTGGCTGCCGCAAAGCAGGACGCTGAGGTGCTTTCCACCTATAGCAAGACGGCAACCGAGGCTCTGAGGTCGAAGATCGGCGGCAAGCTTGCTGACGTACAGATTCAGCTTCGTGACATCGACTATGACGATGATACGGAGAGGCGTCTGCGGGACATTCAGACCGCTATCGCAGACTTCCGTGTAGCCACACAGAAGGCCGCGACAGCAGAGCAGATCGCCTTGGCAAATACCCGGATCGCCGCGTCATTGAGCAACGATCCGGTGACTGCGTTCTACCAGTGTTCGCAGATGTGGGCGGACGTCATCAAGGAGACCAAGCCCGGCACGCTGAACCTAGCGAGCATCTGCAGTCAGTACATCCCGCTAACTGCAACACGGTAACAAGGAGCGCGCAGGGCACCTCAGAGACGGCCCTGCGTGCACTCAGAAATTGTGTTATGATTTAGGCAACGACAACGGAAGGAGCAAGAAATGAGCACTGCACCGACGCGTGAGGAAGGCCGCTGGAACGAGGTCTACATTGACCTCTACGCACTTACTCCGGACCAGCGCGAAGAGTTGCTTCGTAGCCGCGTTGCGGCAGGGATTGCTCTGCTCAACGAGCGGGAGTGGTCTGCGCCGTGGTACTTCCAGGTGAACGTGAACACGTTGGACATTGAGGATCCGTATTACTGCGTTCTTGGCCAGCTGTTCACTGAGGACGGCTATATGGAGGGTTTGCGGGCGCTCAATTTGATGATGGGCATCCTGTACGGGTTCTCAGGTGCCTACCCGCAGGCGCTCACGAGCATCTGGTGTGAAGAAATCCTCAAGCTTCGCGAAAATCACGTACAATAAGCACAGCTTCAACGGCCTGCTCTCGTTTAGGGACGACAGCGGACCGTTGGAGAAGTTCTTATCGTAAAGGAGAACGAGAATGGGCATGACGTGGGGTGAATTCGCTGCGCTGATAGGGTTTCCGCCCCAAGAGATCGAGGGGGACTGGGACTACTACGGCAGGGAGTGGGTAGAATTTCGCCAGTGGGCAGGGTTCCGCTGGGATGATGACCATGTCGCACCGGACAAGCCGATAGGCACCGACAAGGCGTTTCAGCTGCTTTTGCTTCGTATGGGGCAGCTCGGAATGTTCAAGGAAAAGGAGTAGGAGATTGGGAAATCTTCCGCCAGCTGGTTCCTGGGAAGGTAATTGGGGCGCGAATCAGCCTTATCAGTCCAAGGGTCCGGAGGGTAATTGGTCAACCAACAACAAACCGCCGAAAAAAGGCGGGCGCGGTGGTTGCCGAAACCTTATCTTTTGGGTGATCGCGATCCTCGCGGTCATCATCTGCTTGGCGAATCTCGCTAGTCACAGCCACTTCTAGGAGGAAAAATGAGTTGGATTGAGGGATTAGTGCAGGTAGTTGCCATTATTGTAGGCGGCGTTATTGCATTAGCATTGATTTACAAGCTTCTCTAGCAAGGCGCGGGCGTAGCTCAGCTGGCAGAGCTTCCGACTTTTACTCGGAATGTCGCAGGTTCGATCCCTGCCGCCCGTACGTAAGGACATCATCGAAACAGAAAAGGAGAGCACCATGGGTCTTGACCACGGTTTGCGGTACGGACAGCCTGCACCCAACGAGGACGGTGTTGACTGGAGCGATGACGCAGCGTCTCGGGCGTATTTCGAGGCGTACCGGACCTGGCGCGAGGCTGTCGAGATCATCGACTGGCGCAAGGAAAATCACATCCATGCCTGGTTTGTACACAATGTGCAGGCTGACGTGGATCAGTGCGAGGACGCGATCGTCTCGAAGGAGAAACTTGCGGAGTTCGTTCGCCTCTGTGAAGAGATGATTGCGGGCTGCGAGCTAGTCCCTGGTGACGTCTACAACGGAGAGACCTTTACACCTGCTACGGGGTGGGTCACGAACTATGAATCGGGCAACGTGCTCAGTGCAGACTCACAGGCGCTTTGCGAGCGTCTCATGCCCACGCAGAGCGGTTTTTTCTTCGGGAGTACTCAGTACAACGAGTGGTACCTGAAATCGCTCCAGAATGCCGTACAGGCCGTTAAACCGGTACTGGAGAAGATGGCAGACGACGACACCGTCATCTACTGGTCCAGCTGGTGATTTTTGGCCGCGTGAACCGCGATGCTCACCGCCTCTATGGGAACTGGCCCGAGGCAACGAGCAGGGATGTGGGAGGCCATAAGAAAGGGAGCCCGTTAACGGCGGGCTCCCTTTCTTATGCTATACTGGTGTTACGATAACGAAAAGGAGGAAGAAATGGACATCGAAAGTACTCAGTGTCCTGAATGCGGTCGACTCAATACACTTCGTATTGAAAATGTGTTAGACGCTAAGCCGATTGGCGATTTTTCGCTTGCAGGTGCAGCGATGAAGTTTTCAGCACGTAGCAGACCTAAACTAGTATGCGCGGAATGTCCATATCAGAACCTCGGCGAGTATGACGGCAGATACGCGGTTTTCCAGCCAGAGGTGAAGGAAGTTAGCTTTCCAGCGCCACTGCCGATCAAGGAATCACAGCACTGCACGTCCAAGGAGTGCCCTTATACGATCAGCCACACGGCAACTTGGTGCGGTTACGAACAGCCGCGTAGGTGCGGCTGTCCGTACTGCTACCCGAAGTAGGAGAAGGAGAAACGATGTTAGTTGATCTACCAGAGAATTGGTCGAGTTGGGAGCCGGAAACTGAGGACTACTTCCGATCTCTTCGGCTGCTCACTTTGGGCGGAAGGATTGAGAACCCTGTCCGGCTCTCAAAAGGCGTCTATATGTCTCATTTCAACTTTGATCATGAGATCGAGCATCTGACCTGGGACAAGGATCACTACGAGCTTGACTACGCTAGCGCGGTATGTCGGCTGTGGGTTCACGAGATATATGGAGGTGTTGAGGACGAGTATGAGGGGTGGATTTACCCTCAAATCGTTCAAAACGCCTAAGAGAACTACGGCGTCTGCGATCACTGGTCGCAGATCCTGGTCAAGTTTCCGCACATTCAGACCAGCATGATCCCGTACCTGATTCGGGTTGCTCCGGTCCGTAAGGCTGAGCAGCCTGCGTATGGCGGCTGGCGCTGGCACAAGTGGGGTCCGTACATCGGAGCCTTCAAGGATCACGCCAAGCGTAGCGAATACCTTTATGACACGTTAGAAGTCGAAGAGGTCTTCGTTTACGAGGTGCACGAGATGCGGTACCCGTGGCCTAAGTGATCAAAGGGGGAGTTCGGATTTCCGGGCTCCCCTTCGTCGTGCTAGGATTAACGCAGGATCAAGAAAGGAGCAAGATATATGGGGCGCAGTATCGTGATAGTCCCCAATCAAGCGCATATCGAGGAAGAAATTTACGCGGGAGTGCAGCGTTTTCGCTGGAGTTGCCGCTGTAAGCTGGATAAACCTTGGTCAATACGTGAAGGTACGCGTGATGCCTCGGCAGCTCTAGAAGCTTTTCGGCAGCACTGGGCCTCTGTGCACATTGGCTTCCGACCAGTGATCGACTGGTACGGGGTTCATAAGAAAATTCCGTGGCTGATTACCGGTGATGAAGAGCATTCTGAGCTTGAGACTCTGCATAGGATTTATGGTGAGCATGCGACTGTTCGCGTCACCAATTTGAAAACAGGGGCATCGTCCACGGTTTCAGGTGCAGCAATGTCAATCAACATGGAAGAGGAGAAGGTAGGTATGTCCCGATTCGAGGACATCCAGGCGCGCTTGCGCGAGCTGGAGAAGGAAGCGGCCAAGTACGCGCGCTTTGAGCGCGTGGACCCGTGGCCGAGCGGTACGGTCGTTGTCTATGACCAGGAATCGACCACCGGTGAGAAGTACACCTACGGCGTGCTCAAGTGCGCTAATGATAAGTGGTACTGGACCGGGCACGGCGTCTTCACGAAGTCTGGCGCGAGCTATGACCACCTGGTAGAGCACCTGGCGCATGATCGGACCAGCAACATCCGGGTTGCTGTGCCGGACGACTTCAAGCCGCTCTTCCCGGAGACGCTGGTTGAGGCTGTCGGCCCGGAGATCGCGGCCAAGGCTGAGCAGGGTCTGAAAGACATCGAAGACGGCAAGGGCGTTTACGCGGTCCGTCCGGGGAAGTCTGGCTAGGTCCGGTGCTTCCGTGGAGATCAACTTCATAGAGGAAGCGGCCAAGGCGCTTGACGCACTTAGCGTTGAGCGCCTTGTTCGTTCATCAGCACCCGGTGCTGTGCGCTGTAGGCCGTGCGACAAAAGGCTGTACACCTACACGCAGGCGCGTTTTGTGGTTATCCGTATGAGAATGAACGAAGAAACGTATACGGAAGAGTATCCATGCGCTGAGCAGGAAGGAGAGCTTTTCCACATCACCAATATCGATAAACATCTTGAAAAAGCTAGGGTTAAGTACCCATGGGAGGTGAAAAGACTTGAAAGGTCTAAAAAATACTTGGACGGACTTACAAGCCGTTCGTTTGTGGCTGGAGCATCACGAAATCTCGTGGTTGTGGATGGCCGTACTGGGGATAACACTTACCCCAAAGCTCTACGTCTTAAAATCAGGCGGGCACTGGTGGTTCCTGTGCAAGGCCTGCGCAAACCAAGACCGCACCTTGTGCGTCGCGGCCTCCGGCCATTCCGAAGCACTCCACGCCGCGATACTGCACGCTTTGATCTTCCACGGGGTGAGACTATGACGAAGATGCTGAGCTGGGCGAACGGAAAGCACGTTGGCTTCAATCGGCGGTTGATTGGCTATCTGCAGCTTCAAGAGCTGAAGCGCGGGCGCTCCCACGCGATGCGCAGACGCAACCGGGCTCGGGAAGCCGAGGCGGTGCGTCAGGAGATTAGAGCGGAGGTGATCTACATGGGAGATGGAGGTGATTCTCGTGGGTGAGGACGGCGGCTAACTCAACGCGCTGGCTGGGGAAACCTGGCCAGCGCGATTTTCGTAGTGTCGTGTATAATGGGGTTATTCGAATATACGAAAAAGGAAAGGATAAAGAAAATGACCAAGATAGGGCGTGCACCAGGCTCTCCAATCCAGCTCAAGGATTCACGCGAGACACTATCGTCTCAAGAAATTCCCATGACGGTAAAGAAATCTGCTCAGCTGGTCGTGTGCGAATACGTCCAGGCCTGGCACGCAGGAGACTCCGAAGAGGATCGGATTGCAGTCGCTAACGAACTTCTTGAAATTCTCGGGCTGCTGGAGCGGCGGTGAGCCGTCGCGGTCCTGGACCTCATACCGTGTGGGCTGGTGTCGTCATTAAATTGGATGACGGCACCACTCATGCAGTGGAATTTCGGGCCGGTCTGGATAATGTGGTGTTTGCTGATATCGTCCTGGCGCGGCGGATTGATACTCCCACGATCGTGAAAATCGAAGGGAAAGGCCGTTACTGGACCGAAGGTGCGAATATGGGGCCGGATGTGTTCAAACAAAAAGAATTGCCCGAAGGGCAAAAATCTATTGAAGGGAAAGTTTTATGAAGCAGGCCGGTGGCTGTGAATCGCTGAACTGCATTCAGGTTGACGTGTACACGGGGGAATATCTGGCTGAGCCTGTGGTGCGTGTTCGCTCCACAGAAACTCATACGGTCATGCAGGCCAGGATCTCGGAGTGGCGCATGTTCGTCGAACAGGTCAGAGCAGGCGACTGGAACCACGTGAGTACGGATTTCGAGTTCTTGCTTTCAGGAATTGCGGCGGTTTCCGGTGATAAGTAGTAAAACCTATACGGAGTACGGCGTTTTCGAGGACGCGGACTTCTGGGAGCCTATCTTCGCTAGCGGCGAGCTTCCTGAGTCTATGCGCAACATCGTTGATGAGCCCAAGGATGGTAGTACCGGGCTCTCGCTATGGCGCAGTTACAAGTGGGCTGAGCTGCAGAACGGAGAGCGGGCCAAGGACGTTCTCAAGGTCGACAAATACGGCCTGATGATCGTTCAAAAGCGAGTAATCACCGAGAATCCGTGGACTCGTGTCACCATTGAAGAAATTGAGGCGGCAAGACGATCATGAAAAAGTTCTCGATCAAGCTAGATTCGTTCGTCGCGAGCGATGTTGCCGCGACAGGTGATTTGGCATCTTACGAACGTCGTGCGCATGACGGACCCGTGGATTACGTGGTAAAGCGCGATGGAAAAGAAGTCCTTCGTGTCACGGCGAGCCACATTCTCTATGTGGAAATCGCTGAAGTGTCAACTATCTGATCATGCCAACTTGACATCTGTGCTATCCTATTTATCAAATTTCGATTTGATAGATGGGAGTGAGTACTATGTCAAGGAAAATGCAGCTCAAGGTGATGAGCGCGGGCGTGCTCGCTTTCATCGTCATCGGAGTGACTACGGTGGCCGTGGCGCTCGATCGTTGGGACATCTACACCCAGTACGACCAGACGATTTACTACGGCGCGGCCTTCGTGATCTTCGTGGTTGGCCAGCTGATGAGACGCCTTGTATCGCGGAAATGATTCATTACCGTAAAGTGAGGGTTAGACCTGGTCTAGCCCTCATTTTCTATTACGGAGATAGCGTTGGCACGATCCCAGCTTGAAGCGTCGTCCATGGCCGGAAAGACCAGGGCGCAGATTTTCGCTGAGCGGGCCACCCCACCGGAGATGCGCTGGCGCAGGGATCCTGTCGCGTGGGCCGAGGAAAGGGCAGGGCTGGAGCTGTGGAGCAAGCAGAAAGAGATTCTTCGCTCATTGGTGGACAATCGGAACACAGCGGTCAAGAGCTGCCACAGTGCGGGGAAGAGCTTCATATCTTCCGTGGCTACGTGCTGGTGGCTGGACGTTCATTTGCCTGGTACAGCACGTGTGGTTACGACTGCGCCCACGTCGGCCCAGGTAGATGCCGTTTTGTGGTACGAGATCAACAAAATGCACCGAAAGCTGGGGCTGCAGGGTCAATGCAATCTTCGTGAGTGGTACATCGGATCTCAGCTGGTCGCGCTCGGCCGAAAGCCTCCGGACCACCAGCAAGCCGCTTTCCAGGGGCTGCACGCTGAGTTTCTGCTGGTCGTTTATGATGAGGCGTACGGAATCCCGCGTAATCTCTGGACAGAGGGCAGCTCACTGGCGTCAAACGCCAAGGCACGTCAGCTTGCAATCGGCAACCCGGACGGGCCAGGGGCATTTCAGGAGAACTGCGGCGATGGCGGATGGAATGTCATCCACATCAGCTACCGGAACACGCCCAACTTCACTGGTGAGACAATTTCGCTGGAGTTGTCCGACATGCTCATTCACCCGGATTGGGTTGATGAGCGGAGGAAAAAATGGGGCGAATCGAGCGCTCTCTTCGTCAGCAAGTGCGAAGGGGACTTCCCTGCTGTAGGTGGTGACCCCTGGCAAGTCATTCCGCGTGCGTGGCTGGACCAGTGCCTGTTTCTCGACTACCCAGCAGGTCAGCAGCCAATTGAGGCCGGAATTGACGTCGGCAAGACGCATGACCGGACCGTGGTTACGGTGCGCGAAGGCAAGAAAATCACTCATATCGAAACCTTCGTCAATCCCGACCCGATGCAGACGGTTGCCCAGCTCGCGAACGTTTTGCGTGATCATAACGTTCAAACCGCCAAGGTGGATAGCATCGGCATCGGGTGGGGCATCTACGGGCGCTTGCGCGAGCTGTCCAGCGTGGACAATACGACGTCAGCCTTCACCACGCACAGCGCGAATGTGGTGCCGATCAACGTCTCGCTTAGCCCGACCTACGGCAATGAGCACCTCTACTACAACCGGCGATCGGAAATGTGGTGGCTTGGCCGCGAACTGTCCCGCGTCAAGGCGTGGGACTTGTCCGCCTTGCCGATGGACCAGCAGACCGACTTGCTGCATGAGCTGACCATGGCGCGGTTTGAGATCGTGGACAGCCAGGGCAAGGTGAAGGTCGAGAGCAATGAGCTGATCATCAAGCGCCTCGGCAACTCACCCGACATCGCGACAGCCGCATTGCTGGCGTTCGTGCCTGCAAGCTGGGCTGGCGACACGTCTACGTCTACAATGCTGGAGACGCCTTCCTTGATCGGGTCGTTCAGCGCGTTCGATGCGATGGTTCCGGCCAGTGGAGCGATGGGCGGGCTCGGCATCGGGGGGAGCAAGGCGTGGTACGAGTGATTCAGGAAACTCTGAACAACCGCAGGTGAGTTCAGGTTTGTGCCAAGTTTCCTGAATTCCTTGCAATCTTCGTTATGGTGATGTAGAGTAGAGATTAGACGAAGGGAGAACGGCAATGAGGCTTCAAACGCTAAGGGTGAACTGCGACGACTACTGCAGCGATTGCGGAAGGTGTCACGACTTCGCATCTCGCGCGATCAACTGGGGCGAGATCGCTCCGAAGTGCCAGATTGGTAGTCTTGACGACAACGATCTCATGGTCGAGTGCCAAGGCGGACACAGCGACTATGATTAGCAGCGAGTTTCTTTCATGGTGATGGGGGTTTGACATTCCCATCACGGTGATGTAGACTTTAGGCAGACGAGGAAGAGGGGGAAGAAAATGACAACTCGATGGGATGTCGTCATCTGGATGTGGGAGCACCCCTGGTCAATCGCACTTAACGCGCTGATCTGGTTCGGAGCTACCATATGGCTCTACTTTTCAGGGAAAAAGCGGTTCAATCGCAGGAACGGACGCTGAGCAGCTTCAGGACGAGCCCAGAAATGGGCTCGGCTGTGGAAGTTCAGATGACAAGGAAAAGGAGCAAGAAAATGCCGTACACAGGATACTCCAGCTATCTGACCAGCGCTTTCGAGACTACTGAGGAAATGGTCTCCAAGGCAAAAAATGTTCTTGATGGTGTCGATTTCGATACCATGGTTGGTACTGGACTTTCTGGCGGGCTCGTGGTTCCGTTGCTCGCACGGATGCTCGATAAGAAATTTGCATTGATCCGTAAGTCTGGCGACAGCAGCCACCGAGAGCGTGAGGTGGAAGGTAGCGTGGGGGAGCGATGGATCTTTGTGGACGACTTCGTTTCCACTGGTGCGACGCTCGAAAGAGTGCAACTGACAATGAAGGACGTTCAGAAGGGTCAGCCTTACGGTTGGGAAGCGTTCACCACGGAGTACGCAGGCACCTATCAGTACGCGCGATCCAATTTTGTCCGTCCTGGTTGTCAGTTCTAGTCTTCATTATCGAGACGAGGTTGATTTGACAATCTCGTCTCGGTAATGTAAACTTGAATCAAGCGAAGAGAAGGAGCAAGAAAATGGACATCAAGTACCCGAACGTCACGGTTAAGCTGGTCGGTACAGACGGCAATGCGTTCGCTCTTATGACGCTGGTGCGCAAAGCTATTGCGAGTGAGGTCAGCTACGAAGCAGCTAACGATTACGCCGAGGAAGCGATCAACGCGGAATCGTATGATGCTTTCCTCGCGCTGAACATGCGCACCGTGAACGTGATCTGAAAGGAAAAAGAAATGGTTGAACTAGTCAGGTTCGGAGCGTACGAAGTCGAGGTCAAGGAGCTTCTGGGAGGCGTTCAGGCGATTTTCCAGTTTGAAAATGGCTACGGCGCTTCAGTCGTTCAGAGCAGACTGTCCTACGGCGGTGATAGCGGTCTCTGGGAGCTAGCAGTGTTGAAGTGGGACGGCGGAAAATCGTCGCTCTGCTACAGCACGGAGATCGCGAATGACGTGATCGGCTAGCAGACTCCACAGCAAATCGATGCGCTTCTGCAGCGTATCCAGGCACTATAAGGCCGAAACCGATCGCCGGGAGGCAGAGCGGTCTACGGGTAAAGCCCGTGCTGACGATGGCCAAACATCGAAAGGAATTACTATCGAAGGATGTGCTAAAATGGAAAACGGTTTTGATACCGACCCCGAGTTCGTGATCATCTCAATGCCCCCTGTCAAGAAAAACGAAGACAAGGAGAAGGTAGCGGATGGGGAAAAGCAAAAAGCCACCGAACATCGGGAAAGTGATCAAGGCCGATGACGGCTACGGCATCATCGGCAAGATAGGCCGGAAGTTGTTCGGCCGAAAGACCGGCTGGGACGACCCAGGCCAATACAACGGCCCGCGTACGGACCGGCGAGGCAAGGGACAAAACAACTGAACAAAAGCCCGGGTGCGAGCGTTCAACGATCTCCCCCGGGCCTTATACAACTCGATAAGATGGATTCCCGAGCTTTAAGGATCCTGATGGGACGCTGAAAGCCGCGTAGTCTTGGCCCGAGCTGCGCGTGAGAAGACACAAGGGACGCTGAGCGCGAGTTCCAACCTTGTGCGAGGACGCGGAACACGGCATGTTGGATGCCGATCGGGCCTTCAAACTTGCTTCACACGGGAAACCGTGTTACGATAAAGGAAGAAGAAAACGACACGAGGAGGAAGCCATGAACGAGGTTTCTCGCACCGCAAACCAAGGCGAACTGGAGCGTTGTGCAGATGGCTGTGGCCAGGTTGTGGCTGCTACCCTGATGATGCCCGTGATGGTGGACGGCAAGGAGATCGTGACCTGCCTGTTCTGCCACGTTGAGGCCAAGCGGATCTTCATGTGATCGAGGAATGGGAGAACGAAGCAATGGAAAATCTCTCAATCGCGGATTACGCCACGGGGACTCTGTTCCCCGTGCGTAACGTCTGTGGAGATTCACGCTGCATGGTTGACCACGGAAGGTCGATTCTGCAGCTGCGCTGGTACTACAGCGAGCCGACTACGGTGTTTGCGCTGGCTGGCGAGGATGCGGAGACAAGCACGCCGCAGGATTTCATCGTAGGCAGAGAACTACTGCTCACAGCCCTTCGATCAGGTACTGGAACTGGATTTCCGGTCGTGGGCGAAGGCAACGTGATGTGTCAGGTGATCAAGAACAATCGGAGCGCAATTGCGATCGGGTTCAACGAGGGTTTCATCATCCTTGCCGACCGAAACGCTCTCACGGAGTGGTTGATGGGCACTTATGTCCACGTTCCGCCTGACAAAGAAGAGGCCATCCTCGACCTGGACCGCGTGATCGCTGAACTGCTCTACAGGTAAACATCACGATAAAAGAGAACCGCTCATCCCGAAAACGGGGTGGGCGGTTTTTCTGTCTTCATATCGTATGATCCTCGCATGTCGTACGAGAGCTTCAGTCTGGGCCAGCTGATTCTCATTACCGTGTTTTATTTCGGTGCCGTGCACCGGGTGACACGGCTATGGACGCGGGACGGCCTACCGCTTATTAAGGTCCCGCGTGAAGCGTTTATCCAGCGTTGGGGCGTTTACGATGACGACGAAGATAAGTCGACATCGATAAACGGAAAAAACACTAACATCGTCATGTCGAGTCTGGCCTACCTCTGGGAATGTGATTGGTGCAGCTCGGTTTGGGTCGCCGCTGGGCTGGGATGGCTTACGTGGACGTGGCCTCACGTCATGTTCTGGCTGCTCGCGGGACTTTTCGCATCGTCCCTCACCGGTACGTGGGCGATCGCAGAAAAACTCATCACCGTAATGACGAAAAAGCACGAGGAGTAAGCCGTGGATCGTGCAGTAGCGCGTCGTCGCCCTAAGACTTTGCTTCAGGGCGAAATCATGCTGCCCGATCACGTGAAGGAAGACTTGCTTACCGCATCCGCGCAGATGCTGGGCGGCTCAGCGCGCGAGCAGTATGCGGTCCAGTACAGGACCTGGCAGGACGAGCTTTGGGCTTATTCGCGCGCCGTAGGCGAGTATAGCAACGTCATGAACTGGTACGCCTCGGGAATCAGCCGGATGCACCTGGTTGCGGCGCTGGTGCGCCCTGGCCAACGTGAGCCTGAGATCATCGAAGACGAAGAGGATCCGGCCGTTCAGCTGGTCCACCGACTGGTAACGCACGCGAAGAACGGTGAAACGCAGTACCTCTACAAATGGGGTCGCCAGCTCGGGATTCCGGGCGTTGGTTTCTTTCTTGGTTATGAAGATGAGCGTAGCGGCGCAGAGATTTTCGACGTCAAAAGCGCAAAACAGATCCGCCGCTCTACTATTCCGTTCAAAGACGCCGGTGGCGTGATGCGCGACCAGTACGGCGAGGTGCTGACCGGATACGACCTGCGCACAGGCCCGCTGGAGTGGATGAAACTTCCCTTCAACCAGCTGGTAAGCCGGATTTTCCAACCAGACGACGAATTGGATTATGAAGTTACGAGTTGGTCTCGCGGTGCGCTCACCACGCTACGTGAAATCGACTTGATGAACCGGCACATCGTGGCGACGTTGCTATCTCGTCTCGTATTTAACGGCATACTCTTCATCCCTCAAGAGGTCACGTTTCCGGTTAATCCCCAGTTCAAGGACGCGCCGGACCCATTCATCGCCGAGCTGATTGCCATCGCTTCGCGCGGCATCAAGGACCCCGGCAGTCCTGCTAGCGCTGTCCCGGTCCCCCTGCGTGTCCCCGCTGAATTCATTGACAAGTTCGTTCACTTGATCCTCGCTAACGGTGTGGACCCCAAGCTGGTTGAAGCCCGCCAAGCAGCCATCACCAACCTATCGCAGATGCTCCCGAGCCCGCCAGAAGCGCTCAAGGGCAAGAGCGACATGAACCACTGGAACGCGTGGAAGGACTCCGAAGACAACGTCAAGATGTACTTCGGGCCGACCATGGAGATCCTGTGCGGCGGCCACAACGACGCGTATCTGTGGCCGATGCTCAAGGCCGCTGGCGAGAAGATCGACGTTGATGGTGCACGCCGGGTGGTGTGGTACGACCCGAGTGACCTCGTTGTTCAGCCAGATAACTCCGCGAATGCCGAATTGCTGCACGCTGCCGGTGGAATCGATGATGACACTTGGCGCGAAGCGATGGGCTTTAGCATGGAAAACAAGCCTACTAAAAAGGAGAAGCGGGAGATCATTCTCACCCGCTTGGCGGTTCAGGGTCTGCCCACTCCTGATTCCTTCTACCTGCTGTATCCCGAAGACAAGCCAGATCCGATGGACACGGCTGTCGAAGGCGCAGAAGCGCAGGCAGAAGCGAACAAGATCCTCATAAACTCGATGCCGGAAGGTGCTGTCGCTGGCCCGTCCGCAACTTCCGGCATCGCTAAATCTGGTATGCCAGCTCAACCCGCGCGCGGGCCAGAGCGTAAGCCTATTGCCGCGGGGGGTTAACGATGCGCACTGCCCGAACGCTGCGTCCGTGGAGTCTGGAAGCTTTGATTCAGCGGGAGAAGACCTTTGACGGTCTGATCGAAAAAGCCGTCAAGATGACGTTGCGTCCGCTGGCGATGAACGTTGACGGGCTGCTGACTGCTGCTGTGGAAGCGGAGATGAGCCTGTCCTCTTCGCTAGCCGCAACGATGATTGGCCCTACGGTCAGCATGGATAGCGCTGGTGCATTGTCTGTGACCTGGGATCGATTCGTCGATGGTGAACTGCTGCCATTTCTCGCGGATACGTTTATGCATGGTGTGGTACAGGCTCATGTGGGTCTTCCAGCTGACACACCGATTGTCGCTGACTTCATTGCCCAGGATTACCTACTGACTGCGGCTAATAACCTGAAGAACATTGGTGATCTCGTCTGGATGGCGATTCAGGCCGAACTTCAGGAAGGCGTCAATGCCGGAGAGGACATGCGGCAGCTCGCTGGAAGGGTCCGTGCGGCCTCTCAGGTGACCGCTGGGCGTGCAATGACGATTGCCCGTACCGAAGTGCACCGTGCGGCAGAAGCGGGCTCTCTGACGCAAATGAGGCTGTCCGGCTTTACCAACTTCGAATGCCAGAAGCGCTGGCTTGCGACCGAAGACGAGCGCACCAGACTTTGGCACATCCAGGCTGATGGCCAGACGGTGGGCCTGAACGAGGTCTTCGACGTAGGCGGGGAAGGGTTGCAGTTTCCTGGCGATCCGCACGGACGTGCGGATAACGTCATCAACTGCCGATGCACTATGGAGTATCTTTTCCCGGATGATGACGAGGACGACGCTCTGACCAGCTCTGGAGCGCCTAGCCAGATTACCTATGCGTTTTGGACCGAAGAGGACGAGCAGGCGCACCCGCGCGATCGTGCGGGTCGCTTCCGGCGCAAGGACGAGCACGTTGGCAAGGTGCTCAAGGACATCGAAGAGAAGGTGTCTGTTGCGTCCGAGCCTGAGATTTCGCTTCGGGACATCTTGCCGCTGGTCAACAAGGACACGATCAAACCCCCAAAGATTCCCGATGACATTGTCGATCAGCTGCATAGTGTATTCACCGGTACTTTTGGTGGATTTCGGGCAGAGGTGTCGAACGTCGAATGGGGCAAGGGCAATCATCGGATGATGGTGTCTGGCAACATTCTCAATGCTAAGGGCCAATCAGTCGGTAGTTTCGAGCGAGTTTTTAAGATCAACTATCAAGGTGTTTTCATGGTTGATCACACTGGTTTGTACATGGATCGAGACGTACAGGGCCAGGGGTTTGCTAAGGCGTTCAACAAGAATGCTTTCAAGAACTACAAGAAGATGGGCATCGAACGGGTACAGCTGCAGGCTGACATCGACGTAGGCGGCTACGCGTGGGCTCGCGAAGGGTATGACTGGGCACCCGACGATGCTCCATCGCTTGCAGAAACTCTTTCTAGAATTGATGATGCCCGCGCGCCACAAATGACGGAACCTCCGCCAAGGACCCAAAAACAAATTGATGATGTTTACTTCCCGATGTCACATCATCTTTATCGGATACCGGAAGAGCGTCGAGAAGAACAGGCCGCACTAGTTCGTAAGCTCTGGCTTGATGTTGGTGGCACAGTCGACATGGATACACCAGACGACGAAGTTCCTGACATCGTGGAAATGTGGCCGACCCCGTATGAGCTGAGTCAGCTCGGCCGCTGGGAAGGCGCTGGCAAAGATGACTGGTGGATCGGCAAGGCCATCATGATGGGCTCGAACTGGATCGGGGTGAGGTATCTTGACGATCTCGTTGACGCGTAGGCAGCGTTTGGCGGCTGTCGCCAAGGCTCACGACGCATGGGTTGAGCAGAATTTGTCTGCTGTAGCAGGTGAATTCGATCCTGCCGCGCACCCGAAGGACGGTTCGGACTACAACCAGCACAATTTGGACGTTGACGCGACGGGTGGGATGGAAGACGAACTTGCGCAGCTGCTGGCGGGCGTATTTGACGACCCACTGACTGCCGCTGGGGATCCCGATTGGGATCCGTCCGAGCATCCGCGCGGCCCAGACGGCAAGTTCATTGAGAGCGTCGGCGCTGCTGACGCGGCAATAAAAGAGCTGGAGCAAGCTCAAGCAGTTGCTTCGCTGGCCAAGAGTGTTGCTTATCTTAAGGGTGAAAACTACAAGGCTCTTGAAATCCAAGCAGACTTGTTGAACATCCAGAAGGATATTGATACTTACGAGAAGGGGAAAAAGGCCCTCCTCAAAAAGGGGAAGACTGGCCCTAGCCCAGCTGGGGCTACTACCAAGGTCACGCCGAAAAACCTTCAGGTGGGTCAGTACGTCAATAGTCAGAGCAGAGATTATCTCAAGGAGTCGCCCAAACAGATCAAATCGATTAGCAAAAAGGGCGATCATCACTATCTTCTTGATTTTGAAGATGGCTCCAACCTTTATGTGACGAATAACGAAAAGGTTGTTCTGCACTCGCAGCCTGCTGCGAAGGAACCTCTTACAGCGGTTAAAGCAGACGATCCGGATGTCAAAAATAAGGTCCTTATCGGTCTCCCAGATGGCCGTGGCGCGTATGTCGAGCGCGATGATCCTGCTGCGCCGAAGGTGCGCGACATCGAGACGGACGAAATTCTTTTCACCGGAAAGAATGACGCTGATCTTTATCAGCAAATGGCAGATCACTTTGGTGTTGAGCTGAAGTATACCGAAGATCTCACCAGTAAGATGAAGATCTTTACGCCCAAGAAAAAGGGTGCAGCTAAGCCGATTACCGCTTGGACCAAGACGATCTTCAGTGGAAAATACGGAGATGGTGAGGTAGTTGCTGTCAAGGATGATGGCAGCGCGCGGCTGACCTGGGACGAAGGCAGCAAAAAATTCCAGTGGGAAAAGAAGACTCCTGGCGGCTGGAAGCTCGCCGGGCTGCTCACCAAAAAGGACGCTTACGCGAAGTTCAAAGACGAGAAGACCAGCTGGCAGTATCCTGTGCCTGGCGCGGCAGTCACGGAGGATGCACCACCTTCACCTTTGGAAAACTTGCAGTCGCATAGCCTTATCGATAGTGCAATAGCTAAAGGAGATTTCTCCCAGCTTAAGCAGATAGGTGGAAACGCTGGCACGACACCAGGCGGCTTCTTTGAGGCACCAGACGGCTCACGCTGGTACGTGAAAGGACAGAAGACACAAGAACATGCTAATAATGAGGCTCTCGCTTCAGCTCTATACCGCGCAGCTGGCATCGATGTACCCGAAGTAATTCGGGGTAGTGGTACGCCAGGACTTCCAGGCACGGCGCATACGGCTACACGAATAGTCGAAGGTGCGAATCAAAATCTGCCAGAAGCATTAAATGATCAAGATTATGTCGATAAGATACGAGAAGGATTCGCTCTTGATGCATGGCTTGCCAACTGGGATGTCGTTGGTGAAGGCGATGAAAATCCTTGGGGCAATATTATTGAAGGATCAGACGGAAAGCCGCATCGAATTGATGTTGGCGGAGCATTACTTTTCCGTGGGCTAGGAACGTATAAAGGCTCAGCTTTCGGTAAAGAAGTTACTGAATTCGAGCGTATGCGTGATACCAGCAAGCCTTCACGCCATGTCAAAATTTTCTCGGGCATGAGTCAAGAGCAGATTGACGCATCTGTTGCACGAGTTAAAGCGATTTCTCCTGATCAAATCCGGGAGCTTACATCAAAATATGGTATGGATCCGGAACTCGCAGATCTTCTTATTGATCGTCGCGAAAACCTTATTATGAAGGTACCTGCTCCTGATCCCGTCAAAATTCCTGCGCCTACACCAGTTATTTCTCCTACCTCTAGCGCAAAGAAGACTGTCTGGACCAAGGGTAAGTTCAACACGACACTTGCGTACAAGAGCAATTACCAACATCGTGAAATTGTTGGTATGACGGAATCTGCTGGAGAGACGAAACTTATCCTGTGGGAAAGCGGAAAGTTTCGTTCATACCGCCATGTCTTCGGCAGCGGATGGCAGTACGAAGGCACTTGGACGAGCAAGAAAGCTGCTCTTGAGGCGCTTAAAGATGCGCCACTTTATCGGCCCCCAGCGGGCACGATGGCGGACACGAACAAGGACTTCATTCATGCGGATCTCTTGAATCATGGCGGTCCGACCATTACGGCGACGGATAGCACTGATCTTTTTCAAGAGCTATACGACGCTGTTCCGCCCATAAGCACTGAAACTACCATAGTAGACGGTATCGGCATTATTAAGTCACTTGATGGTGACAAGGCAATTGCCTACAACAACGGCGGCGACAACCTAGGTGGCATTCACCAGAACTCAAAGGGTGAGTGGGTTGTTACCCCAAAGAATTACCTACATCCGTTTATGTCAACTAGCAAAACTTACGCATCGAAAGAAGCAGCGCTCAAGGCACTTGTACAGGCAGATAACGCCTACATGGGCTCTATCGGAGCGCGTTCTGACGTTCCTGCCGCGCCTGCCGCGCCTGACATTGAAGAAATCCCGCTGACCAAGAAAATGCCGAAACTGACTGCTGCTCAAATCGAGAAGCAGAACGGCGCTATTCCGAAGAGCCTAAAACAGGCCCAGCGGACGGATTTCTTGAAAAACTTCAAGGAAAACAGTTCGGTCGGCTTTGTGCACTCTGGTGAAGACGATGCGCAAAAGGTCTTCACAGCAGTGGTGTACGCGGTAAAGAAGCACAACGCTACCGAGTCGCCAAAGCTGAACTACCTACAGGGCCTTAATCTTCTGGACAGCGTCTATGGGACAGGGCAAAAAGCTAGGGTCGTCAGCTGGCTTCAAACGAGTGAAGGTAAAGCACTCGCGCCTGTGCTCACTAGTGGGCTTGACAGCGGGCATGGGTTGGTCATTCCTGCCGACGCACACGTTGGTGTGCCTTCTCCATACTCCATCGGCAAGCCTAAAAAGGTAGCTCAAAATGCTTTCCAGAAAATGTCACTTGCAGACATGCTGGAAATGCACGAGAAGATGTACGCGAAAAAGCCCATGACCTCCGGCCAACGGTCAAGAATTAGCCAGTACAAGGACGGTTCGAACGAATTTAACCAACCACTTCGCGGACACGCGTACTCACCTCTGGATGAGTACAGTCTTCCTAAAATTCAAGAGCTTCAGGAAGCTATGCGACCCGTGACACGTTCATTCGTCGTATTTCGGGGAACGGATGGTTTAGGTTCTGCCATTAATAAAGATACGATCAAAACTTTGGATGATTTGAAAAAATTCGAAGGATCAGTAATTGGTGATCCTGCGTTTCTTTCAACATCATTCGATCCAAATTCAGCCTTTACAGGCAAAAAGTTCAAGTTGTTCATTAGTATTCCAGAGGGAACACCAGGAACTTTTGCATATGCAGCTGACAGCAGTTTCCACAACGAGAAAGAGTTCACGTTAGCGGCTGGACTGCATTACCGCATCGATCGAGTAGAAGAAACACCTTATTCTGGGTTCAATGTCTACATGACAGTAGTACCGGAGGTGAAGAAGAAATGAGTGGATTCAGTAGTGATCCTAGCTTCTACGTCGTCTCCGGCCATGGCGCTGACCAGGGGTTTACCGAAGATGAAGCGTACGCGCTGCTCGCTGGTCTTGATGACACCAGCTCCACAGCCGTCATGCCGATGGTTGCTGCCGTGGATTCGGACGGGGAAGAGCACACGGGTGCGATGGTCGCGCTGGTGCCTACGGATGCGGATATCGAGCGGCTGCTAGTCGAGGATGGGGAACCAGCTGATCAATTGCACCTCACGCTTATGTTTCTCGGTGAAGCGGCGGACATTTCCGAGAACAGCCGTGCACAGATCATCGCTGCTGTGGAGCGTTATGCCGATGCTCAGCTGAGCGCGAATGGCTTCAGCGTCAACGTTTTCAACCCGATGGCGAGCAACTCGTGCATCGTGATGGGCGTTGGCAACGACGACGGAAGCCTGCAAGAGCTGCAGATGAACGTCGCGTCATCGCTGCGCGGGCTCGCTGGTCTGATGATCCCAGACCAGCACACTCCTTGGGTTCCGCATGTCACGTTGGCGTACACGGATGAGTTTGGCAAGGTAGAAGAGCTGGGTACGCGTACTGGACCCATCACTTTCGACAAGATTCGCGTTGCCTTCGGCGGCGAAGTACACGACATCCCGCTAGGAGGGACGATGACGGCATCTATTGAGGAGTTCGCAGAACGCGACGTTAACGCCCCCGGCGGAGGGCATGATCTACGTAATTACTGGACTAAAGGCGAGGGCGCAGCCAAGATCGGATGGGGTACGGACGGATCTTTCGCGCGCTGCGTGGCGCAGCTCGGGAAACACGTTCGTGACCCGCAAGGCCTGTGCGCGGAATATCATCATGCTGCGACAGGCGAATGGCCTGCGGAAAAAGGCGTGAAGAGCGGCGGCACCATGACGGAGTTCACGACTGAGGGTGTCATCCTCACAGCAGCTCAAGCAGCGAAGCAGGCGGAAGATGAGCCGTGGGAGGGTGTGCTCACCGTCGAGGGCGAAGAGTCCGGAGACGGGCGTCTCTTCGGCCATGGCTCCTTGGACTGGGCCGAACTGCCAATGCCCCTTATGTACCAGCCTGCGAGTGTGGGCGGCCATGACGCAAGCGTTCTCGCGGGTGCGATAACTTTTGCCGCGCGCAAGGGCAGCCAGATCTTTGGCCGTGGTCACGTCTTCGGCAACATGCTGGACAGCGAGCACGGTGACGGAATTCGCAACATGATGTCAACAGGCGGCGTTTCCGTTGATGTGGACAAGGTCAAGGATGTGGACGTGGAGATGGTCTTCGCCGATGGTGAAGCTGGGCTCATGTCCAAGCCTGAACTGACCGTGTTCCACCGTGGCCGGATCCGTGGCGCGACGCTGGTTGCCTTCCCGGCATTCGTGGAAGCCAAACTTGCCTTCACCAATGAGGCGATGCTGACTGCTGCAGCTGGCGAAAGTTGTGACTGTTCAATGGGCGGGGATTCGTACGTTCTGAACGCCGCTAGCCACACGATCACCATTCCGGATGTTCCCCCGGCGGAGTGGTTTCAAGAGCCGACCGACGTGCAGGCAAAGGGCGCGCTGACCATCACGGACGAAGGCCGCGTGTTCGGCTGGCTGGCACCAGCGGGCGTCACCCATCGTTCGGTCCGTAAGACCGTACCTATGGGCGCGAACGTGGATTACAGCCGCTTCATGAAGAGCGAAACCATTGTCGCTGGCGGTGGGCGCGTGGTGTCTGGAGTCATCACGGGCAATTGCGGTCACGCGGACACGGAGAACTACGGCACGCTAGCGAATCGGAAAAAGCATTATGATGATTCGTGTTCGGTCTTCGCGAATATTGCAGTTGGCCAGCGCCCTGGAAAAGGCGTCTGGGTCGCTGGTGCGCTCCGCCATGGCGTCACAGCAGAGCAGGTTGCGACGGCAATGGGATGCACGCTCTCAGGTGACTGGCAGCCACACCCGGACCGTCCTGGGGTGCAGGAGTTCATCGCGGCGTTGCTTGTACCTGTGCCGGGATTTGCCATGGCTCGTACGCAGGCCTCGGTAACTACAGCATCGGCATCTGTCCTTTATCAAGATGGAGTTCTGACCGCTGCGGCGATTCCGGTCCAGTTCGGAGAGGCAATTCCGCGTAGCGAAATCGAAATTGCACAAGACATCATCACGGAGTACAAGGATCTGCTGCTGGCAAGCCTTGACCTCGATCCTCAGAGCCGCAAAGATGCGGTTATGGCAGAACTAGAAATGGAGTAGGGCATGTGTGGATGTGGGCGGAGTCGTAATCGCGAAGTGGTCACCACGGCGCAGGCGCAGGGCGACGCGGAAGCGCGGGCACTCATGAATCAGCTAGAGCAGCAGACTGTTTCTGCAGCTGAGGCCATGCTGAAGTCGGCAACGAACGCAGTAGGCAACGCGCGTTCATAGTCCGAATTAACGCGAAATCAGGAGGCATTTGCTTATGCCTCCTTTTTTCTCTATCATCACGCTTAGACGGGCCGGTCTAGCAAAACACATACCCATGAAGGGGTTGACCGGTGTCTAAGGACGAAAAACTGAGTCTCCCAGAGGACATCACAACCCTCAGTGGAGCAGACCTTGATGCTTTCGTAGCGCAGGCTAGCGAGCGTGTGAAGCAGCTGCACAGCAGCGGCAGCACCGAATTCGCGCAGCAGACCGCCGAGGCAGACGAGATGGCCAGCTTGGCTGGCGACGTGCGCAAGGTGCGGCTTGAGAAGGCTCGCCGTAACGACCAATTCGCGAAGAACGACAGCGCGAAGGCCGATGCACAGGCGCTTCTGGATGAGCTGGCGGCTGAAGAGGCTGCAGCGGCCGAGGCCGTACAGGCTGAAGCACCGGCTGTGGAGACCGTTACCGCGTCAGCTCGGCCGCACGGTGGCGCGATCACCAATCCCGTGCAGCGGGGCACTTTCAAGAACCCGAGTCTTGCCGATGCGCAGCAGACGGTAAAGCAGCAGCCTGCAGAGCGTCGTGAGAGCGTGCTTACCGCTAGTGCTGACATTCCGGGCTTCGGCGCTGGCGTCAAGATGGACGGCATGGAGGACCTCACCCGCGCGTTGACCGCTCGGGCGAAAAGCCTCCCGATCACGCACCGTGGCGACGACGCTCCGCGTTATCCGATTGCTTCGCTCAATCGCGAGTTCAAGTACTCGCTAGACATGCAGTCCACCCCGGAGCAGATCAACGAGGTTCTCACGGCGGCGATGAACCCGGAGATCCTGATCGCGGCCGGTGGCTGGTGTTCGCCGAGTGAGATCTCTTACGACTTTTTCAACCTCGTCTGTGATGACGGTGCGCTCGATCTCCCCACGGTTGGTATCAACCGGGGTGGTATCCGCTGGCCGATTTCGCCGAGCTTCGCAGATGTCACCAGCTCGACTGCACTATGGTCCTGGACCGAGACTCAGGACATCGCGGCCGTCACCGGTACCGCTCAGTCAGGCACCAAGACCTGCGGCCGTGTGCCGTGTGTGACCTTCGACGAAGAGCGTCTGCACTGCGATGGTATCTGCCTCACGGTCGGTAACCTGACCGAGGACAGCTACCCGGAGTTGATCTCCAACTTCACGAAGCTGCTCTTCGCAGCCCACTTCCACAAGATGAACCGTGCACGGATCAACGAGCTGCGTACCTTGTCGGCTTCGTTCACCGTGACCAACGGCGACGCTGGTTCTGGTGTTGTGGCACCGGTTCTCGGCGCGCTGGAGCTTCAGGCGATCGACTACCGCTCGCGTTATGCGATGTGCGAAAACGCTCTCCTTGAGGTTATTGCGCCCCGCTGGCTGCGTGGCGCAATGCGCTCTGACCTGCGCAAGCGTATGGGTTCCGGCACTGACATGCTCAGCGCCTCGGACGCCTACCTCATGCAGCTCTTCGATGCGATCAACATCCGCATTCAGTGGGTTTCGGACTACCAGGAGCGGACTACCGGCTTCCCGGGTATGCCGAGCACGCTGATGACCGCGTGGCCGACCACGGTTGAGTTCATGATGATGGCTCCCGGCACTGCGGTGCTTGGCCAGGGTCTTCGCCTGGACTTGGGTATCATCCGCGACTCTGTCCTCAACGCCACGAACGACCACACGGCGGAGTGGATGGAAGAGTGCTGGTTGATCTTCAACCCGGGCCACGAGATCCGGCGTCTGACTGTCAACATCTGCCCGGACGGCACGACCGGCGCGGCCGACCTGACCGCGTGCGGCGTCTAATCCTTACCCGATAACAGATTTCGGATACACGAAAGGGTGTGAGTGTCAATGGTTAGTCCACGTGACTGGGCGTCACCACCGACGTTCACCCCTTTCCCGTACCGTCTCAAGACTGTCGCGACGGAAGTTGAGCAGTTCACGGGACATCAGAAGCTCGGAATCATGTACCAGTCCGATGCTTGTGTGCGTCCGCTGGAGACGAGCACGCAATGCCTGACAGGTGTTGGTGCAGTGAAGACTCCGCTGTCCGGTGCGAACTGGCGCGGCGCGAATCCGTTCGTCGTCTACACCTGGCTTGACTGCGATCTGGTCGGCGTTGGTGAGGAGGAGCTTCGTTCTCGTACGCTTCGCGCACATCAGAACAACGTGCAGTGGCAGGTGGAGAACATCTTCTGGACGGGTGGGCTCTACAACACCTATCCACACCTTGCCTACACCGGCGCTGATGTGGTGGAGATTTCAGGTGGTTCTGAGGTTCTGCTTCAGACCTCTGCAATCACTCCTGTCACCGGCGCGTACGACATCGTTGAAGGCCTTGGGCTGCTGGAGTACTACATGGGCAACTGCTACGGCGGGCGTCCAGTAATCCACATGGCGCAGATGGGCCTAGCTCATCTGGCGGCAAACCATCTTCTCGTGGAAAAGAACGGCAAGCTCTACACACCAGGCGGCAGCTTGGTAGTAGCTGCGCCGGGCTATGGGCGCACCGGTCCTAATGGGATTGCTCCCGCAAGCGGTGGGTTCTGGATGTATGGAACTGGCGCTATCAAAATGTGGCAGAGCGATGTCCAGCTTATGGCGCGGGACACCAAAGAAATGCTTTTGCGTACGAACAATGACACCGTCCTTATCGCGGAGCAATGGTTCGCGGTGGGTTGGGATTGTTGCCACTACGCAGTTCAAATCTCATCTGGTGGCGTGATCACCGGTACCCCGATTTCTGCGACGTAGGAGGAGTTCAGATGGTTGCCTACTGCGGTCCCGCAGCTCAGGGAACAGTTATCCGAGTGGTCAAGCTCAACGTCTGTGGTGCTCCGGTCACCGGCGCATCCAGTGCGGTTGTGGTGACCGATGGCTACACGCAGGTGAGCCCGGAACCTCAATATGAAGATGGCGATACCTTCCGCACCAAGAACGCGGCTGGTGAGCTGTGTGGCAACAAGGTGGGGCCGAACATCTACGTCAACTCCAACATCACAGTAAACATGTGTGTGGCGGATCCTGACGTGAGTGCACTCATCACCGGTAGCCGACTGCTGCTTACTAACAGCGTGACTGGTACGGGCGCGGCCTACGGGTACAACAACCCAGAGGCTCACTTCTCCCTAGAGACGTGGCAGCCTATCACCGGCCGTGGTCGCTGCGATCCGGTCACCGGGCTCCAGCGGTATCTGTACTGGGCCTGGATGCACGTGTGGAACGCGAAGGTCTCCAGCTTCAATATCGGCAATGAGGCTCTGATCCTCGGCTTCGAGGCGATGACGGAATACCCGTCAGCGTTGTGGGGTCGCGGTCCTGGTTCTGCGCCGTACTGGATTGACAGTGCGATCGACACCACGAACTACATCGACGACTTCCTGTGGAACATCACCACGACCCCGCCTCCCACCGTGCCGACCAACTGCGGCGCATTCCTGCTGACGTAAGATCAAAGCCATGCTGATGTCGTGTCCAGAGTGCCCAAAAAAGCTGATGGTCCCTAATGGGAAATCAGTGCTTCACAACTGCTCTGGACACGGCGGCCTGCTGGTCCCGATGGTCCCAGACGGCACGCGGGCAAAGGTCACGATCGTCGAGCGTGAAGACTACGTGGGCGATCAGCTGGTAAGACTGCACGAAGGTCGTCCAGTCATGGCGGTTGTAGTAACACGAGAAGAGGGCGAAGACCGAGTGGTCTTCGCGCCCACGGCAGTAGGCGGAGGAGGTACGTCATGAGCTGGTCAGCTGGCAAGATTTTCCGGCCGTTCCTCGCTGATGTCCTGGGTAACGTTGCGGCATTCGACTTGGACGCGGACTCCATCAAGGTTGCGCTGTACAACAACAGCATCACACCTGACTCCAACGTGAGCAGCGCAAACAGCGCCTACAATGCAGGGCAATGGGCGCTGGCGAACGAGGTTTCGCAGGCGGTGCAGTGGCCTGCTGGTGGAGTGGCGCTGGCTGGACAGGTCGTCAATTCTGCGACTTCTGACGTGGTCTTCTTTGATGCTAACGACACAGCATCTGGTGCTGCAGCAACGCTTTCCAACGTTTTCGGGTGCCTGGTCTATGACGACACCCTTGCCGCACCAGTGGCGGATCAGGGTATCTGCTTCAACTACTTTGGTGGGACCAACTCGGTCGTCAACGGCACTCTCACGGTCGTCTGGAACGTACTAGGTATCTTCCGGTACACCCATACGTAGGAGGGTGAGCCGTGGCGGGTACGTTCCTCTTCAACAACGGTAACGCTGGTCATCTTTGCGATATGGGTGTCGCTCCAGCTGTGGGCGAAACCACTGTTTTGTGCATCAACTCTGATACCGTCGTTACAGCGGTAACTTCGTCAGCTGGTGCTGCTTGGGTGTTGGCTGAGTCTTCAGTGGCTGCTCAAGGCTCATATATCTATTATCGTAAAGCAACTGGTGGCGAGCCCAGTACCTTTACCGTGACGACAACCGGTAATTTCAACACTCACGTCGGCTGGAGTGGCTGGCCCAGTCTCAATGCACTGGACACGTCTACCAACACACAAGCATCCAGCGCAAATGTCATTACCCCCATACACTCCACTGGTGTGATGGCCGAAAACACTGAGCTAGTCATTGCCTTCGGTGCGCTGCATGCAATTGGTATTGCAGATCAAAACACTCCTATCTGGTCCACCGGTTTTACTGAGCTGACCTCTTCGGCTGCTCAGGGTACCGGTGGCTCTGGCGTGCGCGGGTATGTCGGTTACAAGCAGAACGCTGGCACAGCAGCAGAAGCACCACGGGTTCAGTGGTCCGGCGACAACGTCACCGACCGATACATGCTCACCGTGTCATTCACGACGATCGGTGCCAACGTCAACGTTCCGGCGAGCAACGCCGCTGGAACCGGAACCGCAAGCAACCCGAAAATGGCCGTCAGCCCCTCTGTGGGCGTAGATCTCGGTACAGGGGTAGCCAACCCTGCATCTATACTCATTAGCCCGTCTGTGGGCGTCTCAGCGGGCTCTGGGGCTGCCCTAGACGCTAGTACTACCATTGCCACGTCAGGCGTTGGAACCGCCGCTGGAATCGGGGCAGCGCCTAACCCCTCGATTTCTATCGAAATGGGGGGAGATGTGCATCTCTACAAGTTTGGGCCGTGCGAGCCCTGGGATCCGATCTGGACATGCAATATCTCACTGATTACCGGTGCGGCCGAGGTCACCGGGGTAGCGGTACAAGCAGCGTCCGAGATACTTTATCAGCTTAGTGCACAACGTTTCGGACTGTGCTCTGTCCAGCTGCGGCCCTGCCGGAAGTCCTGCCAGAGCAGCTTCCCGTGGTACAGCTGGTGGCAGTACGGCACCTATCCGCAGCCTTACTGGTGGAACGGCACCTGGTACAACCTAGCCTGCAATAGCTGCCCGGAGAACAGCTGCTCTTGTATCGGCCTGGCCGAGACTGAGCTTCCCGGACCAGTGCACAGCATCGTGGAAGTCAAGCTGAACGGTGAAGTCCTGGTTGAAGGCGTGGACTACCGCGTGGACGACTACCGGAAGCTGGTGCGTCTCGGCGGGGACCAATGGCCTTATTGCCAGGACATGCGGCTGGCGGACACCGAAGATAACACCTGGTCAGTAACGGCTGAGTACGGCGAAGTGGTGCCGACCATCGGCCGGATGGCTGTGGGTGAGCTGGCGCTGGAATTCGTCAAGTACCTGTTGTGCGATGACAACTGCCAATTCCCTTACGGAGTTGTCGACATCTCGCGGCAGGGCGTTTCCATGTCCATCCAGAGCATCGCTGACCTGATCAAGACCGGTATGCTCAATTTGCGGATGTGCGACATGTTCATTATGGCGACCAATCCGCAGCACATGACCGCGCGTGCAGCCGTATATGACCTGGATGCGCCTACGTATCGGGCGGTGGGTACGACATGATCGAAGCGTGGACCGCTGCAGCGATCGTTACCGGCGTGGGTATGTGCGTGGTGGAGCAGCTCGGGAACACGCCGGAAACCGGCGCGCTTCCGCAACGCATCATCCTCATGACACCAGGTGAGATCGCTTGGGACGGCTGTGATTGCGGCCAATTCGCTCAGAGCTTGCAGGCTGATTATCCGTCCAGCATCTTCCCGCAGGACACCAGCCAGCAGCCAGACCGTGGCGCAGGTTGCAATGATCCGCCACTGGCGTATCAGGTGCTAGCGTCCATCGCGCGTTGTGTGCCGGGAATGACTGGTGGTCAAGTACCGCAACCGCCTCTTCCAGAAAAGCTATTAGCAGCTGCCTTGCGTATGGAAGGTGACGCGTTCGCCCTACGTACGGGTGTGGAATGTTGCCTATCAGACTATAAGCGAGATCGCCGGATTACCGACTTCCGCGTGGGCCGTGCAGACAAGGCGGGACCAGAGGGCAATTGTGCGGCCGTGGTGATGCAGTACTGGTTTTCGCTGGTCTAAGGTCTAAAAATGTGGTCCTTAAGTCGCTTAAGGCCCAAGAAAGTGGACGTTAAGAGAGGAGAGCCGTGGCATCGTCGATACACCATAAGCTAGATCTCTCTGTCCTTCAGTACATGTTCCATAGCCCGAACGGCGCAGTAGCTAAAGACTTGATGAAGCGCGGTGCGCGTGTCGAGTCCCGTGCGAAGAGGAACGTTTCTGGCATTGGTGGGAGTGGTCCCAAGCGTGTGGACACGGGACACCTACGCTCTAGCATCAATCACAAGTTGGTCATTCGGCCAGAAGGCTTCAGCGTTCGCGTCGGCACGAACGTTTACTACGCCCGTTGGGTACACGACGGTACCGGACTTTATGGTCCAAAACATATGGTGATCAAGCCGAAGCGGGCGAAGGCCATGGTATGGCGGTCAAAGCTTCACGGCCATAAGACCGGAAAGTTCGCGGGCTTTGTCGTGTCCAAGAGCACCAAGGGCATGCGACCAAACCCGTTTCTAGCTGCGGCGTTGCCTGCGTTCCGGAACTGAAAACTGTTCGTGCAGGTCGGCCGTAGCTCTGTCGTAAAGTTAGCTCATGTCCGAAACCGCGATTTTTAGGGATTTCACCAAGAAGCGCCGTGAAATCTTCTTTACCATTGATGAAGAGCGCTTTGATTGCCGTAAGGCGCTTGGTGCTGCCGATCTTCAACAGGCAATGCTCAAGTTCAAGAGTGCACGTTCTGATGACGAAGACGTTACTGCGGAAAATGTGTTGGCAAAGATTTCAGCTGCTCTTGAGCTGCTGCTTTTGCCCGATGCGCACGCTCGTTTCATGGCCGCTGTGCTCGATCGCGACCGTCTAGAGCCTATCGATCTACCTCAACTGACTGAGATCTTTCAGTGGCTGATTGAGCAGTACACGGTCCGCCCTACACAAGCGTTGTCCGAATCCTCGACTTTATCGAGCATAGACAACGCTGGCATCGGTTTTCTGGATGGTGCGCTGCCGCTGGATTCGACCCCCTTACCTTAGCTCTTCCTCGTTTCTTTGACCTGGTCAACTTCTGGATCGTTGAAGTCTTCATCATCGCCAGTAGTGAAGATCACCAAAGGGAGCGAACTAAACTGAATACGGAGCTTATCGGGCATATGGGCACATGGGTGCAGGAGCGTTCACCACGTGGAGTCCCTAGGCCGGATTGGTTCCAAGATGTCACCTTTGACGACATTGAACAGATGGCGCGGGTGATGCCTACACGAAGGAGGGCACAATCATGACGCATCCGATTGACACTGCGTATGTGGACATTGTGCTCGTCGATAAATCGCTGGAAAAGCTGCAGCGTGACATCGACAAGGCAATGAAACAGATGGAAAAAGATGCTGAAAAGGATCTTAAAAAGCTTGACAAAGATTTCGATGACGCGTTTGCTGAAATCGATAAGCATTTTGCAGACATGGAGAAAACTGCCGAAAAAACTTGGCGCGAACAAGAACATATTGCTCGAAGCGCTTTTGACAATATCAAGCATAAATTTGAGGAAACTTCGCATTTCTTCCGTAACATCTTCACGGGTTTTGGTGACGATTCAGACAGATCATTTAGGCGGATCCGTCAGCGATTTCTTGAGCCTCTAGTAGACGGCCTACAAAAAGCAGGATTGACGTTAGCGGATCTCGGCCGATCTATGGTGCAGCTGGTATCTGGTGTGGGTGGGGCGATTGGTTCCAACCCTCTGGCTGCTCTTATCATCATTCTGATCCCGCCGATCATTGCGCTTGCTGGTGCACTGAGTCAGCTCATCGGCCTGGTCGCCTTGTTACCAGCGGGCCTTAGCGTTCTGCTCGCGGCGATTTTGCCAGTAGTTGTCGCCTTCCAAGGGTTTGGAGAAGCAGTAAGCGCACTAGCGAGCGGCGATATCGATAAGATTAATGAAGCGCTCAAAAAGCTCTCACCTTCTGCCGCGTCTGTCGCGCGAGAAGTGGCGGCTCTGCTGCCTATGCTGAAATCATTTCAGCGAGTAGTGCAAGAAGCCTTCTTTTCCCAGGTCAAGGGTGACTTTACTAATGTGGTCCGGACCCTTTTCCCTCTTATGGAGAAGGGTTTTGTTACGGTCGCTTCAGCAGTAGGCAAACTGGTTTCCAGTTTTGCCGACCTGCTGACCAAAGCAAGCTCTTTGCAGACTTTTCGAGAAATATTCGCGACGACTGGCCGAATCATTGAAAAGCTGACTCCATCCTTCGTAAAGTTTGCAGACATGCTGCTGGGTACAGTCCACGCTGCGCTGCCGTTTATCGAACGCATTGCAGTGGCCTTCGGCAAGGCACTTGACACGTTTAGCGCATTCGTCAATAAATCGATGGAAACCGGGGATTTCAACCAATTCATTGAAGATGCAATTACTACTGTCAAGGAACTGATTGACCTAGGCAAGGCACTCGGGAAAGTGCTTGGCACTCTTTTCGCTGGCACTGAGGAATCCGGCCATGGACTGATAAAGACGCTTACGGACGTTTTGCTCAAACTTGATGCATTCTTGAAGACTGCTGAAGGACAAGATGCCATCAAATTACTAGTTATATCCGTCGAGGCGTTCGGTATTGCACTTTTCGCGACTCTCCAGACTCTCATCTTCTTCTGGCGCGTCTTCGAAAATACGCTGACTTTTCTGGAAAAAGTCGGTCGCGGATTCATCAGCTTTGTCACCACGATCGGCGAATGGCTAGGCAAAATCCCTGGCTTCATTACGGAGTTCATTAGCGGAATTCCTGAAATGGTGGCAGGATTTTTCCAGTCAATGATTGATCGCGCACTTCAAGTCATCGGTATCGGTATCGGTCTCATTCTCTTTGCCGTATTCGAGTTGCCGAAGCAAATTATTAGCGCGATTGAGAATCTACCAGAGCAAATTTACAACGCGCTGGTAACTATTGGTCCTCTTGTTGTTGGAATCTTCAGCGATGCCTTGACGGCAGCCAAAAACTTTGTGGTTAACGGGTTCAATGAAATCATGGATTTCATTACCTCTGTGCCCGATCGGATCAAGAGCCTTATCCCGAGCTTCGGAAATGCTGGCCATAACCTGATCGAGTCGTTCATGAACGGATTCCGGTCTGTAGGCAGCTTTATCGGCGATATTGCGGGCGATATCGTCAACTCCGTGAAGGGATTCTTGAACAAGGCGATCGACAAGATCAACTCAGGCATAGCGATGGTTGACAACATCTTGCCTGGTGATCTAGGCCGTATTCCACGGCTAGCAGAAGGCGCGCTGATCCGTGCGCGTCCAGGCGGCATCCTCGCTAACGTTGGTGAAGGTAATGAAGATGAAGTTGTCGCGCCGTTGTCCAAGCTCGAAGGCTTGTTAGGCGGTGGGCCGACAATCACGTTTGGCCCTGGTTCGGTGAGCGTGAACTTCTCCGGGGTGGTGCCAACGATGGAGGAAGCGCGGCAAGTGGGTACCGCCGTGGGCGAAGGCATCGTAAACTTGATCAGCAGGCGGAACACTCGCGCGCAGGTGAGGGCGATCTGATGCCGAAAAAAGGACAAATTACAGTTGTCGACGGAGACACTAAAATTTGTCGTACCTGCGGAAAAGAAAAGACAATTAACAAGTTCCGTTTACGTGCTGACAAAAGGGCTACACGTCCACATTGCAATACTTGTTTAAATGCACGAGCGAATAGAAGCACTCCCGGCTACGAAGCGCGCACTAAGTATCAAATTCGTAAAAAATATGATATGAGCATGGAAGATTTCAATAATTTAGTTGAGCAACAACAAGGTACTTGCGCTATTTGTTTAAAATCCTCGAAAATTGAGGATCGACGTTTGTATGTGGATCATTGCCATAAAACTGGAAGAATTCGCGGGCTACTTTGTAATACCTGTAATGCAAGATTGGGGCAATTTTCAGATAGTCTAATTTTGCTGGAAGCAGCAGCGGCCTATCTCCGGAAGAATGGCGGTTAGGACGTTGGGAAATTACAACCCGCACGCGCCCTACATCATCGGTGAAGAGTGGGTACCGATCCGAGACGCGAGCTACACGCCAGAAGAGTTCGTTGAACGTGGGTATACGTTCCGAATTGATCATTCAGCTACGCCAGTCACTGGCGCGTACTACGTGGTTGAGGTGCCGCAAAATCGCGTCAACCAAGCATGCGACTTGATCTCTGTCTACCCGATCGACCAAGAGCAGCTCAGTGGACCGATCAAAAAGATCAACATTCCCGTGTCGGCAATCTCAGTGAGCGGAACTTCGTTCAACTCATCGTCTGGTTATCAGGCTCTCTTGAATCCTTCTGATGACACGTCGATCCGCTTCAACGCACCTTCTGACTCCAACTCCTACCTAGCAATCAGTTTTGACTTTGCTTCATATTCCCAGCAGCTTATGGGAAAACGAATTCTTGATGTTTCGATTCGGTATTCGCTCGCTACAGGTAGTACAACAAGCGGAGGAACTGCAGCTGACGCGGCACAAATTGGCGTGAGCATAGGATTCTTGAAAGACATGTTGAATCAGTCAATCACCTATAGCTTTTTTCCGCTCGATAGCACGGTTGTAGGGGCAAAAACTGAGGTCAGTAAGTTCAGTATTACAGACCTAGATCCCTTCTGGGATGCAACGCGTAGCCCTGCGGCTGTCCGTGATATCTACCCGTGGCGCTATCAAGAATTGAGCCGTTTCACAGCTACTGCTGCCGCTGCAAGCCGAATGGTTCTGCAGTTTTTCAACGGCATCACGTCATCAAATAACGCTTTCCTCTACTTCGTGGACATGGAAATCACGTATTGCGAAGAGACTCGCGTCCTGTACGGCGGACGACGTACCACTAACCTGAACATTTCGGGCGGTGCTGTTGACGCATACGAAGTTGGCCCCAACTTGGTGCGGCTGCTGGATACCAATCTCGCTACTGCGACAACTGTTCTGACACCTGGTGACTATGCCGTCACGTTGATGCACAACGACTTGCTTATCCCATCGGGGCAAAGCGGCGCACCAAAGGTGGCGGCACTGCGCGAGCTGTACCAACTGGAGCAGCAGCGAGGGTTCAACCTAGCCCAGTCGCTGACCGTGGACGACCAGTTCACCATCGCGGATTCGCCTGTCCTCACAGAGCTGACGTTGCACACGTCTTCGGCCGTGGTCACTGGCGTGCACCCGTACGGTATTCAAGACGACATCCCGGTTTATGGAACGATCACTGCGATTCAAGAGATCGAAGACGATCCGGTGGGGACGGCCAAATCGTACCCACAAGTCCGTTTCTATGCGCGCCGTTTCGGCAATACTGGTGTCCCACTGACCCTCGTAGACGTGGCGACTGGGCTGTCTACCGTGAGTATCAGCGTCCAGGACTTTGACGCGCTTCCGGAAATCGTGGACGGCTGGCGCGAAGTCAATCTGCGCTTCACCACGGCTCCAACATTTGCAACTGCCGCTGGTGACGTGGACTGGCGCTGGCAGGCTTCTGGTGAGTTGGCGCGCAACCAGTGGCAAGTTCTCGGCATGGGCAGCCAGGCATTTGCTGCGCACTCGATCGGGCCTGCTTCTTACTATGCGCCACAGGGTAATACGGTCGATCTGACGTGGCAGTCCCCGGTAATTTCCGGTACAGCGGAAGACACTCTTTCCGATGCCGTTATCATCTTCTCGACTGATCCGCCGAGCGTGACCGGATTCGCGATCAGCACGCAATCTCAGGCTATTACCGGCATCACTTCTGGCTGTGTGCCCGCACGATGCATTCCGAGCGCCATTAAGTACAACCAAATGAGTTGGACGGTCGGCTCTATCGGTGATGATTTCGAGCGCACCAGTGCCGTGGGGTGGGGCACCGCGACAACCGGCCAGAGCTGGACCATGACGCTAGATGGCGTTGGCGGCACAACGTCTGTCGCGAATGGTCGTGGGCGCAGTACCAGTGCGATCGCTGGTGCAACGAACTATGGTCACGTTATCGCGCCAAGCGCAGATACCTACCAGCGAATGCAGATCTTTACACCCGCGATCGCTACCGGCGCAACTCAGGTCATCGAGATCGAATCTCGATACACGTCGATTGCCAACTACTACTCTGTACAGGTTCTGCCTGATACGACTGGGCTGCTCACGGTACGTTTTCTTAAGGTAGTGGCCAGTGTTGGCGCTATCTTTGGACCTAGTGTCAGCAATATCCCCTATGCGGTAGGGCAGGCAATCAACATTGTCTTCGCTGTGGTGGGCTCCCGGCTTTCGGCGAAGGTGTGGGTCGGCACTGATGTGGCTGAGCCTGCTGGCTGGACAATTGAGGTAACTGATACCTCGCTGATCTCAGCTGGCAGTAACGGAGTTCGCCTCGGCACCAGCGCCAGCAACACGAACACGATGCCCTTTACCTTGGAAATCGATAACTATTGCACCAATGTAGCGAGCATCGCGGGCGGTAGTATCGAAATCCAGCGTAGCGACACGGTAGACACCGACTGGCAGACGATCATGCTCACCGAAGATCTCTGCACGGTTTCTTTCCGTGATTTTGAGGCTCGCGTAGGAGTTCCAACGTCATACCGGATTCGCACGCTCAACGTCCTGGACTTCGCGGGCTCATGGGTTACCGGATCTGGTTCTCCAATCACGATTGCCAGCCCTGGCGTCACCATTGGTGGCACAGGAAATTCCGTGCTCATCTTCACGAGCAATGAAGACCCGACTGCAAATCTCGCGTACACCATGCAGTGGGAGAACCAGCCGATCGAGACGTTCGCGTTCCCAGAGGCTAACGAAGTTCAGCTACAGCGTATGTACGGAAAGGATTTCTTCACCGCATTCCACCCGCTGGAGCGCGGTGGGGATCAGTTCACGCGGGCAATTCTCGTCAACGCTGCCGCTATTCCGGTGCCGTCGCTGGCGAACTTCCGCGGTCTGCGAGATCTCGCGTGGGCAAGCTTGAATTACGTGTGTGTCCGTGATGAGCTAGGTAACCGCTGGTTCGCGAACATCCTGGTTCCGGACGGCAATGCGCGCCTGGACCGCACGATCTATATGGCGCAAATCCAGGTCAGTGAGGTTACAGACACTCCAACGCCGATTGCTGAGGTGCCGTAGTGTCCAGCCGCTGGTCCGGCACGCTCATCACGAAAGAGCCGAATCCGAAATTGGATCTGGCCGATTATGTCGGCCAGCGAGCGTCTACGTTCAGATTTGACCTAGTGGACTCAGTGACCGGCTACCGTCAGCCCGTTACGCCGTTGCGAAGTCCAGTGCCGACTCTGAGTCATGACACTAGTCGCACCATTAAACGGCAAATCATGGGTTTGTTTTTCGGCGTAACAGACACGCTTGCCTTCAATTCGGTGACCTCACGTCTCGAAGTCTTCATGACGTTAGACGATGTGGAATACCCGCTGGGGCGCTACATCCCGAACAGCCAGATCAGATTTCCCTCGACGGGCGGCAAGCAGTCTTCAGTAACCTTTTATGATGAAGGGTTTATTGTTGATCAGGAGCTGACCGAGGCCTTTGGCTCGGTTTACTTCGCTGAAGAGCTGCATACCACCGTGACGCGTTTGCTCACACCGTTGCCGATTGAGTTCACGGTGGAGCCTAGCCCTTATGCGGCAACAGTTTCCTGGTCTTCGGGAGCACGGCGGGGTTATGTTTGCGAGCAGCTGGCGATCGATGGCGACTGGTTCTCCCCGTGGTTTGACAATCAGTCCGTTATGCGATGGATTCGGGCTTTCGATCCGGCCGATGCGATACCGACATTTGATCTTGATGATGGCAATAAAGTGCTCCGAGAGCGCGTTACCGAAACGGATGACTTGATCTCTGCACCGAACCGGTTCGTGGTCGTTTCCAATGGAATCTCTGCTTCTGGCGTCAACAACTCTCCGGTAGTCGGAACGTATGATGTGCCGGATAGTGCGCCGCATAGTGCTCTGAACAGGGGATTCGTCATTCAGCGTACGATGGACCGCCAGCTTACGGACGTGGGTCAAGCCTTCGCTGTTGCACAAAATCTGGGACAGCGGCAGACCATTTTCGAGACAGTCGAGTTGTCCACAGCTCCAGATCCCCGACATGATTCGTACGATGTTTTGCGTTGGCAGGGCTCGAATTGGTTGGAGATTTCCTGGTCATTGCCGTTGATTGAGGGATCAGCCATGAGCCACGTTGCCAGGAAGGCGTACGGGCAATGACCGATGAAGATCTCAGCACTAAAGCCGCAGTAAGCGCGGTCGAAGAGGTGCAAGCGAACGCGGAAAATTTGGATCTTAAGTGGGGTTTACGACCAGCTCAGGTTAACGACATCACGGGTAACGCTGTTCAGATTATCCTTGATGGTGATACGAATCTGGTACCGGCCATATCCCTTATCGGTAACCTGGCCAAAGGTGCGCGCGTTTGGGCGTTGAAGATTCCACCTAGTGGCAACTACGTCGTCGGTTTTGCAGGTGGCGCACCATTGCCGCAGATGGGGACATTTCACGGACTGGCGAACGCTCCGCAGACCAGAAACGTTGCTACATATGCCGACGTGCTCGCGATCGGTGCGGTTTCAGTGACCACCATCTTCTACAAGTACCGCGCTGGCAGCAGGATTGCCTACAACCTGGTGACCGATGCCTTCGCCACTGCAGCGAACGCTACCGTGGAGTACGCGTTTTTGGTCAACGGTACTGACTACTCTGCCGCTACCTACTTTTTCAACGCCGCTACCGACCACCGGACGGTCGCGGGTGCAAGCGTGCTCACCGGTAGCGAGAACATCCCCGCTGGCAGATATACCGTGACGTTGCGCTGGCGCAGCCCAAGCGCCACGGCGGTGAACATGAACAATGACAGCCAGATTCTGTTTCAGCTGACCGAAGTGGCTCCTGCGTTAACGTGACCTTTCGGCCGTTATTCGGTTATGATGTCGGAATGAATCTTTGGGCCGTGATCCCTTCGCGAGGTCATGAGCGAAACCAGATGCTCGTTGAGCTGATATACTCGCTACTTCGTGACGACGTTAACGTCATCATCATTGACACGGGATTTCCGAACAGCACAGCGTTTCACGACAAGGTGACCGTTATCAAAGATCATAATGAACCAAAGAATATCTCGCGCTGGTGGAATCTTGGTCTTGATGAAGTTCATAGGGTGCAGCAGTGGATCGATACGGATTACGTCGTCGCAATTCTCAATGATGACCTGGTGATACCTCCCAATTTCGTCGAGACACTGGCCGTGGCGATCGTCAAGAACAGCGCTGCAGCCGCGTACCCGGATCAACACGATTTTGCAGCTGGCCAGCAAATAGTGATGAGAAGTCCTGGACCGATCAACCTTTTTGCCCGGATGTGCGGCTATGCCTTCGCGTTACGCGGCTCGGCCAACCTGAAAGCTGACGAGACGCTGGCCTGGTGGTACGGGGACGATGACCTAGATTGGCGGGCTCGTCAGGCAGGCGGTAACGTTCTGGTCGGTGGCCTCAAGGTGCAGCATCTTCGGCCGAATGAGTCCACCGTAGGCGAGCTGGCGGAGCAGGCAGGACGCGACCGACAGACATTTATCAATAAATGGGGCCAAGCGCCCTGGTGAAGGACAGAGATGACGACAAGACATGAATTTCTTTCACAGCTTCATGAGCTGCTGAAACCTACGCAATACCTGGAAATCGGTGTCCAGCATGGCTGGTCTCTTCAACTTTCCCAGGCTCCGTTCAACATCGGGGTTGATCCTGCACCGCTGATAACGCGTGAGCAGCTTAACGTCCCTGGTGAGGTCATTTTGGCAAAGATGACCTCTGATGTATTTTTTGACGAGTACATTCAGCCAGATCTCAACTTCGGGCCTATTGATCTCGCCTTCATCGACGGCATGCACCTAGCCGAGTTCGCCTGGCGCGATTTCCTGAACGTCGCGAAATACTGCCACGCGGGCAGCGTCGTGGTCTTTGACGACGTGCTGCCGTACACGCAGGAGATGGCGGCTCGCGAGATCTGTCCAGGCGACTGGACCGGGGACGTGTGGAAGGTCTACTACGAGCTGCGTCGAGAAACAGACTACGTTATCCAGCTGGTGGACACTGCACCAACCGGCACGCTGGTGGTCACAGGATTCGATGATCATGACCCAGATGCGTTTCATCGTGACATTGGTCAGATTGGGCTCAATGCGCCGGTCTTCCCGGAAGTATTAGATCGTCGGCACGCGTGGAGCGCGCCTGCTGTTATTGAAAACCTGAAAGATAGGGGATTTGGCAAATGAAGATTGCAGTCACAGGTGGCGGTGGCTTCCTAGGACAAGCCGTCATGATGGCTGGTTCGATGGCAGGACATACCATGCTCTCTTTCGATAAGGCAAATGGCTTTGACGTGCTCGGCCAGCTGGACCAGCTCCACGACTTCAAGCCGGACAGCATCATCCACATGGCTGGAGTGCTTGGCACCCATGAGCTTTTCGACACTCCAGCAATGGCCATCGACGTGAACATCCATGGCACGTTGAGGATTCTGGAGAGCTGCCGCGTTCTCGGCGCTGGCTACGTAGGCATGAGTTTGCCGCCTGTCTTCCCCTCCATCTACACGGCCACCAAGCTCTGCACGGACCACCTGGCCACGGCGTATCACCACACTTACGGTGTCCCAACGGCAAAGGTGCGCGCCTTCAACGCTTTTGGGCCTGGCCAGAAGTTCGGCGCTGGCCATCCGCAGAAGATCATCCCGACTTTCTCGGTCTACAGCTGGGCGCGTAAGCCTATCCCGATCTGGGGCGATGGCGAGCAGTGCGTGGACTTGATCGACGCTGCGCAGGTCGCTCGCGTGCTCATCGAGGCGACTGGCGTCGAGGATGACACGATGATTGACGCTGGTTCTGGTGTCAGCGCAACCGTCAACGAGGTCGCAAATTACGTCAACGCTGTCACCGGATCACTGGTTGGAGTGGAATACTTGCCGATGCGCCGTGGTGAAATCCCCACGGAAATCGTTGCACTGGGCCAGGGGTGGGATCGGCTGTCATTTCGTCCCTCGTTCAACGATGACTTCTTGAAACAGACGATTTGGTCCTACCAAAGCCATCCAGCAGTCACCAGCGGTGAGCTGTGAAAGTAGCCATTGTTACCGCTATTTACGGCGAATACGAGCACCCGAAAGCGCTTCCTGAAGAGCTAGCCAGCGGGAACTATGACCTCCCCTGCTATCTCTATACGGATAGCGAACGTGTCCAGTATGAAGCCTTGGACTTGGGGTATACAGCCATCTTGGACGAGATGGAAGATATTGCTACGCCGATGCTCAAGGCCAAGTACTGGAAGACCCATCCGACCAGCGCGGCACCGTTCCGTGACGCGTCAATCTGGCTGGATGGGTCAATGATTATCACGTTATCAGGATCGGATTTCATCGCCAAGTGCGAGGCTGCATTGGGCGAAGATGACATTTCGTTTACCCCGCACCCGTTGCGCACCTGTATCATGCCCGAGGCCAGCGTGACTGCCGCGCTCGCGCGCTACAGCGACTGCAAGCCGATCGAGCAGGTCGAGTTTTATCGTAACGTCGTTGGCCACCCGATGAACTGGGGGCTCATGGCCAGCGGGGCGTTCACGGTTCGCCATGGCGACAACACAGAGCAGTGGGGCAAGCTCTGGTGGGACGAGTGCAATAACTGGACCTACCAGGACCAGCTCTCTTTGCCGGTGATTACCCGGCTCATGACGATGGAGGGGAAACTGAAGTGGAATTTGGGGATGCCGTGGGCTCAATGGTGGGGGATAGCGGAGCACGGTCGCTAGGAGAAACTTGGTGCAGCCATCCAGGTGGCAATACCGTGCATTACTTCGGCAACGGTATGGAGCTACCGTGCGAATGTGGTGAGCGTCCGTATTTTCAGAGCCTGTACATCGATCTAGATGACGAAGGACCCGAAGATGGAATTTGATCCGGGCATCACCGTAGTCATCCCGAGCATTCCGCCACGGCGCGAGCTGCTCAAGCGCGCCATAGCGTCAGCCGTAGATCAGATCTACCCAGCGGCAGCCATTTCCGTTGCCGTGGATACGGAGCGGAAAGGTGCCTGGCACACGCGTAATCGTGCTCTTTCAGCTGCTAGAACCGAATGGACAGCCTTCCTTGACGACGATGATGAGTTCCTACCAGAACACCTCAACGTCCTTCATAATCATGTTGTCAACTTCGGTGCGGACATGGCGTACTCGTGGTTCAACACCGTTCCTTTCGGTGGTGACCCGTTCCCGGCTTGGTTCGCCGATGCGCCCTGGAATCCGGAAGAGCCTCGTCACACAACGATCGTCATGCTTGTTAGGACTCGACTTGCGCAAGAGATCAGCTTTACATCACCTGTCGAGGGAGATCCTTTCGGCAACGAAGATTGGCGCTTCATTCTTGAGTTGAACCAGCGCGGTAAGATCGTGCATGCACCTCACCGTACGTGGTTGTGGCATCACGATTCTGCAAATACCTCTGGAAGGCCGGACAGGTGGTGAACTGTCTTCATTGCCTAAAAGAAATCCAAATAGTGCGAAGTAGAGACAGAAAAAAACGTTTCTGCACTCGATGGTGTTGGACGCAATACCGGGGTGATCAGATCGAGACTAAAACAACACGTTTTTCGGGTGATACGTATAACGTATACGCGTTATCCCTTGATGGAGCTACTTACCGATATGTAGGCGCAACAAATTACATAAACATTGATCAAAGACGTGTTCAATGGTTCGCGCAAAGATTCAGGTTCACGACACCTGTTTCTCGATGGGTAACAGAGTTCTGCGCTCAAAACTCTGATTTGAAGATTGAGTTTCTTGGTTCGGATAATGACAAAGATCGTTTGCTCGAACGCCGATGGATTGAACAACTTCAAGCATTAGGATTTGATCTCTTAAACCGGCAAACAGGTGGCGATCGTGGTTTCACCCAACCATCTTGGAGCAAAGGTCTGAAGACTGGACCTCGAAAGGGAAATAGATGAAGGTATATGTATTTCCTGCCGATATGACTGGTTGTGGGATGTATCGCTTAATATGGCCATCCGAAGAGCTGATCCGGCGCGGCCATGATGTTGTCGTGGTGCCGCCTCAACAGCGTGACAACATGATGCAGGCGACCTTGCGCAACGGCGTCGTGACTAGCGTGAAGATCCCCACTGACGCGGATGTCATCGTTCTTCAGCGCGTCACTCACCGGTACCTGGCGCAGGCCATCAAGGTGATTCGGCAGTCTGGCGTAGCCGTTGTCGTGGACATGGACGACGATCTGACTTGCATCCATCCGTCAAATCCAGCGTTCAACGCGCTGCACCCGGTCAACGGCAACGTTGATCACAACTGGCAGAACACCTTGGCAGCCTGCGATAACGCGACTATGGTCACGGTCTCCACGCCTGCGCTGGTCGGTCGTTACGGCAAGAAGACTCCAGCGCACGTTTTGTACAACATGGTTCCCGAACGCATGTTGGACGTTCCGCACGAAGACTCAGACGTTGTCGGATGGGGTGGAGCGGTCTTCAGCCACCCGACGGACCTCCAAGAGCTAGGACCGTCCATTGCCGGGGTTCTACGGGACGGTGGGGCGTTTAAAATCGCTGGCCCTATAGATGGGGTGCATCGGGCGCTCGGACTACCTAGCGACGCTCCTGTGGCGACTACGGGCATAATTGCGGATATCCGGGCGTGGCCATTAGCGATCAACTCGATTGGTATCGGCGTGGCACCACTGGCGGATTCTCGTTTCAATAATGCCAAGAGCTGGCTGAAGCTGGCCGAATACGCGGCTGTAGGCGTGCCTTGTGTCGGCTCACCGCGTGAAGAGTACCGGCGTCTGCATCGTCTAGGCGTTGGCCTTATGGCTAAGAATCCGACCGAATGGGCCAAGCAGTTGCGCAGGTTGCGCGGCTCGGAGAGCTTGCGCGAAGAGCTGTCGTACAAGGGCCGTGCCGTCATGGAAACGTTGACGATCGAAGACAATGCTGAGCTGTGGGTCGAGGCCTGGACCGAAGCGCTGATCCGTGATCGCGCTGGCCGTAACCCGCTGGTCCGTAGCGGAATCTAGCCCCACGACATACCGCAGGACAAACAAATCTGCACGTCATTGCCCTGGAAAAGGCTTTGAGCACCACACGCAGGACATGAGGCGCGTTGTCCGCCACGGCGGGCAGCGCGTCTGTCTGCTTCGCTGGTACCGCCCCATACGCCTGCCTCTTCGTTCTTGATGGCCCATTCTCGGCACGTGTTGATCACTGGACACTGATAGCAGTAGGCCTTGGCGGTCTCCTCATTGCCCTCTTCGTAAAAGATATCGGGGTTGGCCTGCATGATGGAGCAGTAGCCTCGGAGCATCCATTTAAGTTGCTGTAGATCAATCATCTCATCCTCATTTTCTGCATTCTAAAGCAATTAGGGCACCTGACCAAAGTCAGATGCCCTAATTGAACAGCTGTTCAGCTAGCCCGTGCAAGCACTTGAGCGGCTACATCGTTGATCGCCTTGTGGGTGTTGCCCGCAAGTGCGCCGAGGAAGCGGGACTCTGGCGTACCACCTTGGCGGTACCAGTCGAACTGCTCGCTCACCGCGTTGACCAGTCCCCATCCGGTACCGGCGTAGCCGACCGTGGGGGACGACGTCCAAAGGCTCATGATCTGGTCGAGGCGTTCAGCATACTGACGCTCGACGCGCTCTGTCTTGCCCTTGGGCTGCGGAATCACAATCTTCAAGATGTCGTGCGCCGTGTCCTTCTCGATCTTCGTCGCTGCCATCTTGTCGACCAGCTCCACGAACCGGTCGCTGTACTTGCTCATCCGGGCAACCGTGTTGGTGGCCTCGGCAAGCCGCTCCTTCATGCTCTTCAGGTGCTTGATGCTCCAGCGCTGCTCCACGCCCTTCATGAAGGACTTGAGCGTGAGCTGGTTCATGCATTTGCCTCGGAGCATCATCACTGACAGCTCCACGGCCCTGGTGCAATCGTGGCTGGTGCGAAGTACCGCGTACATCTGGTGCGGGTCCTCACCGCCGAGCACGTCTACCGTTTGGCCGGTCTCCACAACCATGAAGCCCTGCCTGCGGTTGTACAGGTTGCCAGCGGCAACGAAGTGCGGGTTGATGGAGTCCATGAACCCGAACGCCTCGCCGTAGTTCAGGATGTTGTATCGGTCGCCCGATGCAAAACCCATGAACTGGAAGTTGTCATCCGCCACCACAGCGCGCCGGTTATCGATGACAACATCTTCACCGTTCGGCTTAGTGAACTTGGTCGGAAGAAGTGAAACCGTGAAGTTCATTCCCCCCAGCTCAGCAGCCTCAGCAGCAGTTTGTGGGCGGTCCACCAGCTCGCCAAGCTTCATCCACTGGGCGGTGCGGGTGGTGAACATCTGGTCCTGTGACATCTCATTCTCCTTCTCGTTGTTTCCTTATGATGACAGCCTAGCACACGTCGTCACCATAATGCAAATCCGGCTTCCTGTCGGGGCAGGAAGCCGGAAGTCCCTGGTCAAAGCTTGCCCGCATTTGACGGTGGGAACAGCCTGCGCGCAATGTAGGCCGTAGCCGACTGTAGCACCGTCTTGACGAGTAGCAGGCCGAGCGCACGCCAGTAGTTGGCGGTCCATTCGATGCTGGTAAAGGCAGTGGTCAGGACCACGATCACGAAAGCGGAGACGTCCAAGAACAGTCCCCACATGAACGAACGAATTGCCCGGATACGTGCATCTTTACCGGTAATTCGCTCGTTTTGCAGCTTGAGAAATTCGTTAGTGGGGGTCACCCATACCACGCTACTTAACTCCAGCGTCCGCGAAAATGCTCCGAACGACGGACTCGATCTTCGGGCCGAGCTTCTCGACGATACGATCAATGTCCGCGTCGCTGATCTCGACGACGTCTGGCTTCTCGACGCTGGTCAGAATTTTATGCAGATTTTCCTTTAGCTTG